>Ga0207107_1150_pt3 | contig 10139 bp, 10 predicted proteins | sample Alteio_BWMinHeat_75_FD_153555 | JGI IMG/M metagenome (GOLD analysis project Ga0207107, IMG submission 153555) | Enriched cells from forest soil in Barre Woods Harvard Forest LTER site, Petersham, Massachusetts, United States -... | ecosystem: Environmental > Terrestrial > Soil > Temperate forest >... | reverse complement strand
GCACAATGGATTTTAGCTGAGGGCGAGACGCGGCGCAAACGCATGAGAAAAATGCGTAGTGGCCTACTTCCGGGTAGACCGCTTATCAGGCGTTTGTGGTGATACCCTCGCTGTCTAAAATGATGTTTCGGCATCTGAAACGCCGAGAGAGGATTCTATGCTGTTTTCGCCAGAAATGGACGTGATGAAGGCGCGAATGATGGCCATTTTTCTGCAAGATTCCGACGGTTTCTTCGATGATCCGAAAGAGAGTGAAGACCTTCAAATCACGGTCAGGATCGCCTGCGAATTCTTCGTGTTCATGCAGCAGTCAACCGATGTCCCTGAATTGAATGAGGCCGAATACATGGCTGGAACGATCCGTTCGGGGCTGGATTGGTTTTTCTCGATGGCTCAGACAGGTGGCGTTCTTACTGGGCTAAGGTTGCAAAGCGGGTTCGGTCCGAAGTTGCCAAACACTTTCTCTGAACTGAAAGCGTCTTACGACTCTGTATTTCATCAAGTGCTGGAGTCGGCCCACAGCATCAAAGCGATCGGATTGTTGTTGTCTCTCGTGCAGCTGATGTTTTTGTTTATGACGGTGTATTTTCCTTCGTTCCTGTCTTTCTCTCCCGAAAATGGCTCCGACTAGGGAGCGTGAGGTTGTGGCTAGCTAGCGGGGCGGCTTAGGTCGATTTCGAAGTAGGTTAGGGATTGGGATTTGCCCATGATGGCGATGTCGGGGACGTAGAGGTGGGCGGAAGTGAGCATGTCGAGCTGGCCTTGCAGGTCGAAGTAGAGGAGGCCCTGGACGGTGCTGTGGGCGGCTACGACGCTGGTGGGGACGGCGGCGTTTTGCGCTTGCAGCTGAATTTCGGTCCAGTTTTTGTCGCGAGGACTTTTTACGCCGCTGCTGGGAAGAGAGATGGGGAAACGGCGATGAGCCGTGGGATCTTTGGCGTGCGGGCGGAGAGTAGCTTCGGCGACTTGCTCGGCGGTCATGGGTTTGAGTTCCTGGCGATTGTCTTCGTCGACGCGCAGAGTGAGGCGAATGCGGTCGAGGCCGACTTTTACGCTTTCGTCTGAATCGTTGCGGAAGGTGACTTGAACGGCGAGGACACCAGCGGCGAAAGGCGATTTCTTGGGGAAAGGCTGCTTGTAGAGTGTGGCGTCGAGCCAGGGTTTGGCGGAGACAGTCATGCCTTCGTGGGATTGGAGGGCGGCGGCTTGTATGGGCGGAGGTTGCTGCTGGGCGAAGGCGAATGCGGTGGCGGCGAGAAACGCCACTGAGAAGATTGGCGCGATGGCCGGAAGAGCGCGTGTTAGCTTGGGCATCGGGTTATAATAAACTTTAATCGCCTTGACGCCTTCGATTCTTTGGGGAAGCTTGGGGTTGCCCTGCACGGCACGCTGAGCGGATAGCCTCATTGGGCCGCATCTGGAACGACAGGAGCTTTGACCGGTGTACTTTGTGTACAGCCTGCTGATGGGCCTTGCCGCCCTTGTGCTTGCACCGTATTGGGTGGTGCAGGGGCTGCGGCATGGGAAGTATCTGGCGAATTTGGGGGAGCGGCTGGGATTTTCGTTTCCGGGGCTGGCTGGGTTGCCTGCGGCTGCGGAACGGGCTGGAGCGATCTGGATTCATGCGGTGTCCGTGGGGGAAGTGCTCTCGGGGGTGACACTGGCGCGGCGGTTGAAGGAGAGATATCCGGGGCGGCCGCTGATTATTTCGACCACGACAATGACGGGGCAGGCGCTGGCGCGCGAGCGGATGAGCTTTGCGGATGCGGTGATTTATTTTCCGTTGGATTGGGCGTTTGCGGTGCGGAAGGCGCTGGATGCGGTGCGGCCTGCTGCGGTGATCGTGCTGGAGACGGAGATTTGGCCGAATTTTCTGCGATTGGCTCGGCGACGTGGAGTGCCGGTGGTTTTTGTTGGCGGGCGCATATCGGAGCGGTCGTTTGCGCGGTATCAGAAATGGTTTGGCGTGGTTGGGTTTTATTTGCGGCCGTTTTTGCGGCGGGCTTTGGGGGATGCGGCTGGTTTCTTGATGCAGAGCGAAAAAGATGCGGAGCGTGTGCGCGCTCTGGGTGCGCCGGCGGAACGGGTTCGCGTGGGCGGGAATCTGAAATATGACATGGAGATGCCCCTGCCGACGCCGCTTTCGAATTGGTTGGCTGCGGAGACGGCGCGGAGCGGGCGCGGGCCGGTGATTGTGGCGGGGAGCGTGGTGGCGACGGAAGAGCCCCTGGCGTTGATTGCGTTTGGGACGCTGCAGGGCGAGTATCCAAACGCGCTGCTGGTGCTGGCGCCGCGGAAGCCGGAGCGGTTTGAAGCGGCGGCGGAATTTATTGACGAATCGCACCGGAAATATTTGCGGCGGTCGCAAATGAACGTTGCCGCGCCTGGAAATGGGAACGGCACGGGTCCAGCGAGCCACGTCGAGATTCCGAAAGATGTGGATGTGGTGCTGCTGGACAGCATTGGGGAGCTGGCGTCTTTGTATCGCGTGGCGGATGGGGCGTTTGTGGGCGGGTCGCTGGTGCCTTCGGGCGGACACAACATTTTGGAGCCGGCGGCGTTTGGGAAGATACCGGTTTTCGGAACGTCGATGGAGAATTTTGCAGATATGGCGGCGGGATTTTTGGCGAATGACGCGGCGATTCAAGTGGAGAATCCTGAAGACGCGGGTGGGGCGTGGATTGAATTACTGCGCGCGCCCGAACGGCGAGCGAAGATGGAAGCGGCAGCGCTGCGGATGGTGGAAGACAATCGTGGAGCTACTGGGCGCGCGATGGAAGAGATTTCCCGGCAGATTGATGGGGCGAAGGTTGGGCGGTGACGCTGTCTCCGACAGTGCGCGGGCTGCTTTTCCCATTTTCGATTTTGTACGGATGGGCGGTTGGCTTGCGGCTTTGGGTGTATCGCACGGGGCGACGGAAGCAAAAGCGATTGAAGGGGAAAGTGATCAGCGTAGGGAATTTGACGGTTGGAGGAACGGGAAAGACGCCGATGGTGTTGTGGCTGGCGGAGAGATTTTTGGCGGAAGGGAAGCGGGTGGCGATTCTGAGCCGCGGTTATCGCGGGGCGGATGGGACGAGCGACGAGATCGCGATGCTCAAGCAGCGGTTGGGCAATCGAGTGGCGTTTGGTGTCGGCGCGGATCGTTATGCGGCAGGGCGGCGAGTCGAGGCTGCGCAGGCTGTGGACGTGTTTTTGCTGGACGATGGATTTCAGCACTTGGCGCTGGCGCGGGACGTGGATGTTCTGATGCTGGATGGTTCGCGGAAGCTGAAGAACGAGGCATTGCTTCCGGCGGGCATGCTGCGCGAACCGATTTCTTCATGCGCGCGTGCGGATGTTTTGGTAGTGACGCGCAAGACGGAGCGGGCGGCGGTAGAAGCTGCCGATGCGCACCAGCATGCGGTTTTCTATGCGCAGACGCGATTGCTGGGATTTCGGTTGATCGGTGAGCGTGGAGTGCCGCGGTATGTTAGTGAGATGGGCGGGGGGCCGTTCTTTGCGTTTTGTGGGATCGGGAATCCGGAGGCGTTCTGGGCAGACTTGCAGCGCTGGCATGTTCCTGTGGCGGCAACGATGAGCTTTCGGGATCATCATCGATATACGGCCAGTGATTTGCGGCGATTGCAGGAGGCGGCGGAGAGTGTTGGTGCACGTGGATTTGTTACTACGGAGAAGGACGAACAGAATTTTCCGGATGGAGGGGTGTTAAAGCTGCCGACGTATGCAGCGGTGATCGATTTTATGTTGTCTTCGGAGAGTGAGTTTACGGCTACGCTGGATCGATTGCTTGGCTCTGCACGCGGGGCTGCAGCGTGAGATTGCTGATTCGCGCGACCAACTGGGTCGGTGATGCGATTATGGCGCTGCCGGCGCTACGTGCGGTGCGAGCGCGCTTTCCAGAAGCGGAGATTGCGATTCTGGCGCGGCCTTATGTCGCGGATTTGTACCGGGAGCAGCGTGTTTGCGACCGGCTGATTGAATACGATGCGAACGGCGTGCATGCGGGAATAGCCGGAGGGGAGCGGTTGGCGCGCGAGCTTCGCGGGCAGGATTTTGACACGGCGCTGTTATTACAGAATGCTTTTGACGCGGCGTGGATCGTCTGGCGGGCAGGAATAGCGAAGCGCATTGGATATGCGCGGGACGGGCGGAGCTTGTTGCTGACCGATTCGGTGAAAGTGCCGCGAGCGGGCGAGGTTCCGACACATGAGATGTTCTACTATCTCGAACTGCTGCGGCGTGTGGGTTGGATCGAGAGTCTCCCAGCAGACAATGCGATTCGATTTGATGTTTCTGACGAAAAGCGGCGTCGCGGCGCGGAGATTTTGCTGGAAGCTGGCGCACGGCCGCATGCTCCGCGGATTGCGCTGGGATCGGGTGCTTCGTTCGGCGCGGCCCGTTGCTGGGCGCCCGCGCGCTTTGCAGAGGCTGCGAATCGCCTGGCGGAACAGAATGATGCGGACGTAGTGCTTTTTGGAACGGCGGGCGAAGCGGCGGTTACCGGCGCGATCGCGCAGAAGTTACACAGACCCGCGATTGACCTTACTGGGAAGACGGCGATTGCGGATTTGCCGGGAACTTTGTCGCAGTGTCATTTGTTCATCGGAAATGATTCTGGCGTGATGCATGTGGCGGCTGCGGTGGGGTTGCCGGTCGTGGGAATATTTGGACCGACGGATCCGCATGGCACGGCGCCGGCGACGTCGCGTCGCGCGATCGTGCAGGAAAAACCGTACTGCAGTCCTTGTTTCTTGCGGCGCTGTCCTACGGATCATCGGTGCATGACCGGGATTTCGGCGGAGATGGTGGAGGCGGCAGCGCGACCGTGGCTGACGGCGGCGGAGGTGCGGTCTGCGTGACGGAATGGTGCTGAGACCGGCGGTATTTCTGGACCGCGACGGAACGATTTCTGAGGAAGTGGGTTATCTGAATCACGTGAGCCGGTTTCGGATGTTTCCGTTTGTAGCTGGGGCGGTGCGGCGGTTGAACGAAGCGGGGATGCCGGTGATTGTAGTGACGAATCAGTCCGGCGTGGGGCGCGGATATTTTCCGGAATCGCTGGTGCACGAGGTGCATGCTTTGATGAAGCGGCAGTTTGCGGAGGCGGGCGCGCGGATCGACGCGGTGTATTTTTGTCCGCACATTTCGGCGGATGGTTGCGCTTGCCGCAAGCCAGGGACTGGAATGCTGGAGCGGGCGGCGAAGGAACACGGGATTGATGTGAAGCGATCGTTTGTTGTGGGCGATCGGTACGGCGATGTCGAACTTGCGCGGAACGCTGGCGCGGGAAGCGTTTTAGTGCGAACGGGTTACGGCGAAGGCGAATTGGCGTGGCACTCTGGTTCGTGGACCGTGCGGCCGGATTTCGTGGCGAGTACCTTGACGGAAGCAGCGGATTGGATTCTGGAGCAGAAACGATGAAGCGATTGCCGCAAGATGGAAAGCAATCGACGGCGGTGGACCTGCTGGCGCTGGCGGGATTCGTAGAGGAGTTTGCCGGGAAGAAAGTGGTCTTGTTCGGCGATTTCGTGGCGGATGAATTTCAGTATGGCGACATCACGCGAGTCTCGCGCGAAGCTCCGGTGCTAATCTTGCGGCATCGTCAGACGGAGGTGGTGCCGGGCGGCGGCGGGAACGCTGCGAATAATCTTGCCGCGCTTGGCGCGCGGGTGTTTCCGGTGACGGCGGTTGGCGACGATGCCGCGGGCGATGCGCTGGCATCCTATTTTCGGGCGAAGCGCATCGATGCAGCAGGGATTCTTCGGGTGAAAGGCTGGACTACGCCGACCAAGACACGATTTCTGGCGGGATTTGCGCACACCGTGAGCCAGCAAGTGCTACGGATGGATCGTGAACCGAATGGCGTGTTGCCCCAGGGTGCGCGGAAGAAACTGAGGACGATGCTGGCGTCGAAGCTGCGGAGCGCGGACGCTTTGGCGGTTTCCGACTACGGGTTCGGCGTTGCTTCGGCGGACGCAGTGCGTGGGAGCGCGGGCGCGAGGCGAAGAGCGATACCTGTCACACTCGATTCACGATTTCAGCTGCATGACTATGCGAAAGCCGGCGTGACATCGGCGACTCCGAACGAACCGGAGTTGGAAGCGCTGCATCACGCTAGCATCGGGAAAAATGTTGAGGAGTTGAAGCGCTGCGGAGCGGCGACATTGAAGACGATGAAGTTGAATGCGTTGCTGGTGACGCGGGGCCGCGACGGAATGGCACTGTTCGAACGCGGCGGGCGATTGGCGCAGATTCCTGTGCATGGCAGCAATCAGGCGGTGGACGTGACCGGTGCGGGAGACACGGTGCTGGCTGCGTATACGCTGGGGTTGGCTTGCGGAGCGAGTCCGCTGGAGGCGGCGCACATTGCGAATATTGCGGGTGGCCTGGTGGTGATGAAGCGCGGCACGGCGACCGTTAGCCGCGAGGAATTGCTGGACGCGATTCGCCAAGACGCAGCAGGGGCGGCCTCCTGACGATGCGGGAAGCGCAGCCAAAGATTATTCTCCGAGAAAAGTTGAGAGCGCAGTTGGCGCAGGAGAAGAAGCGCGGGCGGCGAGTCGTTTTCACGAATGGGTGTTTTGACGGTTTGCATGTGGGGCATGCGCGCTACTTGGAAGCAGCGCGTCGCGAGGGCGACGTACTTGTGGTGGGCGTGAATTCCGATGCTAGCACGCGGGATCTGAAAGGGCCTGGACGCCCGATTCTGGATGAAGGCGCACGCGCGACGCTAGTGGCGGCCTTGCGCGCGGTCGATTACGTGGTGGTGTTCTCAGAGCCGAATGTCGAGAGATTGCTCGAAGAATTGCGCCCGGACGTACACGCCAAAGGAACGGACTACACGGTGGATACGGTGCCAGAGCGGGTGATTGCGGAGCGGTTGGGAATTCGGGTAGCGATTGTCGGCGATCCGAAGGATCATTCGACGCGCGCATTGCTGGAAAGCGTGCGCAAGGCTCCGCATGGGTGAGCCACGGTTGCTGGTGGTGCGCCTGGGCTCGCTCGGGGATATCGTGCATACATTTCCAGCGGTTGCGGGACTGCGCGAGACATTTCCTGCGGCGCACATTATCTGGCTGACGCATCCGCGCTGGGAGTTGTTGGTTCGCAGCAGCGGCCTGGTGTCGGAGGTGTGGGCGACGGAGACTCGATCGTTGTCCTCGATTCGCGGGGTCGTTCAACGGATTCGCGCGGCGCAGTTTGCGGCGGCTATCGATTATCAGGGATTGTGGAAGTCGGCGGGGCTCCCGCTGGCGGCGGGTGTCGCGCGTAGAATCGGGTTTTCCTCCGAGACGATTCGCGAATATGGCGTGCCGATTCTTTACACGGACCGCGTGCGATGCGCGACGACGCACATCGCGGATCAGAATGGTGAATTGTCGTTACGCGCAGGCGCACGGAGCGGTGTTGGAAACTTTGTGTTACAGGTTCCGGATGAAGCGGAGAGTTCGGTTAAGGCTTATTTGCGGGAGCAAGGGCTCGAGCGATATGTCGTGTTGAGCCCGGGCGGCGGATGGCGTTCGAAGTGCTGGCCCGCGGAGCGATTCGGGGTACTCGCGCAGATGATCCGCCGCTCACTTGGTTTGCGCTGCGTGGTCAACTACGGGCCGGGCGAAGAGGATTTGGCGCGAGATCTTTGCGCGGCGGCTGGCGATGCGCGGCCGCTTCTCTATAATGGTGACCTTGGCCAACTCATGGCGATGCTGAAAGATTCCTGCTGCATCGTTGGTGGCGACACAGGCCCGTTGCATCTTGGCATTGCGCTCGGCACGCCGGCCGTCGCGATCTTTGGGCCGACCGATCCGGCGCGAAACGGTCCTTATCGTTCACCAGATATCGTTCTGCGGGCGCAGGGTGCTGCCCGGGATCACAGCCGGCGTAACGAAACTGATGCTTCGATGTTGGCGATCGAGGTAGATGTGGTTTTTGAAGCAGTGCGGCGGCGAATTGGAGCGTCGCATTGAGCGGAGACGGCAAGTTCTTCGTGCGTTGGCGCGTGCGTACAGGTTATCTGGTTGCAGTTGCCGTTTTGTGGTTTGCGCGGCCAGTTCCCGCAAGCATTTTATGCGGCGGCGCCATTGGGTTGATTGGCTTGTTCATCCGGGCATACGCGGCGGGATATCTGCATAAGCAGGAAGTGCTGACGGTTACCGGGCCCTACGCCTACACACGGAATCCATTGTATCTAGGAAGTTCGGTGCTGGCGCTGGGAGCGGCGGTGGCGACGCGGTCGTGGATTTCCGCCGCGTTGTTGCTGTTCTATTTCGCTGTGTTCTATTCAATGGTGATGCGCCGTGAAGAGTTCGAGCTGCGGAAACGCCACGGAACCGCGTTTGACGCGTATACGAAAACGGTGCCACTGTTTTTCCCACGAGTGATTGGGGCGACGGCAGTTGGGGCAGCAGCTTTTTCCTTCGCGCAATACAAGAAGAACCGCGAATGGAAGGCGGCGTTAGGGTTTTTATTGCTGCTGGGCCTGCTCCTGGTGATTTGGCGACTCCGAATGCACTGACACTGTGGAGAGCGCGTCGGCACAGGCAACGAAACAGCTTATATCCAGCGTCTTTCCGTCGGTCAGAACCTGAACCGCGCCGTCCCGGTCCGTGCGGAGCACGCGCACGTTCAGACTCGCCAACCGCTCCAACACTTCCGGACTGGGGTGGCCATAGGGATTGCCGGAACCTGCCGAGATGATGGCGATTCGTGGCTGAACAGTGGCGAGAAAATCCGGGACCGAGGAGTTCTTGCCGCCGTGGTGCCCAATCTTTAAGACGTCCGCGCGTAACGCTTCCGCGGAATTCTCCGCTAGTATTTCGCGCTCGGTCTGTTTTTCAGCGTCGCCGGGCAAGAGAATTCGTTCGTTGCCGAAGGTCAGCTTCAGAACGAGTGAGTCATCGTTCTTCGCGGCGGAAGCTACCGTATCGGTGCTGCCGTTGGGCCAAAGAAATTCGCCTTCGACCCCGTCCCAGGCAAATTTCTGCGCGCGAAGCTCGTGTGTGACGGGGATGCCTTTGTGTCGGGCCAGCGTTTCGAGACCGGCGAGCGCTGGAGAGGAGACTTCGCGACCGATCCAGAGTTGCCCGACGCGAAAGTTTTCCAGCACGGCGCGAAGGCCACCCAGATGGTCCTGGTGCGCGTGAGTCAGCGCTACGACGTCGAGCTGTTTGAATCCGCGTGACCAAAGGTACGGCGAGACTGCTTCTTCGCCGGGGTCGACGGCGGTGCGTTCTTCATGTCCCGGGAATCCCGCGAATGCCCCGCCGCCATCGATCAACAGCGTGTGTCCTGCGGGTGAAACGACAAGGATGGAATCGCCCTGGCCAACGTCGAGCACGGTGACTTCGAGTTTGGCTGAATGGAACTGCAGCGCAAAAGGATAGATTGCTACGAGTGCGGCGCAGGATAACAGAACGACACCGAGGGTTCTGCGCGGCCAGCGTGCGGCAGACGGTTGGAGGCGAAGCATTGCCGCAAATGCGAAGGCTACAGCAAAGAATAGCAAGACCAGGAGCCCTGGCGGCCCGGGAATTCGATAACTCCACCGAGGGAAATCCGCGAACCATTGCACGGCGTGCAGCAGGGCAGTCGCGATCCAGGTGACTAAGGTGGCGAGCAACTTGCCGGCTGCGGAAAAAAGCAACCCAACCGAGAGGGTTAGGAATCCGAGTGGGACTAGAATTCCGGTGAGCGGCACGGCTAAGAGATTCACGATTGGCCCCGAGAGGGTGATGCGATGGAAGTCTCGCGCCATGAGCGGGAGCATGCCGATCTGCAGGACTACTGAGAGGACGAAGAGTTCCCAGACGCGCAGGGAGAATTTCAAGCTGGAGACGGCAGCATTTTGAGCGGGTGCGATGGCTCGTTGCGGGCATCGTGCGAAGAGCCAAGTTACCGCTGCTCGCAAGTCGATGCGGAATTGCGCGGCGCGCGGTTCGTGGGATGCGTCACGAGTGACGTCGCGCCAACCGCGCAAGGCTCGAGCGTAGGGCTGAGCCGTGCGGTCGAGCCACGGCGCGGCGATGCCGGCGATGCAGCCGATGGCAAGAAACGAGAGTTGAAAGCTGGAGTCGCGGAGTTCGAGGGGCTGAGCAAGCAGAAGCAGAAAGGCGGCTATCGCGGCGGAATTCAGCAACTCG
>Ga0207107_1129_pt1 | contig 10178 bp, 8 predicted proteins | sample Alteio_BWMinHeat_75_FD_153555 | JGI IMG/M metagenome (GOLD analysis project Ga0207107, IMG submission 153555) | Enriched cells from forest soil in Barre Woods Harvard Forest LTER site, Petersham, Massachusetts, United States -... | ecosystem: Environmental > Terrestrial > Soil > Temperate forest >... | reverse complement strand
AATTCCTATGTGGGCGATCCGCTGCGGACATGGGATCTGCGCGTCTCCCGCTATTTCCAACTGCGGGAAAAGCTGCGCATGGAGTTGGCTTTCGATGCGTTCAACGTACTAAACCGGCAGAACGTAGACGAAGTTTTCAGCGTGTACGGGTCGCCCATCTTCTGTGGCGCAGTTCCGAGCCACTATAAAGATGCGGCATCGCTAACTCTCCAGACGGCACCGCCAGCCTGCGGGGCGCCGACTGTGGATCCAGGTGTGGTTGTTCCGGCAACGTTTGCCGTGCCGCCAACGCCCAACAGCAACTTCGGAACACCGAGAACCATGCTCAATCCGCGGCAACTACAGTTTTCAGCGAAGTTTTCATTCTGACGTATAGTTAGGAGCATTTTTCACTGGGCCGGGGAGCGTGAGTTTTCTGCCCGGCCGGGGTGTCTGATGGAGGACCGCGTCTTGGGGACGATTGTGTTGGTGCACGGGTCTTGGCACGACGGCGCGGCTTGGGATGCAACTCGAAAGCATCTGGAACGCGAAGGTCACCGGACACTGGCACCGACGATGGCGGGACACGGGAAAACCGCGAACAAGAAGGTTAATCACGCGGACTGCACGCGGTCCATCGTCGAATTCATCGTTGAAAACAATCTGCGCGACATTGTGCTGACTGGGCACAGCTTTGGCGGCACGGTGGTCTGCAAAGTGGCGGAAGCCATTCCAGAACGGGTGCGGCGGATCGTGTTCGCGAACGGATTTGTGTTGCGCGACGGCCACAGTCTAACCGACGAAGTGCCGCCGCAAACCGCGGCGGCATTTTCGGAGATGGCGCGCACGTCCGCAGACAACACGACCATGCTGCCGTTTCCGGTGTGGCGAGACACATTTGTGAACGACGCAGATTTGGAAATGGCCAAGTGGAGTTACGAGCAGTTGTTGCTGGAGCCGTTTCAGCCTTCCACTGACAAGCTGGACCTGAAGAGATTCTACTCGCTAAGCATTCCGAGAAGTTATATCAACTGTACGGAAGATATCGCTTTGCCGCCCGAAGAATACGGCTGGCATCCGCGTATGTCCGGGCGGCTCGGAATGTACCGGCTGGTGCAGATGCCGGGTGGCCATGAAGTCTTGTACACGAATCCGGAGTTGCTGGCGCGGAAAATCATTGAGGCAGGGCGGGATTGATTGCCGGGCTTTAGTACGGGGAGTCTGATGACGCGGCTGAACACCAAGCCAGAAGCGATCGAGGTCGATCTCGCAAAGTCAGCGATTGTTGTCGTGGACATGCAGAATGCGTTTGCCGCGAAAGGCGGAACCCTGGACGTTGCGGGAATCGATATTTCGGCAGCGCCGCGCGTGGTGGGCGCGATTCGAGCGCTGGTGGATGCCGCGCGAGCAGCCGGACTCGCGGTGGTTTACCTGACGATGGGGTATAAACCGGACCTGAGCAACGCCGGCGGGCCGCAGTCGCCGAACTGGTACAAAGAAGTGGCGATGCATTTGATGAACACGCGACCAGAGTTGAAGGGGAAACTGCTGACCGAAGGAACTTGGGATTTCGCCGTGGTGGATGAATTGACGCCGCGGGACGGGGACCTGGTGGTGGTGAAGACGAGGTACAGCGGGTTTGCGGGTACAAATCTCGATTCGCTTTTGCGAATGCGCGGGATACGGTATTTGTTTTTTACCGGCATCGCGACGAATGTCTGCGTGGAGTCCACGCTGCGCGATGCGTACTTTCTGGACTACTGGCCGCTGCTGATAAAGGACGCGGCCACGCAAGCAGGTCCGCAGGCTGCGCACGACGCTACCGTGCTTAACGTGGAATCGTTTTTTGGGTGGACGCTGGGAACACAAGACTTTCTGGACGCAGTGGACAAACGGGAGAATTGAGCCGACGTGTTTACGGTTGACATCGACGTTGGCGGAACGCTGACGGACGGGCTGTTCAGCGACGGCAACAAGATGGCTTGCGTGAAAGTGGACACCACGCCCCATGATCTGACCGTGTGCCTCTTCGACTGCCTTACGCAAGGGGCGGGACAGCTTGGATTTGCGGATGTGACGGCATTTCTGGAGCGAGTCGAGCTAATACGCTGGTCAACCACCATCACTTCGAACGTTTTGGCTGAACTGCGCGGACCACGCATTGGACTGCTGGTGTCGCGCGGACATGAGGCGGATCTTTATGGCAAAGAGCGCAAGAGCAGCGTTCTGGGACGATTGCTGAATGAAACTGACGTGCGTGGCCTCAGCGAGTCTCCCGATGAGAACGAGATTATGAACGCGGCCCGTGCCCTGCTGGAGAGTGGCGTGCGGCGAATTTGCTTGAGTCTCGAAGACGCACACCGGGATTCGAAGCAGGAGCGGGCGATCAAGCGCGTGATCGAGCAGCAGTATCCGGATCACTTCCTTGGATCGGTGCCGGTGCTGGCCGGCAGCGATATTGCAGAAGGCGCGGATGACCGCACGCGAACGTACTGCGCGTTAATCAACGCTTACACGCATGGCGCGTTGGCCGCTGCACTCTTTAAGGCGGAAGATGAGTTGCGAGCGGGATCGCAATATGCCGGAACGTTTTTGGTGAGTCACATCAATGGTGGCGTGGCGGGAATCGCGAAGACCAAGGCGATCGATACGATCGAGTCCGGACCGATTCTGGGGATTCATGGCAGCGCGCACTTGGCAAAGACCTACGGGTTGAGTGATGTGATTGCCATGGATATTGGCGGGACGACCGCGAAGGTTAGCGTGATTCGCGGCGGTGAGCCGCTGCGGCGAAAGCCCACTGATTTCTTCGGGATTCCGATGAACGTTTCGCTGCCGGACCTGCGGTCCATCGCGCTGGGTGGTGGAAGTGTGATCAAGATCGCGGGCGAGGGCTCCGCGGCAAGCGTGCAACTTGGCCCAGAGAGCATGGGATCTTTTCCCGGCCCGGCGTGCTACGGACTTGGAGGAGATAGCGCCACGCTGACGGATGCTTTCGTTACGGCAGGGCTGGTGAATCCAGATTATTTTCTGGGCGGCACGAAACAGATCGACCGTGAACTGGCCCGGCAAGCGATCGAGTCAGCGGTGGCGCGCCCCTTGGGCCTGAAGATCGAAGACGCGTGCAAACGAGTGATCGATCGCGCGTTTGGCGTGGTCGCAGGAATCATTGAAACAGCTCGCGCCGAACTTCATGTGGTCTTTTCAACAAGCACGCTCTTTGCGTACGGCGGAAACGGCGGATTGTTTGGCTGCGGCGTTGCGGAAAAGGCTGGACTGCAGTCGGTGCTCTTGCCGGCACTCGGGCCGGTCTTCAGCGCGTTCGGATCTTCTGTTTCGGATATTTCGCATTTGTACGAGCGCCCATTGTTTGGAACGAACGACGATGAGACTGCTGTTGCGCGCGCGTTGGGACAACTGAAAGCGGAAGGCGAGCAAGATCTACTCGGCGAGGGTATTCGACCCGACCATTTGAAATACGAAATCGAATTGGAAGCTTCCGCGCATGGCAACGCGCCGGTGACAATTCCCTGCCCTGAGCATTTGGTGACCAGTCCAGGAGAGTTGAAGGCGCATCTAGCGGCGGCACTAGGCGTGACCGACCGGACGATCCCGCTTCGCATCGATCTGCTGCGCTTGCGCGTGAAAAAAGAAATGCCAAAGCCGCGCGCCGTGGAATTGAAGGGCGGCAGCGCAGATTGTGCCCACGCTTTGTTGGGAACGCGGGCGGTATTCTGGGGCAGCACTACCAGAGACGCTCGCGTTTATCGCTGGGAAGCGCTGCTACCGGGTAACGCGATCGACGGATGCGCGGTACTGGAAGGCGCCAATACAACGTATCTCGTCCCGGAAGGCTGGCAGATGGCGATCGACCGCTTCGGCAACGGAGTGGCGTCGCGGCAATCGCAAGCACGCGAGCATATTGGCGAAACGAAAGGCTTAAGCCATGAGCGCAACTGAAGAGCGACGAATTCGCGTGACCGAATATCTCGATCTGGAAATCGACAAAGAGCAATGGGTGTGCAACCGCTGTAATCTCACGCTGGGCCCAGCGCGGGAGAACTACAAGAAAATCTGCTTGGTGCACCAGCGCGACGCGCGGGAAATTCATCCGCCGCTGGTGTCCGGCTCCTACAATTTCTCTCCAGACCCTTTGTGGATTCGCATTGTCGAATTCTATTGCCCCGGTTGCGGCACGCAAGTCGAAACCGAGTACCTCCCGCCGGGGCATCCTTTGACCTATGACATCGAACTCGATCTCGACAGATTGAAAGAGCGGCTGAGCAGCGGCGAGTTCCGCATTCGCAATCAGCGGATCGAGGTCGTTGAATGAATTCGATCGATATTGACGTCGGCGGAACGTTCACCGACCTGGTGTTGAATTACAACGGCACCACGTTGATAAAAAAGGTCCCGACGACTCCTTACGATCTTTCCGTATGCTTTTCGCGAGTGATTGAAGAAGGCGCCGGGTCGCTCGGGCTGAAGATCGACGAATTGTTGCCAGCCATCGAAATGATCCGCTATTCGACGACTATCGCCATGAATCGGCTGATCGAGAAGAAAGGTCCGCGGCTGGCACTGATCACCACGGAAGGGCACGAAGACGTCGTCCTGATCGGCCGGGGAGCGCAATGGATTGATGGCACGCGCGTCTCCGAGAGGCGCAATCTGGCCGTGCAGAAGAAGCCTGACCCGCTAATTCCTCGAGACATGATCGTTGGCGTTAAGGAGCGAATCGATTCGCGCGGGCGAGTGCTTCGTCCACTCGACGAAGATGACGTTCGGGAGAAGGTCCGGCAGCTAGTCAATCGAGGCGCGCGTGGATTTGTAGTTTCGCTACTCTGGGGATTTCTTAACCCAGCACATGAGAAACGCATAAAAGAGATTATTCGCGACGAGTACAAAGAGTTTCACATCGGCTATTTGCCCGTGGTGCTGGCGGGGCAAGTCGTCGGCAAGCTCGGCGAGTATGAAAGATCGTTGGCGGCGATTCTGGACGCCTACTTGCAACGCTCCATGCAAATCGAGCTTTCGGCGATGTGGGACAAGCTGCGCGAGCGCGGCTACAAAAAGCCGTTGCTGATGATCCAGAGCTCCGGCGGAATCGCCGAAGTATTTCGCACCACCGCCAGCCGTACGTTCAACAGCGGGCCGGTTTCTGGATTGATGGGTGCTCATCACGTAGCAAAAACCCTCGGCTACAAAAACGTAGTGATGACGGACATGGGTGGGACAAGCTTCGACGTCGGCTTGGTAGTCGAAGACAGCGTGCGTAGCTACGACTTTCGCCCGATCATCGACAAATGGATGGTCGGCATCACTATGATTAAGACGCTCTCGATCGGTGCCGGCGGCGGCTCGATCGCTTCAGTAAATCGTCTGCTGAAGAATCAAGTGCAGGTGGGACCGAAGAGCGCAGGCTCGATGCCCGGGCCGGCTTGTTTCAGTCTCGGCGGCACTGAGCCAACGGTGACCGACGCCGACGTTGTGCTCGGCTATCTCAATCCGGATTTTTATTTTGGCGGCAAGATGCGCCTGGACAAGAATCGCTCCGTGCAGGCGATTCGCGACAAGATCGCGAAACCGCTGGGCATTAGCGTGGAAGAGTCCGCCGAGATGATTCGCAAGATTGTGAACGGCAGCATGGCGTCCGCGATCATGAAAGAAGTGCACCTGCGCGGTTACAGCCCGGAAGATTTCATTCTGTTCGTTGGCGGAGGCGCCGGGCCGACGCACGCGGAAGGTTTTAAGGCCGATATCGAGAAAGCCGTTACGTTCGCGTTTTCGCCCGTGTTCTGCGCGTTTGGCTCTTCGACGATGGACATCATGCATGTGCACGAAGTCTCGAAGAAACTTACGCTGATGGAGCCGGTCTCGCAGAGGCTTATGGAAGATTACGCAGCGTTCAATTCGAGCGTCGAAACGCTGATGGAACATGCCCGGCGTGACCTTCGCGGAGACGGCCTGGATCTAGCCGACGCCTCATTCATTCTCGAGTTGGACATGCTGTACGGCGGACAATTCCACGTGAAACGCGCGCTATCGCCCCGCCTCTCGATCGCCAACTCCGCGGACGTAAAAGCGATCTGCGATGCGTTCGAGAAAGAGTTCAGCGAGGCGTTTAGTCCGTTCGTCGTGAATCCGGAAGGCGGCGTGTTCATCGAGAGTTTTATCCTGAAGGCGGTGGTGCCGGTTCGGAAAATCGAGTTGCCCACGATGAAGCTGGAAGGAGCAAGTGCGGCCACCGCTCGCAAAGGCGAACGACCGGTGTACTGGCCAAGCGTCAAGGACTTTCAAACCACTCCCGTCTATGCGAACGATCTGCTGCGACCTGGCAACATGATCGAAGGGCCAGCGGTGGTTGAAAGCGAGTACACGACTTTGGTTGTACCGCCGTCGATGCGATTCTCGATCGATGAGCGCGGCCTGGGAATTCTACAGGCCTAAAGCGAGAAGAAACCGAGGAAACGATGCCTATTCCAACGCTGGCCGAAAAACTGGCATGGCTCAAACCCGCTCCCGCAACGGAGTTCGAGACGAAATGCGCCGAGCAAGTGAAAGCCGGCGACTACGAGATCGGCGTGCAGGTGACCAACGACATTCTCGACGAAGCCATGGAAGTGTTTGTGCGCTCGTCGCGCAGCTACTTTGGTGTCTCTGGCGACTCCATGGTGGCGATTTTCACGGCCAACGGGGATTTGATCAACGCATCTTGCGGCACGTATCTCCATGCCATAATTCAGCCGATCGTCATCAAGTTCATTCTGAAGTATTACGAAAAGAATCCGGGCATTCGCGAAGGCGACATCTGGTACACGAACGACGCGCTGTACGGAGGCATTCACAACCCGGATCAAGTCGCGTTGATGCCGATCTTCCACAAAGGGCGGTTGATTGCGTGGTCTACGGCGGCGCTGCACACCACGGAGACTGGCGCGATCGAGCCGGGTGGGATGCCCGTCAGCGCGAAATCACGCTTCGAAGAAGGCTTGAACCTGCCGCCAATCAAAATTGGCGAGAACTACGAAATTCGTAACGATTTCCTCGAGTTCTATTCAGTTTACGGACTGCGCGCTCCGGCCATGTTCATTTCGGACTTACGCGCACGGTGCACGACGGCCGACCGCGTGCGCGTACGCATACTGGAACTCATCGAAAAGCGTGGGCCGGAATTTGTCGTGGGATTGCTGCATAAAATGTCTGAAACAGCGGAAGCGGGCGCGCGAAAGAGGATCAAGTCGCTGCCAGACGGCAAGTTCCGCGCCGTGGTCTTCAATGACGCGATCGGATATACGCCTGCTCTCGTGCGGGCGTGCTTCTTGACGCTCACCAAGCACGATGGACGCCTCATCTTCGATTTCGAGGGTACCTCGCCGGAAAATCCGTCTTCCTACAACGTGCATTCGCAGGCAGTCGTCGGGCACATCGCCAATTTTATGTACGAATACGTCTTCCACGACTTGCCGATCTGCAGTTCGACTTTCGCGCCAATCGACTTCGTTTTCCCGGAAGGCATCATCTTGAATCCGGACCGCATGGCGGCGACAAGCTGCTGCGTCTATATCGGTATGCAAGCAAGATGCGCCACGCACAACGGATTCGCAAAAATGACGTTTTCCAGCGCCGAGTTGAGCCGGCAAGTAACGGCGGCTCCCGGCAGCCAGCACACCGCGCAGATTTGCGCGGGCCACTCGCAATGGAACCTCGCCTTTGCGGATGTGCTTTCGTATTCGCTGAACACACAAGGACAGGGCGGCCGCATGGCATCGGATGGTATGGATTCCTACGGCTTCGCGTGGTGTGCGTTCGGGCGCGCGCCAGACTCAGAACAAGTGGAAAGCGAATTGCCCGTCACCGTAACGCTGGCGCAACATTGGAAAGATTCGAGCGGACACGGACTGCATCGCGGCGGATCGGGCGCCACGCAACATTGGATGGTCCACAAAGTGCCTCACATGGTTTCCATGTGCATGGGGAACGGCAGCAAGGTGCCGCTCGGCCAACCACTCTTCGGCGGCTATGCTTCGGCGCCGATTCCGGGCATCAGCGTCAAGAAAACAGATTTACTCGCGCAAATGGCGCGCGGCGACAAGGCCTTGTCGATGGACCATCGCGAGATCGTCGAGCAAGGTACGATTCACGGCGATTGGAATTTTGAATTGATCGCGCGTACACCCAAAGTCTATGACGAGGGCGATGTGCTGTTCGGTTTCAGTGGCGGCGGCCCCGGATACGGCGATCCGCTCGAACGCGACCCGGACTCGGTGATGGAAGACTTGCGCAAGAATATTATTTCAGCCTGGACGGCGGAGAATATTTATCGCGTCGCCTACGATCACGAGCGACTGCGTGTGGATGTCCAAAAGACAAAGGACCGGCGACAGGAAGAACGCAATGCGCGGCTGGCACGGGGGAAGTCTTTCGATGACTTTCAGAAGGAATGGAGCACCATGAGGCCGCCGCAGGACATCTTGCAATTTTATGGCTCGTGGCCGGACGCGAAATCGCTCGGTCCGGTGTTTCGGCCGTAGAGCGCCCGGAGAATGGCCGTCGATTTGCACCCACGGGAAATTGTAAAGCTGTTGCTGCAAGGGGCCGTGCCGCCGAGGCCTTTGCTTCTGCCAATTGTGTTTGCGCTCGGAGCAAAGATAGAGAATTTGCCTTTCGCTTCGTTCCTCGGCAACCCAACCAAGATCTGCAACGCACTGCGGCAGATCCGAGCATACCTACGGATGGACGGGGTATCTTGCTACTTCGATCCTTATCTCGAACTGGAAATGCTAGGCGGGCAACTCAGGCGGAGTTCCTCCGATGCAGCGCCGGAAGTCTCGTGGTCTGGCCGTGCTGCGAGTGGCGAACTTCCTGAGGGCTTGCTTTCTGTCGACGATGCAATGCAAAGCCCGCGGGTCGCCGTGGCTGTCGACGTGATTCGCAGGCTGAAGACGATGCTGCGTGACGAACCACTGCTCATGACTGGAGTCACCGGGCCGTTGACGCTGGCGGCTCGGCTGGCGCAAATGAATGTTGCCGAGCCTCTGCAACTTCAGGATTTGCCACCGGATGCCTTGGACCTGAGCACCGAGGTCTTTGCCGGACTGTCGCGGACAATGGCTGAGGCCGGAGCAAATGTGATCTTCATTCGAGAAGACGTCGAACCTATTTTATCAGAAGACACCCGCGCAGCGTGGATCTCGCGACTCGAGTCTGCTTGCAACGTAATTCGTTTTTACGAAGCGCTGCCGATTCTGCTGTTGAATCATGAATGCTGGCTCAGAGGCGATTGCTCGTGGCTGTTTGAGCACCGCTGGAACTGTGTGGTGAGCCCGCTTGTGGAGGAGAGCACAGCCGCTCGGGCAAGTACGCTCGCCGGATCACGCGTCGGGTTGGCTCTCGCTCCTTCCCTTTTCTCCGCGGGATCGGCTCCGAGCGACGACGCGCATCCTTGGCTGCGCGAAACAGTGCGCAAGCGCCGGCCTGCAGTGGTTACTACCGCTGGAGATGTTCCGCCCTCTATCGACACAAAAATCCTCGCGAACACTCTGCAAGCAGCTCTTCAGCCATGAGCGCAAGCACGGGAAATACACAGGGCCGGCTGCGCCCGGTGCGGCTGCGTCGTTCAGGCGTCACACTGCACGAACTACCCGCCGGTGCGCTGCTCGTTCGCCCGGAAGAAGAATTGGGCCCTTATCCGAGAATCTTGACAGATCGTCTGGCCTATTGGGCGGCGCGTTCACCCGAGCGCGTTTGTATCGCGCGCAGAACCAACGGTGGCGATTGGCGCAAGCTGACCTACGCAGATGTGTTGGCGTCGGTGCGCCACATCGGACAGGCATTGCTGAATCGCAATCTATCCGCGGAGCATGGCGTCGCCGTCCTTTCCGAAAACGACCTCGAGCACTACCTGCTCATGCTGGCGGGCCAACATGTGGGAATTCCAACAGGACACATCTCGCCGGTCTATTCCCTGGTTTCTAAAGACTTCGCAAAGTTGCGCCACGCGCTTGGCCTGCTGCAGCCGGGTCTTGTGTTTGTCTCCGATGCAGCACAATACCGTCGTGCCATCGAGACCATAGTCGCAGATGACGTCGAAGTGGTCGCTACTTCTGGAAAGCTGAAAAGAAGCGGGTTTTATACATTTGATGACTTGCTCGCAACACAACCAACCCCGGCGGTGGACGCAGTTCACGATCAAGTCG
>Ga0207107_1258_pt1 | contig 10217 bp, 10 predicted proteins | sample Alteio_BWMinHeat_75_FD_153555 | JGI IMG/M metagenome (GOLD analysis project Ga0207107, IMG submission 153555) | Enriched cells from forest soil in Barre Woods Harvard Forest LTER site, Petersham, Massachusetts, United States -... | ecosystem: Environmental > Terrestrial > Soil > Temperate forest >... | reverse complement strand
ATTATCTGGTTTTTTGACAAGTTATGGAATGGCATTGTCTGGACCGTTACTAAATTATGGAACGGATTGGTTACAGTATGCAGATGGATTCAATACTGTTACCAATATTACATCTGGCCGGTCCTAAATTGGATCGGAACCAAATTACACACAATATGGTTTGGCATTTGTGATTGGTGCTTGAAATTGTGCATCAAGATTGGAGACCTGATTAGTTATTTGGGTAAATGGTTCGTTAATATGTTGGGCAAATTATGGAACTGGATCATTTGGGCTGGAGGCAAAATATGTAATGGAATTGCGTGGTTGGTCGAAAAGCTATGTGACTTGGTTTACAACTTTTGGTTATGGTTCAGAGATTATTGGTACTTCTTTTGGCAAAAGTGCGGAGATTTCGCAAAAGCAATTTGGTCCTGGATCAAAATCGGAATCAAAAAGATCTGGACTGGACTGGTTTATTCGTGGAATCGAATTATCCGATCGTTGGAATGGTGTTGGACATCATTTGTGAATTATATTTTAAAACCTGTTTGGAATGCGGTTGTATATGGATGTCAACGATTATGGACCGCAATTGTGTATGGCTGCGAGCAAGTCTGGACAGGACTAGTGTATGGTTGTAAGCAATTATGGACCGCGTTTGTGTACAGTTGTGAAAAAATATGGGCCGCTATCATATATAGTGCCAGACAGATTCTGAACTTATTGAAATGGGGTTGGAGATTATTCTTGGATTATGTCGTTTGGCCCATATGGAATTTATTAAAATGGAGCTGTCGATTATTTCTGGATTATGTTTTTTGGCCTGGTTGGAGAGGTATTTGTATTGTTTTTAGTCAAATATCAAACATAATGTACGGTATTTGGACCACGATCACGTCTGTATTTTGGAACTGTGCACAGGCTATTAGTCAGGCTTGTTATTATGTGTATGATCAGATTAGAGCTATAACGATACGAAATGGAAACGCGATGAGAGTATTCGTAACCGGTGTTATTGATGCGATTGTATCTACAGTTAGTCAAATATGTTCCGGTATTGCATCCACAGTAAGTCAAACATGTTCCGCAATGGCAACTACTCTTTATCAATCATACACTGTTTCGGTCGCTACTCTGTCACAAATATGGACTTCTACCACAAATACTATGTACGATATTTGGACAAGCATTTATTCCAGCTTAACGAATATGACTAACATGTTATTTGGGAATTCCAAAACCAAGGCAGACTAAGACACTATTATCAAATCATTCAGTCGAATGTTTTAGTAATCGTATTTATTTCGGAATTGCAAATAAAAAATTGACCAACGGGATATCTTGAAAGGGCCTATATCGACGATACCACACTAATAACGTTTCCCATGATTGATCTTTTCGTGTGCCTATGCTCATTCCTACCTTGGGAATTAGTACAGATAGTTGTCAACTTAATTGGTTTGACCAATTTAAAGCAATGCTTTAATGTGGCTGGTATTGATCTCGTCAAATTAGGGCCTGTTCTTAAATCGGAAGGAGGATTTATCAATGGATCTAAGTTGTTGGCTTGTTTGATGAATGATACAACGCTGTATCAACAACATGATTTACGTATTCACTACACGAATTTGAAATCCAACAAAAGTCAAATTCCTCAATTTCTGGGATGCGTGATAGATGAGATGTGGTCCAGTTCATGTTTGTATGGAAAGCATGCATATCGAAAATATCATTGTTTATTTTCACCAATTAAACGAATTGAATATATTGGATCTCCTATTCAGGTATTAAATCAGACATGTTGGATAGATCACACTAAAATCCATTTCGATGGAGAGACTATTGTCATACCTTCTACAGTGTGTTTGTTCAATACGACCGTTCAAAAACACCATATCAAACCCCAAACTCAATCCATGTATTTGTCAAAAAAAAGTAATCCGATCGGACATTTTACTAACGTTTGTCACTATTATGGTCAAATACAAGATAACACCATTTATAGATGGGTACATGCCATTGCTTCTCATGAAACTATCATCAGATATGATACATATATGTTGAAAAAAAGAATAAAACATGTACAAAATTATTATCAACGAGACTATTTGGAAACAATTCTTTTATTCCTAACCAAGTATCGTTTTGTCTTGGAGTTAGGAGGACACACATTGAACGACTTGATTAAACCGGATAATTTCTTGCTTTTTTTAAATCTGAGAAGAGTGATTAAACGAGAATTATGGCCATTAGAGGAAATGGGATTCGATTGGAATCTCAGTTGAAAAATATTTTTAATATATATAACCCCAACATGTCTGCCCCATCAAATGTCCAAATAGATACCAATTTCAAAGCCTATTTTGCCGAACTATGTAAAAATAATTCCATGTATCACGTGGAAATGAGTCTAATCACCAGTAAACATAAGTTGTTCCGAGATCGAATCTTGCAAGCTCTGCCATCAGTTCAATCCACTGGTCGTTTGCAAGTCAGTGATCTGGATTCGTTATCCAAAAAGATATGGGATAGTTTGACATCAAATTCAGATTCAGAATTGAAAGTAGATGTTATGGCTCTCCACAAAGAGTTGTTTTGAGATAGGAAAAATTGAAAACCGAACTGCTTGAAACAGCCACCAGATATGGTGTTAGTACAAATATGAGCTCTCGTCCTGTCTCTAGGCTTCGGGTTATTAACAATTTGAGAAATTATTTTGAAGGTCTCAAACAACACAACGTGGAAAACCACTTGATTCCCGAGATGAAGTTGCTCCGCGAACAATATCCGGCAATCCATTCCGAAATGAATAAATACGAAACTCCTCGTATTACCTGGGATGGAATCCCAGCTAATAGCCGGCGAGAGCCGGGTATTACCGACAGAACCATTACAATTCCAGCCTATGGATTGGCTCGAACTTGTGAAACCTGTTGCAAAATTCTGGCAACGAACGATGCGCATTTGATACCTGGCGAGATAGCAATCAAAGAAGAACTACTTCGTTTACACAAGGAGGTATTCGAATAAGTGAAATTTCAAATGAATTTAATAAAATTCATTTGAAACCAAACTCAGTAATTGATCGCGGACAAGTATCTCAGCTGTGGATTTTCTATCAACATGCCATGTAGTCGTTTGTAATCATCAACCCAATCAAAGAGAGATGCACCGGCCCCACTATGCGGGCCAAATGGATTGAGTTCAATTAAGTGGCAGATTTTAGTATCGATGTCGATATAGACATCACCCACAAACGTCTTGTAAGGGACACTGGCAATAAAAGAGATATTATTGATAGCGTGTTCAATGGCTTCCAATTCTTCTGCGGAGTGCTGAAAATTCATACTTCGAGATTGCTGAGTAACACCAGTCAATTGACCATCCAAAACAAAGATTCGGAATTCGAACTTAATATCTATCTTAGGATTCCACGGTATCAGTATCAAATAAGTGTATTTATCTTCACGCCTAAATTCTTGATCGACAAATACTTTGATTTTGGAGATATATGATAGGATTTCTTGGGCGGGTTTTTGTATATCTGAACTAGAGAATTTCCGAATACTCTTATCGTTTTTCCCCGATGTGCTTGATAGTCGAATAAAATATGTTTGATTCGGATCAATAACTTGATTGATTTGAGCACAAAGAGCATCTAGTTCTGGAATATATGGAAGATGTTCATTGTACATTCGAACCAAAACTTTCTTCATGATGAGAGGTATTTGAACCATTTGCACTCCTTTGGGACCATTTGGCAAATCTGAATCGTACCAAATATTGTAATCAAAGGAATCAATGTACGATCTGTACACGATGGTAAGAAACTTGTCCGAGGAATCGTATTGAAATTCGTGTGGGATAGGAACCGAATCCAGGGCGAAATTCCAATTCAATCTTGTTTCTATTAGTGTCCGGCAATATGCAGTGAGTGAATTCCACCATTTGATATCGATGACGTTTCGACCACGTATGATTGCGTACGGTGAATATTCATGTATGTTTTGATTCCGACAACTCGAAGGCTTAGTTTCGGGATAGATGGGATGACGAGTGATGGTTGTTTGATCCATTGAATACATAGATATTAGGACTGGCCAATTATTTATAACAATAGATAATTCAATTATTTATCAAACAATTTGATGTCTGCGGATGGATAGTCAGCTCTAAAATAACATAAACAATGTGGGAAATCGGTTTTGAATTTATGCACAAGATGATTTAGACTTTCTTTCAGATGAAATTTTATTGATTCGAGTTGAGCGAGAGTCCATGCTTTATGATTAAGCCACAAGTGAATGACCCTGATCAAGTTGTCATAAGGCAAATAAAAAACCCATGAACTGCCCGTGGAATCTTTTATGTGTTTATCAAATTGAAACCAAAATGCCGCTGACGTACATTTGATCTGCAATCTAGAATCGAAGATTTTGGACAGTATTTCGTAGTCCAATAGAGACGAAATATCATTCACAATCACATGATTATATTTCATTTCTAATCCGCTCTGGAGCCACCAATTGAAAAGTTCAAACCATTCTTGAGATGTCGAACTATAGCGATAGGAGGGAATACTTTGATCAGTATATTTTAATTCCAGAGTATCTTTGTGTCGTAACCACCAATCTAGTATATCCGTACGAAAAGATCGAGACGCGTCATTCATTGCTTTTTCCGTATATTTTAATTCCAAACCACTTTCAAACCACCAATCTAATAACTCTGTAGTTTTGTAATAAATAGAATCAATGGCTGCCACAGAATAATTTAGTTTAATTCCGTGTTCAATCAACCAATTTAAGATGGGAATATTTCCTGCAATCACACATTCAGTCTCGTGTAATGAAAGATCCTCTAAATTAATCAATCCATTGTTAATAACCAAAAGCATCGTTTCAATACTTCCATAACAAATGATATTATTGACGAGACGACATTTATCATATTTCAGTGGAAATCCACTTTCAATCCACCATTTGACCATATAAGGATCCTTCCTGCAACAGGCCCTCTCTAACGCCATATCATTGTACGTCACGGGCAGTCCTTTATTAATCCACCATTCTATCAAATGCAAAGAGCCATCGTTGCAGGCCCAATCAATAAATCGAGGACATGCTTCAAATGGTATATTTTGTTTTTGACAATGTTCCCAAATCATATTTAATTTATCAATTGAATCCGAGTGAGTAGTTAGGCCCACTAAAAATTTTGGCACGTCTACATATAAATTATTCTCTAAATACCATTTCACTCTTTCAATAGGGAAATTTGCTATATCTGATTCCGCAAAATTCAACTCCATACCACTCTTCATCCACCAATTCAAACAATCCATCCGATTATATATAAATGCTTGACTCAGGGCAAAATTAGTCGACGTCTGAATAAGATCATTTTCCAGCATCCATTGCAAGATTCGTATGTTACCAACGCTAGACAAATAATTTATCATGCAATCTGTAGGCCCAATATCAAAGCCATGTATGCTCAACCACTTTAATACATCCAGCCAGTCAAAATAAATTGCTCGGTATATTTCATCTTGCAAAACAATCGATTTCCCAGCCGTAAGACATTCCTCTAATAGAATAATTTTTTGGTCTTGTGTGAGATTAATTTCGTCATCGAAAACCAATAAATAAGAACGATTCCTTCCAATTTGCATTTTAACTGCTCTCAATTTGGTAAACGGCTTTAGTTGATTCAAAAGTTCATTAATTTCACCATCGGTTATTTCGTATGATTCAGTGTCAGTTGCCATGTGTGATTTAAGTTTACTATTTGGGTTCCAAATAATCAATTTAAACCTAATTATTATGCAAATTTTTTTGTTAACACCATGACACCATTAGATACTTGATTTAATTGAGTATGAATAGCTGTTTTGATAGTGATCGCTTCAGATGCCGATACTGATTGATTTGCATAATCTAACCATACATTAATTGTTTTTATCAATCTAGGATCTGGTTTTATAATGAGCATATCATTAACAGGACTACATTCATATTTTTCCCATCGGAATTGAAATGTGTCATTACTGTATTTAATTTCAATATTTGATTCAAACAGGATCCATTGCAGAATCTCGAAATGTAACCCATTCGAAACTGTATTAATAATTGTAGTTGTGTCTGGCCAGTTCTGAAAGAACAGTCGACTGCAGGTTTAACCTGCTGGCCACGCCAACCCATTCTTATGCCACCATTGGAGTATTTCCAGGAATTTGCCGGAACGGCTCGCCAAATTGAGACAGTCGGGAGTAGTATATTTTAATTCCAAAATATCCCTATGTCTCAACCACCAGTCTAAAACATTAATTTTACCATAATCCATCGCCTTATCGAAGGCTTTGGCTGTATATTTAAATTCAAACCCGTGATTCAAAAACCAATCTAAAATATCGGTTCGTCCTTCTCTGCTAGCCGTATTAATGGTTTCATCCGAATATTTAATTTCTATCCTGGACTGCCACAACCAATCAAGCATTTGGGTATGACCACAAATACAAATGCAATCTACGGATCGACTATCGTATTGAGCAACATCATCTAACGTACACAATCCGTTATTTAGAAGCAGTATCATAATTGGAACCTTGCTATATTGTATGATAGTATTAATCAACCTATTTTTATCATATTTAAGGGGCAACCTACTCTCGAGCCACCATTTGATCACATTGTATCCGTTGGAATCGGAACAAGCACCTTCGAATGCATCCGCTGTATATATTATTTCAAATCCTCGCTTCATCCACCATTCCATTATTTCAATGTCACCTGTCATGGAAGCCTCGTCAATAAAATCTTCGTCGTATTCGATATCAATTTCTTTTGCTTGACAATAATCACATATCAATTCTAATTTAGAAATTGCATCTGTTACGCCTACAACACCTATCAAAAATTGTCTAATATCTATACTGAATTCATTTTTCAACAGCCATTTTATACAATTAATTTCATTACGCGCAATATGCCATGAACTGCTACTATGCTTCAATTCAAGGCCGGAATTGGTCCACCAGTTCAAACAATCAATAAAATCATTGTGAAATGCCACATTGATAGCATAGTTATCATATGTTTTAATCAAATCATTTTCTAACATCCATTGTAGAATCCGCACATTACCCACGCTAGATAAGTAATTAACGACACCATCAGTTTGACAAATATTGAATCCATTACTAGCCAACCATTTAAGAACATCCAACCGATCCATATAAATGGCGAGATATACCTCGTATTTTAAATCAAAACTAGGATCAATAATTAGTTGTTCCAGTTTAAGTATTTTTTGATTTTCCGACAATTCATCTGAGTCGTTCAACACCAAGTCATAAAACATAGCTGATTCATATCCGAATTTTAATTGAATATTTTTATAACGACGGCGAGATTCAAATTGATCCAGAAGTGTGTTAATATCATTTGTTGGATCTATCAACTCTGTAACATCTGTCATTATTTCTAAACGTACTATTTGTTCGAAGTGTTTCTTTAAGTTACACTGATTATCAAATTCGAACAAAAAAATTGACTTTTCGAACAGATAGAGAGACAACATCTTATCTAGTTACAATATCTTTACTCGATCTACGATGTTACGATTAGTGTGTCGTGCTCCAAAGAAAATTCATTCAAGCCATTATCTAAGTGTGCCTCGGTTAGGTGCGATGCCATATATGGGAAGATTATCCAACTCAGATAAGACTAAAGTTCGAACTCGATCCATGGCCACCGGTGTGGATGCCTTAGTAGCCGCAGGTATGGTTGGGACCAATGCAGCTATTGGGTCTGTTGTGTTTAGCGCCGGGTTGATTGCCTTTATGATTCATAGATACAAAATCTCTCCTCCACATGCGTACTTGGTTAGAACTGGGTTAGGTATCAAAGATATTCAAATTGCCAAACAGGGTTTTCAATGGCCATTCCAAACCTACAAATACGTTGATATGCATCCCACAAATTTTACCTTTGAACTTCAAGCCATGAGCAAAGAAAAATTGGAATTTGTTCTACCTGGAGTGTTCACTATTGGTCCAAAGGATGATCCGGAAGCACTTAAAAAGTATGTCAAATTTTTGGATGGTGCCAACGAACAAGCCGGGAAAATAGATGTTTTGATTAAAGGCATGTTGGAAGGAGAAACAAGAACTCTGGCTGGTATGATGACTATTGAAGACATTTTCAATGGCAGAAAAGCCTTCAAGGATCATTTGATTACACATGTTCAAGGAGAACTTGATAAGTTTGGTCTGGAAATTTACAACGCCAATATCAAGGAATTACATGACTCTGTCGGCAGCGAATACTTCCAGTTTTTGAGACAAAAGAAAAAAAGTGAAGCTGAAAACAGTGCCAAAGTTGATGTAGCAGAAGCTCGTAAAATCGGCGACATTGGACAAAAAGATAGAGAAGCTGCTACTCGACAACAAGTTGCCCAATTCGAAGCAGATACTGTTTTGAAAGAAAACGAACGCAAGCAAGAAATGGAAAAATCCAAAGCGGAGCTAGCTGTGGTAGAAGCAGCCGCCAGACAACGAACGGAAATTGCCCGAATAGAAGCTGTTAACGCCGCGAATATGCGCGATGCGGAATTACAGAAAGCTGTAGAACAAATGCGTGTTGCTACCGAGACCGAACGTCTTAGGGCGAGTGACATGTCCAAAACGCAAGTACATGCGGAAATGCATATCAAAAAAGCCGAAGGAGAAGCCACTGCCCTCCGTCTCAAAGCAGAAGCCGAGTTGTACGCCAAACAACAAGAAGCTAAGGGTATTTTGGCGGTGTACGAAGCCCAGTCAGAAGGACTGCAGAAATTGGTTGGATCATTCGGTGGCAACACGCCAGCTCTCTTGCAATACTTCATGTTGGAGAAAGATGTCTATCCACAACTGGCTCGAGAAAATGCTGCTGCGATCAAAGGACTTCAACCCAAGATCAATGTTTGGACTACGGGTTCTAATGCGGATGCGGATGCATACACTAAGGTAATTTCAGGCCTTGGTAGAACCGTTATGCCGTTCTTGGATACGATTCAGAATCAAACCGGGATCAATTTCCCAGGTTTTCCAAAAGATGAACCAACTACATCGGATCCTAAAATAGCTCCACATGAATCTATGAATCCAACAACAAAACCCGCAACTATCTGAAACATCTCGTAATTATAAACCAAATAAATGATATGAATCCATATCACTTATCTGGCTGCACTTATCTGGCCACATCGGGTGGCAAAGTATCAAAATCAAATTCCTGTCGGCGTTTTTTAAACTGAGGCACATAGGTTCCGTTGGCAAATCTCGTCGCTCCCACACCAAAGCCAATACCAAGTCCTAGAATAGTACCCGCGCAAACAAAAAGACCGCCGGCAGAAGGCGCATAACCGCTACTCATGTCCATACCGGTTGTGATAGCGATCCAGTATGACAAAAAGAAACCAATAAATCCACCGATGATTGTGTAACACATGGGTTGTTGAGTGATTGTTCCAGACACTATCATTAGGTTGTTTTATGAGTTGCGGTTTCAATTTTTTATTGAGTCCAATATTAAAAAAATTGAACTAATTAACAGATTGACATACACATTTATAATCAATACACTAGTTTTTTGCGATGTCTTATCAAGATTTTCGTCGGACCCAAACCAAATTAGCTCTTATGGCTGGTCAACACACTCTTGACTGGAATCTACTATTATATTCCAGTTTGTGGGGCACGTTATATGGTGTAATCGCGGGAGTTGTCATATTCTTTGTGTTATGGTGGTGTCAGAGGAGGGAGCTCCGAATGGATCCCAGTAAAGGGATCGGCATTGGATTAATTTCGTTGGGAGGTGGAGTAGTAGGATGCGCGATAGTCAGTTTTGGTTATGCTACCCAACTATATCTGGACAACATTTGAGTTATTAATAGAGTCCATTAACAAAATGATTCTATTAATAAAATTGATTTGTTTTTGATTTGATTATTAATAATCTGTTAATGAAGTAACCAATGAATAATTCGAATTCTTCTGACTTGTGTTTGCCTCCAGACTTGATAAATTTCAGTATCGAACTGATCGATCTCATCCGACAAGGACAGCCTAATCAAATCCAAACTAAATTGAAATCCAGACCTATTTTTACAATGGATATTACAAATCCGAATTCTGATATGATTGTGGAAGCCATTCGATCCATGACTCGCAGTTGGATCCAAGAAATACTCAT
>Ga0207107_1257_pt1 | contig 10223 bp, 20 predicted proteins | sample Alteio_BWMinHeat_75_FD_153555 | JGI IMG/M metagenome (GOLD analysis project Ga0207107, IMG submission 153555) | Enriched cells from forest soil in Barre Woods Harvard Forest LTER site, Petersham, Massachusetts, United States -... | ecosystem: Environmental > Terrestrial > Soil > Temperate forest >... | reverse complement strand
CGAGCCCGCGGGCGGCTGCAAATTCGCCAGCGTAAAGGAGCGACGCGCCTTCGACGCCGGCGCCGCCGGCTTGTGCTGACCACGCTTGCGAGCCCCTCGCGGGCCGCTTGCACTCTTTTTCGCCATCGTTCTACCCCACCACTTCCACGAGGTGCCGCACCTTGTGGATCATGCCGCGTGTTTCCGGCGTGTCCTGGCGCTCGACCACCTGATGCATTCTCCGCAAGCCGAGGCCGCGGACGGTTTGACGCATATCGTTGGTGCAGCTGATAAAGCTGACCACCCATTTGATCTTTACCTTGCCGCCGGACTTCTTGCCGTCGTGCTCCGTCCGGTTATAGGCCTTGACGGGGGTCTTCTTTGTGTGCGCTGCCTTTTTCCCGGGCATTAGTCGCCCTCACTCGCCGCGGCTTTTTCCTTGGGCGGCTTGCCACTGATTTCTTCCACGGTCTTCGAGCGCGTTTCCGCCACGTGCGCGATATCCTTCAAGCCGAGCAGCGCCGCGAACGTGGCCTTTACGACGTTGTGCGGATTCGACGTGCCGATCGATTTCGTCAGCACGTTGTGAATCCCCGCCACTTGCATCACCTTGCGCACCGGGCCGCCGGCAATGACGCCGGTGCCTTCCGAAGCGGGCTTGAGCAGCACTTGCGCCGAACCGTAGCGGCCCAAAACCTGGTGCGGAATCGTCGCACCCTTCAAGTTCAGCTTGATCAGATTCTTTTTCGCCTGCTCGATGCCCTTCTTGATGGCCATGGGCACTTCGCGGGCTTTGCCCATGCCGAATCCCGCATGACCGCGGCTGTCGCCGACAACCACCAGCGCTGAGAAACTGAGGTTCTTGCCGCCCTTCACAACCTTGGTGACGCGGTTGATGGCGATCACGTCGTCCTTCAGCTCCGATGGATTCACTTCCAGGAGCCGCCGAACCGCTAGACTGTCTCGCAATAGTTGCTTCGACATAGGCTTAGAACTTTAACCCCGCTTCCCGCGCCGCATCCGCGAGCGCCTTGACGCGGCCGTGATACTTGTATCCGCCGCGGTCGAACACTACTTTGGTCAGGCCGGCGGCTTTGGCACGCTCGGCGACGATTTTGCCGATCACTTTTGCCGCCGCGATATTGCCCCCGCCCTTCAAATTCTTCTTCGTTTCGCCGTCGACCGAACTGGCGGAAACCAGCGTCTTGCCCGAACGGTCGTCGATCACCTGCGCGTAAATGTGCCCCAGCGAGCGGTACACGCAAAGGCGCGGGCGCTCCGGCGTGCCCTCGACCCTGGTGCGCACCCGCGCGTGAACACGCTGGCGGTGCAAATCCCGCGATAGCTTGCGAACTCTTGCCGATGCCACTGTCGTTTCTCCTAATCACCAAATCTTGTCAAAATGCATGGACGGGCGGCACAAGCCCCGCCGAAAAATCGAAAAATTACGCCGCGCCGCCGGCCTTCGCTCCGGCCTTGCCGGCCTTCTTCTTCAGGCGCTCGCCGGTGATGCGCACGCCCTTCTGCTTGTACGGATCGGGCGGACGCAGCGAACGCATGTCCGCGGCAACCTGGCCGACCTGGCCCTTGTCCGCGCCGCTCACCACGAGGTGCGTCTGCTTTTCGACGGCGACTTGAATGCCTTCCGGAATCGGAAAATCAATCGGGTGCGACTTGCCGAGCGCGAAGGAAACCGTCTTGCCCTTCAACTCGGCGCGATAGCCGACGCCCACGATATCTAGCTCTTTCTTGAAGCCCGCAGTCACGCCATGCACGGCGTTGGCGACCAGTGCGCGAGCGAGCCCGTGAAGAGCGCGGTGCTCTTCGGTGGCGCGACGAGCGGTCAGCACGCCGTCCTTCTGCTCGAAGGTGATGCCCCGGGGGATCGCGAAGGAGAGCTTGCCCTTCGGTCCTTGCACGTCGATCTTGCCGGTCAGCAAGGCGATCTTCACCCCTGCCGGCACTGGAATTGGTTTGTGTCCTATACGTGACATCTATTCTTCCTTATCTCCAAATCTCCAACCGCTAACCGCTTGCCGAGTAGAGGCGCAGCATGCTGCGCCCCAGCATGCACAGTTACCAGACCTCGCAAAGCAACTCGCCGCCGATTTTTGCTTTGCGCGCCGCGCGGCCGCTCATCAGCCCCTTTGGCGTGGTCATAATGCTGATGCCCAGTCCGCCCACCACGGGACGAATTTCGTCCGAGCCGAGGTAGGCGCGCGCGCCCGGGCGCGAAATGCGCTTCAGGCCGGTGATCACGCTGCGGCGGTCCGCCGTGTACTTCAGGAAAACGCGCAGCATCTTGCGCGTCTTGTTCTCGTCCACCAGCTTGTAGGTCGAGATGTAGCCTTCTTCCTTCAAAATGCGCGCGATCTCGGTCTTGAGCTTCGAAACCGGGACGTCCACGCGCTGGTGCTTGGCGGCCGCCGCGTTGCGGAGGCGCGTCAGAAAATCGGCTATTGGGTCCGTCTGCATAATTCTCCTAATGGCCTCCTACCAGCTGGCTTTCGTGACGCCGGGGATTTCCCCCTTCAGCGCCATGCCGCGAAAACAAATTCTGCACATCTGGAATTTGCGAATGTACCCGCGCGCGCGGCCGCAGATGCGGCAGCGGTTGCGAATGCGCACCTTGAACTTCGGCTTCTTGAGCGACTTGGCGATTTTTGCTGTGCGTGCCATTTATTGTGCTGCTCCCTTTTCGCGAAACGGAAAACCGAGCCCCTTGAGCAGCTCGCGGCCCTGCTCGTCGTTCTTCGCGCTGGTGGTCATGGTGATGTTCATGCCCTTGATCTTGTCCACGCGCGTGTAATCGATTTCCGGAAACACCAGCTGGTCTTTCAGTCCCAGCGTGTAATTCCCGCGGCCGTCGAAGGAGTTCTGCGGCAAGCCACGGAAGTCGCGCACGCGCGGCAGCACCACGTTGCACAAGCGGTCGAGAAATTCGTACATGTGGTCGCCGCGCAACGTCACCGCGCAGCCGATGGGCATGCCTTTGCGAATTTTGAAGTTCGCGATGGACTTCTTCGCCCGCGTGATGATGGCCTTCTGTCCGGTGATCTGGCCAAGTTCCACCGCCGCGGTGTCCAGCAGCTTCGCGTTCTGGCTCGCTTCGCCGAGGCCGATGTTCACCGTGATTTTCTTCAGCTTTGGCACGGCCATCATGTTCTTCCAGCCAAAGCGCTTCATCAGCGCGGGCACCGTCTCGCTCCGGTATTTTTCCTGCAATCGGCTCTTCATCGCCTTCTTCTACCTTGTCCTTTACTTGTCCAACGTTGTGTTGCAATGGCGGCAACTGCGCACTTTCGTGCCGTCCGGCAAGATGGTGTGGCCAATCCGTGTGTGCTTGCCGCAGCTTCCGCAGACCACCATCACGTTCGAGACGTTGATCCCTGCTTCCTTCTCGACGATCCCGCCCTTGATGTTCTTCGAGGGGTTGGGACGCGTGTGCCGCTTGATGATGCCGACGTGCTCGACCACCACGGTGTTGTTCTTCGCGTTGATGGAAAGCACTCGCCCGCTCTTGCCGGCGTCCTTGCCCGCCATCACCTTGACGTTATCGCCCTTGCGAACCTGAATCGTGTGCCGCTCGGCTCTTTCGTGTCTCAGCGTCATGGCCTACCAAACCTCCGGAGCCAGCGAAACGATTTTTGTGAATTTCTTCTCGCGCAGTTCGCGTGCCACCGGGCCGAACACGCGCGTCCCGACGGGCTCGCCCGCATCGTTGATCAGCACCGCAGCGTTGTCGTCGAACCGGATGTACGTGCCATCCTTGCGCCGCCGTTCTTTCCGCATCCGCACTACCACTGCCTTCACTACCGTCCCCTTTTTGACCTGGCTTTCCGGTGTCGCTTCTTTGACCGCGGCGGTAATCACGTCGCCGAGGCCGGCTTGCAATCCCGCGTCGCCGCCCACCGGCATGATGCACGTCAGCTTGCGCGCGCCGGAATTATCGGCCACCGTCAGCCAGGTTCGCATCTGAATCATTGGTCTGCTCCCCTGTCTCTCTTACGAAGCCGACGCGTTCCGCGTCAGCACTTCTTTCAACCGCCAGCGCTTCAACTTGGAAAGCGGCCGCGAAGCCACGATGCGCACCGTGTCGCCGGTTTTCGCCTGGCGATTTTCGTCGTGCGCGTAAAACTTTTTCGAGATACGCACCACGCGGCGGTACTTGGGATGCTGCACCAGCCGCTGCACCTCGACCACAATGGTCTTTTCCATCTTCGCGCTGGTCACTTTGCCGGTGAGTATGGTGCGCTCGCCGCGCTCGGCAACCGGGACGCTTTGTGTTTCGCTTGTCATTACGCATTCCCTGCTTTCAGTTCGTGCGCGCGAACCAGCGTTTTCACCCGCGCCAGATCTTTTTTCGCTTCACGGAGCCGCTTCAGCGCTTCCGCTTGTCCCGTCGTAAGCTGGAAGCGCAGCCGGAAAATCATCTCCGTCAGATCCTTCTGCTGCGCCAGCAGTTCGTCCACGCCCGCTTCGCGGATTTTTTCAATACGCCGCGGCATTGTTAAAACCCTCCCGCGCGGGAGACGAACTTCGTGGGAATCGGCAGCTTGTGCGCCGCGAGTCCCAGGGCTTCCTTGGCCGTCGCTTCGTCCACTCCCGCCATTTCGAACATGATCCGCCCCGGCTTCACCACCGACACCCACTTCTCCGGCGCGCCTTTGCCCTTGCCCATGCGCGTTTCGGCAGGCTTCTTGGTGAACGGCTTGTCCGGAAAAATCCGGATCCACAATTTTCCGCCGCGCTTGATGAACCGCGTGATCGCCACGCGCGAGGCCTCAATCTGCCGGTCGGTGATCCACGCGTTTTCCATGGCCTTCAGTCCGTACTCGCCGAACGCCAAATCTCCGCCGCGCCAGGCCTTGCCGTTGCGGCGGCCGCGCATCTGCTTTCGGTACTTCACTTTCTTCGGCATCAACATCGCTGTCGTCTCGCTTCCCTAAACTCGTTGACCGCTTCCCGGTTACAGCCAAACTCGCTACTTTTCCCGCTTACGCCACTGCCGCTGCGGTCTCGCGTTCCTTCTGAATCTTCGAAGCCTTCTTGGGCACGTTTTCGCCCTGGTAGACCCAGCACTTCACGCCAATCACTCCATAAGTGGTGTTCGCTTCCGCGGTGCCGTAATCGATGTCCGCACGCAGCGTTTGCAGCGGCAGCCGCCCTTGCAAGTACCATTCCTTGCGCGCGATTTCCGCGCCGTTCAGACGCCCGGCTACACGCACCTTGATGCCCTTGCAGCCGAACCGCAGCGCCGAATCCACCGCCTTGCGCATCGCGCGGCGAAACGCCACGCGCTTCTCCAGTTGCAGCGCGATCGACTCCGCCACCAGCGTGGCGTCCAGCTCCGGCCGATGGACTTCCTGGATGTCGATGTGCACTTCGCGCTTGGTGCGCTTCTGGACGTCCTGCTTCAGCTTGTCGATTTCCGCGCCCTTGCGCCCGATGATGATGCCCGGCCGCGCCGTGTAGATGCGCACCACCAGCTTATTCGCCGCGCGCTCAATGTCGATCGAACTAATGCCCGCGCTCTTCAATTTCTCTTTCAACTCCTTGCGCAGTTTTACGTCTTCGTGAAGCAGGTCGGCGTAGTCCTTGTCGGCATACCACCGCGACTTGAAGGGCTTGTTGTAGCCCAGCCGGAATCCGTACGGGTGCGTCTTCTGTCCCATGACTCTCCTTACTTCGACTACTTCTTGCCCTTTTTCGAGGGCCCTTGCTGCTTCCCGGTCAAGGCCTTGCGAACACGGCGCGCGGTGCCGCGCACGCCTTTTTGCGCTTCGGCTTCCGCCACGTTGGCTGCTACGCGTTCCGCGGCCGCCACGTGATGCTCGGCCACGCCCACCCACAAGTGCGCGGTGCGCTTCTGGTAGCGAAACGCCCGGCCCATCGGCGCGGGACGTAGCCGCTTCCAGCGTGGCCCTTCATTCACAAAACATTGCGCCATGAACAGTGTGTCCACATCCAGCGGCGCGCCGGAGTCTTCCGCCTTGCGCTCGGCATTGGCGATGGCGCTGAGCAGCACTTTGGCGATGTGCTTGGCCGCGCGCTTCGGCGTGTACTTCAGCGTCTGCAACGCGTCCTGCGCCTTTTGCCCGCGGATCAAATCCATCACCAGCCGCGCCTTTTGCGGCGACATTCGCACGTGCCGCGCCAGCGCGTGCGCTTCAATCGATGCATTCTGTTGTGTCTGCACTTCAGCCATAAGTTATGCCTTCGGCGCCGCGGGTGCTGCTGTCGCTGGTGCTGCGCCGCCTCCTGCTGGTGCCGGGCCGGCAGCCTTCTCGAGCGCCGCTTTCACGCCGTGGCCTTTGAACGACCTCGTCGGCGCGAACTCACCCAGCTTGTGCCCGATCATCTGCTCGGTCACATATACGGGAATAAATTTCTTCCCGTTGTGCACGGCGATAGTGTGACCGATCATGTCCGGCACGATCGTCGAACGCCGCGACCACGTCTTGATCACTTTCTTCTCGTTGCGCGTGTTCAGTCCTTCGACCTTGATGCGCAGGTGGCCGTCCACAAACGGCCCTTTTTTCAGTGAGCGTGCCATCGATTCCCTATTCCTCCACTCGCCGCAAGCGGCCCCACGGTGCCCGTCGCATCTTCTTGAATCCTCGTACCGGCCCGGGAACGCGGTGCGACTTCGGGCAGAACGGGCAAACAAACCGTGTGCCCTGCGCATTCGCAATCCGCTCGACGATGACCGCCCAGCCGGGTTTGCAAAGCTTGTAAAGCACCGGCTCCGGCGGAGCCACTACTGCCTTGACCAACGGGCGTGCCGGCTTCGCGTTCTTCGCGCTTACGCGCTTGGCCGCGCGCTTCGCGGTGTGCTTTACCAGCCGGCTGCGCCGTGCTGCTGTTCGTGTTGTTCGCGTTGCTCGCATCACTTTTTCTCTCACCAGGCGGCTCTCAGTTCCCCGCCGGGTTTCTCGCCTCAGTAAACTTCTGGCCTTTACTTCCTGCGCTCGACGATGTGCTTGTCGGTGCGCTTGTTGTGCCGCGTCTTCTTCCCCAGCGTCGGGAACGCCCACGGCGTTTGCGGATGATTGCCCTTGACCTTGCCTTCGCCGCCGCCGTGCGGATGATCCACGGGGTTCATGGCCACGCCGCGAACGGTGGGCTTTTTCCCGTGCCACCGCGTGCGACCGGCTTTTCCGTAAGTTTCATTCTCATGGTCGAGGTTGCCGACCTGGCCGACGGTTGCCATGCACTCGATGGAAAACTTGCGCACTTCTCCGGAAGGCAGCTTCACCAGCGCGAGGTCGCCTTCCTTGCTCAGCAACTGCGCCGAGCCGCCCGCTGACCGCACCACTTGCCCGCCGCGCCCGGGATACAGCTCCAAGTTATGCACCATCGTGCCGGGAGGAATGTGCTTGAACTGCAGCGCATTGCCGGGAAGAATGTCCGAACCCTCGCCAGTCGAAACCGTCGCGCCCACTTCCAATCCCACGGGATGGAGAATGTAGCGCTTCTCGCCATCGGCGTAGTGCAGCAGCGCCAGGTTCGCGCTGCGGTTCGGGTCGTACTCGATGGCCGCCACTTTCGCGGGCACGCCGAGCTTTTCGCGCCGGAAGTCCACCTTGCGGTAAGCCTTCTTGTGACCGCCGCCACGGTGCCAGATCACGATTTCGCCGTGATTGTTGCGCCCGCCGGAGCGTTTTTTCGACTCCACCAGCGCCTTTTCCGGCTCCTGCTTGGTGATGTGGCTCTTGTCCACGACGGTGATGAACCGCCGCGACGCCGTATATGGATTAAAGCTCTTCAGTCCCATCGCTGCCTCTTACCTTCTTGATGCTTGAAGCCGTTTCCTTCTCCACCTGTCCCAGTCTTACAAGTTCTCCGCGTACTCGATCATCTTTTCGCCTTCGGCAAGCTTCACGTACGCCTTCTTCCAGTCGCGCCGGTACCCTTCGTTCTGGCCGCGGCGGCGCATCTTGCCGACGAAATTCGCGGTGCGCACGCCCGCCACCTTCACCTTGAAAATCTGCTGCACCGCTTCCTTGATCTGCGTCTTCGTGGCGGCCGCCGATACTTCAAACACCACGGTGTGCTGCGTCTCTTTCACGCCGAGGCCTTTTTCCGTGATGATCGGCCTCCGAATGATCTGATAGTGAGGGGTCGACATCGCTTATCCCTTCCCCTTTTTCTTTGCCGGCTTCGTAGCTTTCTTCGCCGCCGCCGGTTTCTTGGCCGCCGCTTTCGGCGCGGCTTCCTTTTTCACCGGCTTCGCCGCCGGAGCAATCGTTTCCACGTCCGGCACGACCACCGGCCGCTTTTCCGGATCGAGCGAGTGGCTCAGCCGCGCCACAGCATCTTTCGAGAGCAGCAGCAGGTCATGCTTCAGCACGTCGTAAGGCTGCAAAACACTTGGCGCCGACAATGTCACGCCCTGAATGTTGCGGCTGGCGCGTTCCAGATTCGTGTTCTCACCGTGAGCCACCAGCAAAGCCGACTTCGTATGATTCAGCTTCTCCAGCACCTCGAGCAGCGCCTTGGTCTTGTGCGTTTCAAGCGTCCACGCATCCACGACCGTCAGCTTTTGCTCCGCCAATTTTGCCGAGAGCGCCGAACGCAGCGCGCCCAGCAGCATCTTCTTCGGCAACGCGTAGCTGTAGTCGCGCGGCTTCGGTCCGTGGACCGTGCCGCCATGGCGCCAGAGCGGCGAGCGGATCGAGCCCACACGCGCGCGGCCCGTGCCCTTCTGCTTCCAGAGCTTGCGGCCCGCGCCGCTGACTTCGCTCTTGTCCTTGGTCTTGTGCGTGCCCGCGCGCAGCCCGCGCAAATGCCACCGCGAAGCTTCGTGCAGCAGGTGCTGGTTGACCTTCGCGCCAAAAATCGCGTCCGCCAGCTCCACCTGACCGACTTTCTTGCCATCCAAATTGACTACGTCGACGACCGGCATAATCTCTTTCCTTCTCGGTCAAAACTCAGTGACTTACTTCGCCTTCTTCGCTTTGCGGATGAAAATGTACGTTCCGCTTGGTCCCGGCACCGATCCCCGCACCAGCAGCAGGTTTTCGTCGGTGTCCACTTTCACCACCTTCAGATTTTTCGCCGTCACCCGCACGTTTCCCATGTGTCCAGGAAAGTGCTGATTCTTCCAAACGCGCGACGGGAAGGAACTCCCTCCGATGCCGCCCGGCGCGCGGTGATGCATCGAGCCGTGCGACTCGTCGCCGCCGGCATAGTGCCAGCGCTTCACGCCGCCTTGGAAACCCTTGCCCTTGCTGACGCCGCTTACATCCACGAGCTCGCCGGTCTTGAAATTCTCCACTAGCACGCGGTCGCCGACTTTCGTCTCGTCTTTCGATTCCTCGATGCGCACTTCCTGCAACACCTTCATGGGCGCGACGTTGGCCTTCTTGAAATGCCCGGTCATGGCCTTATTCACGCGGCCGGGCTTGACGAATTCCACCAGCCCCAGTTGCGCGGCCTCGTATCCATCCGTCTGCTTCGTGCGGCGCTGCACCACCACGCACGGCCCTGCCTGGAGCACGGTGCACCCCACGAGCGTGCCATCGTCGACGAATACCTGGGTCATCCCCAGCTTGATTCCGATAATTCCGTTGACCGCCATCTCTCTTCTCTCTTTGCTGGCTTGCAGTCTCTAGCTACCAACCTCGAACTTCTATTTCACCGCGTGACCGAACGCCTTGATTTCCACGTCCACGCCCGGCGGCAGGTCCAGCTTCATCAGCGCGTCCACCGTATCCGGCGTCGGCTCCAGAATGTCGATCAGCCGCTTGTGCGTGCGCATCTCGAACTGCTCGCGCGATTTCTTGTCCACGTGCGGCGACCGCAAGACCGTCCAGCGGTTGATGGTGGTGGGCAGAGGAATCGGCCCGGCTACGTCCGCGCCGGTACGCTTGGCCGTCTCCACGATTTCCCGCGTGGACTGGTCCAGAATTCTGTGGTCGTACGCCTTCAAACGAATACGGATTTTGTCGCCTTCTCTCATAAATTACTCAATGACCTCAGTGACGGCGCCGGCGCCTACGGTGTGGCCGCCTTCGCGAATCGCGAAGCGCAAGCCCTTCTCCAGCGCCACCGGCGTGATCAGCGTCACTTCGCAGCTCACGTTGTCCCCCGGCATCACCATTTCCACGCCGGCCGGCAGCTTCATGTCGCCCGTCACATCCGTGGTGCGGAAATAAAACTGCGGCCGGTAGCCGGAGAAAAACGGCGTATGCCGCCCGCCTTCTTCCTTCGTCAATACGTACGCTTCCGCCTTGAACTTT
>Ga0207107_1256_pt1 | contig 10267 bp, 10 predicted proteins | sample Alteio_BWMinHeat_75_FD_153555 | JGI IMG/M metagenome (GOLD analysis project Ga0207107, IMG submission 153555) | Enriched cells from forest soil in Barre Woods Harvard Forest LTER site, Petersham, Massachusetts, United States -... | ecosystem: Environmental > Terrestrial > Soil > Temperate forest >... | reverse complement strand
ACGAGATCTACCGCACGGCGGAAGAGAAATACCAGGCGGTCATCGTGCTGATCCAGGACTGCTACAAACGCGGGCAACCGGTGCTGGTAGGCACGGTGTCGATTGAAAAATCCGAATACCTTTCGGGCCTCCTTAAGAAGGCCCGCGTACCGCACAACGTGCTTAACGCCCGCTACCACGAGAAGGAAGCGCACATCATCGCCCAGGCCGGACGATCCGCCGCCGTCACCATCGCCACCAACATGGCCGGCCGCGGCACCGACATCATGCTGGGCGGCAATCCGGAGATGCGCATCGCCGACGAGCTGGGTGCGGATGCCGACCCGAACTCCATCGCTGCGCAGCGCATACGGCAGGAAGTGGAGAGCCAGAAACAGGACGTGATCAAGGCGGGGGGCCTCTACGTCATCGGCACCGAGCGGCATGAATCGCGGCGCATCGACAACCAGCTGCGCGGGCGCTCGGGCCGCCAGGGCGACCCGGGGCATTCCAAGTTCTTCCTGTCGCTGCAGGACGACCTCATGCGCATCTTCGGCTCCGAGCGCATCGACGGCCTGCTGGTGAAGATGGGGCTTAAGCCCGGCGAGGCGATATTCCATCCCTGGATGAACAAGGCGATTGAGAAAGCGCAGCAGAAGGTGGAGGCGCGCAACTACGAGATACGCAAGAACCTGCTCAAGTTCGACGATGTGATGAACGACCAGCGCAAGGAGATTTACCTGCAGCGCATCGAGATGATGACGTCGGAGGATGTCTTGGAAACCATCACCGACATACGCCACCAGATCAACGAAGAGATGATCGAGCTTTACGTGCCCAAGCGCTCCTACCCGGAACAGTGGGACATCGCGACGCTGGAAAAGGAGGTGTTCCGCATTTACGGCCTGCATATCCCCGTAAAGCAATGGTCGGCGGAAGAAGGCGTTGGCCATGACGAGATGCTGGCGCACCTGCAGGCAGTCACGGATGACCATATGAAATCCAAGGAAACGACCTACGGGACGGATCTCATGCGGCACGTGGAAAAGCGCGTATTGCTCCAGTCGCTCGATCAGCTCTGGAAGGATCACCTGCTCACGCTCGATCATTTAAGGCAGGGCATCAGCCTGCGCGGCTACGGCCAGCGCGATCCGCTCAACGAATACAAGCTCGAAGCGCTCTCGCTCTTCGAGCAGATGCTTTCACAGCTGCGCGAAGTGGTTACATCGCGCATGGCGCGCCTTGAGATCCGCACCGAGCAGCCCCCGCCGCTGCTTACCGATCTTAAAGTGACCCAGCGCATGCAGGAAGGCCGCTTCGATCCGGCGATGGGCGGAATGTACCCGCTCGCACAGCGCGAGCAGGGCGTGCCATATGAAAGCAGCCATACGCCCGTGCGCTCGAACATCAAGCCCGAGGATCGTGACCCGAACAATCCCGAAAGCTGGGGCAAGGTCGGACGCAACGACCCCTGCCCCTGCGGCTCGCAGAAGAAATTCAAGCACTGCCACGGGGTGATTGGCTAGCGCCCGCCTCTGCCTCCTCCCCTGCCGCCCCGCGCCGCGTGGGGTTGCAGGTCTTCGGGGTGGCCCGGCCTTGCCGGAGGCGGCACGCCTTCATAGACGTAGCCCCGATCCACCAGCGTGTTCCAGCTTTCTCCCTCCAGAAGCCGGATGCCACCGCAGCCTGACGGCTTCTCAAATTCGGCAAGTCTTGGGTCCATGCGCAGCAGTTTCGTGGCCAGAAAACGCAGCGGGATGTCATGCGAGACAATCACCAGATCGCCGTCGCGGAATTTCTGCTTATACTCCTTAACGAAGGGTTCGATGCGCTTTTCGTATACGTCCCGGGGCGATTCACCGCCCAAGAACTGCGTATCGAAAAACCTGCCGTCCTGCTTGCGCTGCCTGTAAAAATCCTTGGCCGCGTCGCCGAACGCATTCTCACGCTCGACTTTTTTGAGCCCCCAGAACTTCCCCTTATCGATTTCCCGCAGTCGCGGATCGAAGATAAGTTTTGCCTTCCGGTGAGAAAGTGTGGCCTCCAGCCGCTGCGCATCCTGCGTGGTGCGCTTGAAGTCGCTGGTAATAATCGTTACCGGGCCGTTGGGCTCCCTGTCGAGGTATCGCTTGAACTCTTCGCACATGATGCCGCCATGGCGCAGGCCGGTTTCCGACAAAGGCATTTCCCTGTCGGAAAATTTCTTGCGCTCGTCGTAGTCTTCCATTCCGCGCGATATATTGTGTCTGAGAAGGAAAACACGCAGCATGCAGGCCAACTATTGGTGAAATATTACGTTTTCGCCGGCGACTGGGCCTGTGCGAGTTCTTTTTCTTCGATTTGATGCTTCAGTTTCTGGTTGCGGGATATCTCCAGCAACACGCCACAGCCGATGATGAGGGTGGCGGCCATGAAGCCGAAGGTGCCTGCTTTTTCAATCATTTCCAACCGATCGGATTTGCTTGTAGTGCCCCACCTGCTCTTCAGGCTGTTCAACGATACTTTTTTCACTCCAAGCTCTTTGTGAATAGTGTCCGTCGCCGTCTTATATTCACTCACGATTGCACTATGCTTTTCAAATAACTTGGGGTCATCACGCTTCAATGCCTTCAGCGCCGGATCGCGTATTTTCTTTGCCTCGTCATATACAGACGTCTTTTCCAGGGCATGATAAAACTTGCTGCGCAATTCCAGCCAGAAGGTTGCTGCGCCCGTTGCAATTCCCGCAATGGCGCCCGTCACCTCGGTGGCTATTCCGAGCTTGCGGTCGTCCTTGCTGCCTGATGTCTTTTCCCGTTCCATTAACGCTCAAACTTTCCCGTATATTAATGCATACCATGAAACTATTACGGTTTTATTACGATTATTGGCAGGTAGTGACTCAGTTTGAATTTTTATCTAGTTCTTGTAATACTTTATCAATTTCGTCTTTTCTGTCGCGCCAAGTCTGTACTTGCTTCTTATTTACAGGCAAATTTATCCGCATTTTGCAGTAGCTCGACGCCCACCGCAATTCACTCTTATCCTTATTCTCGATAGCTGCTTCTATGCGGCGTAATTCTTTAAACCGTGTCATGGCTATCTACGCCGCCCGCTTTTTGTACGGGCCACGCTTCTTAGGTTGCTCATTGACGAGCATTAAAGCGGCCAATTCTTCTAATGTCCATACATGGTCAGTTAACCCGGCTGCCATCGCCGGAGTGACGCGCAGGGTCTTATGGATGCGCCCAAAGTTATAATAGACCGTGTGTAGGGCAACCGCGTGCGCATGATTTTCAAACTTCTTGCTGAAGGCATTTGTAAGGCGCGTGAAGCGGCGCATCCCCATACGCATGGTTAGATTTTGGCGTTCGACAAAGGAAGTGCTAACTGCATTCGGATCGGGATTGCCGGTGATAGTCTGCTTCTTGCAGCCGACACATTCCGCAGGGCTATAACGCTTTTGCCCATCCTTGCCGCCATCAGGCGCGTTGCCGTATATCTTCACCAACTGAGCGAAGTTTACATCCTGCGCAAACACACCTTCGACAGCTATTGCGTAAGCTTTTAGGCCATCAGTAGTAATTTGCATACGATTAGTGACGCGAGACTTTAAATCTTTCATAATCTCGTTTGCCGCCTGAAGGCTACGGTCAGCAACAAGCCATGAAGCAAGCAGTTTCGTGTCGGCATCAATGGCGGTCCATGTCCACACATCGCCAGCACCTTGTGGTGCCGCCTTGGCAGTCTTTACGTTCTTTTGCTTCGCATAGCAGAAAGACCAAATTTCGTCACATTGCACTTTCTTGCAAGTCAGGTTGCGAACACGCTCGTTATGGAAGTTAGCCATCGCGCATCCGACATCCGCGGCGAACTTAAGCACGGTATTATAGGAAACATCCGCCATACGTGAGGTGGCACGGAGACTGTTGCCTTCTGCCTCGGGCCTTTTCCATGCGTTGTGCAGGTCTAAAAGACTGGCTACCCGGAAATTCTTACCTCAATCACTTCAAAGCTCATTGCTTTATTCAATAAATACAGTGGCATTCTTATGGCATGGGAAATGCATATTCACCGGGAATATCGCTCGCCACCTGTAAAGGAGTATTATCCATGGGCATTTCAGGCATTCTCTCCAGTTTTTTCACCAATCCGTTTAATTCTTTCAATAATGGCAGCAATGGCCAGAGCACAAGCAGCGGCAACGGCTCAAGCACGGCAGGCTTTGGCGAAGCCGTTATCATTTCCCTCACTCAGATCACCAATCCGGATGGCAGCACAAACGACAAAGCCTCCTTCGCCGCTTACGGCACAAATGGAAAGGGAAACTCAGGTGGCATCGCTGCCAGCGGCTCCGGCGACAGCGCTAACAGCGCCTTCGAGCAACTGCTTGCGACCCTTGAGGGCATCAGCAGCGGCAACGGCCTGAGCACCAGCAGCGGGAGCGGTGCCAGTAGCGGCAGCGGCGCAAGCACAGCTCTTTCCCTGCTCAGCAACACTTCCTCGGGCTCCGGCGCATCTTCGGGCTCGGGGGCTTCTTCGAACAATATTGTCCAACTCCTCGAACAAGTGCTTTCCACGATTACGGCCGATCTCGAAAACGCATTGTCCACCCAGGCTGCAAGCAGCGGTTCCGGAAGCAGCACGGCAAATGCCGTAAACGCAACAAGCAGCGGATCGGGCAGCAGCCTTTCCGGGCTTTTCCCGCACCACCATCATCATCACATTCTTAACACGGCAGGCACGTCGAGCGGGTCGGGTTCTTCGAGCGGATCAGGCAGCTCAAGCGCATCCACGTCGAGCGGCTCCGGCAGCAGCACAAGCTCAGGCAATGGCAGCAGTGTCAGCGCCGCGCTGGGTTAATCACCAAAGGAGACGAGGATGGGCACGATCGGCGGCATCGGCAATTACTTCCAGCTTGCGAACCTGCTCTCAAGCGGCTCCGGCAGCAGCACATCCGCTTTAAACCTGCCGACGCCCAGCAATGAAACACTGGCCCAGATCCTTAATGCTTCGTCGTCATCCGGAAGCTCCCAAAACGGGGCGAGCGCATTCCTGCTCGATTTAAGCCCGCAGGCGCAAAAGCTGTTAAACGGCACCACCTCTTCGGCAAGCGGCTCGAGCACCAATTTCGTCCTGACGCAGGCACAGCAGACCGCGATTGAAAACATCATCCAGAAATACAAGGATGCACCGCTGACCCAGGCCACCTTCGACGCGATCCAGAATGCGCTTGCCGCTGCGGGACTTTCACCGCAGACGCTGGCGGCAGAGGATCAGGTTAAATCGTTCAATCCCACCAACGTGCTGCTTTCGGCGCTGGACGGAAATTATACGAGCATTCAAAACCCGGCCACCAGCGCCTCCGGTGAGCAGGCCAAAGAGACCCATTACCTGCAAAGCATCATAAAACTCTGGGAAGCGGCGAGCGCCAAAGGCTCTTCAGGCTCGGGCGGCGCATCGTCAGGCAGCGGCTCCAGCGCCTGAGCCAATGGATGCGCTTTACGTATATCAGCACTCCCCGCATGACGATTTTGAGATTCGCCACTCCTTAAGGAGCCTCGCGCAGCATGCGTCCTATATCCGCAAGGTCTGGATATATGGCGACAGGCCCAATTTTATCAGCAATGACACGTCGCTGATCGAGCATGTTCCCCATGAGGCAACCTCGCGGGTGCTGGGTGTAAAAACCCCCGTGATCAATTTTTTCCTGCTGATGTTCCTGTCGTCGCTGATTCCCGGTCTGAGTTCCGAGTATCTTTTCTTCTCCGACGATTTTTATCTCCTCAAGGGTTATCCTCCTGAGGAAGCCCGCAAGGATCGCTACAGCGAAGACATGACCCTGAACAAGGTTCGCGGGCGGGGAATCTGGGTGGATGCGCTCTGGCGGACCTATGATGTGCTTATCCGTTTAGGTTACACGGGGTACAATTTTGAAACCCATATCCCGGCCTACATGACCAGAAAGCGGGTGATGGATGCCTATTGCGATTTCAAGGATTTCATCACCGAGGATCGCTGGTATGGCCTGCTCGGCCCCACCGCAATCCTAAATCATTCCTATAAACAAGAGAAAATGCCCCTGACCAACCTGCTGGAGGAAAACACCCGCTCCGGGTTCTGGGGAAAGCCGCCGACTTATGAAGAGGTAGTAAGCCAGAGCGAAGGGAAAACATTTTTCAATTTCGACGATCCCGCCTTCGGGGACAGCATACGCAGGTTCCTTGTCGAACGGTTTCCCGCCCGGTCGAAGTTTGAGAAGAGCGAAGGTTAGGCATCGGCTCAAGCTGCCAAATTACCACATAGCCTAAGACCGATACTGGGTAGCTCGCAGAAACCGGCTGTGGGAAGATTACCATCGGGAGGCGAGGGCAGAGCGGGGTGGGTCATAGTTCGCCATCCTCCGGTCCATAGAAGCTGTGTTCGGTGTTATTCGCCAGAAGCCAAGTGAACAGGCTCGCCTTGGAGAGTTCCATAATTGCAAGCCGAGGAGCGCTGCGATAGTTGAGGTTATCGGCGGCATAGCGACCGGAGGTCCAGTCCTTCAACACTATGGACTTCGCTTTTTCCGCGGCTTCATCTGTGGAATGGGCGGTGATGAAGCGCGTTGTGAAGAACCCTGTAATTGGCGGATTGCGATCCTCAGACAGCACGCATATCTGATCGCCGTGTAAGCGCACTCGAAAGAATGCAAAGTGCCGATGACGCAGATAGAGAACCGCCGCCGCGGTCAACACGATGACGCAGCAAGCAAAGTCAACTATATATCTGCCATTCGATATCAATCCAAGCAGTGCGCCTATTAGAGCGCCTACACCTATAAATGCAGGTGTAATGTATTCTGATGATGCTCGGTCCTTGGGCGACAGCATTGGCTTACTTCATGGCGTGGGTTATCGACCAGCCCATTTTATGCCTGATAGTGTCCTTTATCATGTGCTAAGAGAGATTGCGAGAGAGGGACCTTCAACTGTCATTTGACTTATTAATTGTCACAGTTTGACGTTCAACCTGTCACAATCTTCGGTTGACCACACTCTCTTTGGCTTCTACTATCCTGTGGGATCTCCTGCATAGGAGCCGTTGTGGGCGACGATATACGTCCTGATCTGACCGCACTTTCGGAAGCCGAGCGCGCCTTGGCGCTGGAACGCTTTAAAATCATCCTCCCGATTCTCGAAAAAGATGTGTCTCTCCGCCAAGTCGCCCTAGACAACGGTATTTTGGTCCGTACGATTTATAGATGGGTGCAGCGCTACAAAAAGCGTGGTTTTGCAGGCTTGGCCCGCCAGTACCGTAAACAATACGCCCGCTCCCTATCGAGGGAATTCCAACAGCTGATCGAAGGTCTGGCATTGCAGAACTCTTCTCTGTCGATAACTGCGATCCACCGCAAGGCAATTATCGCGGCCAAAAACATGGGAATAATGCCGCCATCCTATCGTGTTGTCCGATCGGTTATTGATCGAATCAAGCCTTCCCTCATGAAGCTCGCGCGTGAGGGGACAAAGGCCTATAGCGAGTCCTACGATCTGATCTACCGACGGGAAGCCGTTGGACCGAATGCAATATGGCAGGCGGATCATACGCAGCTCGATATCCTCGTGAAGAACGAGGATGGCGACCAGGAAAAACCCTGGCTGACGGTCGTCCTTGATGACTATAGCCGCGCTGTGGCTGGCTACGTGTTATCTTTTTCGCCGCCGTCAGCGATTCAGACGGCACTGGCCCTGCGTCAGGCGATCTGGAGAAAAGCCCATCCAAACTGGCACGTGTGCGGTATCCCGCAAATCTTGTACACGGATCATGGCAGCGACTTTGTCTCCCGCCACATCGAGCAGGTCGCGGCTGATCTTAAGATTCAGCTTGTTTTCTCGGCCGTAGGCCGCCCACGTGGCCGCGGAAAGATAGAGCGCTTTTTCTCGTCATTGTCGCAGATGTTCTTATCAAATCTTCCTGGCTTTGCATGTTCCAGAGCGCGGCGATCCGGCGTGCTCACTTTGCCGCAGCTGGGGACAGCATTGGAACATTACATCATAGACGAATATCTGAGCACGCCCCACAGCTCCACTAAAGTGGCGCCTCGGGCACGGTGGGAAGCTAACGGGTTCTTACCGCAAATGCCGGAATCACTCCAAAGCCTCGATCTTCTACTACTCACCGTCGCCAAAACGCGCCAAATTCGGCCCGATGGCATCTGGTTTAACGGGATGCGCTATATCGATCCCACCCTTGCGGCTTATGTGGGAGAGACCGTGCTGCTGCGCTACGATCCCCGCGACATGGCCGAGATACGCGTCTTTTTCAAAGAGCGATTTCTCTGCCGTGCGGTATGCCAGGAACTGGCCGGAGAAACGGTCACGCTCCGCGAAATCGTAGGAGCCCGCAATCGGCAACGTCGCCAATTACAGCAGGTCATTCAGGAAAGGCAGCAAACCGTGGATGCCCTGATCGAGGCGCGGCGGTGGACCACTACTGATATTCCTGAACAGGCGCCACCTAAGACGAAGTTGTCAACCACGCCAAAATTGAAGCGCTATCGCCATGAGTGATGTATCTCATGAGCGTTTCGTGGAGACGCTGGAATATCTTCGTTTCCAAGACTTCTGCGATGCGTGCATGCGCAACAGCTACGTTGGGCTATGCTATGGCCTCCCTGGCGTGGGAAAAACACTCTCAGCCCGGCGGTTTAGCCGGTGGGACAAGATAGAGGCATACCAACGGTCGCTACAGGTCCTGCATGTGCCTCCTCCGGCAAAGGCTTTAAAGGAGATCTCCGGCCACAACATCATTTTCTATACGGCCCGTGTTGCTAATTCTGCCGGCCAGGTAGAGAGGGAGATTGGCCAGTTGCGCCAATTCCTGCTCTCGCTAATTCGAGAGGATATTTCACGCAAGAAAGAGGCCGAATTGAACCGCCTGCGCCGCGAGCAGGAGAAGGCGCGCATGGAGCTTCTCCATACGGACTGGTTTGGCGAAAGGGTCAAGCCAAAACATGCCGACAGAATTGAAAAGCTCACCTTCATCTATTCGCAGGCTTTCTTGAATACCCACGACCCTACCCGCCTATCCGAGGAGCGCGTCATTGAGCTTCGTCAGCGGGCGGAAGCAGGCGAGAAGAAGGCACGCCTGGCGCGCGAGTTCGGGATAAGTCGCGAAACACTATATCAGTATCTCCGTTTACCAGCCTGAGCATTCCGGAGTGCCGTATGAAACGTGAGTCAGTCGCTGCCGTAACAGGCGCAAAGCTATTTGCATCACAGCTACGCCTTAGCACATCCGTCGAGCGGTTCTTTACTCAACATATCAGCAATCTTCATACCCGGAGAACATACTTACGAGCTGCGCGCTATTTCTGCGAATGGTGTGAAACCGAGGGGTTGGACGAGATCGGCCATTTATATCCAGCCCATTTCGAGGCTTATCTGCAGCGTCTGCTCGGGCGAGTCTCGCCGATCACGACGACACAGCACAGATCCGCTCTACACTGCCTTTTCATATGGCTGGTCAAGGAGCAAATCCTGGCTGCATCTCCAGTCTCAGGGGGACCTGGACCGCAATATCCTGCCATCAAGATTAAGACACCTGTTGTGACTACCCAACATATACGGCGTCTGCTCGATTCGATTACGCTGATTTCGCCGAAGGATTACCGGGATCGTGCGCTGATCGGAATAGTGGTATATTGCTTTGCGCGGCTGAATACCGCATTGGCAATGAAGGTTCGGGACTTCTTTATCAAAGATCGGCACACTTGGGTTCGACTGCCGGGAAAGGGAGGAACATCGCATGAACTTCCATGCCACTCGGAACTTCAGCTTTTTCTTGAGGAGTATATTGCCGCAGCCGGGCTCTCCTACAGCCCGGATGGCCCACTTTTCAGGGGGGCAATAGGCAATACCGGCAGGCTGCGGGAAGGTCGCATAACCGCGAGGGCGGCCTATGGAATATTTCATCGCAGGGCAGCGGCTGCTGGCATTAACGCGAGCATGGGCGCCGGAATCTTGCACGCCACTGCAATTTCAGCGTATTTGGCAAAAGGCGGGCGATTACAAGCCGCTCAGTGGATCGCAAATCACAAGCATCCTGACACCACGCTCAAATATCGGCTCGATACTCCGGCTGGTACAGAATGAAGGCAAATCGTAGTGCTATTCCACTCCGATGACCAGCCCTTCGCGGGCATACTCCACTATGTGTGTTGTGACCGTATTTTCTTGGGGGTTCATCTCCATGACGTGAGCGATTTGAGCCAGCAGCCTGCTGATGAGCCTGAAGTTGCCGCCCGTGATGCGGAGAATTGCGGCAA
>Ga0207107_1255_pt1 | contig 10320 bp, 8 predicted proteins | sample Alteio_BWMinHeat_75_FD_153555 | JGI IMG/M metagenome (GOLD analysis project Ga0207107, IMG submission 153555) | Enriched cells from forest soil in Barre Woods Harvard Forest LTER site, Petersham, Massachusetts, United States -... | ecosystem: Environmental > Terrestrial > Soil > Temperate forest >... | reverse complement strand
AAGGAAGGATCGGAAGCGTCGTAGATGACCGGAACGGACCAGCCAAGTCCGGCGTTGGATTCCGAGCCCTTCCATTCTTGAAAGCGCACGACGCGATCGTTCAGGGTGAATTCGACGGTTGGCTCGTAAAGCGTGGTGCCGTGGCTGGTTCCGGTATTGGATCGGCTGCGAATACGCACCGGCTTGAGAGCGACGATTTTTCCCGGCGTGTGCAAGCCGGTAAAGAGCAGACGGGCGTGCGTTTTTCCCGTGGCGTACGCAAAGCTCAAGAACAACGCTGCCGCCAGGAATTGCGGAATGAAGTAGTAGCGAAAAATCTTGGCGCGGTTGGCGAGAAGCCAGGCGATCTGTTCCTGTGGAAACGGCATTACTGAACTCCTTGCCAAGAAGGAACCTCGCGGGGGATATCAAGGTGCTCGGCTGGATGGGGCTCCCGAGACAACCGTTGTTCCATTTCAATTCTCCAAGCTCTCCAAGTAGCTTCGTATTCTCGTGCAGCGATTCCCGGCGGCGATTCCTCGATGAGTTTCAATCCTCGGTGCCATCGAGTCAGACATTGGTCAAGATTTCCGCCCGCGAAGGCCAGCGCAGCATCCATTCTGACGCGAGTCAGCTCATTGAGTCGTTCCGGCCTTTGTACAAAGGCGAACCAACGGCGCGCTTTACCTACATTGTTTTGATCCCAAGCGGAGAACTTAACGGCTTCAGCCACGAGTTGGTCGCGTTCCTCGGGTTCCAGGTAAGCAGACCCGGCTAAGCATCGTTCCAGGAATGCCGCGGCTGCTCCTGGATCCGAGGCTGTCCAATAAGCGTACCAATCCGCGTGGTATCCGGTGTACAGCGGAGAATCGGAATACGCGGTTCGCGCCCATCTACGGTTCCAAGCGCATCCGTCAGGGTTCTTGTGGGAAAGCACGCCCAGGGCATAACCGGCGACCAACTGTTTCGAGCGTTCTTTCGATTTCAGAAGGGCGCGAAGTAAGAGGCCGTCTCCTGCGTAAGGTCCAGCGCGATAGGGCAGGAAAGAAATGATTCCGATGAACAGGGAATATAGGCCGAGAAACTCGGCGAGGGCAGGCCATGGCGAGTCGTAACGGGCGCGAGCTAACTCGCCGCCGATTAGAGCACCGACACCGCAGAACACGCTGGCAAGTGGGCCTCCGGCTCCGAAGTAGAGGAGCCGGTTTCGTATTCGAGAGATCTCCGGAAAGGACATCCAAGTAAGGCCACGAGCCAAGCGAGGCGTAAGTCGAAAGGTCCACCCCCTCGGGTGCCGCTTAAGAGCGAATGGACCAACGACAATTCCGTCGAAGCGCATGCCGACGCTCCATCCGCCCAGCAGATGGCCCAGTTCATGAACGAGGGTTGTCAGGAAGCCGACGAGAGCGAAACTGAATGGGACCACCAAGAAGTGGTAGTTCTGGGTCAGAACAATCAGGCCGACGATGGTCAAGAACGGCATGGCGAAATAGCCCGTTACGCGTCGATCGTAGGGTTTCGGAAGAGGCTGCAACAGGTCCAGGAACGGCGTGGCGGATTCTTGACCCTGTTTTGGGGGCACTTGTTTGCTCCGCCCGAGTTTGAGACGAATGAGCAAGTGTTAGTTGGGATTGGCTTGCGCGGATGGGGATTGGATGGATTGGGCGAGTTTTTCGAGTTGGGAGGCTTGGTTGGTGGCGTCGCGCTTGGGGTCGAGGCGCTTGGCTTCGCGCAGTTCCTGGATGGCGGAGTTGAGGTCGCCGCTTTCTTTGAGGGCGAGGCCCAGACTTTCGTGGCACTGGGCGCAGGTGGGATCGAGGGCTATGGATTTTTGGTAGGCGGCGATCGAAGATGGGAAATCGCGTTTGTTGTAGAAAAGCAGGCCGAGATCGTAGTGAACGATGGCGTAGTCTGGCTTTAAGCGGAGCGCTTCTTGATATTCGGTAGCGGCGGCGGCGAATTTGCGCAGGGAATCGAAGGCGAGGCCGGTGTTTTTGTGGGCTTCGGCGCTGTTACGGTTTTGCGCGATAGCTAGTTTGGCCTCGTGGAGAGCGTCGTCGGACTCGCCAGTGCGGTACAAGACGTAGCTCAATTTGGTATGAGCTTCGGGAAAACTGGGATTCTGCTTGATGATCTCGGCGTAGACGGCTACTGCCTCAGAATAGCGTTCTTCGGCGCGCAGCAGTTCTCCGACGATGAATCCCACGGAAGGGCTGTCCGAACTGCAGTCGATGGCTGCGTTCAGTTCGACGGTCGCGGCGTCGTAATCCTGGGTGTTGATGAGACGCGCTGCGGCGTTTAGGTGCGCAAGGAAGACTTGATGAGATTTTTCTCCCTGTGTGCCGGTGGGGCTACGCTTGGCGGTTTTTAGTGCGGACAGGATTGTGGTGTCTGCGCCGATGGATTTCAGTTGAGAACGAAAAGGTTCATCGGGGTTGAAATCCAGGCCGCGGGCGGCGATTTCGTGGACGATGTTGGCGGGCAGCGCGGCGCCGGCGACGAGGGCGATCACTTCGCTGTCTCGAAGCGGCTGGTATGACTCAGCGGCAGAAGCGCTGAAAAAGGGAAGCAGCAGCGCGAGGATAAGGATCGACCAGCGGCTGAGAGAGTTGCACATGGGCCCTCCGGCGATGAGTTCAGCGACTGCGGAATCAGGCTACTTACGGGCGAAACGCTCGAAGTCGGCCATTTGGCGCTCCATTTCCTCGCGGGCGGAGTCCGCAGCGGAGCGGATGCCCTGGATACGGAGCTTGAATTCGTCGGCGTTGGAGGCGCGCAATAGCGCTTCGTCGAGAGTGATGAGTTGCCGGGTGTAGAGATCGAATAGCGACTGATCAAAGGTCTGCATGCCGTATTGGCTGGTGCCGGCGGCGATGGCGTCGTGGATGAGACGGGTTTTGTCCGGGTTGATGATGCAGTCGCGGATGTAGGCCGTGCAGATCATGACTTCAACGGCGGGAACGCGGCCTTTGTCGTCGGAGCGGCGAACGAGGCGCTGGGAGACGACGGCTTTGAGAGTGGCGGCCAGCTGCAAGCGAATCTGTTTCTGCTCGGGAGGCGGGAAGACAGCGATGATACGTTGAATGGTTTCGGTGGCGTCAAGAGTGTGCAGTGTGGAGAGGACCAAGTGACCGGTTTCTGCGGCGAGGAGAGCGGTGGAAATGGTTTCGAGGTCGCGCATTTCGCCGACGAGGATGACGTCGGGATCCTGACGAAGGGCGGCGCGGAGCGCGGTAGAGAAATTGGCGGTATCAACTTCGACTTCGCGCTGATTGATGAAACTTTTTTTGTCGCGGTGCAGAAACTCGATGGGGTCTTCGACGGTGATTAAATGATCGGAGCGATTGGCGTTGATGCGGTCGATGATGGCGGCAAGAGTGGTGGATTTACCGGAACCGGTGGTGCCGGTGACCAGGACCAAACCGCGCTGCTCTTCGCAAATCTTGGAAATAACCGAAGGAAGATTGAGCTCTTCGGTGGTGCGAATCTTGGTGGGGATGACGCGGAGGACCATGCCGACGTTGCCGCGCTGCTGGAAAACGTTGACGCGGAAACGGCCGAGACCAGCCACACCGTAGGCCATATCCAACTCAGCGGTTTCCTTGAACTTTTGCTTCTGCCGGTTGGTCATCATGCTGAAAGCCATGGACAGCATTTCTTCCGGCGTGACGCGGGGAACATCGGTGAGCGGCGCGAGCTGACCGTCCACGCGGAGATAGGGATGGTTGCCGACTTTGAGGTGCAAGTCAGAGGCTTTGCTTTCGACCGCGCGGCGAAGAAGATCGTCGATGCTCAGTGCCATGTGCGTGTGAACCCCGCAAGATGCAGCTAGTAGACGAAGCTAGCACCGAGGATGGGGGTGGGCAATGAAAGCGGACGAGCGAGTTGCGACGCGGTTACCTGACCTTGCGGACAGGTCGGCGGAGAATGGTGACGGATCAGGTCTTTTTCAAGTACAGAGAATCGTAGAGGAGACCGGCCAGGAAGCCGCCAGCCAGAGGGCCCACCCAGTAGACGCCGTGGCTGGCCCAGTGCGATGAAGCCAAGGCGGGGCCGAAGGCGCGGGCCGGGTTGAGGGCGGCGCCGGTGAAAGGCCCGGCTACGAGGATGCCGAGAGTGATGCTTAGGCCGATCCCGAAGCCGGCGATGGCTTTGAAGGTGCCGCGTTCGTCGACGGCGGTGGCGAAGACGGTGAGGACGAGGAAGAACGTGGTGACGCCTTCGAGGGCCATGGCGGCGATGCGGGGGAATTCGCGAGCGAGTTCGGGAGTGCCGAGGGCGACAGCGTGCCAGGTGTCATCGGGAATTACCGCTTTGAGAAAGAAGGCTGCGGCGGTGGCACCGGCGAGTTGTGCAGCCCAATAGAGGAAGACGTCGATGGTGCCGACGCGCTTGGTGACCCAGAAGCCGATGGTGACCGCAGGATTGAAGTGGCCGCCGGAGATGTGGCCGAGAGCGGAGACCATGATGGCGATGGCGAGACCGTGGGCTGCGGCGATGGCGAAAAGGCCGATGCCTCCGGAGGCTTGCAGGTAGCGGTCAACGCAGATGGCGCCGGCGCCAAAAAAGATCAGCGCGAATGTGCCGATGAATTCGGCGATGAGTTTTTGTGTGAGGTTGTACAAGGGGACGCCTCCGGAGGGATAGGAGCGGTGGGATTGTAATGGAAGAGAAAGAGGGATGGAAGGGCAGTCCGGTTCACGATTTGCCAGGAGGAAGGCGGGCCCTACAGCGGCTGGGCGTTGGCCGGGCAGCGCGTACGGCGGAAGAGTCTGGGCAGGGTTGCAGCGGCCCGCCTCGGAAGGCGGGCCCTACAACGGCAAGAAACAGCGAGAAGGGCACGGTTGCGTTGGCGGGGGTTGGCAGGGGGAGGCGGTGGCTATATACTGCGCGGCACTGGTATTAGCACTAGTGCGGGTCCTGGTATCCATCACACAAACCACAGTAGCGTTGGACGGAGATGATATGGGCAGCTTTCCCTGGGGGCCGCACGGTCCTGAAACTTCTCCTCATTCGGTGAAACCAAATCCAACGGCGGCACAACCGGTCGGGCCGTTTGGCGCGGCGGACGATGGCGGTGCGCCGGCGAGCGGAGCGGGCGGCGGGCCTAGTCCGTTTTTGAGCATCGCGGTGAGCTTGTGCATGGTGCCGCTGGTGTGGATGTTCTGGATTTGCCTGTACCCGATGACGGCGGCGGCGACGGTCTTCACGGGAACCGTGGCAGCCGCGATGCTGAGCCGCGTGCTGACGGCTCCCGACGAAGCCAGCGTAGCGTATGTGGGCGGAGTGATTGCGGGATTTGCGGTGGCGATCGTGGTGAGCCGGATCGAGTACAAGTTAGCGGAGAACAACGCAGGTTTGCGCCGTGGCCGGCATGTGGTGCGACTAGTGCTGCTGGGAGCGCTGATGGTCCCGTGGTGGCAGGGGGTGGTGATGAATAGCGCGATCGGCGGATCGCAGACCCGCTATATCTTTGCGGTGCTGACGCATCCACAGTTTTTGTTGTCGCAACTGCTGAAACCGCAGAATCTCGTGATTGTGGCGGTGGTGATGGTTGGCATGCACTTTCTGTTGTGGAAGGCGGAGAGGGTGAGAGCGTTCTGGCATCGGCGGCTGTTCTGGCTGGGATTGAAGTGACGAGGAGAAGACTGACATAGGAGAATCAAACAGCAAATCCCTCAGAAAGTCGCGAACAACGCGACCGATTCGCGATGACAGCGGTGGCGTCGCTGATGTGCTAGCGCGCGGCGGCTACCGGGGTGTTGACTGGGGTTAGCCAGTGGTGGCGGTCGGGTTTGGTGCCGCTGGTGATGGCGAAGAATTCTTCCTGGAGTTTGCGAGTGATAGGGCCGGCTACGCCTTTGCCGACTTGAATGTGATCGACGGAACGGATGGGCGTGACTTCCACGGCGGTGCCGCAGAAGAAGACTTCGTCGGCGATGTACAGGACTTCGCGCGGCAGGACACTCTCTTTGACCGGGATGCCGAGATCCTCGGCGATCGCGACGATAGCGTCGCGGGTGATGCCGGGAAGAATGCTGGCGGCGAGCGGTGGCGTGTACAGCGTGCCTTGGGTTACGACGAAGAGGTTCATGCCGGAGCCTTCGCTGAGATGGCCGGATTCATCGAGGGCGATGCCTTCGGAGTAGCCGTTGAAGGTGGCTTCCATGCGGATGAGTTGCGAGTTCATGTAATTGGCAGCGGCTTTGGACATGGCGGGCAATGTGTTCGGTGCGATGCGTGTCCAGGAGCTAACGCCGACGTCGACGCCTTTGCTGAGCGCATCGGGACCGAGGTACGCGCCCCAGGGCCAGCAGGCCATGTAGACCTCGATTGGAGAGCCGAGCGGATTGACGCCAGCCTCGCCGTAGCCGCGGAGGACGATGGGCTTAACGTAGCAAGAATTCATTTTATTGATACGGCAGAGCTCGGTGGCTACGTTGCAGAAATCGTCGATGGTATAGGGAATTTCCATGCGGTAGATGCGGCCGGAGTTGATAAGGCGCTGCATGTGTTCGCGGAGACGGAAGATGGCGGGGCCTTGCTTGGTGTCGTAGCAGCGAATGCCTTCAAAGACGGCGGAGCCGTAGCCGACGACGTGGGAGAGGACGTGGAGCGTGGCGTCGTCCCAGTTGATCCATTTTCCGTTGTGCCAGATTTTCTCGGTCTTCTGAATGGGCATAGCCGCTCCTAGGGAATCACAGACTGCGCACGAGAGGCAGAATACGGTACGAGTGGAGGAAGAGCAATCGCCTTGGCGTACTAGGAACGTTGGTGGGTGAACCAAATTGGATTTGCGCTGAGAGCAACCCAGATCAAGGAGTGTTCGAGATCGCGACGGTCTGGCTGCCTTGAGCTGGTTTGCTCAGGTTCGAGTGCTGTTCGGGCTTGGGTGCGCGCTGCAGGTTCTCGAAGGCGGCGGTGGATTCGTGAAGGATGCGGTCGGTCCGATTTTCCCAGATGCCGAGAAGTAAAAAGGGAATGGCGGTGGCGGCTACGAGAAGCTTGGCGCGGCGGGGAATCTTGGACTCCGGCTCCCAGCGAAAGAGCTGGGCGGAGAGGAAAAATGTGAGCATGGCCCAGCAAACGAGGGAGATGAACTCGGTGTGACGGCTCCAGAGGGAAACGTTGTTGACGATACTTTGCTGGAGGCTGTTTACGAGATAGGTCGCGGGCAGGAATAGGCCGGCACGTTGCGCGACAGTGGGCATGTAGCCCAGCGGGATAGTGGCGCCGGAGAGAAAGATCAGAGGAAGCCACAGAAGTTGATTGAGAACCTGGGTTTCCTGCATGGTGTTGGTGACGCTGGCAACGACGAGGCCGAGCGAGGCGAAGGAAACGGTTCCGATGGTGATGAGAATAAAGACGCCAGCGAGATTTCCCAAGTTGGTGACATGGAAAAAGAGGCGGGCGAAGAGAATCTCGATCAGGACGGTCGGCAGGGTGAGGAAGTAGTTGGCCACGACGCTGGAAGCAAGCATGTCGCTAGCGGTGACCGGAGCGATGTGAAAGCGGCGAAGAATGCCTTGCTCGCGAAACATGACCAGTGTGGCGCTGAGGCCCCAGAAACTGCCCATGACGTTGAGAGCGAGGACTGGACCAAGATAAAAGGCCACGGCCCGGGGCAAGCCTTTGGCAAAGACGCCGCAGTACAGGAAAAAGAACCCTAGCGGCATGACGATGCTGAAGAAGATAAACATTTTGTTGCGTAGCGCGAGGCTGATGCGCATGCGAGTGAGAGCGAGAAAGTTGGTCAATCGCGTAGCCTCCTTCCGGTGAGTTCGATAAAGACGTCTTCGAGAGAGGGCGTGAAGATTTCGAGGCTGACGAGTTCGTTGTTTTAGGCTTCGAGGTGTTTCACCAGGGAAACGATGGCCTGCGGAGCGCGCTGGGTGTGCAGGACGTAGGAGCCGTCGACTTCCCGGGCGTCGACCACGCCATCGAGACCTTTGAGCGTGGCGTTGTCGGCTGGCTTAGTGAGCTTAACCTCGATGCGGGTGTTATTGCCGGAGTGTTGCTTGAGTTCTCGTGGACTCCCGAGAGCGATGACCTTGCCGTGGTCGATGATGGCAACCCGGTCGCAGAGGCGCTCGGCTTCTTCGATGTAGTGGGTGGTGAGGAGGATGGTTTTCTTTTCGCGGCGGAGTTCTTCGACGATGTCGTAGATTTCGCGGCGCACCTGCGGGTCGAGGCCGGCGGTGGGTTCGTCGAGGAAGAGAACTTTGGGATCGTTGAGGAGAGCCATAGCGAGGGCGAGGCGCTGTTTTTGGCCGCCGGAGAGTTGGCTGTAGAAGGCGTTGCGCTTTTCTTCGAGGCCGAAGCGCTTGAGAAGTTCCTCGGGATTGCGGCGGCGCTTGTAAAAACTGGCGAAGAGACGTAGCGCTTCCATGACGCGGAGTTTGTCCGGCAGGGAAGTGGATTGCAGGGTAGCGCCGATTTCGTGTTTGAGTTCGTTGGGGCTGACTTGCGGATCGAAGCCGCAGACACTGACGCGGCCGCCGTCGGCGTTGCGCAGGCCTTCGAGGATTTCGATAGTGCTGGTCTTGCCGGCGCCGTTGGGGCCGAGCAAGCCGAAGACTTCGCCTTCTTCGACGGCGAAGCTGACGCCGCGGACGGCTTGGACGTCGCCGTAATGCTTGACGAGATTTTCTACCTGCAAAATGGAATTGGTCATGGCAACCGGTCGTTAAGGATACCGTAGTTCGGGCCTTTGGCCGAACGGGGCCGGGCCTCCGGCATTTATACGTGCGAAGGCTCGTCAGAATTACTTGGCGACTGGCAAATGGACTCGCCGGTGGAACTTCCCAAGTGATTCCGTCGTAAGTCATGTAGACTCGCACACCTAAGTAGCTAAGGAGAGAGAAGCAGATGTGGAATCGAGCGGTGCGATGGCTGAAGAGCGATACCGGCATGTTGGTGCTGCTGGCAGTTGTGCGGGTTCTGCTGCACACGTTGACGAACGGGCAGTATGGATTTCATCGGGATGAGTTGCAGACGCTGGACGATGCGCGGCATCTGGATTGGGGATTTGTGGCGTATCCGCCGCTTACGCCGTTGATTGGGCGGGCGGAGCTGGCGCTCTTTGGGACCGCGCTGGTGGGATTTCGGTTTTTTGCGGCGGTGGCGGTGAGTTTCGTGATGGTGGTGGCCGGATGGATCGCTAGGGAGTTGGGTGGCGGGCGGCGGGAGCAGGTGCTTGCCGCGATTGCGGTGGGGATCGCGCCGGTGTCGCTGACGCAGGGCGCAGTGATGCAATATGTGTCCTTCGACTATTTGTGGGGCGTGTTGGTGACGTATTTCGCGGTGCGGTTGATGAAGTCGGAGGATCCACGGTGGTGGGTGGCGATTGGAGCGGTCCTCGGGCTGGGGATGGAGACGCGGTACACGATGGGGTTTCTGGCGCTGGGACTCGTGGGCGGCGTGCTTTTGACGCCGGCGCGGCGCTACTTGGTTAGCAAATGGCTGTGGCTTGGCGTGAGTATTTCCGTGCTGATTTTTCTGCCGAATATTTTGTGGCAATGGCGCCATCAGTTTATCTCGCTGGAGTTTTTGTCGCATATTCATACGCGGGACGTGCGGCAAGGGCGTGCGAGCGGATTCCTGGTGCAGCAGGCGTGGGCCTGCGTGAATATTTTTACCGTTCCCCTGACGCTACTCGGTCTATGGTTTTACCTGGTTCGCGAAGAAGGGAAGAGATACCGGCTGTTGGGTTGGACGTTTGTGGTGACGTTCGCGTTGTTCTATCTGGCGCACACGCGATCGTATTACACGATGGCATTGTATCCGATGCTGCTGGCTGCGGGCTGCGTGGCGTTCGGGAAATGGCTGGATGGACTGCGGCCAGCGTGGTCCCGGTTCGCGCAAGGGATGCAATGGGCGGGATTGGTGGTTGGCGGCGTGGTGTTCACTTTGTTGGTGGTACCGGTGGCGCCGATTGGGTCGGCGGTGTGGAGGGTGACGAGCAAGTTGCACGATCAGTTCCGGGAAGAAATCGGGTGGCCAGAGTTGGCAGAGAGCGTAGCGCAAGTGTTTGCGTCGCTGCCGGCCGACGAACAAGCGCGAACCGGGATTCTTACGGGTAACTATGGCGAAGGCGGGGCACTGAATCTCTACGGACCGCAGTATGGATTGCCGCATGCGATGAGCGGAACGAACTCGTTCTGGTATCGCGGGTATGACCAGCGGCAGCCGCAGACGGTGGTGCTGGTGGGATTCGATCTCGAGGAAGGGCAGGAGCTGTTCGAGAGCTGTGCGGTGGCGGCGCAGAATGTGAATCGCTATCTGGTGGTGAATGAGGAATCGAAGGAGCATCCGGACATCTTGCTGTGCCGGAATTTGAAG
>Ga0207107_1254_pt1 | contig 10325 bp, 12 predicted proteins | sample Alteio_BWMinHeat_75_FD_153555 | JGI IMG/M metagenome (GOLD analysis project Ga0207107, IMG submission 153555) | Enriched cells from forest soil in Barre Woods Harvard Forest LTER site, Petersham, Massachusetts, United States -... | ecosystem: Environmental > Terrestrial > Soil > Temperate forest >... | reverse complement strand
CCCCTTGCTTTTGCCGTTTATTGTGGCATCAATGGCTTGCTTTCTTACTCTAACCTCAAAGGAATTATATATGGGAATCAAACGACTGTTCGCCGCTCTTATCAGCGGACTTTTTATGACCCAGACCGCCGTGGCCGCGTCTGCCGCCGGCACGGATCTGGAGAATACTCTCTATCTGGAGCTTAAAGGGGGCCGCGTAGTCATACAGCTGCGCCCCGATCTCGCCCCCAAAACCGTCAAGCGCATCAAAGAGCTGGTGCGGCAGAAATTCTATGACGGGATTGTTTTCCACCGGGTTATCGATGGTTTCATGGCGCAGACTGGCGATCCCACGGGCACCGGTACGGGCGGCTCAGGCAAGAACCTCATGGCCGAATTCAATAATGGCTCGCATACGCGCGGCGCGGTTTCCATGGCGCGTGCAAATGACCCCAACAGCGCCGACAGCCAGTTCTTCATCGTCTTAAAAGACTCAACCTTCCTCGACCATCAATACACTGCATTCGGCTATGTTGTGAGCGGCATGGAATATGTCGATCAGATAAAGAAGGGCGAGCCGCCTGTCGATCCGGACAAGATCGTCTCCCTGCGGGTTGCTGCGGATGTGAAGTAGGTTTTGAACACCCCGTGAGGGGAATTATAACCACAAAAAACCCTGCCCGATCGGGCAGGGTTTTTTATTGCATGACAGAACTAGTTACCACCAGCCGCCGCCTTTATCGTCGCTGCTGCTGGTTCCTACGCCCCACCATGAGGAGGATGAGGACGATGAAGCAGCGGCTGCTGCTTCTGCCGCAGCCGCCGCGGCCGCTGCTGCGGCCTCTTCCTCCAGGCGCTTCTGATAGGCTTCATCCGCGTCTTTCTGAGCCTTGAGCATCGCCTTTGACCGTTTTTCGGCCCTCATCTTCCACATTGCCTCTTTCATTTTCTTTTTTTCTGCTTTTTCTTCCTTACGAAGTCTCTGCATCGCAAGCAGCTTAATCATAAGCTTCGCGTTCTTGGACACTTCCTTGGGCGGCCCTTCCTTCGTGCCCGGCATCTTGAAGCCGCCGGCCTGCTTTTTGCCCATCAGGCCGTCTTCAATCATCTTGGCCATTTTTGCCTCAATGACCGCTTTATATTTCTCATCGGCAGTTTTTTCGGTGCTGACCCCCGCGGCCTTCCTTTTTTCATCTATCTGCGATTGCCTAAAACGCTCGCCGGCGGTGATCTTCTTCTTGCCGCCGTTGTTGCTGCCCATGCCACCTGAAAAGAACCTCATAGACGCTCTCCTTCCAATGAAGATTGTGTTTGATTTGGTATATACCACATCAAACTACAAATCTCCACCTTTAGGATAGCAAAAAAAGGTAAACAAATCGTTACGAATAGTGCGGTAATCCGGGCCTCGGGAAGCCTTAGTAATCCATGATGGACGGGGCTACGTAGGTGCTTGGCGCGGATACGGAGGCCTGGCTGCCATAAGAGGGGAAGCCATCGGCGGTTGAGGCTATGGGCTGGCTGCAAGCGCTGGCCAGGGCGCAGAGCGCCGCAACGGCAATAAGACGGTTGGCGGTTTTGATAAGGTTTTTCATAAGATACTCGCTTCTTGTTCTAGGTTATGAAACGAATATAGCCATGCAATTTATAAATTCAATTGCATTAAAAACGCCATAGCCATGCAATTACTGCATGACAAGAAATCAGTCCTTATACTTCACCGAGCAGCCATAAGCCTGGGTATGCGCCACCTCTACCTGTTTTCCCGCGAGAAGCGCGTTAATGGCGTCCCTCACGTAATTATCGGCCGATTTAATGTCCTCCGGGTCAGGAGTCGGTTTATTGTCTATTGCACCTGCATAAGCCAGGTTTCCTGTAGTATCGATGACAAACATATGGGGGGTGGCCTTGGCTCCATAGAGCTTACCAATGGTGCCATCCGGGTCGAGTATGTAGGCGGTTTCATGCGCCCCCACTTCCGTTATTTTCGCTTTTGCCGCCGTGGCATCCATGTAGCCCTCCTTGCCGGGCGCCCCTGAATTGACGGTCAGCCATATGACGCCTTTGGCAAGCGCATATTCCTGAAGCGCCTGCATATTGCCGGAACCGTAATGCTTCTTCACGAAGGGGCAACTGGGATTGTTCCATTCGATCACCACAACCTTGCCTTTATATTCCCCGGGCGACTGCTCCTGGCCATTTATGTCTTTTACGTCAAACGCGGGGGCGGGTTTTCCGATATCGGCAGCGTATATGGGCGAAAAGGGCAGGGCTGCAAGCACGATCACGCAAAGCATTTTCTTGAACATAATGTACTCCTGAAAACAAATTCCGGGAACGGGAGAATATATCGCAGATTCCCTGCTGCCAAGCCGTATAATGTCATGAAGAACAAATTTGATGAAAATTTTATAAATATTGCGAAGAATTAATTCTCCCAAAGCATTCCCGCAAGGATGAGTGGAGTACAGTGTAATCGGTAAAACAGAGAAGAAGAAAGAGTGAAAGAGAGGGTACTATGCGTAAATATCTTTTATCCACCGCCTTTGCGGCATTGCTGGTCACGGCGGCTGCCGGGGCCCAGGCACATGATCACTGGCATGGGCATGACGGCTGGCGCGGCCATGGCGGTTGGCATGGGCATGACGGCTGGCGGGAACATGGCGGTTATTGGCATGGAGGGTATGGCTATCATCACCCGTACTGGGGTGGCCCTGTAGTCGTCGGCGGAGGATATTATCCCTATGCGTACACGCCTTATGCCTATGCTCCGGGGCCTTATTACCCGCCGGTTGCGCCGGTATACGCGCCTCCGGTATACGCGCCTCCGGGATTATCGCTGGGCTTTTCGATCGGACACTAAGCCGAATTGCCTAGGGCATGGGGGTGATGAAGTATCCGTGCTGCTCAAGCTGGCGCAGTATACCGTCTTCGCCGAGTAAATGCATTACCCCCACCGATACAAGGAGGCTTTGCTTCTCAAGCCGCGGCAGGAGCCGCTGCACCATAACCCTGTTGCGCTTCACGAGAAGGCGATCGTACAGAATGTCCTGCAGCTCCCTGTCGTTGTTGCTGGTTACCTCTTTTTCTTCGAGCGACTGGATTTTCCTCCCGTCCTTGGCTACATACGCCTTAACCAGCTCTTCCTTGTCACGCAGCATGTCGGGATAGTGATCGATAGCATCCTTGAGCATCCGGACCTGTATGGAGTTGGGCAGGCTGGATAAGGCGTCCTTCTGCTCGTCCATGGTTTCCAGCCCGAAGATCGGTTTGCCTGCCTTGATTGCCTCAGCCCTGATCTTTTCGTCAAGGACCGAACCTTTATCTTCACCTATCACTTCCATGAGCGTTGCCACCGCCCAGGGCCGGAACCTGTCCACCCTCTCGGTTTGAATGATATATCCTTTCATCAGTGTCATGAACCCGAGCTCTCCGACAAGTTTATCAAAATAGTCATTTCCCAGCTCACGGCTTAAATGGTACTTGTCCCCGGGCGGGACGACCGCGCTCTTTAAAAGTGTGGAGCCTATCGCACTCTCATCCTCAGCCAGCTCGAAGCCTGCCGCCTGTACATTATAAAGCGTGAGAAAAGCGCTGGCTGCAGCCTGGGTTACCTGCGGCCGCGCAAGATGCATCGTGCCGAAGATATAGCTCACCGGCGCTTTGCATTTTTCCACCTTGAACAGCAGCCCCAGTTTATAGCGTTGCTTAAGAGGCGCGTAATGGGATGCATCGGTACAGGGGTCGAAGGCCTGCGCTTGAGGGGCGCTAAGCAACAAGCCTAAAATGCTTAACCTCGTTATGGTATGGAAAAGCTTCATTCCTGCTGCCTAACAGTTTTTATGAGGGGGAGGAATAGCGATAGAGGGTCTTTGCAATAGCCGTCCATCACGTTGGAGGCGGTTTTCCGCCTCTGGCAAGGCCCTGGTTCCCGCGGGAACCACCCGCACTACTAGAAGACCTCTTTTCTGTTGAAGGCATTATTGGGTGGGACATTTTTTGCCCCGCCATTCATGAGTAAGATGGGGGAATGAATCCGCTTCCGGTACTGTTCATTATTCGCACTCTCTAAATTTACTCCCACCCCGCCTGTGGGTGTCGCGTAAGGCGCGGGCGGCGGCGGCGGGGGCATGGGAGCAGGAGGCACCGCATTTTCAGTGGCTATTGTTGCAGGCGCAGCAGGCTGATCACTGGAACTGGTTTTGTCCCCTTCCGTTGTTGCTGCTGGCTGATCGCCGGAATCGGTTTTATTGTCTTCTGCGATTGCCTGCCATGGGCATGGAAACGCCATGGCAAAGGCGAACAAAATAACGAGCAAATGACGGCGCATAACTAACCACGTAGCTGCATTGCCTCAAATTATACTTATTTTAAGGCTTTAGCGCAATGCGCGTCAAACGCAAAAAACACCATGGCAACTGCACGTCCTACAAGGGAAAATGCGGAAATTACAATTTATCTGGAGCTATCCGCCGATAAAACCACATCTCCTAAATATTGGTGACCGTGGCATTTCGTGCAAAAAGGTTCGACTAAGCCTGCATGGTTATCCCATGTCCATTTCTTTTCCCGCCATGTAAATGTGCCGGTTTTTTTATTACGACGGATGCCGGTGAAGTGTTTAACGGCCTTCAAAATAAGACGGCAGCCATTTACTCCCGTAATGTTAGGAATGTCAGTCAGAGTGATCTCGCTTTTCTGGCCATTTGCCAGTGATTCCAAGACTCTCTTCAATTGAGTGGCGCCCTCTTCGTTAAAATCAAATATCCGCAGCAACGGGTAATCAGGTTGGTCAGTTGTGCATTCCACCTTCATGAGCCTCAGCCGCCAAGCGCATCGTGGCATTGCTTGAGCTTTGCCCGGAAATCCTCGAGCTTCAGGACGTTCTGGACATGGACGCGTTGCCCTCCCGTAGGGCCATTGCTTTCCGACCAGTCGAGATACGCCTTTTCTCCTTTGGAGAGGTATTCCACCAGAATCCGCCCCTGGTCAGGAGAGAAGTAGGTATCGTACGCCACAAAGCTCCTGCCGTCGGCAGTGACGGTGAATTCGGTGCCGGGTTTCATCTGGCGGTCGCTTGCGACGACTACATCGACGCCGCCCTGCGCTTTCCCCAGGGTTACAGTGATGCCGTTATAGCCTGAGGAAACAGCGCAGACTTCCATGCCGTTGCGGGTGGTGTAATGGTTGCTGTTCCATTTTTCATAGAAGAGCGGGGGATTAAACTGCCCATTGAGGCTGTCCTGCTGGGGGGAAAAAGTACAGGCGGAGGCAAACAGCGCGGCAATGCATATCAGAGGGCGTGAGTTCATGGGATTTTCCTTAAGCAGCATCCGGTGCGCATAAGGTATATCGCTATTTCTTGTGCCTTTCCTCAAATTTTTTCATCTGTTCCTCACGCTCGCGTTTTCTCTTCTCAAATTCCGCCTGCGCTTCACCCAGGCCTTCTTTGTGTTTCATTTCGCGTACCACCGACTCAATGCTGTCCTTGGGTGGTTTGCGAATTCGATAAAGAAACCGGACAATAACAAAAATAAGTGGAGCTACCACACAGAAAATGACCCCGCCCCAAACCAATTTTGTCCAAGTTTGATCGTCTATTCCAAATACCTCCATATTTTTCTCCTAAAGAAGATACAGAAATGATTCTTACATAAATTTATCTCGCCGTAAATGCCAGTAAAAAAAGTATATAATTATTGTCTGCGATGCGTAAAGCCTATAACGGAACCCAGCGCGCGCGGCGGGCCTTTTCCTCCACCGTGTGCGTTTTCAGAGTAAACCCCCCTTCGGAGCTTAGGTGGTGAGGACCGAGCCGGCGGTGCAGGCGATTCCCGTGCACCCAAGGCGATTACCATACTGTCTGTGCCGAAGATCAGCGAGATGCCGATCGCGACGATGAAAGCCATATGTTCAATTTCATTAGGATATTCAATTAAATATAATTATTTTCAATTGATGATTCTCTATTGTTATTTGATTGTAAATCGAAAGGAACCCGAAGCATGCTTGGCAGTATGATACGTCAGGAAGGCCCAAGCTTAACCCAACGCGCGCGGCGGGCCTTTTCCTCCACCGTGTGCGTTTTCAGATCGATGCCGCTGAAGCGCCAGTAATCCGCGAGCGAGCGCCTGCTCCCCATCCCGTATTTCCCGATATCGATCAATGCCTCAGCGCTGCGCGCGGGCTCAAGTTCGAGCAGGTGCCTCACCCGCTCGCGGGCAATCAGCGCGCGCGGCGAGACCGATTTGTAATGCGCCATCCCTGCCGGGGCCGGGCGGCTTGGCGAAGCCCAGTAGTGATAGAGCACCACGCCGTCGGGCTGGTAAATATCGTGGCCATGCGTCCAGAGCCGGGCAGAATAAACCAGTTCCTGCCCTTTGAAAAAGATGAGCGGATCGAAAGGCACACCCTGGAACGTGGCAGCGGGCGCGAAGAGGAAATTTCCAACGATAAACGCACTGAGAATCGGCCCGACGCAGCCAAGATTTTCACGCTTCCTGAAATAGCCGATGAGATGCACGGGCTGTAGTTCCTCCGGCCCGCCCAGGCGATCGACATAGGTGAGGGGGACATCATCGCCAACAAACTGAAGTTTATCAGGCGGTTCGTAATTGGGCGGCATAGTGGCAAGCACCGCGGGCGAGGTGGGGCAGCGGGCCAGCGTATCCAGCAGCAGCGCGTCCCAGCCCGGCGCAAAACGCATATGGGAATCGACCTGCAGGATAAACTCCTCTTCCCGCCACAGCGAAAGCGCCTGCGCGCGTGCCCAGCATGAGCCCTGGCTTTCCTGCACGCTGTAATGCAGCTGCCGCACCTGCGGGGGAAGCGGCAGGAGAAAGCAATCCCGATCTTCTTCCCGGTCGGTCTGCCAGCATATGCCTGCCCAAATGCGGCCCGGCTCTGCGGCTTTGGCGAAAGCATCCACCACCGTATGCTGGCATTCCGGGTCGCGGAAGCTCGCTATGCTTATGAAAATACGCTGCATTGCCCGCCTTGAAATTGCAATTCAATAACTTGATCCCGGATTTCTTTCGGGATATTAGTTTGAGCGCAAACCGACTTCATAATTTCCCATGCGTTCATTCGTCATCATTGCTACTAAAGGCCGCGCCAGGGAATTGTCTATTCTCCTGGACTTCCTGAATCGCCAGACGCTGCGCCCTGAATATTCAGTCATTGTCGGCACCGATGCAACGGATATAGCAGGGAGCGAATCGCATCCGCTTATTAAAAATGGCAAAGGATCAGCCATTATTTCTCCCCGTGTGGGACTGACGGCGCAGCGGAATTATGGGCTTGAGGCCTTGGAGAAAATGGGTTTCTTTGCCGAAGAAAAAGGAGACTTTTTCTGCGCATTTTTTGACGATGATTACCGGATGGCGGATGACTGGCTGGAATATGCTGATAAGAGGTTTGCCGCCAATGACATTGTGGGGCTGACTGGGCTGGTTCTTGGAGACGGCGTAAGAAAAGGCGGCTATTCCGAAGAGCAGGCCAGGTCCTTTTTGAATGAAAAAACAATGCCGCAAAAGCACTGGGCCCCGGTAGGGCATGAACGGGAAGTGAAAAGTGTTTACGGCTGCAATATGGCGTTTAAGGACGCTGTTATTCGCGTCACCCGCTTTGATGAGAATACCCCTCTTTATGCATGGCAGGAAGATCGGGATTATACGGGCCAGGCAAAAAAACTGGGCCGGATTATCTATTTTCCAGGTTGCCGCGGAGTGCATCTGGGCACTCAGAGCGGAGGGCGTACAAGCGGCTTAATGTTTGGTTATTCGCAAATTGCCAATCCGATATACTTCTTCAGGAAGGGCACAATCGATTTCAGGAGCACCGCCTATCTGCTCTGCCGGCCATTCCTGTCGAATATTCTCCGCAGTTTTTTCCGTGGAGGAAGAATTGATTACCGCGGCAGATTGCGAGGCAATTTTATTGCCATTGTCGATTTCCTTTCCTTTCGCTCCGATCCCAAAAGGATTTTATCGCTCTAAATTCGCGCTCCGCATAATGCACGCGCTGGGGATTTGCCGAGGGTGATCTAGGTTATGTCCCTGAATTTCCAAAGGCCGACTGTATCAAAAATGTTCCACGTGGAACATTTTTAGCACATTACATTAATAATTATAAATTACATATAAATACTGATTAATTTATTGTCGAACTGAAAGGTCACTAATGGATGTTATGGTAGTCTAATTAAGTATTGTCTCCGGAATTAAGTATTATGTCCCCGGAATTCCTTCCTTCGGCCTAACAAAACTCCAGCTATGACAAGCAACAACAGTAAACCTCCCGCTGTCACGACGACAAAAATGGCGAGAGGATTATTATTTGACGGTTGACTATCTCTTACTGCTTTATCGTATGCCGCCTGTCGCTGCGCGGCCAACCTTTGCCCTTCGGCAATCTGAGCCGCCGTCATTTTTCTGGCCAATGCATCAAGATTATAGACCGCATCGCTCGAGTACTGCTTGGTGGCAAGGGTATAGAGGACATAGGCCTCCACTTCGTTTTTTGGTACGCCGTTGCCACGTTCATAGAGTTCGCCTAAGAATTTCTGAGCGTCGCCATCGTTCTGGTCGGCGGCCTTGCGATACCATTTTGCTGCTTCTGCAGCATCTTTTGATATGCCTTGGCCAAGCTCATACGCGTGACCGAGAGCTATCTGCGCCGAAATAATATTTTGATCTGCTGCCTTGCGCCACCATTTGACCGCTTCCGCATCATTATGTTTCTCATGGTTTGCATTGCCGAAGCGGAACGCCGCCACAGCGTCTCTTTCCTTCTTGCTCAGATCTATGGATGTAACATCACCTTGAGCCCCGTTAAAAAGCTGGGCAGACAGAGCACGCGCTTTTTCAAGTTCCTCTGGCGACAACTTTGCTGCCGCGAGATCGCGCTTCTCTCGGGAGTGATCAATGCCGCTTTCTACCGCCGCATTGAGCCATGCATAAGCAAGGACATAATCCTGCTTCACACCAGCACCTTCAAAATAGGAAACGCCAATATTATTTTTCGCCCATCCATGCCCTTGCGTAGCCGCCATTTGCCACCACTGCAACGCTTGGCTGTCGCTCTTGGGCACCCCTCTGGCATAAAAATAAATCTGGCCCATACCATATTCGGCCCTTGGGTCTCCTTGTTCAGCCGCAAGGCGTTCCCATTTTAGCGCTTCGGCATCGCTTCGAGGGACGCCAAGGCCATTCCCATACAGATGCGCAAGGTTAATTTCCGCCTCAATGAATCCTTGCTCTGCAGCTTTAAGGTACCATTTTAAGGCAGAGGCATAATCCTTTTTCCGGGCGTACATTATACCAAGGTTATATTGTGCAATCGCAAATCCACCTTCAGCTGCCTTTGTATACCATTTTATCGCTTCATCATAATCCTGAGTCACACCCCGGCCGTTTTCATAATTGACACCAAGATTATATTCTGCAACTAAATCGCCCATTTCGGCACTTCTTCGATACCATTGTGCTGCTTGCATATAGTCTTGTGGTACGCCGATTCCATTGACATACATCCCCCCAATTGCAGTAATTGAATCAGGATCATTCTGATCGGCACTCGTTTTTAGCCAGCGAAGCGCTTCCTCCGGCTGCGGGGGCACACCCTTGCCATCGCGGTATATAAGGCCCAGCTCGAATTGCGCGTCTGCATTGCCAGCATTCGCTGCCTTGAGGTACCATTTTATGGCCTCGTCATAATCCTGCGGAACACCCACCGCGAATTCATAACAATACCCAATTCGAGTTTGTGCAGGGGCGAAGTTCTGCGCCGCCGCTATATGATACCATTTGAGAGCTTCCATAAAATTCTGTGCGACGCTGTAGCCGTTTTCATAAGACACGCCAATTGCAAATTGTGCGTCGCTATCGTTCTGGTCGGCGGCCTTGCGATACCACTTGAGTGCTTCCGAATAATCTTTTGGCACACCCCATGCGTTTTCATAATAATAGCCAATTTTATATTGCGCGTAGGCATAGTTATTAGATGCTGCGGCGTGATACCACTTGAGTGCTTCCGAATAATCTTTTGGCACGCCATTTCCAGTTTCGTAATAATAACCAATTTCAAATTGCGCGCTTGCGTAATTCTGTTTTGCGGCTTTGTGATACCACCTGAGTGCTTCTGAAGAAGCCTTCGGAACACCCCATGCGTTTTCATAGTATTGCCCGAGTTTAAACTGCGCAGGGGCGTAATTCTGAGCTTCCGCCTTGTGATACCATTTGAGTGCTTCCGCATTATCCCTTGGCACACCGATACCATTGCCGGCGGCGAATCCCATCAAATACTGTGCTCTGGCCAAGCCTTGTTCGGCGTTGTTTCGCACCGAG
>Ga0207107_1247_pt1 | contig 10349 bp, 8 predicted proteins | sample Alteio_BWMinHeat_75_FD_153555 | JGI IMG/M metagenome (GOLD analysis project Ga0207107, IMG submission 153555) | Enriched cells from forest soil in Barre Woods Harvard Forest LTER site, Petersham, Massachusetts, United States -... | ecosystem: Environmental > Terrestrial > Soil > Temperate forest >... | reverse complement strand
CCTGACTAACCCCGGACGGCAAGTGTGGGCGATGTCGTTGCAGCGCGAGTTCAAAGTGCTGGAACGGCAGGCCTTGCTGCTTAGACTGGAAGCATTCAACCCGTTCAATCACCCCAATCTTGGCGGGGGAGAGAATGGCGTGCCCAGCCTGAGTGGCGACATTTTGTCGGGAACATTCCTGAACCAAAGTGTGACCAGCGTTGGTGGCCGGTCCATCAGGTTCTATTTCAGATACAGTTTCTAGCCAGCGGCCTCGACGATAACTCAATCTGAGAAAGAGCCCTCGAAAAGGGGGCTCTTTTTCTTGTGTTGACCTGGTTCGGGGAGGCGATTCTCTCCCATGTCGGTCACTTGGCCAAGGCAAAGAAGGCTATAAGTTCTTGAGGTGGGCGAGGCGAAAGGGGCTGCCGAGGTTTTCGCGCAGGTCGAGCCAGTGTTGTTCGGGGATGGTTAGGAAGACGTCGACAACCGCAGGGTCGAACTGGGTACCGGAGCAGCGGCGGATTTCGCCGCAGGCGTGGGACATAGGCAAGGCTTTGCGATAGGGGCGGTCGCTGATCATGGCGTCGAGCGAATCGGCAATGGTGAATATGCGCGCGCCCAAGGGGATCTGCTCGCCTTTCAGTCCGCGGGGGTAGCCGGTGCCGTCGAAGAATTCTTGGTGAGCAAGGACGATCTCCGCAGCATCCCTGAGAAACGGGATGCGGATGAGCATGTTGTAGCCGATTTCGCAGTGCTTGCGCATGATCTGCTTTTCATCGTCGTTGAGTGGGCCGGGTTTGCGCAGGATGCCGTCAGGAATGGCCATCTTGCCGATGTCGTGCAAGAAGGCGGCGCGAGCCATCACCGGAAGATAGTTACTCGGAACGGGCATGGCCTTGGCGATGGAGATGCAAAAAGCGGTAACGCGCTGGCAGTGCCCTTCGGTTTCCGCGTCCTTAAGGTCCAAAGCGCTTCCCAAGGCTTCCAGGGTATCGTCGTAGGACTGCTCCAGTTGGCTGATGGCGCCGGTGAGCTGGGCGGTGCGTTCCTCGACCATCAGCTCAAGATTGCGCTGGTACGTGCGGTTCTCCATGATCAGGCGGCGATGCTGCAAGGCGCGCCCTACGCCCAGGAAAAGCTGGTCCTTCTCAAAAGGCTTCAAAATATAGTCGTAAGCGCCGCGGCGAATGGCTTCGAGCGCGGTCTGGATGTCGTGGATCGCGGTGACCATGATCACGGGCACTTCCGGATCGTACTGGCGCATCCATTCGAGAAATTTGATGCCGTCCATTTCCGGCATGATCATGTCGCTTAGCACGAGGTCGGGAGTGACGCGCTTGACCTGGTCCTGAGCAAGGCGGCCATTGCCAACAGCCGTGCAGTTATAGCCCTTCGATTCGAGCATGGTCGAAACGACTTCTCGAATTGCCTCTTCATCATCAACGACAAGAATGTTCTCGAGGTCCACGGCGGGTTTGCTCCCGAACGCCATTATAAGGGACGGCACAGTGGTACGGGGGTACGCTTGCTCAGTTAAGAAACAGCGTGTTAGCGTCAGAGTTAGCTCCTCACCTTAGGGCTTGCCGCGGTCATTCCATCATTTGGGCCATGATTCGAGCCATGATTTTGGGTCTGAGGAAACTGCTGGTGCATCGCCGGGAGGCGGCGTAACGTGTTGGAAAATCAAGGCCTACTCGGGATAGCGTTCTTCGAGGCCACCGCCTTCATCGTCCTGCTGGTACTGTTTCTACTTTTCCGTAAAGACGACGATTCCAGCTATTTCCGCATGTGGCTGGCGGGATGGGTGTGTTTCACGGTTTCGGCGCTGAGCGAAGTGGCGTACCTCGGACACTATGTGCCTGCCGCGCGAATGGTGGAGATTCTGGCCCGCGTAGCCGCCCTGCTGCTGTTCACGTTCTCAGTGTTGCAATGCCGGGCGGGCGCGATGCGAAGAGGCTGGCCGATCTTTCCGGCGGTTGGTTTGGTGCTCGCAGGGGTGTACTACCTGGAATGGCCCGGAGCGCAACAATTTGCGCCGTTGCAGTGGGGAACGGTCATCCTGCAAAGCGTGCTGTGCTTGGTGGCGGGCCGGGTCATGTGGCGAGTTTCTGTCCTGCGGCGCGGACACGGAGCTCAGTTGCTTGCGGGCGTATTTTTTCTAGCAGGGCTTCACGGACTGGATCAGATTTCGTGGCGAAGCAGCCCGATATTCCTCTTGCGCGAAGCTTTCGACCATCTGCTGGGCGTGGCGCTGGGAATTGCCGTGATCGTAATGGTGATGGAACGCGCCCGCGAACGCACCGAGGAGTTGAACGACAAGATGCGGCGGTTAACCCTGCTGACCGCCGGCAGCACCCACACATCGTCTGTGAGAGATTTTCTGGACCGGGTGCTGCGGCATCTGGTCGAGAGCCTGAAGGGAACACACGGAATTGTGCGATTGATTGAGGGAGAAGGCAATTCCGCACAACTTGTGGCGCGGGCGTGGGTGGGGTTCGCGCCAGCTTATTTGGCGCAACACGAGAAGATTCCATTGAGTGATGGTTGGGCGCAGAAAGTCCTGAAAGCGGACTGCCAGTACCTGAGGCTAGAAGACGAACCGGAAGCGGCGTCACGGCAACGGATGACGGAGACGGGCGTAAAGGAAATGGTGACCCTGGCGCTGCCGGGGGAAAAGGGCCCCCTGGGAGTGATTGCCATAGGTTCGGCGCACGCTGTGAAGTTCCAGGAAGATGAGTTGTCGTATTTAGTGAACCTCTCGAATCTGATCGGGCTGACTCTGCAAAACGTGCGGCTGCTGGAGCAGGTGACCACGGTGCAGCAGCAGTGGGCCAACACCTTTGATTCCATCGGCGATCCGATTCTGGTGCACGACCAGCAGGGCCGGGTGATGCAGACCAATCAGCGGCTGGGCCAGTTGCTGGGGAGGGAAGGTCCGTTGACCGGGCGCGCCGTGGTCGACCTGTTCGCAAAGAAGAAGGCAGCCTACCAGATGTGCCCATACTGCGAGGGCGTGGCCGGAGAGGGAGACAACCCTGATCCGTGGCTGCCCGGATATTTTCTAGCCTCGAATTCGAATTTTGCGGATCCAGCGGGTCGGCAAACGGGCGTGGTGCATGTACTGAAGGACATCAGTGACCGTAAGAAGGCCGAAGAGAAGTATCGGACCCTAGTATCCAGTGTGCAGGAAGGCGTGTTCATTTCCACGCCGACTGGAAGATTTCTGGACTTCAACGACGCGCTGATGCGAATGACCGGGTACGACGTGCGGGAAGAACTGTTGAGCTTGGATATTGCCGAGCGACTTTACGTTAATAACAAAGATCGGGAACGATTAAGAAAGCTGCTCGACGAGCACGGGTCGGTGGCCGACTTCGAGTTTGAGATGAGGCGGAAAGACGGCGAAGTCCGGATGATGCTGGAATCGTCGATCGCGGTACGAGACGCGGCCGGAAATGTAACCGCTTACCAGGGATTCCTGCTGGATATTACGGAACGAAAGCGGGCAGAGCATGAGATCCGGCGGCGCAACCGTGAATTGATGGTGCTGAACTCTATCGGGCAGACACTGACCGAGTCGATGGATCTTGGCGACTCGCTGCACCGAACGCTACGGCAGATGGCGGAATTGTTCAGCCTGGATGCGTCCTCAATCTATTTGCTGGAAGAGGCGGGGACCAAGTTGCGGCGAGTGGCTGCGGTGGGTCACCGATCGGAGTACTCGCGGCACTTTCCGACAGTGACGCTACAAGCGGAGTTGCTTCAACATATCAAGGCGGTGCACGCGAAGTTCGTGCCGGCGCTGGGACTGCCGCTGCCAGCGGCACTGCGAGACGCACAGCGAAAAGAAGAGATCGCCTCGGCGTATATCGTGGTTTTGTGGTCGAAGGACCGCGTGATCGGAGCTCTAGTGGTGGGCAGCCGGACTACCAGAGAATTCTCACCGGCGGACACGAACTTGCTGATCGCGGTGGGTAGCCAGATTTCGAGCGCGATCGACCGCACGCTGCTCTACGACGAGGCCAAACAAGCGTACGAAAACCTGCGGCGCGCCCAGGAGCAATTACTGCAAAGCGAAAAGATGGCGGCCGTAGGGCAGCTGATCTCGGGAGTGGCGCACGAACTGAACAATCCGCTGACAGCCATTCTGGGTTACAGCCAACTGCTGACGACCAGTGAAGAGACGGGCAAGCAGGGCCTCGAGTACGCCGCAAAGCTCTACAAACAAGCGCAGCGGACACACCGCATCGTGCAAAACCTGCTAAGTTTCGCGCGGCAGCACAAGCCGGAACGCGTGTTGGTGCAGTTGAACCAGGTCTTGGAAGATACGCTGGCATTGCGCGAATACGATCTTCGAGTGAACAACATTCGGGTCCATCTGGACCTAGCCGTCGATTTGCCGATGACTGCAGCAGATCCGCACCAGCTGCAGCAAGTTTTCTTGAACATGGTCAACAACGCGGCGGATGCGGTTCTTGAACGTGCCAGCGAGGGCGATTTGTGGGTGCGCACTAGCGTGGCGGAGGACCGGCTAGTCGTCGAATTCACAGACAGTGGGCCAGGCGTGCAGGACGCGTCGCGCGTTTTCGATCCCTTCTATACGACCAAACCCGTGGGCAAAGGTACGGGTTTGGGGCTGAGTATTTGCTACGGAATTGTCACCGAGCATGGCGGAAACATCCGCGTGCGCAATCTGGCGACCCGCGGCGCCTGCTTCACGATTGAATTGCCGTTCCAACCGGCCGGTTCGACAACCGGCCCGCGCTTGGGGGTCGAAGCCGCAGTATCTGGTAAGGGAGCTCGGGTATTGCTGATTGATCAGGACGAATCGGTTGCGGAAGGCGTCGAAGCGATTCTGGGTGGGCGAGACTACCAAGTGAAATTGGCAAAGAATGGCGGGTCCGCGAAGGAGCTCGTCGAGAAGGAGACGTTCGATTTGATCGTGGCGGATGTTTCCTCGGCGACAGGGCCAGAAGATAGGGGCTTCGCGGAATGGTTGCGGAGCCAGCATCCGTCGCTGGCGAAGCGGCTCATCTGGATTTGCACGGTGCTTCCAACCAACGGTCCCGCGAGCGAAAAGAGTCGCAACGGTTGCCAGATCTTGCAGAAGCCGTTCAAACCGGAGGATTTGGTGCTGGCGGTGGAAGCGGTACTTTCAGACAGTATTCATATTGCGCCGGTCGAGGGATGATGCCATCTCGACGGCAAGAGCCGCGCGTTCTCCGAGTTCCTTAAGAGCTGCTTCCAAACGTACAGCAAGGTGACTGACCAGATCGCTGGCGTCGCGGACTTGCGGCAGAGTTGCAGCGCCAAACAGCAGACGCAGGCCGATGACGCGGCACTGCCAGTGGAATTGAAGAGTCAATCGAAATCGTTCCAGTTCGTGAACCGCGACTACTTCGGGTGAAAGCAGAGCGATGGCGCGTGCCAGCCTGAGCAGGTGATCGAAATCGCCGCGCAAGGCGACCAGGTAGTCCTTCACTACGCAACGTCGTTCCCGGCGAACGCGGCGGGTAAGTTTGGGACCGCCGGAGGCAGTCAAGTACGAGAAGTCGCGGGCATCAAGCGCTTGGCGAATCTGCGGGCAATGCGTGGCGTGGCGTTGTCCGGTTTCCTCCAAGTCCACCGCGCTAATTCGATCCAACGGCGATTTGCGAGTGCCTCGCAGCGACCATAGCAACACACCGGCCAAGAAGAGGACCAGAGCGAGCGTCGGCAGCAGAAGCAGAAGACTCATCGACGGTGCTCCTCGTGGCCCCAGAGCCGGCTGAGCCGCTCGTTCAGTACTCGCAGGCGCTGATTGACCTCTGGGGTGAGCGCGTAATACACGTCGCGCGGGAGGACCGTCGTTTCCTGCACCGTCTTGGCCACCGGCTGGCGAACCGCCCAAATCCACAGGCAGATGCTGCCGATGAAAGGCAACGTGGCGAAGACCTGCCATCCCGGAACATAAGGGCCAAGCCGGATCTGAAGAATCTTGTCATTGAGAACGGTGAAGCCCGAATAAACAAAAAACCCCAAGGCCAGAGCGCGTATCCCCGGCGATGCAGCGATTTCGTAGTGGCGGGCGAACAGAAACAGCGCGACCAACACCATCACCGTACTCAACTCCAGACCGATGTTGGCTTTAAGCACGGCCCAATCCCACACCATGCCGGCCGAAGCGAGCGCATAAAAGACCAACCCACAGGCGAGGGCCAGAAGAAGACGCCACGCTAGTCCCCAAACTCCTCTGTAGCGGCCGAGAAGCAACCGGCAAATGTCGGCGATAGCCCAGGCGCGCCCCAGTAGTGAAAGGATTTCACTGCCCCAGGCGACTCGTGCTGTCCGATAGTCCCGATATCCCCAGTGCCGATACAGAAAAAACAGCAAACAACCCTGCAGCACGTTGACGGAAATGTATGCCAGCAAGCCCGGATACACCGACCACAGCCGGCGGCTTAGCAGATAGTAGATGACCACCATCTGGAGCGCGAAGCTCAAGTAAGACAATCGCAACGCCCAAGTGTAGATTCCTGCCATGACCGGGTGCACTCTAGCATGAGTTTAACGAGGCAGTAAATGGTAAACTCCGGCACCCGGCTATGGCCGAATGGTACTGGAACGCGGGCGGCCCTCCAGCATTAGAGAAGTCTTAGGCAAGGGCCGAAACTTCGTACGCCGGAATTGGCGGTGGCATCGGCCAGCCATCTGCGACCAAGAGAGGATCGCTGCCGCCGCCGGTGGCAAGGGTGTACGGCGGAATCGGTGGAGGCATGGGCCAGCCGTCGGCAACCAGAAGTGCATCAGTGCTGCTGCCGGTGGCAAGGGTGTACGGTGGAATCGGCGGCGGCATGGGCCAGCCGTCCGCCTGGTACAGGACCGGATTCGAAGCGGGTATAATATTTGAGTGATTGCAAGAGCCGACAACCGGCAGTAGGATTGTCAGGCAGGTCAGCGAGACCAAGACAGCAGCTGCGATTTTTTTCATGGGCAGAGCCCTCCTGACAGGCATCCTGGAGGGACTCGGCAAGGGCGGAACAAGGCGGGACAAAACGTTCCGTCTTCGGAACGGGAACGAACGGAATGCGGGCACTCACACAACTGCAACAGAACCGGCGCATCGTACAGGACTTCACGGTGACCACGCTCGCAGCGATCCCGAGTCTGTACGGACGGCTAACCTATTTGGCGTCGTTACGGGATCTCTCGAGCGGGCGTTACGAGCACGCCGGACTGGCGGCCTTGTATCCGGACGAAGGGATTCAAGAGGCCTTGCAGCTCTGTCACGAGCAGATTTTCGAGCGCATTTTGGAGAATCCGCTGGAACAGCAGGAACTGGACCTGCGTAATTGTTTTGGAAGTATGGAGGGCGGTTTGGCGACGACGGTGGAGCACTGGCGTCGTATGGAGGCTTACCGAATGCTGCTACCCGAAGAAGCCGCTGGCTACCTCCGAGACCTCTTTTGCTCTAATCTGCGAGCGCTTCTGGAGATTCTCCAAACGGAGTGCTCCAAGACTCATTGAGACGCATGACTACTCCGGCGACCCGCCCAATAATCTCAGCGTTTTCTGGAGTGCGCCAGGATTCTGGCATGCAACGCGACAGCGGGTGCGGCTGCATCGCCAGGCATCCGTTATTTTGGTGGAACCAACCGCAGCGGTAGCCGTTCCTTACATCTACAAAGTACATCGGCCGGTCGTGCTCGGTCGTCCAGTCCATATCTTCGATGCGTCGTACCGACGCATCCACCAGCACAATGCTGCCTGGCCTCAGCAGAGGTACCATCCGCCGGTCGGAAAGCCCAATGTACGCATAGAGATAGTTGCCGGATTCCTTGGTCAGCGCCCCTTCAAAACGCCCCCACTTCTCCACCATCCGCGAGAGGAACTCCGTGCGCCGAGGATCGAAGGAGGGGTCGAAGCGCAGGGGTATCCGAAGCGATACCGGCGGAGCGGCCAGATGAGTCTCGGGAGTAGGGAACATCGTGCCGTCCACAAAAAACTCGTCCATGGGCACTTCGTACCACCGTAGGATCTCCAGCGGGCTGAGGTGATAGACCACCGACAAGGTATAGAGCTTGTGCATGCCCGGAACGACGCTGCGGTTCTCAATGTCCGCCAGGCGGCTGATGTGCACCACGAATTCCGGGCGCCCACGGCGGGCAGCCAGCTCGAAGCTGGCGCGTTCAACATCGCGATAAGTAAGACCGAGTCTCTCGCGGACCTGCCGCAAGCGGAATCCGGGAAGCATGATGTCCTCGGGGTGGGAGCTGAAAGAGAGCAGTAGAGTACACCGGAATTACCATTTTGTTAAGAAATCGGAACGCGAAAAGAAGGGATTCGAGAGCCTGTTCCACTTTGGAACAGTTACACTGCTTTGACATGCTCCGCGTCGGACTGAGTTTTCCAGCTAGGCTCCCTGTCTGCTATGCTGGCTGAAGTATGGATCGCTGGAGAAAATCCGCGCTGTCCGCCGCCTGCGCAGCTATCTCGCTGCTCGCTGTTCGTAACGCGCCACTTCGCGCACAGCAGGCTTCTCCAGCCCCTCCCGCCGCTAATTCCGCCACCAGAGAGAACGCCGAATTCACCGCCGCTGCTGACGAAGTGCTCCAGCAGATGAGCGAAATCACCGGCCTAAAGCTACGCACTCCCCTGAAGAAAACCCTGCGAAGTCGCGAAGAAATAAGGGCTTACGTCGTTCGGGAGATGGACGAGGAAAAGAATCCCGGCGAACGCTACGCCGGTGCTCGCAGCGCGGAAGCATTTGGCCTGCTGCCCAAAGGCTTCGACTTCGACAACTTTATGATTACGCTCCTGACCGAGCAAATCGCCGGCCTCTACGACCCCAAGGCGCATGAATTCTACATCGCGGACTGGATTCCATTGAGCGACCAGCGCATGGTGATGGCGCACGAGCTCACCCATGCGCTGGAGGACCAGCACTTCAATATCGAGCCATGGGTGAAGGCCGCGCGCCCGAACGAGGACGCCGAACTGGCCCGCGAAGCCGTCCTCGAAGGCAGCGCCATGGCTGCCATGGTCGACTATCTTCTCCAAGGTACCGGCAGGTCCATCAAGGATATGCCGGACATGGACCCATCCATGTTCCTCGGCGATCTGGGCAGTACGCCGACTCTCGCCAAGGCCCCTCCGTTTATCAAGGACGCGCTCGTTTTCCCTTATCTCGGCGGACTGCAGTTTTCCGTCGCGGTGCTGAAAGACCGGGGTTGGGACGCGCTGGCCGGAATGTTCGCCAAGCCGCCCGCTTCCACGCAGCAGATTCTGCATCCGGGATACTACCGCTCGGGCAAAATTCCCGCGGAAGTGAAGCTGCCGGCAATCGAAAAAGTCCTCGGGAGCGATTGGACCAAGCTAGACGAAAACGTGATGGGCGAGTTTGGCTGGAAGGAAGTGCTGAAGCAGTTCCTCGGGCAGGATCGTGCAAAGATGCTGGCTGCGGCATGGGACGGCGATAGGTTCGCCATATACGAACACAAAACCACCAAGCGACTGGTGTTGGTGGCTCGGCTACGAATGGCCAGCGCGGAGCAGACGGACCGCTTCTTCGGGCAGTATTCCGAAGCGTTGGAAAAGAAACATTCCGATCGTGCCAATCTCCTACGGCGCCCGAATTTCTTTTCCTTCGAGACTCCTGATGGCGGCGTATTCCTGCACTGCATCGAAACGGAATGCATAACCCTCGAAGGCACCAGCCGTAATGTTTTTGACGCCGCGAACAAGGCGGTTGGCTGGCCCGCAGCGCCGGTATCTCCGGCCGATTTGACCAAGCCGCCGGAAAAAGTGGCCGTTCTCAAAACTTCGGGCGGCGGACAATCACCGGAGAGAGCGCTCTACTGAACGTGTTGCAGCGCCAAGAGCGTTAAATCGTCAGTTGCTTTCCTAGCTCCCGAAAATCGCGATACCTCTGACAAGCAATTCTCGATCAATCCGTCCGGCGAAAGACTCGCGCACCGCGAAGCGACTTCCAGCACCCGTTCCAGGCCATACTCTTCGTCGGCGGAATTGCGTGCCTCGCTGACTCCGTCGGTATACAGCAACAGCGACTCTCCGGGCAGCAGCGACATCCGGTGCAGCGCGAACTCCGCCTTGCAAAACATCCCCAGGGGATAACCGGTCGCCTCCCGCGACATCGCTCCGCCGGACCGTACATGCAAGACCGGCAAGTGTCCAGCGCTCACGAATTCGACCGTGCCATCTCTTGCCCCTCGCCCGACGACCAGCGTCGCATACTGACCCGCCAGCGTGCTTTCGCAGAACAGCCGGTTCGCCAAAGTAGCCATGCGTTCTACGGATTGCTCGGTATCCGCGAGCGCGCGAAACGTCGCGTGCAGATGGCTCATCAGCATCGACGCCGCCACGCCTTT
>Ga0207107_1223_pt2 | contig 10424 bp, 5 predicted proteins | sample Alteio_BWMinHeat_75_FD_153555 | JGI IMG/M metagenome (GOLD analysis project Ga0207107, IMG submission 153555) | Enriched cells from forest soil in Barre Woods Harvard Forest LTER site, Petersham, Massachusetts, United States -... | ecosystem: Environmental > Terrestrial > Soil > Temperate forest >... | reverse complement strand
GAACGACGGATTGCGAATGCGGTTAGGGGCGGTGGTTCTGGCGCTTCTGACACTGGCGGCGGTGATTTTCGCCGTCTTGAATTTCCAGCAGCGTTCGCGATTCATTCTTCCAGATGACGGCGTCACCTGGATGGACTCGCCGCAAGGGGTCATCGCCTGGCACGTGGTGGCCGATTCACCTGCAGCTAAAGCGGGGATTAAGCAAGGCGATGTGGTGCAGTCAGTCCGCGGCTACACCATTCACCGAGCGACGGATGTTACGCGTGTGTTGTTCCATGTGGGACCATGGACGGAAATTCGGTACGCGATGCGCCGCGGGGCTGAAAAATTTGAAACGCCGCTAGTGACCGCGCCGCAGGAAAATCCCTCTTCGATTGAAAGCTACCTGCGCGTCACCGCGCTGCTGTATCTCTTCATCGGCCTTTTCATTTTTGTGCGCAGATGGAATGCACCACGCGCCATCCATTTCTATATTTTTTGCCTCGTTTCCTTTGTGCTGTACAGCTTCCATTACACCGGCAAACTGAACATCTTCGATCAGACCATCTACTGGGCCAACGTGGTCGCGCTGTTGCTGCAACCGGCCTTGCTCGTCCACTTCGCGCTGGTTTTCCCGGAGCGCCGCGGCTGGTTGTGGCCCAAGCTCGTTGCCACCTACTCCGTGCCCGCGGCGCTGCTGACGCTGCATGCATTCGTGGCCAGTGGGACGCTGAATTTTCTGCCCGCGGTCAGCACGCGTTACTGGCTCGACAAAGTGGAGTTGGCAACACTGGGAGTTTATTTCCTGGTGGCAGCGGGAATTTTCCTGCTGAGTTACCGGCGCGCGCCCAGCGGCATTCTTCGCCAGCAATTGAAATGGGTCACCGGCGGAACTTTTGCAGGAACGTTGCCCTTCCTGCTGCTCTATATCGTACCGTATGTTTTTGGGTGGGTGCCGGCGCCGTGGATGAAGGCGTCGGCTTACTCGCTCGCGCTCATTCCGCTGTGCTTCGGCTACGCCATCATCCGCTATCGGCTGATGGACGTGGACATCATCTTCAAGCGCGGCCTGGCTTATACATTTGCCACCGCTGGCGTGGTGGCCATTTATTTCGCGGCGGTCGCGCTGATCGGCGAACTTTTCCACACCACGCTGACCGCAAGCCCGGCGGGCGCGGTGATCGCCATTGTGGTTGCTGCATTTCTGATCCAGCCGTTGCGCGACGGCGTACAGGCACGGCTCGATCGCTTCTTCTATCGCGATCGCCTCGACTACCGCCGCACGCTGATCGAATTCGGCCGCGCGCTCACGAATGAGGTGCGCCTGGAGCCGCTGGTTGGCTCCGTGCTCGACCGCATCTCGCAGACGCTTCTCGTGGACCGCCTTGCGGTGTTCCTCGAGGACCCTGCCAATCCCGGCCGCTTTGTGCTGACGCGCTCGATGGGTGTGCGCCCCGAATCGCCCCTCGATTTGAGTTTTCTCGACCCGGCGCGCCCGGCACTCGAGCGCGGTTGCCTCTTTTTTGAATCCGCGAAAGCGGCCATTCAGGAAAGCGAGTCGGTCCGCCGAACGATTGACGAACTTGATTTGAATTATTTCATCGCTTGCCGCTTCCGCGACCGTACCGTTGCGATTCTCGGCCTGGGCAAGACGGTGGACGGCGATTATCTATCTACCGACGATCTCGAGCTGCTCTTCACGATTGCCGGCTATGTGGCCATCGCCATCGAGAATGCGCGTCTCTATCAATCGCTCGAGCAGAAGGCCATGCAGATCGAGCGGCTGAAAGATTTCAGCGAGAACATTGTTGAGTCGCTCAACATCGGCGTGGTTACAGTAGATCTCGAGGACCGCATCGAATCCTGGAATCCCCAGCTCGAAGGGTTGCTCGAAATTTCGCGGCGCGATGCGCTCCGCAAGAAACTTCAAGAAGTCTTGCCGCCTGACCTGGTTGCGGAAATTGCGGCGCGCGCCGCAGGCGATCACGTTTCGGGAATTTACAAATTCCGTCTCAATACGCGCGGCGGCCGGCAGTTGGTGATCAACGCTTCCATTGCGCCGCTGGTGGGAAAGAATGGCGCCCGGCTGGGCCGGTTGATTCTGCTCGACGACATCACGCAGCGCGTCCGCCTGGAAGAACAGATGGTGCAGACCGAGAAGCTCACCTCACTTGGCCTGCTTGCCGCGGGCGTCGCCCACGAAGTGAACACGCCGCTCGCGGTGATCTCGAATTACATTCAGATGTTGGCAAAGCAGATTCCCGCGGACGATCCGCGGCAGAAAACAATCGAGCGCATCGTGAAGCAAACCTTCCGCGCGAGCGAAATCGTCAACAACTTGCTCAATTTCTCACGCACCGGCGCGGCTGAATTCGTCGAAGTGGACCTGAACAACGTCCTGGAGGAAACGCTCACCCTGGTGCAGCATCCGTTCAAGACCGCGCAGGTAAAAGTGGTCAAGAACTATACGGAACAATTGCCGAGCGTCCTGGGCTCCATCACGCGTCTTCAACAGGTGTTCCTTAACCTGTTTATGAACGCGCGTGACGCCATGCCGGGCGGAGGAATGCTGGAAGTTCGCACCGGCGCCCAGAACGGCTCGGTGGAAGTGGAAGTTACCGACACCGGCCAGGGCATCCCTCCGGAGTACTTACATCGCATTTTCGACCCATTTTTTACGACGAAGGCCACCGGGCGGGGCACTGGACTGGGTCTTTCGGTGAGCTACGGCATCATAAAGGAACATGCGGGCAAAGTGGATGTCCGCTCCACGCCCGGCAAAGGAACATCGTTCCGGCTGGAATTTCCCGTAGCCAGGAAAGCCGTCCATGCCTAAGGGTTCGATACTGGTTGTTGACGACGAAATCGAAATTCGAGAAGGGCTCGAAGCCCTCCTCACTTCTGAAAGTTTTGAAGTCACGCTGGCAGAGACCGGCGAGGCCGGCCTGCAACGCCTGGAAGACCGCCCGTTCGACTTGATGCTGCTCGACGTCAGCCTGCCCGACCGCAACGGGCTCGAATTGCTGCGCGAGATCCGCCGTCGCGATCCTCAGCTCTCCATCATCCTGATCACCGCGTTCGGCTCGATTGATATGGCGCGCGCGGCGTTCAAAGGCGGCGCGCAGGACTACATCACCAAGCCATGGTCCAACGACGAATTGATCGCGCAAGTTTCGCTGGCCATCGAAGGGCGCCACCTGCGCGATGAAAACGTGCAGCTCAAGCGTGCCCTGAAGCAGCGCTATAGTTTTCCGGCCATCGTCGGCAAGAGCGACAAGATGCTGGCGGTTTTCGACCTGGTCACTCAAGTGGCTCCTTCGCGCTCCACGATTTTGATCAACGGCGAGAGCGGCACCGGAAAAGAGCTGATCGCCAAGGCCATCCATTCCGCATCGCCGCGCGCCGACAAGGCCTTCATCCCTGTGAATACCGGCTCGATTCCTGCAGACCTGCTGGAGTCGCAGCTTTTTGGCCACGTGAAGGGTGCGTTCACCAGCGCCATCGCTTCGAAGAAGGGTCTGTTCGAGGTGGCTGATCAGGGCACAATTTTCTTCGACGAGATTTCTACCATCAGCCCCGAAACGCAGGCAAAGCTCCTTCGTGTGATTCAGGAGCGTGAGTTCATGCGCCTGGGTGGCACCGATACGATCAAGGTGGACGTGCGCATACTGGCCGCATCGAACGAAGACCTGATGAAGCTGGTGCGCGATGGGCGCTTCCGCGAAGACCTCTACCACCGCCTGAACGTCATCTCCCTGCAGTTGCCGCCGCTGCGCGATCGCAAGGAAGATATTCCCTTGCTGGTGGAGCGTTTCCTCGAGCAATTCTGCAAGGAAAATGCCAAGCCGCCGCGCGGGTTCACGCATGGCGCGATGAAGCTGTTGATGGACTACGAATGGCCGGGCAATGTCCGCGAGCTTGAAAACGTGGTGGAACGCGCCGTGGTCCTCTCGACGCAAGAAGCCATGGACGCGGATTTGCTGCCGGAAAATGTCCGCACGCGCGAGATCGTCCGCGGCGTGCGCTTGCAGCTCGCCGAATTCCTGCCGCCGCTGCCGGGAGAATCCGGCGGGCGCGGCGCGGCCCCGGCGCCTTCGCTCTTTGAAATCCTCGAAGAGGTGGAGCGCCGCATCATCGTCGACATGCTCGAACGCACAAACTGGAATCAGACCGAAGCGGCCGAGCGCTTCCAGGTGCCGCTTTCCACGCTCAATCAGAAAATCAAGCGCCTCGGTATTGAGACTCGACGCCGCGCAAACTCTCCTCGCGGCGCTGCAGCCGGTTTCGGCGACATCCCCGCCGATTTCAACGCCGGCAAATAGCCGCGCAAAAAAAAGAGCCGGGAGCGCTGCCCTCGCAGCCGGCTCCCGGCCCGACGTTTCTCCTTCTTTCAGCTAATCTCTATCCTGGTGCGCAAGTCTCTCCACGATGCCCAACAGGCCCTCGGCTTGTCGGATGAGTTGGTGTGCCTTCCCCTCGGAGATACGCTTGCCGTTGAACTCGGCATCCTCCAATCGATTGAGCATGTCGGCAGCGATCGTATCCCGTTGCGTGGTGATGTTCGAGAGGTCGTTCTCGAGGTTGATGTACGTGGAATCGCTTCCCGGACTTCCCGAAGCCAGCGCTTTCGTGGAGATGCGCAGGCTGAGCCGTCCCAGTTCTGCGTTTGGTGCGTTGATCTTCTTGAATGCGCGCGCCACCTCGACGAACTCGTCGCCACTGTCCCGGATGGCGTCCGGGATTGCCCAGTGCTGGAGTTCTTCCACCAGCGCCCGGCCTTCACTCTGGTAATCGTCCTTGAGTCCGGTCAGCACCAGCATCGTGGGACGAATATCCACGTGATCGGACCATACGTCGTCATCAACGTTCTTGTTCTTCACTCCCGGGCCTACCATTCCGAGGAACGTGGTGACAATCTCCTTGTCGATGCCGCCGTGGTTCCACGCGAACCCTGCACTTTCACTCACGCACGGCGAGTTGCAATTGGGTGCACCGGTCAAGAAGAAATAGTCCGGGTCGCCGAACATCACGAACGATGGCGTCCGCTGCGGATCGCCAGTGACCATATGCAGCAACTTCAGCTCTACCGGGTCAGCCAGGGCTTCCGTAAGGTTGTCGGTGTTGCCCGTAATCGGGCTTACCGCTGTCAGTTTGGCGGAGGCTCGCTCGAACGACCGAGCTAGCGGGTCGCCCACGGGCGGGTTTCCTGCGATATAGAACACGGGAACCATGTCGAACTGGCTGTCGAAGGTCGCGGTGATCCCCTGTTCCGTTGCGAGCAGCCCGGTGAGATTCGAATCGATTTCGCCGAGCTTCGCATAGCCGCAAGGAATGTTGACGCCGTCGCAGCCCGCCGGGCTTGCAGGCCCGCCGGCGAAATGGTCTCCCTCGTCCGCCGTGATTACGAACAGGGTGTTGCTTTTGTTGATGCCGTCTGCCGCAAGGCGCGCGAAGAACTTGCCGAAAGCCTCGTTGTAGGCCGCCAGTTGCGCGACGTAGCAGGCGTTCCCGGGGCCCAAACCGCCGAATTCGGGATCTGTCGCGCACTCTGCGGGACCAAACGGATTCGCGCTCGAGTGATTGTCATGTGCGTCGGAAATATAGGCATACGTGATCGGAATCCCGTTCTCTTGCATCGCAGCCACGTATCCCAGCGTCTGAGCCGCAGAAATTCCTCCAAATCCCGGGAACCCCAGATTTCCGTGACTGTCCTGCTCCGGGTTGCCGTCAATATCGTTCAATGGGCCGTTGGGGCTGACCACTGGAGCGACGAATTTGTGTCCGTAAAGCGCATTGAAGCCACTATACCCGCCGGGCTCCTGCGGAAGCACATCCGGTTCGCCGTGGTTCGCGCTGGAGCAAACGGCATTGCCGGCCGCGCAATGCACGGCGATGCCTTCAAAGTCGGCTACGGCCTGGCTAAAGTTGCTCTTTGCTTCTGCCAGTGCCGCCGCCAGCAACGTAGGGTCGTTTGCGAACACGGTTTTGATATCCCCATTCACGTTTTCAAGCTCCATGTTCGCGATGGAAGCAGCACCCACGTTGCAGCCTGCTCGCGTCCACGTTACCCAAGGGGCCGGCGCATTCTTCCCGTCGGGCGTGATCATGAAAAACGACGGGTCGGTTGTCGCATTAACAATGTCCGTCCAGTATTGGAACGACGAAGCAAACCCGTCGAAAAATTTGCTGCCCGGCGGAGTAAACCACCCGAAGCTGTTCGAGATTGGCATCCCGTGCCGGTCCGGATACACGCCGGTAAGCGATGTGATGATGTCATCTGCCGTATGCGACTTCAGGGGGGTGTGGTGATTGGTCATCAGCACGCCGTTGTTGGTGATGAAGTTCAAAAGGTTGGGCATCTGCTCGAGATCGGAAGGTACATTCGGATTATCGCGCGTGAAGTGAACGTTATCGAACTGGATGTAGATGACGTGCTGGATCTCGCCATGAGCAGAATTAAGTGCGCAGTCACCGCTGGAGTTGTTCGGACTGGGTGCCGGCGCGGGCAACCCCGCCGCTTGAACAGGTGCCGGCATGAACAGTTGCGCGGCGGGTGAAAATGCAAACGTGATGGCCACGACTACGGCCAAAACCTGGCGCAGCCGGCCTGTTACATGAACGCGTTGCTTGCGCAGGAAATGCGCAGACTTCTTCGCAATATTGAACCTGAATTGCACGGCGTTCCTCCTCGGTGTGGTCATGCCAAACGTCTGAACTGACTCTGGACTTACCTGATTAAGGCTGGGAGACGCGTATATTAATAGATTGCGAATACGGATCGTCAAGACCTTTTGTCGAAAACTACTGGGTCAACCGGCGGCCGGCGATGTTTTCGAGGATGCGGTACGGGGCGTACTGGGACGCAACGAGTGACTCCGGCGGGACCAGAAATGTCTGCTCGATGGCGTATTGGCCGGACATTACCGCGTGAGCGACGCTGTCTGTGAACACGAGCCAGGTGCCCATGGGCGGAAACTCGAGCCGAATCTTCGGGCAGTTCTCCTGAAACGCTGTGTTTTCCTTCAGATAATCGTGGAAGCGCAGCATGAACATGTCGTAGGGCGTCCGGCCCATGCCACGGAAGCCCAGCCGCGCGCCCCATTCCTGCACCGTGCGGCTCAAGAACGAGTCGTCCTCGGCGATCTGCCGCAGCCCGGCGCTCTCCGCATATAGTCGCGCGAGCACATCGAACCCCTCGGTGGTCTGCCACACGCGCGGGCTCTTTGGATTCAGATTTGTGAACACGCGCAGAATGCGGCCGCCGCGCGTGGGACGGCTGGGAAAGGCGTCCACATGCAGCAGGTCGTTGCGCTTGTGGACCGGCAGGTCGCGGCCTTCTTCCTCCAGCGGACGGAAGCTTGAGAAATCCAGAATCCATTTCCCGGCATAGGGCGAGAGAAATTTCGTCAAAAACTCGATCACCTGCGCGCTGTAATTGCGCATGATGCTATGCACGCGGTTGGTCGTCGCCGCGTTGCCCGCAAATCCCCGCAGGAGATCCTCCGACGGGCGGTACGACACATTCTTATGCAGGCGCAGCTCGGCCCATTCCTGCGTCAGCAGAAATTCGCGATCTTCAGCGGGCAGATGAAAAGGCAGTTCACGAAAGAAGAGAATCTTGCCGCTCTCAAGCAGCTCGCAATAGGCCCGGGCGCGCGCCTCGCGCTGCTCGCGGCTCACCCAGCCCGCCGGCAATTTGTAATCTTCGACATAAATCCACGGCAGGTTCGGCATGGGTCCCTTCCGCCTGTGCCTCTTCGCGCCCCGCGAAATCGCTCCGCGGCGCCAGAATATAGCACGCACCGGCGCCTTACAAATTGACTCCTGCGCGCAGTTGCGGTTTCTCCAATCGGCAGCTTTTCGGAGGATTAGACGTGGCTGCTAATTTTTCGTCGCGCCCGGACGCTTGTAGCCCGGCGGCAGAAGCGCGGTGCTCAAATCCACGCCGGTCAGATCCACGCCCTCGAGGTTTGTTTCGCGCAGTATTGTGGTCCTCATCCCAGCGCCTTGAAAATCTGCGCCGCGGACTTCCGCGTAGCGAAGATTGGCCGCCCCAAAATCCGCCCGGCGCAGGACTGCCAACCGCAGATCCGCGCGAAATAGTTCCGCGCCGCCCGCTTTCGCTTCGGTTAAATCCGCGCCGCTCAGATTCGCTTCGGTCAGGTCGGCTTTGCGCAGGTCGGCCTTGCGCAGGTTTGCCTTGCTCAGGTCCGCCGAAGCCAGCTTCGCCTCGCGCAGGTTCGCCCCTTCCAGATTCGCGCCTTGCAAATTCACCAGCGCCAGTTTTGCTCCCTGCAAGTCCGCGCGTGAAAGGTCGGCTCCCGCCAGGTCGGCGCGCGCTCCGGTTTCATCGCCGCGCACAAAGCGCTGATGCGCCTCGAGTAGCTCCGTCAATCGTTTGCCCTTGTGACGTATGCTGTTTGGGGATCTCAGACCCCCTCCTTTGAACGCACTCAGAATTCCCATGATTCGATTTCCCGGAGTGGTTTCTCGGCTTGCTCTTGGATTTTACTAGAACTCGGCGTGCATGCGACAGGGGCATCAGGCGATTCGTGGGGCCCAGGAAGCGCACACATCCACAGGCACGGATTTACTTTCCGCCGGCGAATTTGTGGTAACTTGGGCCGTGGTGGAAATTCTAGACAAACTCAAAAACCGTGCGCGGGCCACGCCGCAACGCATCGCGCTAGCCGAGGGCGAAGACGATCGCGTCATCCAGGCCGCCGCTCGCATCACTGCCGAGCGTTACGCGAAGATCACTCTCCTCGGCCGCGCCGACACGATTCGCGCGGCAGCAAGCCGGCTCGGCGTGAAACTCGACGGAATCGAAATCCTCAATCCGCTGGCGAGTCCGCGGCTCGACGCCTATGCGCAAATCTATCTCGAGCGCCGCCGCGCGCGCGGCACCACGCTCGAAGAAGCACACGAAGCCTCACGCAAGCCGCTCTATTTCGCGGCTTTGAGTGTGGCTGCTGGAGATGCGGACGCATCCGTAGGCGGTGCTGCAAATTCCACGGCGGAGACTGTCCGCGCGGCGCTGCATTCCATCGGCCTCGCGCCGGAAGCGCGCCTCGTCTCTGGTTTTTTCCTGATGATCGTGCCCGCGCGCGACGGGATCACCTTCGGTGAAAGAGGCGCGATGCTCTTTGCCGATTGCGGCGTGGTCCCCGACCCCACTCCGCAGGAGTTGGCTGAAATCGCGCTCGCAACCGCCGAAAATGCGCGGGCGTTTCTCGAAGTGGAACCGCGCGTTGCGCTACTCTCGTTTTCCACCAAGGGTTCTGCGGAGCACGCGCGTGTAGAAAAAATCCGCGAGGCGCTGCGCATCATTCAGGTCCGCCAGCCCACCCTGGCTGTGGACGGCGAGTTGCAAGTGGACGCCGCGCTCGTTCCGGGCGTTGGCGCAAGCAAAGCCAAGGGTTCACCGGTCGCAGGCCGTGCCAATGTGCTCATTTTCCCCGACCTCGATTCCGGGAACATTGGCTACAAACTGGTTGAACGCCTCGCGGGGGCCGCCGCGCTTGGACCAATCCTGCAAGGTCTCGCGCGCCCAGCGAATGATCTCTCGCGCGGGTGCACCGCCGACGACATCGCGCACGTCGTGGCCATCACCGCCATCCAATCCATCGCCCGCCAGCAACTCGCGTCGGCCTCAGGGGATTGAGTCCGCCCGTGAGCCCGCACAATCTTCTCGGCCCGCTGAACAGCACACACCGGATTTTTCGTTCCGCCGCGACGGCAGCAATTCTTGCCTTTGTGCTGGTTGCGAGTCCACTTTCCGTCACTGCACAGGAAACAGCCGAAACGCCCGGCGACGAAATCATCGCCAACCTCGCAGCCGGGCGTGTGGTCATCGCCGTGGTGAAGGACGCCATCATCGTCGGCACAGTTGAAAACCCTATCGAAGCCGGGACGCGCCCGCCCATTCCAGTCCCGCTGGCCAGCAGGCGCATGGGCGTCATGCTGGGCGCAGTGGACTGGTTTTCAGTTACCTCGCAACAAGAACTCGCGCGGCTCGACCGCGACCTTCCCCATCTCCACAGCCGCACGATCCCACAGGACCCGCGCTTAGTGCAGCCTCAGGAAGGCACGGAAGCTACCGACATTCAGGCGATTGGGCAGGGCGTCCTCGAACGGCTGAATCAAGTGGTGAAAGCGCTGCACAATAAAATTGAATTGCCTGCCGATGAGCCACTCGTTGAAATGATCATCGCGGATTACATCGAAGGCTACGGCCCGGAAATCTGGCAGGCCATGTTCCCGCTGCAGCAGGATCCCCAACGCGGCGATTATTGGGACACGCGGGTTTTGCGCCCGCGCTATTTCCAATTTTGGCCGCCGGAAAAAGGGCAGCCACGCACGCTGGTCGAATTTCACTATCCGCCCGGGGATACTTCCCCCACGCTTCTCGACTTGCTTCGCCAGAATGATCCGCGGCTGCTAAG
>Ga0207107_1251_pt1 | contig 10427 bp, 14 predicted proteins | sample Alteio_BWMinHeat_75_FD_153555 | JGI IMG/M metagenome (GOLD analysis project Ga0207107, IMG submission 153555) | Enriched cells from forest soil in Barre Woods Harvard Forest LTER site, Petersham, Massachusetts, United States -... | ecosystem: Environmental > Terrestrial > Soil > Temperate forest >... | reverse complement strand
GGTGGCGATGGACAATGTCCAGTTTCTGCTGCCGGTATTCATCGGCGACTGCCTGGAATGCTATTCCACAATCGAGAAAATCGGCTCCACCAGCATCACGGTGAAGGTGGAAACTTTCGTCGAGCGCAAGGAAGGCAGCGACAGGCTGAAGGTGACCGAGGGGCGGCTCGTCTATGTCGCGATTGACAATAATCGCAACAAAGTCAAAGTGTTACGCTAGCAATCGCTCCGATTGTTAGGCCTTTTGAACCGGCTGTAAAAGTGGTAAAATAATGCCACTGCAACAACCGGATGCCCCGAGAGGCTCATGAAAGAAAAACAAACTGATAACTATGTTGCATTCGCCGGAGGCATGCTGCTGTTTTTCGGCTTCGGGGTGCTTTTCTATGAGGTGTTCCACTGGACAAGGGCTGGATCATGGCATTCATTACCCTTATCGCTGGGCCTCAAATTCATTGGCATCGACGACATCCGGACCGGCCATGCCGATTCCCAGAAGATTGTGGACTGGCTCATCAACTCACCCCTCTGCCTGTGGTTTATCTTCAGCGGGATGATCATCATGATTTTCGGGCAGATGATACGCGCCGTGAAAGTTTCGCGGTAAAGCCCTCTTCAACTCAAAGTGGCGGTTTTGCACCATTCCGACACAATCATAATAGTCCGTTCGTCGTGTTTTGAGGGGGGTACCCCCCTCCTGCGTGATATTTTGTCCCATTTTAGTACGTTTTCACCTTCGCCAGCGCCTAATTCCCTCCACCTTCAGGGAGAGTCAGGAAGGGGGCGTAGGCATATTACACCCCCCCTTAATCCTCCCCTGAAGGGGGAGGATATAATGGAAACCGGCTGCCACCCTAAGTTTCCGACTCGGAATTATATAGGGGAATCGCCCTAAAGGGAAGAGGTGACGTTATAAATGGAGCGCGAGATCTATCCTGCCGCCTGCTTCTTCATCATCTCGTCCATGCGGCGGGCCATTTCTTTCTTCGATACGTCCTCGATGTGGGTAGAGACATACCATTTATGGCCGAAAGGATCGGTAAGGGCGCCGGCGCGATCGCCGTAGAATTTATCCTGCACCGGCTGCGTAATCCTTGCGCCTGCATCGACTGCACGCCTTACGACCTCATCCACGTTCTTGATGTAGAGGTGAATCGTCACCGGCGAGCCGCCGAAGGCCTCCGGGCCGCGCGCGCCCATGGCAAGAGACTCGTCGCCAATCATGATTTTGGAATCGCCAATCTTGATTTCCGCGTGGGCAATCACTCCGTCATGGCTTAAGCGCATCACTTCTTTCGCACCGAAGACCGACTTGTAATATTCAATCGCCCTGGCAGCGTTCTGGATCGTCATATAGGGAATGACGCTGTTATACCCGGCCGGAATGGGCAGGACTCTGGCTTTGGCCTTGGTTCTGGTTTTCGCTTTGGCTTTAACTTTTGAATGGGATTTGAGTTTGGCTTTAACCTTGGTTTTGGCTTTGGTTCTGGATTTTGCTCTGGCTTTCATACGCGTCCCCTTTCTTAAGGCGTTGTGGGTTAAACGAAGTAGCCCCGAATTATGCCCCGTTTCCGCGCTGCGGACAAATTAAAAAAGAATAAAAACTGCGCAACTCCATAACTCGGGCCTGTTCCCGCGCTATCGCCTTTGCACCCCTTCAGCCCTTATCGTGATGAAGACGCTGTGTTCGTTGGTATCGGCTGCACTACAATCCCATAGGCATTTGACGGATAATTGCTGTTGCCGGAGAACTGGACTGTGCCGGTGAGTTTATTGGTCGCCGTATCCACAATATACACGTCGGAATGATTATCAAAGCCCCTATCCTTCGTAATATAGACTTGGGTTCCGTCCCAACTCACCGCCACATCGTTGAGATAAATGTCGGGCAGCTGGACCGTGGCAACGACAGTATTTGTCGCCGTATTAATAACCGAAAGGGTCGCAGCCTGTGAAGATATTACATACGCCATCGTGCCGGCCGGATTAACCGCCGCCGCATAAGGATCGTCCCCCGCAGCCAGCTGAATGGTGGCAACGACACTGTCATTATCCGTGTCCATGACGGTCACCGCGCTGTTACCGACAGGAAGATAGGCCCTGTTGCCGCTGGGAGTTCTGGCTATCGCCAATTTCCCGATATAGTCAAAATTAATCGTTTTAGTGACCTTATCGGTTACCGTATTGAAAATTTCGAGCACGGCACCCTGCGAGGAACCTGCGGTGGCATATCCCTTCGTGCCGTCAGGAGTCAAAGCAATAAATTCAGAACCGAATAAGTTCCCGAAGCTGATAGTATCGATGACCTTGCCGGTTCCCAGATCAACGACAAGCGCACTTGCATCTCCACCACCGTTTGCAGAGGCAGTTACATATGCTTTCGTACCTGCTGCATTGATGGCGACTCCGTAGCCTTCCAGCTGTGTCGGGATGTTGGCAATTACCTTGTCCAGCACCGTGCTGATGACTGAGACTTCATTACTTTGATCCAATTTGGTTTCATTCGGGACGTAGAGTTTCGAGCCGTCGGGCGTGATGGCGAGATAATATGGGAAATTACCCGCAGGAATGGTTGCCGTCACTGTCCTGGTCGCAATGTTAATGACGCTGACTGAGCCGCAAGGGGGCTGATTTTGTGTGTCGGCGTTACATTCATTTGCAACATACACAGTCTGCGCGAGCGCGTTGCCAGAAGGAAGAAGCAGGAATGCCGCCAATAGCAGGCCGGAATACAGTGTCCCAGGCTTTTTAAAAATGAAATTGCTCATAATGGCCTCCTGTAATGTTAATATGATTCGGGAGTATGTACTTAACGAAAGGGCCAGATAAATCCAGCCCTTTTCGCAGTCGTACTTAGTGATAAATATGGTTATTTTTTCTTTTCTGTGCCAGTGCTGGAAAGGGCTATCACCTTATCTTCGGCTTTATCCTCATTAGCCGCATGAGTTTGCTTTTCACAAATATCGTAGCGTTTTTGATGAGCACACTCTCGGTCATATAGGCGCTTGGCAACTTCCAGACAGCTTTTGAATACCTCTTCAGGTAGTATATCCCACATATCAGGCACAGAGAAAGGATCGCCCTTAGGGTCAATCCATTCTGCAAATTTTCCGCTTGGTGATTTCCGCCCTGAATCTTTAAACTCTAGTTTATCTAACTCATCATGCAATTCGGCTTTGGTACGTGTGGACGCCATAGTTCCCTCCTTAGGCTCTAGGCTGCTTTTTTGCACTCCACCGCTGAATAAGTGATTGGAAGTGGATCGGTGCTATCTGGCTCTCGTGCTTCAACTACATCTACTTCTTTGCCCGTCTTGGTCTTTATCAGCATTTTTATAACATCCGGAACCTCCTGTAGCAACCCAAGCAGTGTTGGATCAGCTACGAATAACCCCGCAAGACTTTTACTAGTGGCAACATACCAATTCTGGTGTACTGCCACATCAACGATGATCGTGTCAACGATGAGAGTGGCTGGTGTCTTCATAGTCATTCTCCTGTTTAATTGTTGCAGAAATATCATACTAACCGCGCGGTTTTTTACAACACGCAAGTATGATCGGTTATCATAAACTATTTCCCAGTTGCAGGGAAGAGACAGAGTTTTAAAATATAGAGTCAAATAATTGTTTATTAGCACATACTTATTTGTTTTAACATTATACTTGACGTAAGGCTTTCGTCATGTATAATGTTGTTATGATGAATAAACCAAAGATTCAAAACCGTTCCACCAAAGGTGATGAAACTGTCAGGGAAATTCCATTGGCATGTGCCGATGAAAAAGCCGCTGTGGAGTTTCTAGAAAATAAGCGGTGGGGTAATACTCCGTCTTGCCCTCATTGTGGCAGCGTTTCCGTTTATCAAATGAAAGATTCTAAGACGGGTGAGCGTCAGGCTAATTTCCGCTGGCGCTGTCATGACTGCAAGGAACAATATACGGTGAGGATTGGAACTGTTTTTGAAGATAGCCGTATAGAGTTTCGCCATTGGTGCTATGCTTTTTGGCGTGCTGCTACTTCCAAAAAAGGTGTAAGCGCTTTAGAGATTCACCGTCAAACCGGTCTTTCCTATAAATCCGCTCTTTTCATGCTGCACCGTATCCGTTTCGCAATGGCTGATTCAGGCCCCGCACCATTAAAAGGCGATGTCGAAATTGATGAGACTTTTGTTGGCGGAAAACCCCGCTATAGATCAAAGAAGCGTGGCCCCAGAGGCACCAAAACTCCGGTTTTAGCTATGGTTGAGCGTAAGGGTAGCGTTAAGACGCTTGTAAATGCCAAGAATCTGCGCCAAGTGATTTTAAATAACGTTGATCTAACTTCCCGTGTCATTACGGATGAACACAATCCATATAAAGCACTTGGTAAGCACTTTGTTGGTGGTCATCATACCGTAAATCATAGTGAGCGTGAGTATGTGCGTGGTGATATTCATAGCAATACTGTTGAAGGCTTCTTTTCCATCGTGAAACGCGGTTTAAATGGCATTTACCACAATGTGAGCAAGAAACACTTGCACCGCTACATGGCAGAATATGAATTTCGCTATAATAACAGGGAATTAGAGGATGGGGAGCGGACTACTGCCGCCATAAAAAGCGCTGAGGGAAAAAGGCTACAATACAAAGAATCTAAAGATATCCAATAGCTTCCACTTGCAAATATTAGCAACAAAATGTAGATTTTGGGTGTCCCCCCGGTGAGACTCGAACTCACAATCCTACCCGGAACACGCTTCCAAAGCGTGCGCGTTTACCAGTTTCGCCACAGGGGGTATAAGTGCCGATTCAGGGCCGTATCCTTTTCCTTCACGGGGAGCCAGGATACGGCCCTTCCTATTTGTCATCGCCCTAACGCCGGTCGGCAAAAACGTTAGGACTTGCCGCTGTTGTCATAATATCCTCCTACTCTAGGTTGCCCCAAAGCACGATCACCATAATGCGATTTTTGGATAGTGGCAAGATGCAAAATGAGAAATTATCCACACGCGTTGACAATTTGGATAAAACAGCATAATGTCTGTTCATATTGCAGGATGGAGAAAAATATATGGCTGCCGACAAACTACGTGTTGTTAGTGCTGGAAGCACGGCGCAATCTGACAAACGCCAGCGTTCTAAGATAGGATTTCCCTACATGGGCCTTCAAGATGCGATGGAGGTTGTAGAAGCGATTCATGCAAATATAGGGCATGGGAATTGTGCTATAGATCAAATAGCAGCTTGGGTTCACCAAAGTGCAAAAAGCAGTGGATTGCGCATTCAGCTAAATTCGGCTCGCCAATTTGGGCTAATTGAGAATGAAAGCCTTGAAAGTTTCCATCTCACTCCTCTTGGTCGTAAAATAGTTGACCCTAATCAGGCCAGAAAAGCAAAAGTAGAAGCATTTCTGAATATACCGCTATATAGAGCGGTATTTGAACAATACAAAGGAAGTATATTGCCTCCTACTCCCGCTCTAGAAAGAGATATTGCGCGTTTAGGGGTATCAGATAAACAAAAAGACCGGGCGAGATTAGCTTTGGAGAAGTCAGCAGAATATGCCGGATTTTTTGAACATGGTAAAAACCGCTTAGTAGAACCCGCAATTAAAGAAGGTCACACGTCGAAAGAAAAACCTAAGGAGGAAAAACCTTCTGGAGGAAATGGCGGCGGAGGCACCCTTGATAGAAGTGACGGAGACAATGCTACTGATCCAGTTATACAAGGGTTAGTTAATCGCCTTCCCCCTGCTGATACGGATTTTCCATTCGCTAATAGAGTAAAATGGCTACAAACTATGGCTAATGCATTTGGCATAATTTATACCGATGACAATCAAGCGGGAGAAATTGTTGTTTCCTTTAAAGAGATTCCGCTTGCATAGGAATATCTATGCCAAAGAAAAAGTCTCATAAGCAGAAGTCAGGGCCAAAGGCCGAAACTGTCAAAATTGAGGGTGATTGGGAAAGTGCTGTTGATAAGGCGCTAAAAAAAGAACGCCCTAAAGAGGGCTGGCCTAAACCTGAAAAGACTAAGGAAAAGTAGTGGCTATCCCAATGACAAAGGGACAGATACGAATTGGAAGTCTTTTTCTAATTACAAGCCTGATGATATGCTTTCTTCTAAAGCCCCATCTAATATCATCAGATTCGCCCATTAATTTTTTTTGGGATTTGCTTACAGTCTCTTTGTTTCTAGCGCTATTTGAATGCGTAATAATGATAATTGCCACGAAATTTCATAAGCTCTTTTTAGGCTATGAAAACTCAAACTCAGATTTAAAGCCTGATCCGGTGAGCTATTATGTAGCAATTACGATTTTCATTTGTGTAGGAACAACACTTCTTTGTAAATATTTTTTACCCTTTAGCTAAGTACATACTTCCGATATGATTTAACACAAATAAACTATAGTTTCCGCCCCAGTGTCAAGGCCGGGAATTTGCAGCTGGGCTGGATTCCTGACCGGATGCTGCGCCAGCCATTATCGCCCCAGAAACCCTTTCAACCTTTGTTTCACCTCCGGCCACTCTTGAGCGATGATCGAATAGCGCACGGAGTCGCGGGCGGTGTGGTCAACGGCGATGCGGTGGGCGCGCAGCAACCCTTCGCATTTTGCGCCGATACGCTCCAGCGCCGCGCCCGAGCGCTTATTACGCACGTCGGTGTGGAAGCATACGCGCAGCGCGTTCCACGGCCCGAAGGCATGGGTGAGCATGAGCAGCTTGGTCTCGGTGTTGACGGCGGTGCGGATGGCGGAGCGCGCGTACCATGTGTAACCGATCTCGCAGCCGTCGAGGACTCGCTTTCCCCGGCGCGGGTGGCCTTGCGGCCATGGCCAGCGGTCAAAATTCCAGAAGCGCGTGGAGCCGATGACGGCATTGTCCGACAGGCGTACCACGGCAAAGGTCGCGGCGCTGCCCGCCTCATGCCAGGCAAGCGCCGTGTCGATGTAAGCGGTGAAGCCCTCCTTCCCTTGCGGCACCGAGCTCCATTCGTAGAGCGACGGGTCGGCTGCGGCGGCTGCCACAAGGCCATTCAGATGCTGGCGGCTGATCGGCTCAAGGCGGACATGCGCGCCAGCCAGTATGGGGCTTTCGATTTTCATGCGGATACTATGCAATGGGCGCTTTTGAGGGGCAATTGGATTCAGCGAAGGAATCTCACCGCAGGAATATATTGAAGGGTGTGTCGCCACCCTTGCGCCTGTAATCGCGCGCCATCTTCTGCGCTTCCGCCTTTTGCTCGCTGCTCATGACGAATTCGAGGTTATCGAGAATCTTGCGGCCATCGTAGTTATCCTGCGCGGCGGAGAAGGACGCCCACATATACGCGGCCACGTAATCGCGCGGCACGCCCCTGCCGTCATAATACATCTGGCTGATCCTGTTCTGCGCCTCCGGGTTGCCCGCGGTTGCCGCAGACTGGTACCACTGCGCCGCTGCGTTATAATTCCTATCGACGCCCGGATGGCCTTCATAATAGATATCGGCCAGTTTCACCTGCGCGCCGACATCGCCCTGCGACGCAGCCCTGCCAAACCACCTGACGGCCTCAGGGTAGTTCCCGTTTTCGCTGTATATCATGCCCAGCATATTGATCGCGGGGTGGTAGTTATGCTCGGCAGCCTTGCGCTCCCATTTCACGGCCTCGTCCAGATTCTGCGGTACGCCGTTGCCCTGGTAGTACAGCAGGCCGAGATGCCATTGCCCGCGCGCGGAGTTCCCGTTATTCGCCGCCTTCAGGTACCACTTGGCGGCTTCGGCGTAACTCTGCGGCACCCCCTTGCCGCTTTCGTAGAGCTCGCCCAAGAACACCGGCGCAAACAGGGAGCCCTGCCCCGCCGCCTTCAGGTACCACTGCGCGGCCTGTTCGTAATTCTGCGGTACGCCAAGGCCACCCTGATACATGACGCCGAGATATTCCTCGGCGGAGGCGTTTCGCTGCTGCGCGGCGGCGTTAAACCACCGCAGGGCCTCCGTAAGGTTCTTGCCCGCGGGGTCGCGGTTCTGGAAATACCTGAGCCCCAGCCGGAACTCCGCGTCCTTCGACCCCTCCTGCGCTTCAAGGAGCAGGGGATCGGGCGGCGCTACGCCGCAGGCCGTGCCACTCCAGAAAACAACAGCCAGGAGCGGCAGTATGGCGAATCGCGGCGAACATTGCATAGTTAATGAATCTACACTCCAGCCGCACGATTACCAAGCCAGATTTTAGCGTAATACGCTTGTCACAGCCCACCTAAATACGTTAAACTGCTTAAATAAGCCCTTATAATGCAGGCTTTTGCATGCGGACAAATCCACTCCTCAAAGCTCTGGCCCCCGCGCTGATTGCGCAGGGGTTGCTGTTGCCCGTGGCGTATAATGCCTCTGCGGACGGATGGACCCCGCCCGATCCCTGGACGGTACAGTGTACTACGCGGAGTGCCCTTGTGCGCTGCAGTACGGAATATAAGTCCGTAAGGGTGCCCGACACGCTGGAAGTTTTGCCGGACATCACGTCAAAGGGGGATGTCCTCTATATCAAACTCACCGCGGATCTTCCCGACACAGGCATCCCGGCAGAGGATGCGACTGTGACCGTGGACGATCACGAGGCATATACCTGCTCCAAAGTGGCAAAAAACGAGCTCGTCTGCGGCAAGGATAAATCGGACGACGGCACTTCGGACGCCGACCTGGTTACGGAAATGTCGCAGGGTAATAAACTCAGCGTGCACTACAAGACCGGAAACGACATGCAGGTGAATTATCAAGTGCCGCTCCAGCAGAGCTTTCCCACCATCTACAGCAAATACCAGACTATGAACAAGGCCGCCATGCAGCCTCCGGGGAAGGACGACAACACCCCTCAGGAGCCGATGGACACCGATCAGTCCGATGCCGGGGACGGAGAGCAGCAGCAAGGCGCCGCTGATAATGCTGGTAATACGAACCAATAGTGGCTACGCCACGGCCTCGACAGCAATCACCTCGGGCACATAATGGCGCAGCATGTTCTCGATGCCGTTCTTGAGCGTCGCGGTGGAACTGGGGCAGCCGGAGCATGAGCCGTGCAGTTCTAGCTTGACGATGCCGTCCTCGAAACCGCGATAGATGATGTCGCCACCGTCCTGCGCCACGGCCGGACGCACGCGCGTGTCAATGAGCTCACGTATCTGTTTTACGATCTCATCATCGCCTTCGTAGGAGGTTTCCGCCGCTACCTCGTTGCTTGCCTTGCCGCCGGAGACGAAATGCTCCATGATCGCGGTGAGAAGGCCCGGCTTGAGCGCCTCCCAGCTTGAATCCTCCGCGCGCGTCACGGTAACGAAATCGGCGCCCAGGAACACTGCACGCACGCCATTGATGTCGAAGAGCGCAAGCGCAAGCGGCGAGCCCTTGGCCGCGCCCGCGTCGGTGTAAAACGCCGTGCCGCCCTGCCCCATCACCGGCACTCCGGGAATGAACTTGAGGGTCATCGGATTGGGCGTGGTTTCGGTCTGGATGAACATAATTTCCTCTTTAGAATTGGCTTTAATGATACCCCTATAATACCCAAGTTGCAAGCTTGGTTATAAGGTGCGCACCCTCACTTATCCTTGAAATACTCACGTACGCGTTTTTCCACACGCTCGGAAACGAAGCTCGAGATGTCGCCCTTGAGGCGCGCGATTTGCTTCACAAAGCGCGAGGAGATGAAGTGAGTGGATTCGGAGGCGGTGAGGAACACCGTCTCAAGCTCAGGGCAAAGCTTGGAATTGATAGAAGCCATCTGGAACTCATATTCAAAATCGGACACGGCGCGCAGGCCCCTGATAAGCAGCGAGGCCTTGTGCTCGCGCGCAAAATTGACAAGCAGCCCTGAAAAGGGTTTTACGTTCACCCTTTTGCTGTCGCCATTTTTGAGCGTCTTTATCTCATCTTCAACCATGCGCGCGCGAAGTTTGAGATCGAACACGGGGGCCTTGTTGGTGTCGAGCGCCACGCCGATGACAAGCTCGTCCACCACACGCAGCGCGCGTTTCACAATATCCATATGGCCATAGGTGATGGGATCGAACGTGCCGGGGTAGATGCCTATTCTAATCATGGATTATCCTTTCGTGCCTGTGGAAGGCACCTGCTCGGCGATCTTCGCCTCGTCCCACAGGTCGTTGAGTTCCTGCAGGGAAGCGTCGGTCACGTCGCGCTGCTGCGCGTCGAGCGCACGGCGGATATGCGCGAACCGCTCTTCGAATTTGCGGTTGCAGAAGCGGATGGCCTCTTCCGGATCGACGTTCAGCCTGCGCGCGATATTGACGCAGCAGAACAGGAGATCGCCCACCTCCTCAAGCCTGCCCTGGGGAGTGTCCTCATTTGCCAGAACCCCTGTCAGCTCTTCCTTTTCCTCGTCGAGCTTGTCGAAAATCGCCTCAATGTTCGGCCAGTCAAAGCCCACCCTCGCCGCTTTCTTCTGCAGCTTGA
>Ga0207107_1250_pt1 | contig 10461 bp, 11 predicted proteins | sample Alteio_BWMinHeat_75_FD_153555 | JGI IMG/M metagenome (GOLD analysis project Ga0207107, IMG submission 153555) | Enriched cells from forest soil in Barre Woods Harvard Forest LTER site, Petersham, Massachusetts, United States -... | ecosystem: Environmental > Terrestrial > Soil > Temperate forest >... | reverse complement strand
AAAGATCCCGGAGGCTTCCTAAAGCTGCTCGAGGGCCTGCCGGGCTTCCCTGGCCAGCACGCGCCAGTGCGCGCTATCCATGCCCCACGCGTAATTCTCGTAGAATAATTTCCCCTCGTGAGGAGATTGTTCGAAATGATAATCGGGCGCTTTGCGAAAACATTCGAACTCCGTCGAAAAGGAGCGCATCACCGCTTCCTGGGTGCGGTAGCATTCGAACATTTTTTTCTTTAACGCGCGTTGTTCCACGGAAAGTTGGGCGCAGCTTACGGGCGATCCCGCGTGGGCGAGAAAATTCGAGACGACGCGCTCGCCATTCCGGCTGTGATAAAATGGCATCTCGACGACAGAGGGGGCGGGAGCGCCGCTTTTCGCGAGGATGCGGCACGCCATTTGAACGACGAACGCGGCCGCGTCGTGGTCCGGATGGCCGCCCTCGTAGGAATGAGTGAGGACGAGATCGATTTTGGAATCGGAAAATCTTTTCACCAGGATTTGGACGAGTTCCGCCAGATGCAGCGACGCTTCCTGGTCGGGATAACCCAATGAAACCAGGCGTTCCATTGGGATGCCCGCGAGATTCATGGCGCCTTCCAACTCCTTGCGTCGCGTGTCGGCGTAGGCACGCCAGTTGTCGAATCCATGGGCGTGCGCGTCGTGCATGTCGCGCGGCGCGCCGTCAGTGAGATGAAAAATAAAAAGATCGCGGAAACGCGGAAGTTGCGCGCCGGCGCCGATGACTTCGTCGTCCGGATGCGCCACGACGAGGGCCGTGCGGGGCGCCTGTCCGGATGTCGGAATCAGGCCCGCGACATACGCCGCCCAGTCGATGGAGGAAGTTCCGCCTTCGGTGGAGAGCATCCTTTGCTTATCCCGCTTTTCTTAAAAATTTGGAAGACTGATTCAGCCTTCCCATGTCATCAGTTGGGGAAGGGGCATTCCTTCGTCGTGGGAAGTGGAGACATCCCGGGTGGAAAAAATCTTTTGAAGAGCCTGTTCCATGCTTTCTGAAACATTTTTTGGGTCCACCACGATCACGGGCTGGTCGCCCATGGCTTGCTTCAATGCGCCGAGTGCGAGGCCTTCCGCGAAGGTGAAGATCAGGTCAAAGCCGACCAGGCCGCCGGGCGAGACGTAGTCGGTCACATCACTTTGTTTCAGGCGCTGCAGGGTGGCGGACGTGTCGAGGTCGAAGAAGATCTGGGCCCGGGCTTTCGACTGCACGATGAGCTTGGTGGCCGGGAGGAGATCCGTGGCTGTGGAGGAAACGATGCCGACGTCAGCGTCGTCCAATTCGTCCTCGGCGGAGGGCAGCGCGCTTTCCCACGAGTCGTAGGGATGGATGATTCCTGAAAAATTTTCCATGCCATGCGAGCATTCACTTTTACGCTCAAAGAAAATCACCTGATGGCCCCGTCGGGTGAGTTCCGGCCCCCAGATTTTCCAGCCTTGTTGATTTTGTTTGGAGGGCGCGAATGGACCGAAAACAATGATCTTCATGATTCAATCTCGGCGAGAAAGCCTGCAGATGCGCGGGCTTCCAAACAACAAACTGCCTGAACTTCGAATCGGGGAAAATCCGGCTGGCGGATGATGAAGGCTGGTGCGCCCAGCAATTTTTAATTGGAACCAGATCGCATTTAGGTCAGCACGTCCGTCAAATGCCACGAGGCGTGACTTCGATAGATCGTTTTTGAGGATATCGAAGGATCGTGAGCAAACTCTTCACACCGATTCGTTCCGCGGTGAGAAATCTGTGCAAATCGTCGACACCCCGGATCCGTTGATCGTCAAAGGCAATGACCAGATCGCCTTCGCGCAACTGGGCTTCCGCCGCAGGACTGTTGGGCTCGACGGAAAGAACCAAAAGGCCGGTTTCCTGCGCAAGGTGGTGATAGCGTCCAATGCGCCGATGTATCGGCGCGGTTTGACCGCCCACACCCAGATAACTCCGTGTTATTTTTCCGTCCTTTAAAAGACCGGGAATGATGATTTTTGCGGTATTGATTCCGATGGCAAAACAGATCCCCTGCGCCGGAAGGATCATCGCGCTGTTCACGCCAATCACTTCTCCCCGCGAATTCACCAGAGGTCCGCCGGAATTGCCCGGGTTGAGCGCGGCGTCCGTCTGGATGATGTTATCGATGAGTCGCCCGTTTTTTGAACGCAAGGAACGTCCCAGGGCGCTGATCACTCCTGACGTGACGGTGGCTTGAAATCCGTACGGACTTCCAAGAGCCACGGCAAGCTGTCCCACGCGCAGAGATTTGGAATCGCCCAGTTCCGCGTGAACGAGATCAGGTTCATGAATCCGGATGATGGCCAGATCCGTATCGGGATCGTCTCCGATCAGTTCCGCATAGGTGTGGCGGCCGTCGGCCAGGATGACTTCAATCCGCTGCGCGTCATGCACGACGTGGCTGTTGGTCAGGATGAAACCATCCGGCGTGAAGATGAAACCCGATCCGCTGCCGCCGCCCTGCGGAGGCGACGGCTGACCGGAATGCTTCGACTGGACAAGAATATGGACCACCGAGGGACCCACCTGGTCCACGGCGCCGGTCACCGCCTGCGAATAGGCGTCCAACAGGGATCCGTCAGGAACGAGCGTCGCATGCTCCAGACGGTTGGCTTGTTCTTTTCCCCCAAACAAAGGCGCGTCCTGGGCAAGTGGATGGAGGGATGTTTGTCGCGTTGTCATCATTAAGGATGCATTAAAAACGGGATTACCTCAAATCGCCCGTGATCCACGAGGAATCTTCGGCTGTAGGCGTCAGGACCCAAAACTTCCGTGACGATTGACCCTGATGTCCGGCAGGCGTTGAAAGTTTAAGTCCGTTCAGCGGCCCTTGGCGAATGCTTCCGCCAATTGTCCGACCAAACCGGCGAACGGCATATCGAGTGCCCCATACAGAGGGCCGGCCTTTGGACTCGCGTTGTCCTTCAGCATTTCCACGGCAACGGTGGAATAGTCGGTGACGATGACGCCGGCTTGAACCATGCGCAGCAGGCCGGTGATGCGCTTGGTTTCGCTGAAAGTGCCGGATGCGTCAATCACGCCGTAAGCATCGTAGCCACTCGAAGTCGCGTGGATCGCGGGGAAAGCCAAACAGACTTCAGTTGAAACGCCAGCGATAATGAGCTTCTTGCGCCCCGTTGCCTCCACCGCTTTGGCAAACCGCGGCTCGTCGAACGCGTTGACCGTTGTTCGATTAATGATTGAAATTTCGGGCAAGGCATCTATCAGTTCGGGGATGATTGGCCCCCACATCTCTGGCGAGGTGGCAGTCACAATGATCGGCACACCTAAAACTGTGACGGCTTTCGCCAGCGCGACAACATTGTGCTTCAGCTCTGCCACAGGGATATCCCTGACTCCAGTAAGCAGTCCAACTTGATGATCAATGAGAAGGAGAACGGCATTATCCGGCGTGAGCCGCTCATGGTATCTTTTGATAATCTTGGTTTCCATAGACTCTGATCCATACCAAACATATCTCGATAGACTGCGATTGCAAAATCGAAAACAGTGAACGGATTCGTAACCGGGTCAGTCCCCTGTTTATTAGTTCACGCTGCTGGATCGATCTCGGTGGAAAGAGCGCTCGAAGACGATACCGACGTCTGGAATTTGGACCCCGCATGGGCTTGGTCATCAAATTCTTTAAGACCGAAAATCTGGCTGGTGCCCCTAACGAGTGCGAGTTGGAACCAGATTGCCTCCTGGTTGAGGGAAGTGAACCTGCTACAGGAAGCAATGATTAGGGTTTAGGGGTGAAATAGATATGGAGTGCGAATATTCGAAAAGGTGAATCGGCTAAGTCATCGGACCGGCCAAATCTAGTGCCCCCAAGGACAATAAACAAAGAATCGTCTATCGTTGCGATTGACCCAAATTGTTTGATCACCGCCACCTGCTAAGAGGTCTTTTTTCAGAACGACGACAAATTCCAAATTCCTTTCGTCTGGCCACCATTTGGGGGGCGCCTCTCTGTCAGCGAAAAACCAATGGCCTTTTGGCACGGCATCAGGGTCTTTTATCCATGTATTGATTTCCTGTCGCAATTCGGACTGATCGACGGTGTACGTAATGTAGTCAAATCCATAGAAACCGGTGAAAGTTGCCGGTATCACGCGTCTGCACTCCATTAAGGAAATCCGATCAGCTAAACGCTCCAGCTTGTCGAACTTCAACAAGGCCTCCTTTAGTTCACGTGGGTTTTGGTACTCGTACCCTTCGGCTCGATAAGGACCCAGCTGAGTGCTATCCAGGATCTTGTGTCGATTGAAGTGAGAACACACGCAAACGACTAGGAAGAAACCGGTCAACGCGCTCGCTCCGACTCCAATTAACATTGTAATCCACTTTTTCATCCGGCCCTTTAACTGTTTATAATCCGGCGTCGACTTTGGTCAAACTTTTCACGAGCAAAGCGCGAACACGCTGAGTCGAATGGTGCGCCCAATGATTTCCAGTTGGAACTCGATCGTCGCCTGGGTGCGGGAAATGATGATGATCAAGGAAGGACAAGAGCTACTCACACAACCTGATTCGTTTTTGTCAGAGGCATTCTTCTGGAGTGCTAAAGCCTGCCATGCGTGGCACAAATGATGAGAGTGTTGTGAATTCTGGATCAAAGACCGCGAACATCTGGATTGCGACGGCGCAATGCATGGCATGTGCAGCATTGGCTTTTAAGCTCTTTGGAGTGGCTTTTTTCTCCCCAGCCGATGTTACTCTCGCCGTTTTCCATAAAACATTGTGGTGGATATTTGGTTGTTCCTTTTTCTTTGGCCTTTTTTGCACCGGTTCTGCATTTCGATATATTTTATTCTCCGTGTGCGCATTCTTTGCGGTGGCTGTTTTCTATGGATATTGGGGAATCGTTGCGACTTTATGGACAATACCGGTCATCTCCGCCGCCACCATTACCAGTCTCCTCTTAAGGCGGCTGATGAAGCATTGATGATGCAGCATGGAGTGACGTAAATGGTTTTGGTAACCCTCAAAGTTTTTTTAGCAACGCTAGATTACCTAAAATAAGCGCCTCTTTCTTTGCGCGTGACCATCGCTTGAGCTGGATTTCGCGTTTTCGAGCAGAGGCAAGATTGGGATATTTTTCAGAATAAACCAAAGTTGCAACCGGATGGATTTTGGTAAAGAGAGAGCCTTTTTTGGATCGGTGAGTCTGAAATCGCTGATTCAAGTCATTGGTGATTCCGATGTAGAGGCGGTTGTCCAAGGTGCGGAGAATATAGTCGAAGTAGGAGGAATGCCCGTTCGACTTCCCCTCGCTAAGCTCGAGGTCGCTCAGGGCACTCGACCCAGCGCGGTTTGACTGCGCATTTTTCACATTCCGATTATATCGAGTGGTGCGCCCAATGATTTCCAGTTGGAACTCTATTGTCTCCTGGTTACGGCAAGTAAATTTATTGAAGTCCGGGCAATCGTTCTGTCTGCCCTAAACTCTCTCGCTTCGATTCAGTGCGCTTAAAACAGCTTTTATAGAAGCCACCTCAATGCTGGTATTGACGGCTGCCCCCCAATACTTTTGTCCGTCTTTAAACTTTACTTGAATGTATGCAATAGCTGCTGCTTCTTCACCAGTGCTTAAGGAATGCTCGCTATAGTCGACAATTTCAAAAGCAAGAGTCCCAGCTTGAAAAAATCCATGCACGAGAGCAGCTAATGGTCCATTGCCATCACCTGAAATCTCCATCAGCTTGTCTTCACGCAGCAAACGCGCATGACAGCGAACGATTCCATTCGAACTCTCTGTCTCGAAGTCCCGAAGCTGCCAGGGCCAATCCTTCTCGATATATTCACGCCAAAACATAGCTTTCAATTCCACCGCGTTCACCTCGCGACCGAGCCGATCGACTTCATCGTTGGCAATCGGACCGAATTCCCGCTGTAATTCCTTTGGCAATTGAAGTCCAAATTCGTTTTCCAATAAAAATGCCACACCTCCCTTGCCTGACTGACTGTTGACACGAATGATTTCATCATACTCCCGTCCGATATCGACAGGATCGATCGCCAAATAAGGCACATCCCAGTAAGGCGGTTCTTCTCGGCTCCACTCAGCTAATCCTTTTTTGATCGCATCTTGGTGCGACCCGCTGAAGGCCGTGAAAACAAGTTCGCCTGCATAGGGCTGACGCGGCGGAACAGCCATTCCCGTACAGTGTTCGTAAATTTTGCGGATCTCGTTGAGATTGGAAAAGTCCAGCCCCGGGTCAATTCCATGCATGTAAAGATTGAGTGCAACTTGGATGAGATCAACATTTCCTGTCCGTTCACCATTTCCAAAAAGAGTTCCTTCGACTCGATCGGCACCCGCCAATAATCCAAGCTCGGTTGCCGCAACGCCCGTGCCCCGATCGTTATGGGTGTGTAAGCTAATGATGATTGCATCACGGTTTTTGATGTGCCGGTTCATCCATTCGATTTGGTCTGCGTAAACATTGGGCATCGCCACTTCAACCGTGTCCGGCAAGTTCAGGATCATCTTCCGCTGCGGTGTGGGGTTCCAGACCTCCATGACCGCTTCGGAGATCTCCCTGGCAAATTCCACTTCCGTTGCGCTGAAACTTTCCGGTGAGTACTCCAGGATGACTTCGGTGCCTTTCAGCAATGCTAAACGTTCTTTGATCGCCTGGGCTCCCTGTACAGCGAGTTGAATAATTTCTTCTCTGGTCTTTTTGAAGACCACACGCCGCTGAGCTGGGGACGTGGAATTGTAGAGGTGAATGATCGCCTTTTTCGAACCGATTAAAGATTGAAACGTTCGCTCAATTAAGTCCTCCCTGGCTTGAACCAGAACCTGTAACCAAACGTCCTCAGGCACACGATTCTCTTCAATGAGCCGTCGGGTAAAGACAAACTCCGTGTTTGATGCTGAGGGAAATGCGACTTCAATTTCTTTGAAACCGCATTTCACCAAGGCTTGAAAGAACTCGAGTTTCTGACTGACATTCATGGGGACGGCAAGGGCCTGATTGCCATCGCGCAAGTCCACACTGCACCATTGTGGCGCGCGTGTCAGAACACGATTGGGCCATTGGCGATCTGGCAAATCGATCGGTGGGAATGGACGATATTTTTTCGAGGGATCTTTGAGCATAAGTTTGCCCCAGAGTTACGTCAGCGACGGGTTGCGAAAGCAAAAACCCACCGCCGGACTTGGCAGTGGGTTCTAAAAAATGTCTACAAGTGGTTAGAACCCGACTGCCACGCTGCTAAGTAGCAGCGCATCGGTAAGCAGAAGGTTCAACTTTTGATCCACGCAGATAATTTACAATTTCTTTTTTCTCATGTCGAAGAGATTTTAGAACAGGTCCTTGAGGCTTACGGGAGGCCGGAGCGTGCCCGTGGTGAGGGTGGCAAGACCTTAGAATTGCGTTGAACAATCAAGCTGCAAACCGGAGGTCAAACCGGGGATGGGCTTTGTTCACAACATTTTTTAAATTTTTTGCCGCTTCCGCATGGACAAGGATCATTTCGCCCCACCTTGGGCTCTGTTCTTCGGACTTGCTGGTGAAGATCCTTCGGTTCTTTGTAATACCAAACGGAATCGATCTGCTCGAAAAGACCGACTTCATAATAGACATGCTCCTTGCCTTGGCGTTCGTAGCGCGCCTTAAACTCAACCTGCCCGAATGGATCCTTGGGTTGGCCTTCCTGAGTCGATACGATTTCAAGTCCAAGCCATTTTGAGGTGCTGGACCAGCGCTCGGAACCCTCACGGTCAAAAGTTTCACGGCCAGCCGGAAGGTTGGTTCTTTCAAGGTAATCAATATCCCCGACCGCGTAGGCGGAATATCTCGACCTCATCAGTTTTTCCGCAGTCGGAGCGTTGGATTCCTTCCGATGAAACGGCTGGCAACATTCGATGTATTTGAATCCCATTCCGCACGGACACAGCGTGGGCATTTCTTTCATTTGCGTTGAATGCAGAGATGACTCTGGTTTTTTATATTTCAGGTTATGTCTTTTGGACACTTATTTGTGAAGCCCTCAGAGCGAAGCGACGAATCGAGTGGTGCGCCCAATGATTTCCAGTTGGAACTCGATTGTCTCCTGAATGAGGGAGGTGGATGCCCTCAGGCGGCTCAGCTATCCGAACTGCTTCCGCGGTGAGGATTAGTTGAATTCAATGATTCGAGGTTTGACTTTGTGCTGAGGCTAAGCGCTCTCCGAAAATTCCTTATCTGTCTAACCAATCCCCAGAAAATTAGAGCAAAAAATAAGAGTGCCACAATGAAGGCACCCACTGCAAAATTTGGTTTTTGTGTGGAGCCTTTTGACAAAACATGAAGCAAATCTCGGCTGCAGTTAAGAAAATTTACGCCTGATCCCAGTGTGAAAAGCGCAAAACACAAAACTCCCAAAATCGCCATTAATTTAATCTTCATTCCTCGAACATTGTTTAGGCAGAAGCTTTTCTGTCTATCCGAATAATTACGAGCTTTTCTTCAGGCGAGCGAGCCAAAAGCAAGCTAAAGCTGGTGCGCCCAGCAGGATTTGAACCTACAACCTTCTGATCCGTAGTCAGATGCTCTATCCAATTGAGCTATGGGCGCGGACGCTGACAGACTCTTCATTATGCCGCGACTTCGGCGGGAGGCAACGAAATTGTCAGACGCCCGCTGAACAAAAGCGCGTTTGACACGAAGACCCGGGAACGATTCTCTGAAGCAGGAGATACCTCTATGAAAAAACATATTCCGACGGTTGCTAGTGTCATCCTTGGCCTGTTGTTCATCATGTCGGGAACGGTCGTGCTTTTGAAGCTGGCGCCGATGCCAAAATTACCCGAGGGTTCACCTGCGGCATTGTTCATGGGAGCGTTCGGGCCGACGGGATACATGACGTTCGTGAAAGTCTGTGAAGTCCTCGGCGGCGTGCTGGTGGCCATCCCGCGCACGCGGAATCTGGGCCTGTTGGTGCTGGGGCCGATCATCGTGAACATCCTGGCTTTCCATGTTTTTATTACCGGTGGCGCGGGATTGCTCGAGCCGGTGTTGCTCATCATCGTCGCGCTGGCGGCTTACCTCTTGTGGACCGAGCGCGAGGCGTTCGGCGGGCTGCTGAGGTAAAGAGAAGCGGGTTTTGGGTCTAAAGACCTTGCTGGTGATTCCTGGATGTGTGAGTCTCGGACATGGAGAAGACGATCTCATCCTGAGGCTATATGTCGTCGATCGACCTCCTTAAACAACAGAAACAAGCCATCCTTCGTCGGCATATCAAGGCTGATAACGTTAAGGGATTGACGCAAGTGCTGACGACGCTGGCGCCCCTCGCGATTTTTTGGTGGGCTGCTGTGTTGAGCGTTGGAGTGTCTTACTGGCTCACCGCTGGCGTGACGTTTCTCATCACTCTGTTCACCCTGCGTCTCCTCGTGCTGATGCACGAATGCGGTCACGGGAGCCTCTTTCGCACCCAACGCCTCAATCGTGGATTCGGATTTCTCTTTGGCGTGATGTCAGGCATGCCCCAGTACGTGTGGTCGCAGCATCATGAATATCATCATGCGACCAACGGAAACTGGGAAAAATACCGCGGACCGTTGACGACGCCATCGGTGGATGAATACGCCGCGATGACTGATGCGCAGCAACGCATGTATCGCTACACCCGCAACGTCGCATTGGCTCCGCTGGGTGGATTTATCTATCTGATTTTTAACCCGCGGTGGACCTTTCTCAAGGGCAGCATCGGACTCTTGATCCATACTCTTAAAAATAAAATCGCGCAGCCAGAAGTATCAATAAAGGCGCATGCCGCCGGATTTAAGACCCGCTATTGGAAGTCTGCCAGGGAGTATTGGCATATGTTTTGGAACAATGTCGTGTTGCTCGGTGCATGGGGGTTGATGTGTTGGTGGATCGGGGCGTCGCTTTTTTTCACCGTTTATCTCATCAGCCTTTCGTTGGCCGGCGGCGTGGGTCTTGTGTTGTTCACCGTGCAGCATAATTTCGAACACGCACACGCCACTGACAGCGAGAATTGGGATCACGTTATCGGCGCGATCGAGGGCACGAGTTTTCTGGTTCTTCCGCGCTGGTTAAACTGGTTTACGGCCAATATCGCGTATCATCACGTCCATCATCTATCCTCCAAAATCCCAAACTATTGCCTGGTGAACTGCCATAACGAATACGCGCATCTCTTTTCGGATGTCACCCGCGTGAAACTGTCCGACGTTCCCAAAGCTTTGAAATGCATTCTTTGGGACACGCGCGCACAGCGCATTATTTCCGTGGCGGAGTATCGAAAACAAGCGGCACAAGCGAGTTAGCTCAAGTGGTCACTTCTGATTGCACCGCCAGCCCACCGCGACGCCTTAATTTTTCAATTTTTGAAGCCGCGCGATCATGGCTTTGGGTCCGCCCGCCAGATATCCGACGAGGCGGTCCACTTCCTTCCCGCTGTCATCCAGAATGATGATCGTGGGG
>Ga0207107_1249_pt1 | contig 10485 bp, 7 predicted proteins | sample Alteio_BWMinHeat_75_FD_153555 | JGI IMG/M metagenome (GOLD analysis project Ga0207107, IMG submission 153555) | Enriched cells from forest soil in Barre Woods Harvard Forest LTER site, Petersham, Massachusetts, United States -... | ecosystem: Environmental > Terrestrial > Soil > Temperate forest >... | reverse complement strand
CAAAACGAGTTCTATATCCTGGGCTACGTCCCGGGAGACACCCCGGAAGGAAGCTGCCACACGCTGAAAGTGAAGCTGAATCGCGGCGGGCTGAATGTGCGCTCGCGCAGCGGCTATTGCAACACGCGATCCGCAAACGTTCTCGAAGGCAAGCCCCTGGAAAAGCAGCTCGAATCGCACGCCGAGGGTTCTCAGGCCGGTTCGATTCACGGAGTTTTGCAGGCGCCGTATTTTTACACCGCGCCGGAGACGGCGCGCGTCAATCTGGCGATGGAGATCCCCGCGGATTCGTTTCAATTCAATAAGGACAAGGGAAAATATCACGCCAACTTGAACGTGCTGGGCATCGCCTACCGCGCGGATGGGACCGTCGGAGCGCGCTTTAGCGATACCGTCAACATGGACTTGGAGAAGGACGAATGGAAAGAATTCACCAAGTCGCCGTATCACTACGAAAATCAATTTGACACCACGCCGGGAGCGTACCGCCTGACGGTGGTGTTGAGCGCTGGCGGCGACGCGTTTGGAAAATTCGAATCACCGCTGGCCATCGATGCGTATGACGGAAAACATTTCAGCCTCAGCGGGCTGGCGCTGACAAATTCGGCGCAAAGTATAAATGACATTCCGACCAGCCTGGATTCCGCGCTGCTTGAAGACCGCACGCCGCTAGTGGTCAAGGGCCTGCAGATTGTTCCCTCGGGCAGCAATCGCTTCAAGCATACCGACAAAGTAGTTCTTTACGCGGAAATCTACGAGCCGTTGCTGACCTCGGCGAGCCCGCCGGTTGTGGCCATGGCCTACCGCATTTTCGAGCGATCGACGAACAAGCAACTGTTCTTTACGCAAATCGTTCGCGCCGATGAATTCATCCAAAAGGGGAATTCCGTGATTCCCGTGGGGATGAAAGTGAAAGTAGACGACTTGAAACCGGGCTCCTACCGCCTGGTGATGCAAGCGGTGGACGCCGCGAAGAATCATGCGCCGGACCGCATGATCGACTTTGACATCACCGAGTGACGCGTTTCCAGCGGGTTGTTGGTACCGATTCGAACTAACAGTGACTGCGAATCGGGTGACAGTCCCTCAATTGAGGGTTGAACGGGACCTAGGAGGGTTGAAGTGCGCTGGGTTGTGAGACGGCCAAGAAAGATCAGGGTCAAAACCCTGGTTTCAGGTTTATTGTCTGGGCCACCGGCCTTGTGTTCGCCCCCCGATTTTCCGTCGCACTGCCTCGACGAAACCGACCATAAATTTGGAGTTGTAATAGCGTGTGTACAAATAAGCTAAAACAGGCAGAATTACATACCCGATGCTGACCGCCGCAATGGCCCCAATTCGACTACGTCGGTGCACGCTGTCGGCGAGCCACAAGGTCGCGAAAGTGGCTACACCAACGATACGTACAAGGAACGCCAACCAGTCAAAGTGTTTGTGCAGTTCAGTCATAGCGGCCCTCACGGACTGAGTCTCTCTTCCGATTTTCTCTAGTGGCGCCAGAAGCCCCATGCGTCAATTGAGAACTCGACGGCCATCCCGAGCGTTACCAGTGGGAGAGCTTCGCCAGCGCCGATCAGTCCCCCGCCGACACACCCCGCAGGAATCGTGACACCGGCCAAGGGGAACGTGTCAGTCGCGACGGTTGCCCCCGCTGCAACAAGGCCCCCTACTACGCAGCCGGCACCCGCAGCAAGTCCTTCTCCAATTGCCCAATTACGTAGTGCCCTCCTCGCAGCTTCATTGACTTGTGGCCACCCATGCTTTCCCGACCCTGTACGAGGCATCCCGCCGCTGGTATTGCCGCCCCACGGGAGTCCCCAGACATCGACTCTGAACAGCCAAATCTGTGTGGCAGGATCGTATCCAACAGGAGTTGTGCCTGACAGAAGGTTTTGGATGATGAAGAAGCGATTGATTGGAGCAACACCAATCGGGATTTGCTCGCTCCAAATCGGGCCGCCTCCAAAGCCAGGGTCGTCGATAGGCGAGCCGACATTGATGGGTGGGCCGGGAAGCGGCGTAGGGCCAGGTGGAGCGCCGCCACCACCGCGGCCTGCCCCTCCTCCACCACCCCCTGGGCCGATACCTCCGCCACCGGACGGGTCGCAGGTCTCAAATTCCGGCGGACAGTAGCCGTCTCCTCCGCCACCGCAATCATAAAAAAAATCGCAGCCGCCGTCGGGTCCTATCAGGAATAATCCTGTAGGGTCGACGAAGCTCAGCGGGTTGTTTACGACGTAGGCGTAGCGATTCCAAGTTTGGGGATTAGTGGGGTCAACGGCAGCGAGACCCGCTGGATCGGTAGAGGTCCAGCGGCCTTGATTTGGATCATGTTCCCGGTACATGAAGTCGTAGAGGCCAGGGAGGGTGTCCTGGGTCTGGCCGGTGAATGAATTGTCGATGGTGCCGGAACTGGCATACGGTTCGCCAAAAGGAGAATACGCGGTGTCGGAATAGGGTGTCTGGGAGGTCGTGGAGGCAAAGCGCGAGCTACCGAGATGGTCAGTGTGGCGGTAATAGGAGAGGCCGCTGGAGTTGTACACGGCGGTATCGCCGCCTGTGAGGGGCACGAAAGCCATGATGAGCGAGGTGCCGTTCATTAGGGATAATTTACCACCAAGCGGCGTGTAAACAATCTCGGTGTTCGTGCCGTTCAGGCCCTGCTCGACCATGCGCCCTAGGGCGTCATACGTCAGGCTGACGGAACCGATGGTGATCGGCCTATTTTCGGCGTCCCAGGTGAAAGAGCGGAAGGTGTCGTTGAGGGAGTTGCCGTTGGCGTCGTAAGTAGGGGCCGTGCCGCCCGTGCAGTTTGAGCCAGTACCGCCGACAAAGCTAATGCGGTTGGTGATGGACGGAGAAGCCTGGTAGCAAGGAGCGAAGGTCGTTCCGCCGTCGCCAGTGATGGCGTTCTTCTGAATGTTGCCGAAGGGATCGTAGGTAAAGTTCTGTCCCCAAATGGTTCCGCAGTCCGTTTTGCTGATGCGGGCGAGGTCGTCTGCGGTGTAGTTGCAGTTCTGCGTATTGGCGGAGCTAAAGGGATCGCTGATGTTGAGACTGCCGAGCGAACCGTTGGTGTTCCAGTTGACGGCTCCAGTCACGGTTTGTGACCCGATGTTGAACTGGTACTTGGTCAGTCGGAAGGTGTTGGGATCGAAGCTAAAGACATCAGAATCGTTGGAGCCGAAGGTCACTTTTTGTTGGGGCGGAGTGTTGTACAGATTGTAAGCGGTGCTGGTCACGGGACCGTGACCGGAGCCATCGGAGACCGTACTTGTGCGGCCCTCGGCGTCGACGGAGTAAGTAAGGGTGGGCAGGCCAGGACCGCCAAGTGTGTTGGGCGCGCCGCTAGCCCAGGATTGGGCGGTAGTGTGATTGTAAGGTGCGCCGGTACCGCCGGAGTGAGGGGTGAGTTCATACGCGTCAGTGACTTCGCCGCGTGCGGAATAGCCGAAGGCGATGTCGGTGGACATGTTCGAGGGCAGAGTTGTTTGCGAACAGGCGCTGGTTGTCGTGTATGCCTCGGCCAGGCGCGCTTTGGTGTTGGTCACAGTGTTACTATCAATCGCGGCGTCGTATACGAAACACTTGTTGGGAGTTGCGACGGTAGGGCTGGTCACGGTGTAGGTCCGGCTGAGGGGTCTGTGGAGGGAATCGTATGTATAACAGGTGATGTTGCCGATAGCGTCGACGCGCTTCACGAGATCGCCGCTGTATGTTCCCGCGCAAGTCCCGGACGAAACCGTGTCGTAGGTGTACGCGACTGCAGATTGGTTTGTCTCCGGATTTATCTCCGACGCGAGCCGGCCCATGGCGTCATACGCGAAGGCGCGCGTCTGCTGGTTCCCGGAAGACGCTTGGGCGTTCTGCGTGACCGTCAGGAGACCTCCGAGAGCGTCATACGAGTATTTTGTCCAATAGCCGGTAGGCGGCGTTGCGGTGTTTTGCGCGCAGGTTCCGTTCCCTGGGAGAGTAGTAGTGATTTCGCAGACGGAAGTGAGTCTCCCAAGACTGTCGTATTCCAATTGGCGCTGTTTCAGGCTTTCACTTGAACCTGTCGGGATCGGACCGATGGCGATCAGAACGTCATTTGAGGTAGAGGAATAGGTAAAGGTTGCGGTGCCGCCGCCAGCATCCGTGATCGTTTTTGCGCGGCTCAGCGCGTCGTAGGTCGTAGCGGTTGCGGCGACTGTGGAGTTCGTGTATCCGGCGGTTCCGGCGGGTGGCAGGCCCTTAAAACGCTGAGGTGAGAGTGGGTGCCGCACCTTTCGGGGTTGGTTTTTGAAAGGTGCGGGTTTAGAGTCGGCTTCATGCTTGACGTCGATCGCTTCGACAATGGCTGGCAGCAAATGGGGAGCCCTTTCCGACAAGGTCGGAATCTTCGATCAGCTCCGCTCAGGGTAAACAAGCTCCCGCAGTCCATATTCGCCCTTCTAAGTCCTTGCCTACCTGTTGTTTGGGGCGTTGTAAAGATTCGGCACGCCACCCGGACTTCCGCAACTTCTGGGCCAAGCAAGGGTTAATCTAGTTGTGACCGGCCACCCGCCGAATCTACAATCGAGCTGGAGAGTGCCATGAGGCTGCAAGCGCGCCCCGCCTCACCAAACTTTCAGTGGATCCCTGCGATTTCGGTGACGCCGAGGTCCATCCTCGCCGCCATCCTTTCTGTCGCGTGCGTTTTTCCGCTCGGCATCGAGATGCCTGCCAGCGCGGGGATTCCCGCGGCGGCAAAAGATAAGAAGCCGAAAGCCGATCCTGCCCTCAAAGGGCTGCCAATTACGGAACTGAGCGCCGACGAAGCGATCCTTCATGCGCTGAACCGCCTTGCGTACGGCCCGCGCCCGGGCGACGTCGAGCGCGTTCGCCAGATGGGCCTGGCCAAGTGGATCGAGCAGCAACTGAATCCCAATTCGATTGATGACCGCGCGCTGGACGCGCGTCTCTCGGATTATCCGACGCTGCGCCTGTCCACCGCGAAATTGATCGATGAGTATCCGCAACCCAAACAGGCGGAGAAGCAAGCGGAGAAAAAAGCGCAGGCGCAAGAACGGCAGGAACAGCGCCGCTCTGACGCCGCCGCAACGGTCGTTGAAAAAGATATGCAGAAGGCGCAAGGGCAGCCGGCAAATTCAGAAGCTCCGGCGGCCACTCCGGTTTCCGCGCCGCAACCCGCGGCCGACAACGAGCCGGCTCCGATGAAACAGCAAGCGCCGGGGAACGCGGCGACGAATGGCGCGGGCCGGCGCGACGTACTGGGCGGCGGCGACCCGAACAATGTTCCGCGCGCGATAGCCGACGACAGCAAGAGGCCGCAGCGCGTGGTGGCCGAGTTGGGCATGGCCAAGGTGGCGCGCGCGATTTACAGCGAGCGGCAACTCCAGCAGGTGATGGACGATTTCTGGTTCAACCACTTCAACGTTTTTGCCGGCAAAGGGGAAGACCGCTACTACCTCACTTCGTATGAGCGCGACGTGATTCAGCCGCGGGCCTTCGGGAAATTCAAGGATTTGGTGACCGCGACGGCGAAAAGTCCGGCGATGCTTTTTTATTTGGACAATTTTCTGAGCGCCGATCCGCGCGCCGCCGAACGCCAGGCCATGGAGCGCGCGATGCGCCAGGGGCGGTATGGAAGACGGTGGCCGCCGCGTCCGGCGGCCAACCCGCAGCAGGCGAAGAAGAACGAGCGCGGGCTCAATGAAAATTACGGCCGCGAGCTGATGGAATTACACACGCTCGGCGTGGATGGCGGCTATACGCAAAAAGACGTCACGGAAGTGGCGCGCTGCTTCACGGGCTGGACGATTGACAAGCCGAGACAGTACGCGGACTTCAAGTTTGACGAGAAGCTCCACGATCCCGACCCGAAAATCGTGCTGGGCAAGAAAATCCATGCGGGCGGAATGAAGGACGGCGAGCAGGTGATCGATTTGCTCGCGCACCATCCGAGCACGGCGAAATTTATTTCCACGAAACTGGCGCGCCGGTTTGTTTCGGACAATCCGCCGCCGGCGCTGGTCAATCGCATGGCCGAGACGTTTCGATCGAGCGACGGCGACATCAAAGCGGTGCTGAAGACCATGATCTGGTCGCCGGAATTCTGGTCGCGCGAATCCTACCGCGCGAAAATCAAGACGCCGTTTGAGCTGGTGGTTTCCGCGGTTCGGGCGCTGGGCACGGACGTGGACACGCCAATGCCGCTGGTGCAGTGGGTCGGGCGAATCGGCGAGCCCTTGTATCAGTGCCAGCCGCCGACGGGTTATTCGGACAAAGCCGATGCCTGGGTGAATACCGGCGCTTTGTTGAACCGGCTGAATTATTCGCTGGCTCTCGCGGGAAACAAGATGCGCGGGGCGCGCAGCGATGTGCCTTCGCTGCTCGGCGTGGATTCTTCCGCCGATCCGAAAATGGCGCTGGACCGCGCCGTGCAGATTTTTCTCGGCGGGCAGGCGGGAGCTACCACGGTGGAGACGCTCGAAAAACAACTGGATAATCCGCAGGTTTTGCAGGCCAAGCTCGATGATCCGCGCAAGCAGGTGGATCTGGGCGTGGTTGCCGGGCTGGTGTTGGGCGCTCCGGAGTTTCAGCGGCGGTGATTTGGAGTTCGGGAGCTTGCTCCCGCTTTTCCGGCGGCCGAGGCGTTTGTGAGTGCGGCAAGCGGCCGCGGAAGTAAGAAAAGCGGCGGCAAGCCGCCGCACTCCCAAGTGAGGTCGCGATGAGCTACAAATGTTGCGAAGGCGTGCGCGGTCTGAAATTTTCGCGGCGCTATTTCTTGAAGCAGGGCGGCGTGGCCATGGTCGGCCTGAGCGCGATGCCGGCGTTTTTGCAGCGTGCCGTCGCGGCAACGTCCATGCCGAACAAGAAGCAACTCGTCGTTTTGTTTCAGCGCGGCGCAGCGGATGGTCTGAACATCGTCGTGCCTTTCGGTGAAGCAAATTATTACCGCATGCGTCCGACGATTGCGATTCCGCAGCCCAGGCGCGGCGTTGCTGATGCGGCGATCGACCTGGACGGATTTTTCGGTTTGCACCCGAGCCTCGCTCCGCTCGAGCCGCTTTTTCACAAGAATCAACTTGCGATCGTGCACGCCGCGGGCTCGCCCGACCCGACGCGTTCGCACTTCGACGCGCAGGATTTCATGGAATCGGGCACGCCGGGACTGAAGTCGACCGAAGACGGATGGCTGAATCGCGCGCTGGAAACTGTTCCGGAAGAAGAAGCTTCCCCTTTTCGAGCGGTGGCGATGGGGCCGAATCTCCCGCGCATGCTTCACGGCGCCGCGCCGGCCATTGCGCTGCCGGATTTGAAGCAATTCAAAGTCATGGCGCAAGCTCCGGGAACGGGCCCGATGGTCGAAGGCGGCTTTGAAGCGATGTATTCGCAGACCGTGGATCACGCGCTGCACGGCACGGGCACGGAAACGTTTGAAGCCATCGATTTGCTGCGCAAAGCGGACCCGAGCAAATATCAGCCGGAAAACGGCGCGCAGTATCCGACGAGCCGGCTGGGACAGAGCTTGCAGCAGATCGGCCAGCTCTTGAAGGCCGACATCGGGGTGGAAGTATTGTTTGTCGATTGCGGCGGCTGGGACAATCACGTCAATGAAGGCGGCGTGCAGGGCCAGCTTTCCAACTTGCTGAAGGATCTCGGCCAGGGCCTCGCGGCGTTTCATCAGGACATGGGCGACCGCATGCAGAACATCGTTTTCGTGACGATGAGCGAGTTCGGCCGCACGGCAAAGGAAAACGGCAATCACGGAACCGATCACGGCCACGCGAATTGCATGTTCGTGATGGGCGGCGACGTGAAGGGCGGCCAGGTTTACGGCAAGTGGCCCGGCCTGAACGATCACCAGCTCAACGAAGGCCGCGACCTCGCGCTGACGACCGATTTTCGCTCTGTCATCGGTGAAATCCTGAGCAAGCACATTGGCGTCGCCGATCTCAAGCCCGTTTTCCCCGGCTTCGACAACAACCCCCGCAAATTTCCCGGCCTGGTCCGCTCCTAACTTGGGAGTGCGGCGGCTTGCCGCCGCTTTTCCTACGGTCACGGTTTACATGACAACTCAACGTTTGCGCTGACGGAAAAGCGGGAGCAAGCTCCCGCACTCCCAAGGCCGCATCACTCTATGCTGGGCACTTCGAAATCGTCGGGGACGTTCAGCTTGTCGGTGTGAAATCCAGAGACCGTCTGGAAGAAAGAGCGCGTGGCCTCCCTCTCGAACCATCCGGCGGAACACCACGGTAGCGGCTCAGTTTCCGGTTAGCCCGTAATCCGGGACTGGCATCCTCGGTCGTGAGGTCTGAAACGACATAGACCGCACACTCATGCTGCTTGCGTAGATTCGGCGCGTGCGAAGCGAACTTTCTAAGCGGTGGCGGCCTTTACCTTCGTCGCAGCCTGTTCAATAAGATCTGCGACAGCTCTTGGCTGCGATACGTAGATGGCGTGACTTCCCTTAACCTCAACGACCGTAGCACCCGCGCGCTTGGACATGACACGCTGGGCGTCAGGTGGAATCATCCTGTCCTCGGTGGTGAGCAGGTACCAGCTCGGCTTCGTCCTCCACGCGGGTTCGTTGATCGCGCCGCTGATGGCCCCCATGCCCCACGGAACTTGGGAATCAGCCATGAACGCGGCTTTTTCTGGGTCCACGTCGGCTGCGAAAGAAGCGGGAAACTTCGCCTTGTCGAGGAACAAAAAACCGTCTTGCGGCGGCAGTATCGGCGGTACGGGCGCGCCGGCCGGCGCGTTCTTAATAAGCGATCCCACCGACTCGCCCTTGTCTGGAGCGAAGGCAGCGATGTAGACGAGGGCGGAAACCTTTGGATGGTTTCCGGCTTCAGTGATTACCGCTCCTCCGTAGGAATGGCCAACGAGAATTGCAGGGCCGTCCTGCGTTGCAAGAACTCGCTTGGTAACTGCTACGTCGTCCTCCAACGATAATGTCGGATTCTGGACGATGCTGACGCTATAGCCGTCTTGCTTCAGGATCTTGTAGACGCCCTCCCAGCCAGCGCCATCCACAAAGCCACCATGGACGAGAACGATGTTCTTCATGGCTTGATACCTCCTTCTTTCGATGATGCGGAATACATCGGGGGGATTCGCTTTCGGACCGTGCAACGGGCCCTGAGCGTTTGGCCCGAATGTGCCGGAGTGTAACGAGGGATCAGTGAACCTGTCAAAACAACGCCGGAATCCCTACTTCACGGATTGCCGGCAAACCGGAAATAATCTTCAGCCCTCGATTCGTTCGCTGGTCAGGTTGTCAACGCCTTTATCTTGCGCCGGACTATCGGAAACTGACGCACCAACTTTCAGACGAAGCCTAAGGACGACACCTCGAGCGTAGAATATGCGTCCGCACGGAAAATGCGCTTATGCACCCAAGCCTTGGATCCCCCTTGCGGGTCAAACCCTGGACGGACAACGGTGCATTACTGTGTGAGTCAACGGCTTGACGAAAGGGCGGAAACCTCTCACCAGATGGTCTTGATTGCCGCGGACTGGAGGCGACGGTCGCGAGTGACGAGCGGCAAGCCAAGGTGGAGGGCAGTTGCGGCAATGATGCGGTCAGGCATGTCGGGAACAACGTTTCGAGGTATGAGTTTCAACGCCATAGCGACGCGACCGTCGAGCGGAACAACCCTGAACGCGGGTTTCTCGCTGTCCAGTTCGCTCGCGAACCTGTTGAACGCATGGGCTGCAATACGCCCGCCCTCAACCAAGTAAACGACCTCAACAAGGGAAACCGCGGAGATGTAAGCCGGTGTACCGCTGGCTGCCGCACTGTCGATTAGCGAATAAACTTGCCCCGGAAGCTTCGTCGAGTCCAACAGATACCAAATGGCTGCATGAGTGTCGAGCACCGCTGGCATCAGGAGATGTCCCGCGGGAAATTACCCCACATTTCGCGGCGGGCTTCTGCAATGTCTTCCTCCGTGATATGGATGTTCAGATCTTTCCAGAGTCCGCGCAGACTACGAAGGGGCTCTTTCGTGCCGTTCCTTTCTTTGAGAAAATCCACAAAGTCCAAGACTTCCTTCTGTTTTTCAGGAGGCAAATCGCGCAGCTTTTCGAGGACTTGTTCTTCGATGGTCATAGATGCCTCTTGGGCGAGCTCTCTTGATTATACGCCCACGGGACGTAATTTTTCGGGCCATGTGGTATTGGCAGTTAACAGTGCGGGCACTCGCGCCATCGCTGTAGCTTCCGAACGTTTCGCGCTGGAAATAAAGGCTGAATCACTCCGCTGATTTCAGTTCGCGGATCCAGATGTTGCGGTAGCGCACGGGATGGTTGTGATCCTGCAGCGCCAGCGGCAATTTTTCTGGTTGAGGTTCATACGGCGGCCGTTTGCCGTGAGCCGTCGGGCCGGTGAGTTCCACGTTGTCCTGCACCAGCACGCCATCGTGAAAAACGGTTTCGCGGGCGGGGCGGAGCAGCTTGCCGTCTTTCGCGAAACGCGGCCCGTGAAAGACGATG
>Ga0207107_1248_pt1 | contig 10575 bp, 9 predicted proteins | sample Alteio_BWMinHeat_75_FD_153555 | JGI IMG/M metagenome (GOLD analysis project Ga0207107, IMG submission 153555) | Enriched cells from forest soil in Barre Woods Harvard Forest LTER site, Petersham, Massachusetts, United States -... | ecosystem: Environmental > Terrestrial > Soil > Temperate forest >... | reverse complement strand
AGGCGGTGCAACCCCAAACCAAGCGGCGCCCTCTTCTTTGGTCATGGCATTCTGCAGGGTGTCTGTGATTTTATCCCCGACAAACATCAAATTGTCTTTCACCGCTTGCTCTAAAATCTTTCCAGAAGCATCGACAATGCCAATCTCTTGGGCCATCGTGTTATAGCGAATATATTTCAAACTATGACAGCCTGAGCAATAATTCATAAAAAGCTCCGCACCGCGTTGCAACGAAGGCAGATCGCTTTGATCAACGTGCGCTTTATCTAAGGGCACTGTGCCCTCTTCAGCCCAGGCCCCTATCGAGATGCTCAAAAAGAAAATCAATAAACAGAGTGTTCTGTTATTTATATTCATATCAATCCGTCACTCGTTCCGGCACGGGTTTCACAGATTCAAAACTGGTGTAAATAGGCATCAACAGAAAAAATAAAAAATAAACCAAGGCACAAATTCTGGCAAGCAGCACAAGCTCCGGCGTGGGTGGATTGGATCCCAAATATCCCAGCGTGATAAAACTCACCACAAAAACAGCCAAGGCAATTTTATAAGAAAGCCCTCGATATCGAATGGATTTCACGGGACATCTATCCAACCACGGCAAAAAGAAGAACACCCCAATCGAGGCCCCCATGGCCAACACACCCAATAATTTATTGGGAATCGCCCTTAAAATCGCATAATACGGCGTCATATACCAAACGGGCGCAATGTGCGTTGGCGTCTTGAGAGGATCGGCAGGCTCAAAGTTCGGCGCCTCTAAAAAATGTCCCCACATATCGGGCGCAAAAAAGACCACCGCCAAAAAAATAATTAAAAAAACCACTACGCCCATTAAATCTTTCACCGTATAATAGGGATGCAAGGGGATCCCATCCAGTGGCACGCCCTTCGCATCTGTGTGTTTTTTAATTTCAATCCCGTCAGGATTATTCGATCCGACCTCGTGTAAAGCCAAAATATGGGCCAGCACCAAACCAATAAACACCAGCGGCACGGCAATCACATGCAAAGAAAAAAAGCGATTCAGGGTTACGCCCGTAATATTATAATCACCCCGTATCCACTCTACTAAAGCATCGCCCACATAGGGAATCGCGCTGAATAAAGAGGTAATCACTTGCGCACCCCAAAAAGACATGTTGCCCCAGGGGAGTAAATATCCAAAAAAGGCTTCTGCCATTAGGCACATAAAAATAAACATGCCGACTAACCACACTAATTCTCGGGGTTTTTTATAAGAACCATACAACATGCCGCGAAACATATGCAAATAAACCACAATAAAGAAAAACGAGGCGCCCGTGGAATGCAGATAACGCAACAACCATCCCCAGGGCACATCGCGCATAATATATTCAATGGAATCAAACGCCCCTTCTGCCGTGGGCGTGTAGCTCATGGCTAACCAGATCCCCGTGATAATTTGACTCGCCAAAACAAAGAGCGCCAGCGAACCAAAGTAATACCAAAAATTAAAGTTTTTAGGCGCATAATAACGCGCCAAGTGTTCATTCCAGAGTTTGCTCAGCGGAAAGCGATCATCCACCCATCCCAGAAGAGAACGCGTCAGGGCGTGCAGGCTTTGCATTAGGCTGCTCCTCCCTGGGTTGCAGAGGCTGGGCTGTCATCACCAATCAGGATCTGCGTGTCCCCAATAAATTTATAGGGCGGCACCACCAGATTGAGCGGCGCAGGCACGCCTTTATAAACGCGTCCCGCCATATCGTATTTGGAACCATGACAGGGGCAAAAAAAGCCGCCTTCCCAGCCCGGTTCTAGAGATCCTATTTCTGGCTTATACAGCGGCACACAGCCCAAGTGAGTACAGATACCAATCAGCACTAAAATATCCGGCTTAATCGAACGGTAAATATTATCCGCATAGGAGGGTTGAACGGATTCTCGGGATAAAGGATCTCGTAACTCGGGTGTCACAATGCTCAAACTATTTAATTCTTCTTTAGTACGATTCACAACAAAAATGGGTTGCCCCCGCCAGGCCACCGTGAGCTTTTGCCCCGGCTCAATCTTGCTGATATCCACTTCCACCGGTGCACCCAATGCACGCGCTTTCACGCTGGGCGCCCAAGAAGCCAGAAAGGGAAACGCTGCACACGCTGCGCCAATACCGCCAATGACGGAGGCTGTAGCAGTCAAAAATCGTCGACGGCCTGTATCCATTTCGCCGGCATTCATGAAGTCACCCCTGGTGATGGAATATTAGGGAAGGATAACCTTAACACAGAATGAACAAAAAGGTGTATGTTCGAAATATTCGACGATTATAAACGTCAAATATTCATGGATTCGTCGTTTATAAACGTTAAATATCTATGAATTCGTCGTTTATAAATGCTGGGGCAGGTAAAATGGGGAATTAAAATCCCCCCGACTTTGTCTCACTTCGTTCGTCAAAGTCCGCCCCCCTTTTCAAAAGGGGGGCTGCCGCTGCGAGCATCGCGAGCACGGCGGGGGGATTTTCGAACACAAGTTTAATTACTCAATCAGATATAAAGCTTAATACAAAAAACTGTTTGCACGCGGCAACGAATGCGATACACTCGCAACAGGTTATGGTAAATAACCCAAATGACTTTGAGTGGAGAACTGTTGTTAATCAGATAACAAAGCTTTCTTGTCAGCCACGGGTTGCCATTTGTTTTTTGAAGCGTCAATTTAGGAAGAGGAGAGATTTCAGTGAACAAAAAATTAGCTTTACTTGCAACGCCAGCGCTCATACTGGCTGCATCTGCCGCAACGGCGAATCATGGATGGGGCGTTATGCCGTATGTTGGCGCAGACGCAGAATGGCGTCATATGAATTTTCAAAATGGCTTTGGTGATAACTTGTTTAGACATGACTACCCACAAGGCAATCTCTACGCAGGTCTCAAATTTAATGATTATGTTGCTGTAGAAGCTGGGTATGAAGCGACGGCGAGAAAAACGCGAGCAGTGACGTTGGGTGCGGGCTCGCTTTCGGGTGGAGCTGTACTTCCTCTCAACGTTCAATTTCACTCAACAGGACAAATCAAGGGACCACATGCGAACCTCGTTGGGTTTTTACCTCTCTGTGATCAATATCGGTTAGAATTAATCGGTATGGTGGGTGTTGCGCGTTTGAAAGCTAATTTTGTAAGAACAGCTGTCGCAAGTAATGGCACAGCTATCTCTCCTAGCTATACAACCTTCATTAAAAGAAAAAGTGTATTGAGGCTGGGCGGCGGAATTCAGCAAATGATTACAGAATGTTGGGGTATTCGTGCAATGTTGAAGTGGGAAAACACGAAGAAACTTGACAGGATGGGGGCTATAGAGAATAGCCTTGCCTCTCTCAGGCCTAAAAATAGCTTTATTTACAGCCTTGGAACCTTCCTTACATTTTAACTAATACTGAAATATAAATCTTAAGAGGGACGATTGTATCCCTCTTAAGAAATACTTTTCTTCCTTTGATTAGATTGATCCCCTCAGTCTAGCTAACGCAAGCAACCGTGCCTGTTCGTTTGCAAACACGTCTGCTGCAGCTTGCGCAAACCTGTCACCAGGACCAGCAGCATGTTCTTCGCGAACACCTGCCACAACCTGCTGAATGCCACCTCGTAATAACCCACCAAGATTACGATGGGGAGCACCGCCATGCGCTGCTAGTGGTCCAGCAAATATGAGAGCTGGGCCAGCACCTGCTGCTGGTGCGCCTGCCGCTGGAGCGGGTACTCCAGCTCCCGCTACTGGACCTGCTGCAACTGCACCACCACCTGCTGCCGGTGCTCCCGCTGCTGGTCCTGCTACTGCTACGCCTGCTCCAGCTACTGCTGCCGCTCCTCCTCCAGCACCACCCGCTGCCGCTACTGGTCCCGCTGCCGCTGGCACTCCTGCTGCTCCCGCTCCCCCTACTGCTGGAACTCCTGCGCCTGCTGCTCCCGCTACTGGCGCGCCTCCTACAACAGCTGGCGCGCCACCAGCAAGCGCCGCGTCTCTTTCTGCTCTCATATTAGCCAGATCAGCAACTGTTGGACGCGCATCTCTTTCCACTCTCGCCGCATCTCGCTCTACTTCTACAGCGTGCACCGCAGCATCTCTGTCAGCAACTGTTGGACGCGCATCTCTTTCCACTCTCGCCGCATCTCGCTCTACTTCTACAGCGTGCACCGCAGCATCTCTGTCAGCAACTGTTGGACGCGCATCTCTTTCCACTCTCGCCGCATCTCGCTCTACTTCTACAGCGTGCACCGCAGCATCTCTGTCAGCAACTGTTGGACGTGCATCTCTTTCCGCTCTCGCTGCATCTCGCTCTGCTTCTACAGCGTGCACCGCAGCATCTCTGTCAGCAACTGTTGGACGTGCATCTCTCTCCGCTCTCGCTGCATCTCGCTCTACTTCTACAGCGTGCACCGCAGCATCTCTGTCAGCAACTGTTGGACGTGCATCTCTNTCCGCTCTCGCTGCATCTCGCTCTACTTCTACAGCGTGCACCGCAGCATCTCTGTCAGCAACTGTTGGACGTGCATCTCTCTCCGCTCTCGCTGCATCTCGCTCTGCTTCTACAGCGTGCACCGCAGCATCTCTGTCAGCAACTGTTGGTCGCGCGTCTCTTTCTGCTGTTACCCCGGCTAACTGCTGCTGCAGCAACGCCACTTGAGCCTGTGCACCACCCGCATTAACCGCCGCAGCTTGCGCTGCAACCAAGCCAGCTTGTGCTTGAGCTAATTCGCTATCCCGCAGAGCTAACTGCTGCTGCACTGCCTGCACCGCCTGCACCGCCATTGCTTGATCCTGCTGCGCTTGTTGTCCGATCACTTGTATCTCTGCTGCTCGATCCAACTGCTCTTGCTCTAGAGCGTGTTCCGTCGCTTCTAGTTCTGCTTGAACTTGCTCTCTCTCATCTTCTTTATCACGTACTAGAGCCATTAATTGTTGCAGCTGCGCACCAAATCCCGCTATCTGCTCGTCCTTTGCAACCTCTCTAACCGCCGCTTCTTGAACTCTTACACCGAGGTTGGTTGCTTCTTGCCGCAGCACAGCCTCACTAGCATTTACAGCCTGAAGGCTTCGCTCCAAGACAGGAACCCGAGCTGCTTCCGCTTCCAATTTTACCAATCGAGCTCGTAAATCCTGCTCTGTCACCATTCCACCGACAGCCCCGGCACCAGCAAAATCTACCACCAAACGCTCGAAACCTCGTAATTTTGCGCCTGCCTCTGTCAACTCCCGTTGCAATGCTGCTATCCGCTGAAGATCTCCTGCTTTCGGTACTCCAGCAATACTCCGTACTGAACCTCTATTTGCTCCACTCGACGCCACTGGTTCCACAAATTGCAGCGCCATATTATTTACGAAATCACGAACACCATCATCCGTAAAGGAATGCGCACCTGTTGACGAAAAGGCATCCTGAGCCCAGCCGTTATTAAAGTATTGTCCTAAAAACGCAATAACCTGAGTCGCGCCTTCTTGCAATTCAGAAGCTAAACCCTCCGAACAAGAAAGTATTCCGATCAATTCTCTCTTAAGATCAGGTTGAAGATTTTGAAACGCCGTGTTCATACGGTCAGCCACATTTTCTTGGTACTCTTCAGTTAGCGAGCTCTCTTGAATCAGAGCATTTGGTGCTGGAAAGTCCCATAACAACCTCGCGACTTCTTCAGAAACTCCAAGCCGTGCAGTAGTCGACGATGATGAAGATGCTGGTAACGAACTAGTAGAGAGGTACAGAGAGCCGTTCATGGACGTGGCTAACGGATCATTTGGATCGGAGGTAGTAGCTGCAGAGGCCGAAGTATCCGGTCTCTTCTGATATTCAACCAGACAGTCATCCAGAAAATCTCCTTCTTCTTTTGCAAGTTCCCATCGAACACGAAAATCAGCAGCCGCGGAATCTTGTGTAGAAAACTTCAAAAAAGATAAAAAATGACCTAAACTTTTCTGCTTATCTTTTTCGAATTTTTCTGTAGAGGATAGTACATAAAAGAGGGCTGATTTTAATGTTGTTGATAATGTCTTGATAGCTCTTTTTATTTTGCCTTTCTTATTCTTACTAGGGGTTAAGGTAGTCTGACCGTCCTGAGGCGCAAAGTCATTTAGGGCGGTTTTTAATTCATTCGAGAATTCAGTTTCAGGTGTTGACATATCTAATACTCCAATTGTTGTTCCGTTTGTTTGTAAATCATGATCATCTAATTCAGAATCATCTGATACCGCATTAAATGCACCGTTTAAATCTCTCTGAACTGGCGCTTCAGTAGAAGCTCCCCCAGCATGTACCCCGTTGGATCCGTTTGTAGGAGACCCGGCCACTCTTTGCGCAATTGAGGTGTAGCACAATATCCCGGGTGAGGAGGTTGTACTTGCATTCTCCTGCTCCAGATCCACCGCCGCCATGAGCCCAACCCTCTTCTTACTCGAACCAGGTGTGCGGCCCCCATTTGCGCTCGCAGAAAGCGAGAAACCATTACGCCTACTCCCAACCGCACCAACCCTCGGCGTCGTAACAGGCAAAAGACTGGACGCGCCTAGCCTCCCCGGCGAAAAACCCCCGCTACCCAATAACATTTGTCTCTCTCCAAAATATTTTTATCTATATAATTGACTAAAATTAAAGCAAATCAGAAGGGTTCCTTGCTACTGATGAAAATGCTATCTAACTTAATTATAATTCCATTTATACTATTTGAAGTTGAATTCTAACTGGAATTTACTCTAAAAGTCAATCGCTTTCGGTTTCTTAATAAGAAGCCGACCTCACCATTAAGCACTATTTTCCGCAATTCCAAAAATATACCGCAATCCTTCCTGCCATGGATAAACGGTGACATGCCCTATTTTTTTCTTGCGGGGATCTTGAGAAAGGCAAATTGCTTCACATTCTCCAAAATCAGTGCTTAATGTCAATAAAGAACTTAAATCTTCCTCGCTGACGGCATCTTTACTTTTAATTTCCACAAAAACAGGCGGGAACCCAGATCTTTCAATAATCAGATCAATCTCTACATCAGATGCCGTCATTAAGTAAGATAACCTATATTCCGATTGATAGTAATGCTTTAATTTAATACACTCAATAATAATAAATTGTTCAAATAGCTCACCATAATAGCTCGTGCTGGGTGCTGGTTTTAGACCCAATGTTGCAGATAATGCCCGTGCAACTCCCAAGTCAAAATAATAGAATTTTGGTGCAACTCTCAGTCTTTTTCTAAAAGAATGATTGAATGGCTCTAAAAAATTTCCAATCAAGGTGTCTTCCAAAAGAGTAAAATAATTTTTAACCGTTTTATCATCCACCCCAACATCTCTGGCAGTATTCGAATAATTAACAATTTTTCCATTTGACTGTGCAGCTACTTCTAGGAAACGACGAAAATGTTCAAGATCATGCACCAAACGCCCAGACCAAATCTCTTCTTTTAAATAAGTAATCGTGTACGATTGTAAAAATTTTACTTTGTGCAAATCCGTTCGAAATGAAAAAATTTTAGGCAACATACCAAAACAAAGCGCCTGTTTTAAATCAAAGGCCCCCCCCCAACTCTAAATAACTAAAAGGGAATAGATTATAAGTAAAAGCACGCCCTGCCAGCAGATTAACACCCGAGGCTTTTAATTGTTTTGCGCTTGAGCCTGTTAAAATAAAGATCTTATCGCTTTTATCTGACTCCAACAGCAGATGCACGACATCTAGCAATTTTGGTACTTTCTGGATTTCATCAATCACAATAAAGCGTACTTCAGAATCAAGCGCTAGCACGACTTGTCTTAATTCCTCTGGATTCCTTAAAAAACGCATTTCTTCCAGTGGATTTAACAAATTAATAGAAAGCGTATTGTGTGGTTCAAAAATAGCAGCCAATAAAGTACTTTTCCCAGTCCCTCGAGCACCAAATAGGAAAAAGCTATAATCCATCGGCAATTCAAGTATTCGTCGAATCATCACTCACCCCCAATTCTCGGAATGCATTCCGAATATGCCTCGAAAATCCGGAATTCACTCCGAGATTATAGATAATATTTCTTTAAAAAACAATAGAATAAGAAAATTTTATGCGACGGGGGTTTTATCGACTGTGCGCAAACGGAGGGTTGAATGTAGTGCGTTGATTTTAAATAATATTTTAGGAGCATGGGCGGACACAGAGGTCCGCCCCTACCGTTATTGAGGCACAGAATTTGGAAGCAAGCTTAACGCTTGGAGTACTGAGGTCTCTTACGCGCTTTGTGCAGACCGACTTTTTTACGTTCCACTTCGCGCGCATCTCGGGTCACAAAGCCTGCTTTACGTAAAATTCTTCTGAAGCTATTGGCATCGCCGCCCGATGAATCCTCAGCGCCCTCTTCCTCAGAAACTTCTTTCTTAGAGGGAGCAATCCCTTCGTCGTATTTAATCAGCGCCCGGCTGATCCCATGCCGAATCGCACCGGCTTGGCCCATGATCCCACCGCCTTTGACGGTTACAAGCACATCAAACTTGTTCGTGAGATCGATCAATTCTAAGGGCTGTCGCACCACCATTCGAGCCGTTTTTCGGCCAAAGTAGGCATCTAAATCCTGTTCGTTGACGGTAATCTTCCCCGTGCCAGGTCTTAAAAAAACCCGCGCAGTACAGGTCTTTCGACGACCGGTTGCATAACATTGACGCTTTTTTGCTGCTGCCGTTCTTGCCATAAATTAATACCTAAGTTAAATTTCCAAAATTTCGGGTTGTTGAGCAGAGTGCGGATGCAAATTCCCTGCATATACCTTGAGTTTGCGGAACATCTCGCGCCCTAAAGAATTCTTCGGGAGCATGCCCTTCACCGCTAATTCGATGACGCGCTCTGGACGACGCGCAACCAGTTTTTCAAAGGCTTCACTTTTGATTCCGCCCGGATATCCGCTGTGATGCTGATAAATCTTATCCCGCGCTTTCGCGCCCGTGACTTGAACCTCAGCCGCATTGAGTACCACGATATAATCCCCTGTATCCACATGGGGCGTGTATTCTGGCTTATGTTTGCCGCGTAAACGCCGAGCAATCTCGGTCACCATACGCCCTAAAATCTTGCCCTTCGCGTCGATTATGAACCAACCCCGCTGGACTTCTGCGGATTTTGCGCTGAATGTCTTCATGAACCTATGTCCCCAGTTAGAGCGTCAAATAACACTATTTTCATCTAAAATTCTATAAATCCTCTAAGAATCCCGCATTCTACAGAACCACAAACAAGAATACAAGCGCATCCCGATAAATTGTTTGCATCTACAATTGACTTTCAAAACTGAGCTAAGCTAACATGGCTAGCACGTGTTGCATATTTGCCGAAAAGTAAGCTTTGTGCTAACACTTAATTTAGTTTGGCTTTATTTAAAGGAGCATGACATGGCCGCGAAAAAACGCAAGACCATTCGTTCAACCGCTAGGAAGGCAGTGAAAAGATCCACCGCCCGAGTACAAAGGAAACCTGTTGCAAAAGGCAAAACCCGTAAAGTTGCTACCAAGGCCAAGGCTAAGAGCGCTGTCAAAAAAAGCGTTGTTAAAGCCCGTATGCCTTCTGTGACCAGTGTGAATAAAGCCTTTACCAAAGGGCAGCTATTCAGCACCTTAGCAGGCTGCACCACCCTGAATCGAAAAGACATCTCCAATGTATTTGATGAACTGGGTATGATCATTGCAGCACATCTTAAAAAACAAGGACCCGGCCAATTTACGCTGCCAGGACTGGTTAAAATCAGCATTAAGCATAAACCGGCTACCAAAGCCCGCAAAGGAATCAATCCTTTTACGGGGGAAGAAGCCATGTTTAAAGCAAAACCAGCGCGCAATGTTGTGAAAGTAAGACCTTTACAACGCTTAAAGGCAATGGCTTAAAGTTAAAATCGCTTGTAGGGGCGGACCTCCGTGTCCGCCCACAGCTAAGAACTAATCAAAATCCGCGTCGGTAATGGCCGAGCACCCAAGCCCTTTTTAGACTGCATGACTCTTCGAACCGCATAAAACCCCGCAGACAACATCCCGAGCATGCTCCCTATCCAAGCCAAAGATCGTAGCGGAGTCTCTGGGATCATCATCATTTGATAGAATAAAACCGCCGTCACATAAGCAATACTCGTTGTCCAAAGAACAGAAAATACCGCCCACGAACGGTTGAGTTCACGCGCAATGACTGCCACAACAGAAACACAGGGGAAATATAATAAAACAAACAATAGATAGGCAAAGGCTGCCGCGGTACTGCCAAATCGTTCTATCATCATGCCCAACGCACCCCGTGGAGCCGCTGCGTCTGTTGTTTCCGCTATTGTTCGACTGGCACGCGCTTCTTCCGCATACAAAGCACTTAAAGTTCCAACCACCACTTCTTTGGCCAAAACACCCGTGAGTAATCCTACGGTTGCGGGCCAGTTCTCTTCTTGGATCCCCATGGGCGCAAATAAAGGCGTTAAGGTGCGTCCAATCGTCGCCAAAGCATGGGGATGTGTGTCTGTTTTATCTTGGACAATACCCAAGGCACCAATGATGACGCACAGGGGGATAATCAAAGCACCTGCTTTTAAAACAAAACTTTTGACCTGATGAATTGTGCTACGCAACACGGT
>Ga0207107_1246_pt1 | contig 10685 bp, 9 predicted proteins | sample Alteio_BWMinHeat_75_FD_153555 | JGI IMG/M metagenome (GOLD analysis project Ga0207107, IMG submission 153555) | Enriched cells from forest soil in Barre Woods Harvard Forest LTER site, Petersham, Massachusetts, United States -... | ecosystem: Environmental > Terrestrial > Soil > Temperate forest >... | reverse complement strand
CGGACATGGCCAAAGGCGACGTTGCGGCGGAAGCGCGCAAGGAACTGCGCACGCGCCGCACCGAGCTGAAAGACATCGAAGAAGCCAGCGAAGTCGGCTTGACGGAACTGAAGCGCACGCTGACGTTCATTCACCGCGGCGAAGCGGAAGCCGAGCAAGCCAAAAAAGAATTGATCGAAGCCAACCTTCGATTGGTCGTTTCGATCGCCAAGAAATACACCAACCGCGGATTGCAGTTTCTCGACCTCATTCAAGAAGGCGACATCGGCTTGATGAAGGCGGTAGATAAGTTCGAGTGGCGCCGCGGATACAAATTTTCGACGTACGCAACGTGGTGGATCCGGCAGGCCATCACTCGCGCCATCGCCGACCAGGCGCGCACCATCCGCATTCCGGTGCACATGATCGAGACGATCAACAAACTGGTGCGCACCAGCCGCCAGCTCGTGCAGGAACTCGGGCGCGAGCCGACCAGCGAAGAAATCGCCAAGCGCATGGACATTCCGGTGTCCAAGGTGCGCAAGATTTTGAAGATTGCGCAGGAGCCGATTTCGCTCGAAACGCCCATCGGCGAAGAGGAAGATTCACATCTTGGCGACTTCATCGAGGACAAGGCGGTGGTTTCGCCGTCCGACGCGGTCATCAATTTGAATTTGAAAGAGCAGACTTCTTCGGTGTTGAAGACGCTGACGCCGCGCGAGGAAAAAGTCATCAAGATGCGTTTCGGCCTGGACGACGGCAGCGAGCACACGCTCGAGGAAGTCGGCCAGTCGTTCGCGGTCACCCGCGAACGCATCCGGCAGATCGAAGCGAAGGCGCTGCGCAAGCTGCGCCACCCTTCGCGCTCGCGCAAGCTGCGCGCCTTCCTCGAAGGCCCGTCTCGCGACTATCTCTAGAAAGTTCCGATAAGCACTAAGGGAAACGCCTCCGGCCACACCGGAGGCGTTTTTATTTCAGGAAGGACTGTCGCGCGGCGGCGGGCCGAAGCGCTTGAAGATGCGAGCGGTCCCCAGGATGGCGAACGCTAGAAAACCGGCGAGGACGAACCACATGGGGGTGGCGTCGGGCCGACGGTCGGGATGCAGATTGGCCTGGAGCGCAAAACCAAAAGTGAAGAGGATGACCGCGAAAAGGGCGCAGCCGAACCAGGCGAAATAGCCGCTCAAGAAATCCATCGTCTCCGCGCGTCGTTCGGGGGCCAGCCAATAGCGCTTATTGGGGAGATTGATCAACTCCGGCGGCAGCGCGGTGATGATGCGCGGAATACCGAATCCGACGACCGCCGCAAGCACACTCACACCGACAAGGAAGGCAAAGAAAGCCGATTTTGTCTGCCAGCCGTTCGGCACGCCGCGCGCATTGAAGTGCGATGCCACGACTTCTGGCAGCTGCGCGTAGTAGGACCGGAAATAGATCGCCGCACCGATGGCCAGGACAGCGAACACCAGCTTTGGGAGCCGCGTCTTTCGCATACTTGTCCCTTATGGGAGCGTAGGCCAGAGCTGAAAGCCGCACAAGATCCTGCTGTCGGCGGTGTTTCGCTAGTCATAGCCTGCGCAGGCTGTGCAGAGAAAGCAGACCACGGTCTGCGAAAGTGGGTAAACTGAACAGACCCAGACGGTGGCGTTGCGTACTAAAATAGAGACCGGGTTAATTCAAGTCATGAAAATGAAGCAAGGAGTTGCCGCGATTACGCTGCTGGTGCTGCTAGGCGCGGCAGTATATGAATTTTATCGCACCGGACGGCCGTCCAGTGTGCCGGCGCAGAGCGCCAAAATTGCGTCCAGCAGGCAAGCCCAGGGGCCGATTGTGGATCAGACGCCGTTGCTGACGGCGCAGCGGCTGGCGCAGATGCCGACCAGCGCGGAAGAAAAGCCGCTCGCTGAGGAAGCGCTCCGGCTTGCCGACCACGAGATGGACCTGGCTTATGCAGCGGCGGAGCGCGATGCAGAAGCCCACCCCCCGGCCTTGAGCGCCGAAGCGAAAGCGATCGAGGAGCGGCTGAAGAAATCCGAGGATGCTCTGGACGCCGACCATGAGCTGGTTGCCCGGCTAACGGCTGAGGAAGCAAAGGCCACCGGAGCCAAAAAAGACGCGCTGCACGATCAACTGGTCCTGGCCACCGCGCATCAAGAGGAGCATCAAGATGAAGTGGACGATGCCAAAGAGGATTTAGAAAGGGCGGGGGGTGACCCCAAGAGCCGTATTGAAGCGATGATGCAGGAGCACAAAGCGTCTTCGGCGGCCACGGACGCCTTGCACGTGACGGTGAGCGCGGCGACCGAAGAGCGTGGATTGATCCACCGGTTCGGGCAATGGCTGGCGCTTCATCATAAGCAGCTCTTGTTGTGGAAAGCGAAACAGGAAGCGGAATCGTCAGCGGCTGCGCTTTCCGCGAAACACAATGCACTCGAAGCGCAGATTGATGCACGGAAAAAAAGCTCCGCGCCATCTGGCGGGCAGGCGGGCGCAAGCCGGGAAGCCGCAAGCGGGGGGAATCACGCGGCGCCGAGCCATGAAGAGTCCGAGGCGCTGATTAAGGCCGCCAAGCAGCGCGCGACGGACCAAAAGGCGCTGGCGTCCGATGACAAGCAAATCGACGATCAGAAGCAACTGGCCGAGAATTACGGCAATTGGATCGAAACCGTGGCAATGAAGCAACGAGCCGTGATCCATGGTGCGCTGAACGGAGCCAGCTTCATACTCGGAATTCTGCTGATTGGGGTTTTCTTCGATAGCTGGCTCGAACGGCTGCTGGGCAAGACGTCGCTGGATCGCCGGCAGGTCGAAACGATGCGCACGGTGACGCGCGTGTCGGTGCAGATCTTCGCGGTGCTTTTCATTTTGCTGGTCATATTCGGGCCGCCGAGCCAGCTCGGAACGATTCTGGGCCTGGCCGGGGCGGGCTTGACAGTTGCGCTGAAGGATTTCATCGTGGGCTTCCTCGGGTGGTTCGTGCTGATGGGGAAAAATGGCGTCCGCCTGGGCGATTGGGTGGAAATCAATGGGGTGACCGGGGAAGTGGTGGAGCTTGGAATGTTCCACACGGTTTTGCTGGAGACGGGCAATTGGACGGATTCGAGCCACCCAACGGGACGGCGCGTGACGTTTACGAACAGCTATGCGATTGAAGGCCACTACTTCAATTTCTCGACCTCCGGGCAATGGATGTGGGACGAATTGCAGGTGGTGCTTCCCACGGGGCAAGACCCGTATCCCATCATCGACGCGATTCAGAAAAAGGTGGCGGAAGCGACGACGGAAACCGCCAAACAGGCGGAGCAAGAGTGGCAACGCGCGGCGCGCACAAAGGACATGAGCTCGCTCACGGCGGCGCCGGCCATCAACGTAAAGCCGGTCATTGGCGGCGTCGAGATTTCCGTGCGCTACATCACGCGGGCCAACGAACGCTACCAGTTGCGCGCCAAGCTCAATCAAGTGGCCGTGGATCTGCTTGGGCAGAAGGCTGTTCTTCCTGAAGCCGCCCCTGCATCCACGCCTTCTTCTACTTAGGCCAAATCCGCGGGCAACGAGCCGTCACTCGGCACTGCTTCGCGCGCGAAGTTGTTCGGACGTCAGCCCATAGAGCGGCGGTGTTGGCACGCCGAGCATTGCCAGATAGAGATAAATGTGGCCGCGGTGATGGATTTCATGCTCGACCATCAAGCGCAGCCATTTCCATTTCGTGATGTCCGTGCCGTCCGGCGTTTTGCACTTGCGCTGCAGGTCTTCGTCGCTCAGTTTGGCGAAGATTTCCAGCGATTCCGCGTGCAGCCGCTCTATGAAGGCGATGACGCTTTCGTAGCCGTCCGCCAGCTCTTTGCCGTGGGTTGTGTAACGGCTCGCATGGCCTTGCAATGTTTCGGCCCACACGAAGCGCTCCGTTACCGCGATGTGCCGCAGTAAATCGCCTAGCGTGAATTTCCCCGGCGCATAGGCCCAGTCCAATTTGTCCGGCGGAATGCAGCGCGCCACACGCATTGTGCGCTCGCGTACATTTCCGAAATATTGCAGGAACGGCTGAATTGTGCGGATTTCCATGTCACCCTCACGCTAAAGGATGTCCCCTCATGGAAGCCTATCGCATGAGCTGGCGCGCGCGGATGGCGGAAACCGTGGCTCCAGTGTAGAGCAAAGCCAGAAGCGCGTAACCAGCGATCAGGCCGGCGCCCTGCGCCACCCATCCCAAGGCGATACTCATGAAGAGTTGCACCACGGTGGTCAGAATCGCCATGGCGGACTGCGTGCGCCCCATGAAATGCCTCGGCACGATGGTCATCAACGACGACTGTGCCACGACTCCACCCAGCGCGCGGCAGAATCCAAACAGAATCTGCATCACCACGGCGCCAACAAGAAACGCGATGAAGGGAGTCGCCATGTGGCCCGCCGCGAGTCCCGCGCACGCCGCCACATACAGCGGCATGCGCAACGCTTGCGGAAGCTGGCTGGCAATCAGTCCCCCGATGATGGCGCCGATGGCCCAGCCCGCTTCCAGAAAGCCAAAGCCGCGCGGGCCGGAATGCAAAATGTCATTCGCCAGCGCCACCAGCACGACGTTGGCGCTGACCACGCCGGCCATCATGATGGAATGGGTGACGCCCAGCGCGCGCACCAGCGGCTGCTGCTTGAGATAGGCAAAGCCTTCCTTCATGTCCGCGTAAACGGCCAGCGAGAGCCCCGCTTCGGCGACTTCCGGATTCTCTCCGGTTTCGAGCGCTTCGGCAGTTGCTTCGGTCGCTTCGTTGTATTCGCGCGGATATTTTTGGTGGTCACGCGGCGAGACGTACCCACGGCGCACCTGGTACAAACAATAGGCGGACACGAAATACGTCGCGCCATCGATGGCCAGAATCCCCGCGATGCCGGCGGTGTTGTAGATAAATCCCACGAAAGAGCCGGCGATGAGCATGCCGCTTTGCACGCCGACAAGGACCGCGGCGTTCGCGCCGGTGAACTGGCTCGACGGGATCACTTCCTGAACCAACGCGTTCACCGTGGCCCAATACATCGCCGAGCCCGTGCCGGTAATCAGGGTCATCGCGTAGAGATGCCAGAGCTGCAGATGGCCGCGCCAGGCGATGTACGCGGTCGCCAGTACGAAACACCCGCGGACCAGATCGAGCAAGACACCCAGGTAACGCCGGTCGATGCGGTCGATCAAGACGCCGCCGAAAAAGGGAATGAAAAGTCCCGGAAGGGTCATGACGATGACTTGGCCGCTGACCTTGACCGTCGAGTGCGTGGCCGCCAGGATGTACCAGCTGACGCCCGCAAAGTTCATCCCGCTGCCGAAGAGCGAAACGAACATGGCGAGGAAAAAATAACGGAAGCCGCGCTGCGCCCAGATCAGCTTCCAGTCCACCGTATTGGTCATCGTGGTTGCCATTGCTATGGAACGTATTAGTTTACTATCGTGGATGCTGTCGCCGGAGCGGTGAGTACGGACGAGCAGTTAGGTTTTCGGAACAAGTTTGGCGATGTGGAGATGAGCCGCCGTGGGAAACGAATTGAATTGCAAGGCGAGGTTCGGCGAGCAGAGGTCAGAAGGAAAGGCATTGCTCGAAACGAGCGAGATTCTGTTTCGTGGAGAGTTCCGCCTGAAGATTCCTTTCTCCAAGATCAAATCAGCGAAGGCTGTGGACGGCGAACTCCGGTTGGAGACCGCGGAAGGACTTGCGGTTTTCCATCTCGGGACGGCCGCGGAAAAGTGGCGCGACAAAATTCTTCATCCTAAGTCGCGCATCGAAAAGCTCGGCGTGAAGCCCGAAGTTGGAGTCTCTTTGCTCGGAGAATTCGAGCCGGAATTTGTTGGCGAGCTGGGCAAACTCACCAAGTCCGTGAGCAAAGGTAAAGTTGCCGCCGATTCGGAATGGATTTTTTTCGCCGTCGATTCGAAGGAAGACCTCGGAACCTTGCCGAAAATCTCGAAATCTATGAAAGACGCGGCTGCCCTATGGATCGTTTATCCCAAGGGCCAAAAGCACGTCACCGAGAACGACGTGCTCGCCGCCGGCCGCAAATCCGGCTTGAAAGACGTGAAAGTCGTCGGCTTTTCCTCGACCCTCACCGCGCTGAAATTTGTTATCCCGCTCTCCCAGAGGTGAGATCAACTTTCAACTGTCAACTTCTTTTCCGCCGCGCTAGAATCCCCCCACTGAAATATTCCCTGGTACTCGTACGTAGTGGTTCTCAGAAGGCAGTACTACGCAAAATTGTGGTGGAGGAATCCTCGATGGCTACAACACCTGTTCCCGCGCCGGAGGCGCAAGCTTCAATCAGTCCGTTTGGCCGGGTTATTGGCGTTCTTTTTTCGCCGGGAAAGACTTTTGAAGACATTGTGAGAAAACCCGGCTGGGTGCTCCCGCTTGTGCTGACGACCATTCTCAGCATCGGCGTCAGCTTCGCGATCAACCAGCGCATCAATTGGCGCGAATTCATGAGCCAGCAAATCGAAAAGAGCCCCCGCGCCGCGCAGATGTCGGCCGAGCAGAAGCAACAGCAAATCGAAGGCGGCGCCAAGTTTTCGCCGCCATTCACCTACGCGATTGGCGCGCTGGGCCCCATCTTCTTTGCGTTGATCATCTCTTTAGTGATGTGGGGCGCATACAGCCTGCTCGGAGGGATTAGCGCGAATTTCGGCACCGCATTCAGCATTACGGCGCACGCATTTCTCACCGGACTGGTCAGCAGCCCTCTTTTCATCCTGATTCTGTATCTGAAACCTTACGGCACGGCGGATCTCGACAATCCTATAGCCGCGAATCTCGCCGCGTTGTTGCCCGACGAATCCGCGAAGTGGCTGGTGGCCCTCTGCAAGTCGATTGACCTCTTCACGCTCTGGACACTGATTTTGCTGGCCATCGGGTTCGCCGCTGTGAACCCGAAAAAATTGAAGGGTGCCAAGTCTTTCACCATTGCTTTTGGCGTTTGGGCGGCCTTTGTGGTTTGCCGCGTGGGCTGGGCGTTCATCTTCTCCTGATACACTGAGGTACGACAGGCACGCTTGCCTGCCCTGCTTTCGGGTGTTTAGTCGAAGATGAGTTTCTCCTTTGAAGTAGCAAAGATGGATGCCACTGGCGCGCGCCGTGGCCGCCTGACCACGCCTCACGGCACGGTCGAGACTCCCTTCTTTATGCCCGTCGGCACGCAGGCTTCCGTCAAAGCTCTGACGCAGGAAGCGCTTGAAGAGCTCGGCGCGGAAATCATACTCGCCAACACCTATCACCTCTATCTTCGTCCCGGCCACGAACTGGTCCGCAAGCTAGGCGGCTTGCATCAATTCATGTCCTGGCCCCGCGCCGTTCTCACCGACTCCGGCGGCTATCAGGTCTTCAGCCTTTCCGAACTGCGAAAAATGACCGATGAGGGCATGCGCTTCCGTTCGCACCTCGATGGCGCTGAGCATCTCCTCACCCCGGAAAAAGCCGCCGAGATTCAGCTCGCGCTCGGCTCAGACATTGCCATGGTCCTCGATGAGTGCATCGAAACGCCCGCGCCGCGCGACAAGGCGGAAGCCGCGCTCAAGCGCACGACGGAGTGGGCAAAGCGCGCGCGCGCGTATTTCCTGAAACAAGCCGCCTACAATGGTGATCTTTCCCAATGGCAATTCGGAATCGTGCAAGGCGCCACTTTTGCCGATCTGCGCCGCGAAAGCGCCCGGCAACTCATCGAATTGGATTTTCCAGGTTACGCTGTCGGCGGCCTCGCCGTCGGCGAACCTCACGAAATGACCTGCGAAATGACCGCCGAAGTCACCGCGCTTCTCCCGCAAGACCGCCCGCGCTATCTAATGGGCGTCGGCCGCCCCGAACAAATTGCTGATTACGTCGCCTTGGGAATCGACATGATGGATTGCGTGCTCCCCACGCGCGCCGCGCGTCACGCTTGCCTCTACACCAGCGAAGGTCGAGTCCTCATCAAGAACGCCCGTTACGCCCAGGATCAACGTCCCATCGATCCAATCTGCTCCTGCAGCGTCTGCCGCCGCTACTCCCGCGCCTATCTCCGTCATCTCTTCGCCGCGGGAGAAATCACCGCCGCCATCCTCGCCACCCACCACAACGTCCACTTTTACCTTGACATAATGCGCCAAATCCGCGAGGCTATCGAGTTTGGGAACCTAGCGAATTTCTCATCTGTGATGCACGCGCGCTATGCTGAAGGACCGGCCTGAACGACGATGTAGCTCAGGCCTGAGGCCCTTGAACGTGAGAGGCGCGCGAGCCATCCGCGGGGCACCAAAGCAGCTAATGTTATGGCAGTTGAGGAGCGAGCCGTTTGCTCCGGCGCGGTGCTTTTATCTTTCTCAAAGTGGAACGCAATTTGGGCCACCAATCTAAGGACGGGTTCGAGTGACGATGACGGCGGCAATCCTGTTACAAGCTACGGGCGGCGGGGGTTTTGGCGGCTTCCTGATACCCCTCGGCCTCATGTTCGCTATCATGTATTTCATGGTGATCATGCCGCAGCAGCGCCAGCGCAAGAAAATGCAGGCCATGCTCGCGGAGCTCAAGGCCGGCGATAAAGTGGTCACCAGCGGCGGCATCTACGGCACCATCAATGGTATCGATGGCGATTCGGTCATTCTGAAAATCTCCAGCGAACCGCAGGTTAAAATCCGCATTTCGCGTGCGGCGATTGCTCAGGTGGAGGCATCGGAAGATGCAAAATAAGCCCACCCTTCGCCGGCTCGCGCGTCTTACTTTCTGACCATGAACCCCAATCTGAAGTGGAAAGCGCTGTTTATCCTGGCCGTCATTCTCTTCTGTATCTATTTCCTTTTCGGCTACCCGGTGTTCCCCACATCACTCGCGCAGGTGAAGGACAATTTTTCCAAGCAGATCCGCCTCGGCCTGGATCTCCAGGGCGGCACGCACCTCATCCTCCAGGTGCAGGTCCAGGAAGCCATCGCGCAAGAGACGGACACCACCGTGGACCGCCTGACCACGGTATTGCGCTCGAAAAATATTCGCTACGACGAAGTGCGCCGTGTCGACGATACCCACATTCTGATTCGCAATATCGACCCCTCGCAGCAGTCTCAGTTAAGCGACCTGGTAGCCCAGCAGTACAACAATATCTGGGATATGTCTCCTGCTGCCGGCGAAACCTCGAGTTACACGCTGACTCTTCGCCCCACCGCCATCGCCGCCATCCAGGAACAGACCATGACCCAGTCGGTCGAAACCATCGAGCGACGCATCAACGCTCTGGGTTTGACGGAGCCCACCATTCAGCTTCACGGCCGCAAAGACAACGAGATTCTTGTTCAGCTCCCCGGTGAAGGCGACCCCACCCGTGCCAAGGCCGTCATTCAAGCCGGCGGCCAGTTGGAATTGAGGTTAGTCGAGGATCCCGTCTCCTATTCTTCGCAGAGCGAAGCGCTTAGCCGCCATGGCGGCGTGCTGCCACCTGGCACGGAGCTGGTCCCCGGCCGCTCGGAAACGCGCAACGCCACCGGTGGAGTGGACACCGGTGAAAGCTGGTACGTCTTGAGCCGCGCGCCGGTGGTCACTGGCCGCGACCTGCGCAGTGCCGTCGAAACCCGCAACACCAACAACCCGGGCATGTGGCAGGTGAACTTCACCCTTTCGCCGGAAGCCGCTCGCCGCTTCGGCCCCTTCACCGAGCAAAACCGGGGCCGCCAGATGGCCATTGTCCTCGAGCACCGCGTCTATTCCGCTCCGGTGATCAATGGCCGCATTGATGATTCTGGTTTGATCGAAGGAAACTTCAGCCAGGAAAGTGCCCACGATCTCGCGCTGGTCCTCCGCGCTGGAGCCCTTCCCGCCTCCATTAAGTATCTCGAGGAGCGCACTGTCGGGCCGTCCCTTGGCGCCGATTCCATCCGCCACGGCGTCCAAGCTTCCGTCCTAAGCCTTATCGTCGTGATGCTCTTCATGCTTGTCTATTACCGTCTCTCCGGCGGCAACGCCGTGCTTGCGCTCTTCCTCAACTTGGTCATTCTCCTGGCGTTTCTCGCCATGTCCGGAGCCGTATTGACCCTGCCCGGCATCGCCGGGGTTATTCTGACGATCGGCATGGGCGTGGATTCCAATGTCCTCGTCTTCGAGCGCATCCGCGAAGAACTTCGCAACGGCAAATCCGCGCCCGCAGCGGTTGACGCCGGCTTTGACAAAGCCTTCCTGACCATTATCGATACGCACGTCACGACCGTGGTTTCGGCCGCGTTTTTAGGGGTCTTCGGAACCGGTCCAATCCGGGGCTTCGCCATTACACTGGTCGTGGGTCTGGTAGCGAACATCTTCACTGCTGTCTATGTCTCGAAAACGATTTTCCAGTATCACCTGACGAAGATGGACCGTCAGGCCGAATTGAGCATTTAAGCCGTACTAGAAGTGCTGGAGCGAGTGTCCCACTCCGATGCAAACGGGTGGGCTGTGGGTTCGGGGCAGGGATTCTTCTACCTTAGGTAGATGGTTTTCCCCCGGGAACATTCCACATCACCTGGTGTCTAAGGAAAGGAAGCAAAGGCCGCATGATCGAGCTCTTCAAACAGCCCAACATCGACTGGATGGGCAAAGCCAAGTATTACTTTGCCTTAAGCGGCATTCTTCTCCTCGCTGGATGGACTTCCATTCTTTTCGGTAGCGGAATTCGCTACGGGATCGATTTCAAAGGTGGCACCAACGTGGATGTCCGCTTCGCCCAGCCTCCGAATG
>Ga0207107_1242_pt2 | contig 10690 bp, 7 predicted proteins | sample Alteio_BWMinHeat_75_FD_153555 | JGI IMG/M metagenome (GOLD analysis project Ga0207107, IMG submission 153555) | Enriched cells from forest soil in Barre Woods Harvard Forest LTER site, Petersham, Massachusetts, United States -... | ecosystem: Environmental > Terrestrial > Soil > Temperate forest >... | reverse complement strand
AGCGGCGGACCACTCTGGCCGGCTCTCCACCTTCTGACCACTGAAGCTCTTTCACTTCCTCCCCGATGCCTGACGTAATCGCATCGAATTTGGGATAAAACACATCAAACGCGAGCGTGCCGCGGCGATCGAGATGAAATGCAGCGGTCTTGAAGGCGCTGAGCTGGTCATTCAGCGTGAACATGTGCTGCAGCGGACGGAACGGCAGGATCACCAACGGAAATTTCTTCTTCAGGCGGAAGCTCCGCATGTCGCCCCAGTGCAGGTGGACTTTCTTGCGCACTTCGTGCGGCTCATCGGCGAGGTGCGACTTGAGAATCCGGAGCATCGCCGAGGAATTGTCCACCCCGTGAATTTCGATTCCGTGGCGCGCGATGGGAAGCAGCACGCGGCCAGTGCCGCAGCCGATTTCAAGGACCGGGCCGCGAGATCGGCGGGCCAGATCTAGATAAAAAGGCAGATCAACTAGGTCCAGCTTTGACGCGTAGGCCGCGTCGTAATGTTTGGCGATAACGTCGTAGGAATTTGCAAAACGTTTCACAGGCTGACTTAATCGGCAGGATTCGCGGCGCGGCTTTCGGCGGCAAGGCTCAAGCGGTGATGGCGATTCTCGAGGCTGGCGCGGATGAACGCGGCGAAGAGCGGATGAGGCGCGAGAGGCTTGGACTTGAATTCTGGATGGAACTGGCAGCCGACGAACCACGGGTGGTCAGGGACTTCGACGATTTCGACGTACACGCCGTCGGGAGTGCGGCCGGTGATGCGGAATCCGGCGCGCGTGAGCGTCTCTTCATACTCGCAATTGAATTCGTAGCGGTGGCGATGGCGCTCGGAAATTTCGAGCGTGCCGTAGGCTTTGTGCGCGAAGGAGCCGGGCTCGAGTTTGCAGGGCCACGCGCCCAAGCGCATCGTGCCGCCCATTTCGTCCACTCCGAGAAGTTCGCGTAATTTGTAAATCACGCGGTTGGGCGTGGAGGGGTCGAACTCGGTGCTGTCGGCATGTTCGAGGCGCGAAACCTGGCGCGCATACTCGATGGTGGCGCACTGCATTCCGAGGCAGATGCCGAAGAACGGAACTTTTTTCTCGCGCGCGTAGGTGATGGCGTGAACCATTCCGGCGATGCCGCGCTTGCCGAATCCGCCAGGAACGAGAATGCCGTCGGCGTGGCGCAGTCGGCGCTCGGCGATTGCCGGAGAATCAAGTTCTTCTGCTTCGACCCATTCGATCACCACGCGCTGATGATTTGCCAGGCCGCCGTGCATCAATGCCTCGCGCAGGCTTTTGTAAGCATCTTCGAGCTGGACGTATTTCCCGACCACGCAGATGCGTACTTCGCCCTGGGGATGCTCGAGCGTTTCTAGCATGGCCAGCCAGCGGCTCAGGTCGCGCGGAGGCGCTTCCAGATGGAGCAAACGCAAAATTTGTTCGTCGAGTCCTTCGGAAGCGAGCGACATTGGCACTTCGTAAATATTGCCGACATCCGGCGCGGAGATCACGCGCGGCTCAGCCATGTTGCAGAAGAGCGCGATTTTGGCTTTCAGGTCGCCGGCGAGCGGGCGGTCGCTGCGGCAAATCAAAATGTCGGGCTGGATGCCGATGCTGAGCAATTCTTTCACGCTGTGCTGCGTAGGCTTGGTCTTCAGCTCGCCGACGGTGGAGATGAAAGGCACGAGCGTGAGATGAACGAAGACCACATTTTCCGGGCCGAGTTCGAGGCGCATCTGGCGGATGGCTTCGAGGAACGGGAGCGACTCGATATCGCCGACGGTGCCGCCGATTTCGACGATCACTACGTCCACGTCGTCCGCCACTTTGCGGAAGGCGGCTTTGATCTCGTCGGTGACGTGCGGGATCACTTGCACGGTCTTTCCGAGATAGTCGCCGCGGCGTTCTTTGGCGATGATGGACTCGTAGATGCGGCCGGTGGTCCAGTTGTGGGCGCGGGTCAGGTGCGCGGAGGTGAAGCGCTCGTAGTGGCCGAGGTCAAGATCGGTTTCCGCGCCATCGTCGGTGACGAAAACTTCGCCGTGCTGATACGGAGACATGGTGCCGGGATCAACGTTGAGATAAGGATCGCACTTCTGGAGGGTGACTCGGAGTCCGCGGCTTTCCAGCAGGCAGCCCATGGAGGCTGCCGCCACGCCTTTGCCGAGGGAAGAAACCACGCCGCCCGTTACGAAGATATATTTCGGGGCGACCCGCAAGGCGCTCGACTTCCTCCGAGAGAATGAGCGTACTCGTCATTATGGGCAGAAATGGCGCGCGTGTCAAATCGCAGATTTGGATGGAGGAATTTGGAACCACAGATGAAGACAGAAAAACACTGATGAAGAAGGAAAAGGCTGACGCAAAAACTGAAAATGCGAAGAAAAAGCAGAATCCTCACCCCGATGAAACAAAGACCGGGCTTCGGAATGACAGGCGCGGCCGTGCGCGTCGAAAGGCTGGAGCAGCGGTGGCCGGCGCGCGCAGGAATTTACCTGACCTTTGTCAGGCGGCGCCCTGTTCGCGGAGCAATTTTTCGACGCGCTCGATGTCGGCGGGGATATCTACGCTGACGGCGTCGTAATCCGTTTCGACCGCGCGGATGTGGAAGCCGTTCTCGAGCCAGCGGAGCTGTTCGAGCTGCTCGATGCGCTCGAGCTCGCCCGGAGGAAGTGTGGGGAACTCGAGGAGCGCGTCACGGCGGAAGGCATATAGGCCGATATGTTTCCAGTGGCGGGCGGCAACAGTGGTTTTGGTGTCGCGAACCCAGGGAATCGGCGCACGAGAAAAATACAGGCCATTGCCATCGAAGTCGCGCACAACCTTGACGATGTTCGGGTCCATGATTTCATTTGGTTGTGTGATGGCAGTGCAGGGTGTGGCGATTTGAACCGTTTCGTCTTCGAGCATAACTGAGACGACGGCGTCCACAGTGCCGGGATCAATCAGCGGCTCGTCGCCCTGGACATTGACGTAGATTTCGGCTTGGACGTGAGTGGCGACTTCGGCAACGCGGTCGGTGCCGGTGCGGTGGTCGGGGCGCGTGAGGATCGCCTGGCCGCCGAAGGCCTCGACAGCCTTCCTGATGCGCTCGTCGTCGGTGGCTACCAAAGTGCTTTTGACCAAGTGTGCGCGACGAACTCGCTCCACTACATGCTGAATCATCGGTTTGCCGGCAATGACAGCAAGCGGCTTACCCGGCAGCCGGGAAGAGCTGAACCGTGCCGGGATAATTGCTAGCACATTTCTGGAATTTGAGTTCATTTTGAAATCCCGCACCGGTCGCGGACGGCGGGAATAAATACTAGCACGGGGGAGTTACGGACCATGAGGGGCAAACATCCACCGCACATCGCTCTTGATTTGAGATTGGCGAGTGTTAGAATCGGAGACAGTGATATTGGTGGGTGTCCCAGTCCCGGGAAGGTTGGGGGCACGTTGGTAAATCGCGCCGTAACGCCGCCTGTTCGCGGAAGGCTGCTGGTGGCTTGCGCCTGGCATGTGCTCCGAATGGGACTGCGGACTGCGGCCTTTGCTTCCCTTCTTTGTTCAGCGCTCGCATCATCTTCCCGGGCGCAGAATTCTACGCCCGGCCCCACTCCTGATCCGAATAACACTCAGAGAATCCAGCGCGGCAAGCCCCTCAAATCCCAAGTGGATATCACGCTGGTCAACGTGACAGTGACGGATCCCTATGGGCGGCTGGTGACCGGACTGGAGCAGGACAGCTTCCGCGTGTTTGAAGACAATGTGGAACAGGAGGTGGTGCGCTTCTCGAGCGAGGACGTGCCCATCTCCATCGGCGTGATCTTCGACATGAGCGGGAGCATGGCGGACAAGATCGATAAGTCGCGGTTGGCCGCGGTGCAATTTTTCCGCACCGCCAACCCGCAGGACGAATTCTTCCTGGTGGATTTCAACGACCGCGCGCAGCTTGCCAGCCCGTTCACGGCGAGTGTTGACGAATTGCAAAACCGGCTGATGTTTACTTCCGCGCACGGGGCCACCGCTCTGTACGATGGAATTTACCTGGGCCTGAGCCAGATGAAAGGAGCACACAACGCCAAGAAAGCGTTGCTCATCATATCTGACGGAGGCGATAATCATAGCCGGTACACTCAAGGGGACGTGCGAAGTTTTGTGAAGGAGGCGGATGTTCAGATTTATGCCATCGGGCTCTACACGCCTGGTGGCGGCCCCACGCCGGAAGAGCAGCAGGGCCCGGCGTTGTTGACCGATTTGACGACGATGACCGGCGGGCGTACTTTCGCAGTCCGCCAGGTGGGCGAGTTGCCCGACATCGCTTCGAAAATTAGCATGGAGTTGCGCAATCAATATGTCATTGGCTACCGACCGACAGACAAGGCTCATGACGGAAAATGGCGCAAGATCAAAGTCAAGCTCCACCCTCCGAAGGGGCTCCCGCCGCTCACAGTGTTTGCGAAGTCGGGCTACTTCGGGCCCGGCCATTAAGAGCGCGTCGCTTCGCAATTTTGTTTTGATTCTTGCGTTAGCCACGGCTGCGCCCTGCGTCCGCGCGCAAATTCCAACGATGGCCCCGCCGCAGCCGCCACCACCGCCGGGCGCGTCCCCATCCAACCAGAAGAGTGATCAGGGCCAGCACATTCGCGTCAGCACGGACCTGGTGGTGCTGCACGCGACGGTGACCGACGATCACGGGCAGTTCGTGCCCGGCTTGAAGCAGACCAATTTCCGCGTGTTCGAAGACAAAGTGGAGCAGAAGGTCTCCGCGTTCGCGAGCGAGGACGTTCCTGTAACCATGGGATTGGTGATTGACAACAGCGGCAGCATGCGCGAGAAACGCGCGCAAGTGAACGCCGCCGCGCTAGCTTTTGTGCGCACCAGCAATCCGCAGGACGAAGTGTTCGTCGTGAATTTTAATGACGAGTATTACCTGGACCTGAACGAAGATTTCACCAGCGACCAGCGGGAATTGAACGAGGCGCTCTCGCGGATCGATTCGCGCGGCAGCACGGCTCTGTTTGACGCGGTGATTGGTTCACTCGATCATTTGAAAAAAGGGCACAAGGACAAGCGAGTCCTGCTGGTGATTACCGACGGAGATGACGACGCCAGCCGCAAGACGCTGGCCTACACCGTGCAAGTGGCCCAGCAATCTGATGCTCAGATTTTCGCCATCGGCGTGTTCAGCGACCAGGACCGCAAGACCGACAAGAAAATGATCCGGAATTCAAAGAAGGAATTGACGCAAATAGCCTCTGTCACCGGCGGCGTGGCCTACTTCCCGGACACATTGGAACAAGTGACGGCGATCTGCACGCAGGTGGCGCACGACATACGCAACCAGTACACCCTGGGCTACTATCCGACAAATACGGCGAAGGACGGAACGTTTCGCCAGGTGCAAGTCCAGCTTATCCCGCCGAAGGAACGGCCGAAGCTGAGCGTCCGCACGCGCACCGGCTACTACGCGCAAAAACCTTCCCAGGGCGATTAGAAGTCCCATCCGCAACTGCCGCTGATATAGCAAAGCGGCGGCTATTCGAGCCGCTAATCCCTAGCTCGAAATCAATTCTAGAAAACTAGTCCCGTGCGGGATCGTGCCGCCGAAATTCTCAGCGACGGTCTGCCCCATGTCCGCCAGCGTCGAGCGCGTACCAAGATTCCGCCCGAATGTCGTGCGCGGGGTGTAGGCGAGGATGGGAACATATTCGCGGGAGTGATCGGTGGTGGGATTTACGGGATCGGGATCGCAGCCGTGGTCCGCAGTAATCAGCAACAGGTCTGACGGGAGCAGGCGCGAGAGAAACGGCCCGAGCAGCAAATCGAATTCTTCAAGCGAGCGTGCGAATCCCTCCACATCCTTTCGATGACCATAGAGCATGTCGAAATCAACCAGGTTGGCGAAAGTTAATCCCTTCTCCTCAGTTCGCAGTGCCTCGTTGAGCTTGGCCGTCCCGTCCAGATTATCCTTGGTGGTAACGTACTTCGCGACCCCACGGCCGTTGTAGATGTCGTGGATTTTCCCGACACCAAACACCGGCACCTTCAGATCTGCAAGAACATCCAGCAGCATCGGGCGGGGCGGTTCAACTGCGTAATCGTGGCGCCGCTCCGTGCGCCGGAAATTTCCGGGCGTGCCGGTGAAGGGTCGCGCGATCACGCGGCCCACACGATTCGGCCCATCCAGCAGCTTGCGCGCAATCTCGCACATGCGATAAAGGTCCGGAACGGGGATCACTTCTTCATGCGCGGCAATCTGAAATACACTGTCGCCCGAAGTGTAAATGATGGGAGAGCCCGTCTGCATGTGTTTCTCACCGAGTTCCTTGATAATTTCCGTCCCTGAGGCAGGCTTATTGCCGATGGTGCGCCGGCCGATCTGGCGCTCGAATTCTTCAACGAGCGATTCTGGAAATCCGTTCGGGTATACAGGAAACGCCTGGTCCAGCCAGATGCCCGCCATTTCCCAATGGCCTGTGGTGGTGTCTTTCCCGGGCGAGCGGGTGACGCCCTTCCCGTAGCTGCCCGCCGGATGGTCGGGCGGCGCAAGATGGTCGAGCGGCTTGATATTCGCGATGCCGAGCCGAACAAGATTCGGAAGTTGCAGCGGGCGCGAGCGTGCAATATGCCCGAGCGTATCGCGGCCCACATCGCCATAGGCGGCTGCGTCGGGAAGCTCGCCGATGCCTACGCTATCGAGCACTATCCAGACGATCCGCTCAAATTGGGGGTTCCCCTGCCCCATGATCCCCTCAGATCCGGTTGGAAACTATCGTTGGTTGAGGATTGTACTCCAAGAAGTGCAAGAGAACACTTGTTCATCGGGAAGGGTCCGGGAGCGCGGGAAGGGGCACGCATCGTGGATGTGAAAACCTGGTAGTGCTCAACAATCCTGAGCGCAGCTCCTCCACGCCTGCATTAGAATGAACGGCCATGCCCGCACCGGCTGATCTCGATCGCCTGCGCATCGTCCTGGTGGCCGCGCGCAACCCGCTCAATATCGGCGCCTCCGCGCGCGCGATGAGCAACTTCGGCTGCCACCACCTGCGCGTGGTTAGTCCGTACGAAGCAGGATTTCGCGAAGCGCGTTCGGCTGTGGGCGCTTCAACGGTGCTTGCAGCCGCGGAAGAATTCAAGACCGTGGCCGAAGCTGTGGCCGACTGCACATTGGTGGTGGGAACGACGGCGGTGCGTCACCGGGACTTGCAGCACACGCTGCGGCGGCTCGAGGATGGCGCACGCCTGATTCGCAAGCGGCTGGGTTCGGGATCGAACCGCGTCGCGCTGTTGTTCGGCTCGGAGAAATTCGGCCTCTCGAATGAGGATATGAGCCACTGCCATTGGCTGGTGCGCATCCCCACACACGAGGAAAATATTTCCATGAATCTGGGGCAAGCCGTAGCGGTCTGCCTGTATGAGCTGATCCGCGACGGGAAGGCCGCGCGCCAGAAGGAAAAACTGCCGCTCGCGGCGGCAAGCGAGGTTGAGCGATTCACAGCGGTGCTGCTAGAAAACTTGTTCGTCAGCGGCTACCTGAGCCGCCGCCGCGTGGCCGACGCCGAGCTGAGAATACGCCGCCTGGTCCGCCGGCTGAATTTGCCTGCGCGGGATGCGGTGATCTGGGTGGGCATCATGCGCCAACTCTTGTGGAAAATGCAATCCGGGCAAGCCGCGAGCGTCACAACAGAGAAGATGGGTTGATCGGGCGACTCTCCCACGCGATGCCAACTGGCTTAAACCTGAGATTCTCCGCGCGGTCAAAATGAGGCGGCCTTTGCTCTCGTTTTGAGTTTAGAAGAGCTGCCAATTTGCGACCACTCTTCGAACGGGTCGCGGGAGGGCTGCAGCCGTCCCGGATTCATATTGTTGCCGGGGTCAAGACCGTGCTTGATCGCCGCCACAGCCTTCACGCCCAGTGGCGAAACGTCCGCGGCCAGCCAAGGCAGGTGTTCCGTGCCAACGGCATGATGGTGTGAAAGAGTGGCGCCGTGGTCAATGAACGATTGCTGGGCGGCGCGCTTGACCCTCTGATACTGCTCCATTTCGCGTCCCTGCTGCTGCATAAAACCGAAAGTGAAATAAACGCTCGCGCCGGAGCGATAGGTATGACTGATATGACAGCCAGACCATGGTGGCACACCGCTTTCTAAAATGCCGGCTCGTATCGCTCCCATCGTCGCCTTGTAGAGAGGAAGGATGTTGCTCCACACCGTCGAGGTCTCGCTAACATCCGAGGTGACGTCGCGATCCAGCAGAAAATCGCGGATATGCGGGAAATCGTACTTCGTGGCCTCGAAAGACTTGCCCGCGCTCGGCCCCAAGCTAATTCCACCAAATTGACGATAAATGGCGCTGACTTGCTGCAATTGGCGGGCGACATCAGCACTGCGGCCCTCGAAAGCGGTTAACATCAGACACGCCCGCGGCAGGTCAAAGCCTTTCGCTCGCAAATAACCTTTGAAGATTCTGTTCACCGCTTGCGAAAGCCGCGAAGAAACAGGCTTGAATGCCAGTGAAAGCGCAGTCTTGTCAGGATCGTTGAGCCGCACCATCGAAGGCATACACTCCCTGTTCACGCATTCACGCATGGCCTGGAGACCGCCCTCAAAGTCTGGAAACAGATAGGCGGGAACAATCCGCGATTCGGGCCGGGGATGCACTCGCATCGTCGCTTCAGTGATTACGCCCAGCGTTCCCTCGCTGCCGATACACAAATGGTTCACGTCAATCCCGTTCGACGACTTTGGGACTGTCCGCGTGGCCAGAACGCCTTCAGGTGTCACCATACGCAGAGCGATCACCATGTCCTCAATCTTGCCGTACTTGTCGCTTTGCATCCCGGCAGACCGTGTGGCGATCCAACCTCCGAGGGTGGAGTGCAGAAACGAATCCGGAAAATGGCCGAGAGTCATACCGTGCGCGCTCAACTGCTCTTCCAGGTCGGGACCAAAGACGCCGGCCTCGACACGCGCCGTAAACGACTCCGCATCTACGGCCAGCAATCGCCGCATGCGCCGCATATCCAGCGACACGGCCATGCGACCCGTTTCCATCCTCTCCAGACAGCCGGAGATATTCGAACCGCCGCCGAATGGGATGACCATCACGTCGTAGTGTGTCGCGGCTCGGAGCGTCACCAGGACATCATTCTCGTTTTCCGGATAGACCACCAAATCGGGAGCGCCTTCGGCTGATCCCTGCCGCAGGCGAAATAAGTCGCGAAAGCCCTTGCCGTATGCGTGAACCACGCGATCGTGACGGCTGTCGGAGACCTGGTCAGCATGCAAGGCTGACTGCAGTTCAGCCAAGAAGCGAGGGTTTGCAATTGCCTCCGGCATTTGGACTGCCTCTAGCGGGACTGGAGCCGCGAGAGGAGTTTCTTCTTCGATACCAAGTTGCGCTTTCGCGTAGGGCCAGAATCCAGGATGGATTTCAGAATTGAAACCCGTGTCGACATCGCCCCAACCCCACCACTTCATATGCCTGGGGTTGTAACTCATAACCGCTCCCCTCACACGCTCGCGAACTGACGATTTAAATGGTAGGCGTGATTCAACCGAAATTTCCGAGTTCGACCACTAGCTCGCACATCGTATGCTTCTCTTGCTCTGGACACAACGAATTTGCCTCCAGAGCAGTGTTCAGCGGGCTCAGCGGGGTTGCGTCAGCTCATTCTAGCTTGTCGGCAATCCGGTGATCCGGGTCGACGTAATGAGCCAACTGCTTAGGAAGAGGCGCTTCGGGCAAGGCACCATGGGCGGCACCACATACAAGAAAATCTAATCCGGCTGTTCCCCTGCCGGGCAGCCAATTCCCTCCGACTCTTCTCACTCGAGCACGTCAAATTCGCTAGGGGGATACGATGTGAGTAGGCTCTCCCAGGCTGCGAGGCTCATTTGCCGGGCTTGACGGGTCGGCGTATAATTATTTGTTTACACACATGCCGACGGAACCCACTGTAAAGACCGCCCTCGCAGTTTCGCCCCGACCGCCCGTTCCAGGCGATGCCGAAGAAATCCGTGTGCGCGGGGCGCGCGTCCACAACCTGAAGAACATTGATTTCACCATCCCGCACAACGCCATCACCGTGGTGACGGGCGTATCCGGTTCGGGCAAGTCCAGCCTTGCGTTCGACACGCTCTATGCCGAAGGCCAGCGGCGCTACATTGAATCGCTCTCCGCCTACGCGCGGCAATTCCTCGAGCGCATCGAAAAGCCCGATGTGGACGAGATTACCGGCATCGCCCCGGCCATTTCCATCCGCCAAAAGAATTCCACGCGCAATCCGCGCTCGACGGTCGCGACCGCCACGGAGACCTACGACTACATGCGCCTGCTCTACGCACGAGTGGGACACACCATCTGCTTCCGCTGCGGCGAAGAGGTGCGCAAAGACACGCTCGATGAAATCGCCGCCCGGGTCCTGGCGCTTCCAGGCGGCCAGCGCTTCTACGTCCTGTATGAATTGAAGCTGACGCCGGAGCCGGCACCGAATGCGCCGCGCCCACGCAAGCCGCCCACGCGACCCACGCCGGACGCGATTCGGCAAACGTTAGTCAGCTTGCAGAAACGCGGCTTTAATCGCCTTTACCAGGCCGCGCGCGTCTTCGAGCTTTCGACGCCGGAAGAATTGCTCGACCTGGATTTTACAAAGCCCGTCTACGTGCTGGTGGACCGGCTGGTGCTCACGCCGGAAATTCGTTCGCGCCTGGTGGGCTC
>Ga0207107_1244_pt1 | contig 10805 bp, 9 predicted proteins | sample Alteio_BWMinHeat_75_FD_153555 | JGI IMG/M metagenome (GOLD analysis project Ga0207107, IMG submission 153555) | Enriched cells from forest soil in Barre Woods Harvard Forest LTER site, Petersham, Massachusetts, United States -... | ecosystem: Environmental > Terrestrial > Soil > Temperate forest >... | reverse complement strand
CGATAATGCGCACGGACATGCACCAGGCCCTTGAATTCCGAGCGCTGAATCGCCTCGTTCATGGGCTGCGACACGGTGGACCAGTTGAACCACATCACGGCGCCGATCACGAGGGCCGTCAAAATCGCGTATTGGACCTGCGACCAGCGCGACATGCGATAAATCATCTTCGTGGTTTCGGCATGAGGAAGCCGCGCCTCGGTGCTGCGATGCGCCGCGAGATAGGTGCTGCTGTCCATTTCCGAAGACATTTGCGCGCGCTCCTTCACTTTGCGGATCCGCGTCGCTTCATCATGAAAATCCGATGCTTCCGCTCGCAGCGTTTCCAGGGAAGGCTTGGGTTCCTCTTTCACGCGAACCTTCACCTTCGGCCGCATTTTCTTTTTCGATTCCGGCTCAGGCGGCCTGACCACGGGAACTTGAAGCGCGTCCGGATTTTGCGTCTCCTCGTCGGTCGGACGAAATTGCGTTTCCGCGCCAAGCTCCTTCCACACCTGCTCTTTCGCATCCCAAATCAAATGCGATTCCTGCAGGCTGCCTTCCTTCAGGCGGCGGCGAATCTCCGTGCGCCCCAGCGGTTGATATTCCCCACCCGATGGCGGCGCGACAAAAAACTGGGTCTTTCGCTTATCTTCGACAGGAGGAGGTTGAGACTCGAGAAGTTCCGGAATCGCCCGCGCTTCCTTCCATGCCTGATCCTTCGGATTCCAAATCAACTGCGACTGACGAAGCTCGCCTTTTAAAAGACGTCGACGAATTTCACTTTTCCCAACCGGTTCGTAACCGCCCTGACCCGCCACAAAAAGCGTGGTTTCCTTACTCAAGCAGGCCTCCCTTTCGCCCCAAGCTTGCCCCCCTGAAAAAAAAGGGCCGGATTCATTTCAAAAAAACTTAGACAACTGTGGGTTGGATTGCAACCGGTTAACATGTTGTGCAAAAAGATGTCTTCGCGCGCCAAAGCTATTAACTATTGGAAATCAATAACTTAGAAAAGATCTTTCTTTCATTTTTCACCATTTTTCGTCATCCTTCCTTCAGTTCAGCATGGGACGTATGGCGTTCAAGAAGCGGTTCTTTCTTCCAAGGACGGGCTTTGTGGCGGCGCCAGTCGCACCTTGTAAAATGGATCATAAGCAAAATATGAGCTCCTGGATGCACGGAAACCCCTTGCATCTTCATCCGGCGCTTTTATGTTCTGGATGAGCAGGTTGCCCTTGTCATGACTTCGCGCGATTCGGATTCTCCGACGTCTCCGCCCATTTCGGCGCATGTGGAGATCATGCAGCAAGTGCTCGAATCGGGTCTCGCCTGCATTTGCGTCAAAGATGAGCACGGACGTTTTCTCTACGCGAATCGCGACGACGCGATGATGTACAACGTCAAACCGGAGGACGTCATCGGCAAAACCGTCGAGCCTTTCGTGGGAAAAGAAACCTTCGAGGAATGGTACGCCGACGACAAGCGCGTGATGAAGGAAGGCAAACCGGTTTATTACGAACCCTATCTCCGCACCGACGTGACGGGCCAAAGCTGCTGGCATGAGACGATCAAAATTCCGTTGATGAACGCCGCTGGCAAATGCGACCGGCTTCTCGTGATCCATCGCGACGTGACGAAGTTGAAGATGGCGGAAAATGAAAAGCAGCAGCTGACAGGCCAGCTTCAAAAAGCGCAGAAACTCGAGGCGCTCGGCACGCTCGCGGGAGGTGTCGCCCATGAATTCAACAATCTGCTCACCCCCCTTCTTTTCCAGCTCGAAATGGTCGAGGAGCATTATTCGACCGATGCGAAGATCAAGGATCTCCTCGCTCCCGCACGCCTTGCGATGGACCAGGCGATCCAGATCTGCCAGCGCGTGCTCGCATTGAGCCGCAACACGCCTTCGCACATCGAGCCGCTCGATATCAACAAGGTCGTGTCCGAAGTGTGCGAGTTCATCCGACGCACGTACGACCATCGCATCCAATTCCAATTCGAACTCGACCGCCAGCTCAGCAAAATTCCAAGCTCCCGCTCGGGCCTTTCGCAGACCATCATCAATCTTTGCAACAACGCGCGGGATACCCTTGAGGAAAAATTAAAAAATCCGCCGACGGGCTGGTCGCCCACGATTCGCGTGATCACCGGCTATCAACTCGCGCGCTCGCCTTTAAAACCCGAGGCGCCCCTCGCCGTTTATCAATTTTTCGCCATCAGCGACAATGGCGCCGGGATGACCTCGGAACTCGTCGACAAACTTTATCATCCCTTTTTCACGACGAAGCAGACCGGCTACGGCAACGGGCTGGGACTTTACGTCACCTGGTCGCTCATCCATGCCCTCCACGGATGGATCGAGGTGGAAAGCGAGCCCGGCCAGGGCAGCACGTTTCGGGTTTATTTTCCGGAATTGCAACTGGATGACGCGACGGCCGCCGCGTTCAAAAAAATACCCCAGGCCTCCTTTCACTCGCCTCAGCAAAGCAAACGCATCCTGCTTGTCGACGACAACGACCTGGTGTCGCGAAGCCTCGCCGACTATCTCAAACCGAACGGGTTCGAGGTGGACCTCGCGTGCGACGGCAACAACGCCTGGGAAAAAATGAAGAACCAGATGGAGCGGTACGATCTGGTCATCACGGACCAAAACATGCCGGGCCTTTCCGGAGTGGAATTTGTCCACCAGATCCGCGAAGCCGGCTACGCCGGACCGGTGCTCGTCCTCTCCGGTTTTCTTTCCGTTCAGGACGAAAAAGATTTCAAGGCCGCGGGATCGACACGTCTTCTCATCAAGCCCGCGAGTCCCGCATCCCTGCTTGAAGCGCTTCAGCAATTGCTCGACAGCCGCCCGCCTCCGCCCAAGACAGGCGCTTATCCGAAAATTTCGGAACCTGTCTAAATCACGAATAGCAGGCAACCAGTCATAAAAATCTCGCTGGGGGCCTCATTAAGTGGAATAAAGGTCCACCTGTGAGCGTCGAACGTGTAATGAAACCTCTCTGGCTTGGCTTTGCCTGCGCTCTCTTTGCCGCGCCTTTGGTTTCCCATGCTGAAAACGCCAGGGCATCCTCCTCCATCCAACCGGAAAATCTCGAACATTTTGCGGAGCAACCGCCGCACATTCAAAAACTGTTGAAGTCGAGTTTGGCGCTCGCCTCCAAGGGACTTCATTATCTCTATGGTTCGGCGGACCCGAGCCTTGGCGGCCTGGATTGCTCAGGTGCAGTTCATTACCTGCTTCAACAGGCGGGATTTTCCAACACGCCGCGTCAGGCCAATCTCTTTTACACATGGCTCGCGGACCAGCATTCCCTGCATCTTCTGTCGAATGACTTTGAACCCGCGACGCTGGCTTCCCTGGCCCCCGGCGATCTTCTTTTCTGGACGGGAACCTACGCCATCCATCGCGATCCGCCCGTGACGCATGTGATGATTTATCTCGGCAAGGACCGCTCCACCGGACTCCAATGGATGATGGGTGCGAGCAGTTCGCGTTCCGGCGGCGGCGTGGGCGTTTTTCCATTTCAAAATGGAAAGCTCGGAAGCAGCGGCCAATTCATCGCATTTGGCAAATTGCCCGCCGCCCATTGAATCACGTCGCGGATTGAATCGCCTGTTCGAGCCGCTGAAGAAAGGGAATCTGGGCCGCGTTGATCTTGAGCCGCGCTTCATCGAGCGCGAAAAAAGAGAAACGGTCGATCTCCGGAAAATCCTGGAACTTCCCGGACCTGGGCGGCCACTCCTGCCGGAACGTGGTCGAACACGCGGGCGTCACGGATTTCTCATCGCAGCGAAACGCCCATGCGTGAATCACCTTTCCGCTCTTTGTTTTGGCCTGGCCCAGGGGAAGAAATTTTCCGCTCACGGGAATCCCCGCCTCCTCCTGAAATTCGCGCAGCGCGGCGTCGAACAATTCCTCATCCGGTTCCAGATGTCCTTTCGGAATCGTCCAGGCTCCCTCGTCCTTTTTTTTCCAGAATGGTCCGCCGAGATGGCCGAGCAACACTTCCAGCCCCTGTTCTGAACTTCGATACATCAACAATCCGGCGCTGATTTGTTGAGGCATGGACTGTTTTTAGAAATGGCCTGTCATGGGACGCGGCCGAAATGAGAGGTGAAGGGCCAATAGACGAAAAATCCGCGGCCCACGATTTTTTCATACGGCAGCGGTCCCCAGACGCGGCTGTCGGAACTGCTCCGGCTGTTGTCCCCGAGCGCCATATACTCGCCCGGCGGAAGCTTGAAGCTTTCATCGGAACTCGTCAGCAATTGCTGGCGGGGCACGTTCGAAGTGTAGCCGTGATATCCGTCCTTCATCGACATCACGCGTTGAAAGCCCGGCTCATGCGCGAGCTCCCCATTGACGTAAAGTTTGGAATCCGCAATTCGCAACGTGTCATCAGGCAGTCCCGCCAGCCGCTTGATGTAAAATTCGCCCGGGTTTCCCACCGGCAGGCCATGAGTGTCGAAAACGAAGACATCGCCGCGTTTGGGTTTCACGAAATGATAGGTGAAACGATCCACGAAAAGCTGGTCCCCCGTTTTGACCACGCATTCCAGCATGACGTCCCCCTTGTGAAAGTAGTGGTCCCGTTCCGATATGGGCTGCCTTAGTTCCGGATTATTCAATACGTCCCCCATGAATTGATAATCCGCCGCGGGATAAACATATTTCACTCCGCCCACATAAAATTCGGCGCCTTCGGCCGGCAGAATGTTAAAAAACCCGCGCGATCCGCCGAAATGGAATGGACCATATCTCACCGTATGGATGGAGCGTGTATCGAGCGTCCCATCCTCCTCCGCGACGAATCGGATGATCCTTTCTCCGAAAAGCAGGCGGCAGACCATGCGGTACCATAAAGTCCGGTCCGTGGGCGTGATGGCCCGCACGGTGATTCCATTGAGCGTGGGCTGCATCGATCCCGTGGGAATCTTGAAAGGTTGGAGAAAAAAGGCGCGCACGGCCATCGCCACGATCAGCGCGACGATCAACACCTCGCCATTTTCGCGCCAGAACATGCCGGACTTTGGCGGGAAAATGCGGTTGTACTTTTCCACCAGCGCGTCGCGCGCGCCGGCAAGATCAGCCGCCTGCGCCGTGGCGGCGTTTTGCGCGCTCTGGATCTCCCGCGCGAACTGGTTTTTCTGCTTTTCAGTCAGCAGGTCGTTGTCCTGACGCAATCGTTTCCAGGATTGAGAGACGATGTCCTTCAATTCCGAAACCTCCGCGGAACGCGCGCTTTTGTCGGACAACCATGAAAGCATGAAACACTCTCCGATGCTTTCATGGAGGGTTCAACTAAAAATCTTCGTTCGAAAAAAAAGCCCTATTTTCGTGTCAACGATTGCCAAAAAAGAACTTCCTGCTATCGTGACTGCGTGGCTAAGCGACTCGTGCAACACGTTCACACGACTCTGCATCTCGTCGGGATTTCGGGAGCGTCGTCTCACGTCGAATGGATTCCCAACACCGACATCTACGAGAACGACAATTTCTACACCATCCGCATGGAACTCGCGGGCGTCGACCGGGACGAGATCCAGATCCAGATCAGCGATCGCACTCTCATCGTCCGCGGCCGCCGCACCGATCCCTGCCGTCTCCAAAAATGCAGCTTCAAGCAAATGGAGATCAATTATGGCGCATTCGAGCGTCATCTGGCCGTTCCGCGCAACGTGGACACGCAGAACGTCAAAGCCAATCATCGCAACGGATTTCTCGTCATCGAACTTCCCAAAACCCGCTCCAACCATCCTCCCGTTAAAGTGAATATCAAGCATTCTTAACAGGCTGCGCTGCGATTCGAACCAATGGCCAAATCCAAATCTGAATTTTCCGCAGCTCCCGCTTCCGACGAAGTTCCCCACAGCGCGTCCGAAACTGATTCCAATCTTTCGGAAACGTCCATCGAACTTCCGCCCTCCCTGCCCGTCCTGCCCCTCAGCGACGTGGTCGTCTTCCCCTACATGGTGGCGCCTCTGCTCGTCTCGGCGAAATCCTCCGTCCGACTGATCGACGACGTCGTCGCCGGCAACCGCCTCCTTCTCCTCGTCCTCCAACTCAAACCCGAGACCGAGGAACCCACTTCGAAGGACCTTTTCCAATTCGGATGCATCGCGCGCGTCTTAAAGATGCTCAAATTTCCGGATGACAGCGTCCGCGTGCTCGTGCAGGGCCTGAAACGTGCGCGCATCAAACGCTTCGAATCGGACAATCCCTACATCCAGGCCGAAATCGAAGGCATCGAGGACGAACTCGACGACAGCGTCGAATCCGAGGCGCTCGCGCGCAACGCCACCAAGCAATTCCAGGAGATCATCACCCTCTCGCCCAATCTGCCGGATGAATTGAAGATCGCCCTGCTGAACATGGACGACGCGGGCAAATTGTCGGACCTGATCGCCGCCAATATCAACATCCCCCTTCCCGACAAGCAGAAGTTCCTCGAAGTCGCCTCAGTGAAGACCCGCCTCGAGAAACTTTCCGGCGTTCTGCAAAAGGAGCTCGACGTCCTTCAGCTCGGCAGCGAGATCCAGAACAAGGTTTCCTCCGCGCTTTCGAAATCGCAACGCGACTATTTTCTGCGGGAACAACTCCGCCAGATCCAGAAGGAACTCGGCGAAGGCGAAGGCGGCGGCGATCTCGGCGAGCTCCGCGAAAAGATTGAACAGGCGGCGATGCCCGAGGAGGCGAAAAAGATTTCGCTGAAGGAACTCGACCGTCTCTCCAGCATTCCCACCGCGTCCGCCGAATACACCGTCTCGCGCAACTATCTCGACTGGCTCATCGCCATGCCCTGGAGCAAGCGCACGGAAGACCATCTCGACATCAATCGCGCCCGCCGCATTCTCGACACCGATCATTACGGCCTGCCGAAAGTGAAGGACCGCATCCTCGAGCATCTTGCGATCCTGAAACTCAAACCAGATAAGAAAGGCCCCATCCTTTGCTTCGCCGGACCTCCGGGCGTCGGCAAAACATCCCTCGGCATGAGCATCGCCCGCGCGCTCGGACGCAAATTCGTCCGTCTTTCCCTCGGCGGCGTCCGCGATGAAGCGGAAATCCGCGGCCATCGCCGCACCTACATCGGCGCCCTGCCGGGACGCATCATCCAGGGACTCCGCAAGGCCGAATCGAACAATCCCATCTTCATGCTCGATGAAATCGACAAGGTGGGCACCGATTTCCGCGGCGATCCCTCCTCCGCCCTGCTCGAAGTGCTCGATCCTGCGCAAAACTTCGCGTTTTCCGATCATTACCTTGAAGTGCCGTTCGACCTCTCGCACGTGCTCTTCATCACCACCGCGAACTGGCTCGAGCCGGTTCCCGCCGCACTTCGCGACCGCATGGAAGTGCTCGAACTCCCCGGCTACACCGACGAGGAAAAACTGCGCATCTCCAAGGAATACCTCGTCCCGCGCCAACGCACCGAACATGGGCTCAAATCCAATCAGGTCACCATTCCCGATCCCGCACTGAACAAGTTGATCGACGCCTACACGCGCGAAGCCGGCGTCCGCAACCTGGAGCGCGAAGTCGCCTCCATCTGCCGCAAGGTGGGACGCCAGATCGTGGAAGGCAAACGCCAGCGCGTCACCGTGAAACCATCCGATCTTCACGACATGCTCGGGCCGGAACGCTACTTCGTCGATCTCGCGGAGCGCACCTCCGAAACCGGCGTCGCGACCGGACTCGCATGGACCCCCGTCGGCGGCGAAATTTTATTCATCGAAGTCTCGCGCATGCGCGGCAAGGGCAGTCTCATTCTCACGGGTTCACTCGGCGAGGTGATGCAGGAATCCGCCCAGGCCGCCCTCAGCTATGTGAAGGCGCACGCGCGTGGACTCAAAATTGGCTTTGAGGAATTTGAAAAGAATGACATCCACGTCCACATCCCCAGCGGCGGCACGCCGAAGGACGGTCCCAGCGCGGGCGTGACGCTCGCCGTGGCGCTCGCATCGCTCTTCACGCGCCGCAAGGTGCGGCCTTATCTCGCCATGACGGGTGAAATCAGTTTGCGCGGAAAAATCCTTCCCGTGGGCGGCATCAAGGAAAAGATGCTCGCCGCCGTGCGTTCGGGGATCAAGACCGTCCTCCTCCCGGACAAAAACATGCGCGACCTCGAGGAAATCCCGAAGGAAGTGCGCAAGAAGATGAAATTCATTCCGATCAAAAACATTTCGGATGCATATCATCACGCCTTGGGAGAGCACACCAACCGCCCCGTCGGCGCGTTGAAATAACGCGCTTTTGTGTCATTCTGAGGCAATGGTTCGCAACAGAAGATTCTCCAACTTCCTGACAGGGCTGGCCGTCGTTTTGTCTCTGACCGTTGTTCTTGCCTGTCAGGCCGTGCCGGGCTCCACCGAAGCGCATTACATTGCCCAGGCTGCCATGCGCATTTCCCTGAAGGGAAACTGGACTCTTACGGCGCTACTTGAGACGAATGCGGAAACCGACAACCCTGACGCCGCGGTGCATTCCGGAAAAAAGACCCTGACGGTTTCACTCGACACGATGAAGGACGGAAGCCGCCAAACCACTTACCGCGTTTCGGAAACTTCACTCGGCCTTCGCGTCATTTATCCGCGCGATCCAACCCAACCGCTGCAGCTCATCGATTTGAGCGATGAATCCGTCATTCAGAATCAGGCCGACCCATTCCTTTCATCCACTTTTTCCTACGAAGACATCACACTTCATTTTCTCGGGTGGAAAACCCAGGAATTGGCCGGAGAGGAAACCGTCAAGGATCGCGCGTGCTGGCACATCGTGAGCCACCCGGGCGCCGGCGATTCCACGGCGTACAGCCGCGTGGAAAGCTGGATCGACAAACAATATGCGACCCTGCTGAAGGCCGTCGCCTATGACGCCAGCGGCAATGTCGTGAAGGAATTCAGCGTGCGCAGTTTTCAGCAGATCGAAAACGCCTGGATGCCAAAAACGCTCGAATCCAAATCTCCCGCACTCAAGGCGCGCAGCCGTTTGGAAATTCTCGACGCAAAGAAGCATTAATCCGCCCGTTGCTCCGCTGTTGACTCTTCCGAGTGCTGACGTACAGTCTTCGCGTGCTTTCCAAGGCGTTCCATATTCCCCTGAGAATCATTTTGATCGCGATGATCATTCAAATGACCGGCGGCCACTGGATGCTCCTCCAGACCATCGCATGGGGCCGGATGATCGTGGATTATTCCCATTCCTCCTCGATCTCCACCGCTCTGAAAGAAACCTTCGACGGAGAACACCCCTGCGAAATGTGCAAGGGCATTCAAAAAGCCAAGCAAACGGAAAAAAAACAGGAAGCGCAGCAGGTCACCGTCAAATACGATTTCCTTTTTGAACATCGCGACATTCTCATCGTCCCGCCGGCACCGCCGGCCCTCCGCGGTTCGTTGAAAGGCGCTCAAGCGCTTCGCACCGAGCCGCCTTCGCTTCGTCCTCCACGGGTCCTTCCGGGTTAGTCGGCGCTTTCGCGCCATTTCGGTTTGCGCCGCGCGTGTGCGCGTGTCGCATGACTTCCACTTAACCACGGCTGGAGCGGCTTTGAATCCCGCATCCAGCCGACATGAAAGACCCTTATGAACCGTAGATTTTTATTAGCACGAACGCTTTTTCTAACCTTTGCCTCCCTCACCTTTATCCAGCCTGTTTTCTCCTGTGACCTCTGTTCGATTTACATTGCTTCGGAAGCACATGGCGAATCCCCGCAGGCTTTGAACGTTTCCCTTTCTGAGCAATTCACGCACTTCGGCACCATGCAACGCGATGGAGCCAGGGTCCCCGATGACGTGGGACAATATCTCAACAGCGCGATCACTCAGATTGTTCTGGGATACCGTGTGACGGAAGCCTTCTCTCTTCAGCTCAATGTTCCCTATATCCATCGGGAATTTCGCAGGCCCGAAAATTTCAGCATCGATTCGGGCGTGGATGCCGACGGCGACGGCGTCAATGATTTCACCCAGGGAACCAATATCGAGCACGGCACGGAAACGGGGTTGGGCGATGTCTCTCTCATCGGAAATTTCACCGCAGTCCGCCTCGACGAAGACGGCTTTATTTTTCGATGGAACATCCTGGGCGGCGTGAAGTTCCCGACCGGCAACAGCGGCCGAATCAGCGAGGAACTCCGTGAAATCGACGTGGACGGCGCTCCCGAAAGCGGAATCCATGGTCACGATCTCACGCTGGGAAGTGGTTCCTTTGACGGGATTCTCGGAACCAGTGTATCGCTGAACTGGAAACGGGCCTTTCTCGATGCCAGTGTGCAATACAGCATCCGAAGCGAGGGAGATTACGGTTACCAATTCGCGAATGACCTGACGTGGAGCGGAGGCCCCGGATTTTATCTCTGGCTTGAACACGAGGGAACATTGGCGCTCGCGGGCAATGTTTCTGGGGAAAGCAAGGGACGCGATACTTTTCGTGGAGAACGCGCAGACGACACGGGCGTCACCGCGGTTTATCTGGGCCCCCGTCTGATTGGAACCTACGGCGAACAATTCAGCGCGGACATCGGCGTCGATCTTCCGCAAAGCATCCAAAACACCGCATTGCAACTCGTGCCGGACTATCGCGTGCACGCGGCCATCACGTGGCGCTTTTGACCCTCGATATCAAACCGGAATGTTCTTAAGGTGGCATGGAATGGCCATGAAACCCCAGACCCTTCGAAAAGCGCATCGCTGGATCGCGCTGCTCTTCAGCATTTCCATCCTGATGTCAGCCGGCAGCGGCATCTTCCACAACATCATGGCTCACCTGCAGACGCCTCTGCCGTCCGCGCGGCCGGGCGGCACAAGTCTCGATCTGTCGCGGGCGA
>Ga0207107_1228_pt2 | contig 10822 bp, 2 predicted proteins | sample Alteio_BWMinHeat_75_FD_153555 | JGI IMG/M metagenome (GOLD analysis project Ga0207107, IMG submission 153555) | Enriched cells from forest soil in Barre Woods Harvard Forest LTER site, Petersham, Massachusetts, United States -... | ecosystem: Environmental > Terrestrial > Soil > Temperate forest >... | reverse complement strand
TCAGAGGTGAAGGAACCCTTCGCGCGCAAATCGCGGCGAGGGTCCAACGCCCAGGCCAAAGCTTCATCGCTCAGATCCATTCTGACTCGTACGGCCGCAAGTTTCTTCGACAGCTCAGTCAATTCCGATCGGACTTTTTCGACTCGCTCATTCCATGCCTGACTCGGCACGTTCGTTTTCGGCCTTCCGTCAATATCTTTTATGAAGGCTTGAATACCATTGGAAACCAGCTGGTCTTTGGTCGTGACATTGGTGGCAGGATCAAATTTCGCGTCCGCGTCTTTTGCACTTGATAGCAAAACAGATAACAACGTGGCGGCCTCGGCTGGCTTGACGGTATCTGGCGGCTCGTTGACAACAACTTGTGATATCTCCTCGTGGTTCTCTTTAATTGGGGTTACGAAAGATGGAACTGCCCCTTCGGTGGTGTTAGGTTTGTCGTTGTCTTTTCTTTCTACCGGTGCGGCAGGGGCCGTAACAATAGGCGCGGCAACAGGTTTGTCTTTTCTTTCTACCGGTGCAACAGGGGCCGTAACAATAGGCGCGGCAACAGGTTTGTCTTTTCTTTCTACCGGCGCAACAGGGGCCGTAACAATAGGCGCGGCAACAGGAACATAATCCATATCTCTTATTTCGCGGCCTCGAAGAGCATCTGAAGAAACATACTTAGCAAGACGGGATATTAAAAAGAGACTTGCTATACGAAGGAAGACAACCTGCGGTTTTTTGGCATAAATTTTGTCTCTTGATGTATTGAGCTGACTGGCAATCTCGTCCAATGTATAAGGAACGCCTCTTTTCGCAGCCCATGCAATCGCAACACCTATAAGATTTTGTGGGCTGTTGTCTTTATCGACGGCCTTCAAGATTTCATCCTTAAATTCTTTCAATCCCACCAACGCATCGTCGACACGTTGTTTTAACCCCGACTCATCCGTCAGATCGACAGTGACAATCGCCATGGAATCGCCAAGATAATCTTCAAGCGCAGACGTAAAAGGTTTCAATTCCTCATCCGATTCTCCAACTTTCCCATCCAGCTCTTTGGCAACTCCATATATCCAAGTGCGGAATTGTGATCCGGCCATCTTGGGTGTTAACGTTGCCAGGTTCCTCTTTTCTTTCACTTCAGCCAATATCTTCATGTAAGTTTCGAAAGTGGATAACCGCGCCCACCCATTCCGATCCGCGCGGATATCTGCGTTGTAATGCGCACGCGCGTTGTAAAACCAGCCATAAAATTCGACAGGTGCGTAGTAGCCGATAAGACCCGCTATAGAAACGACGATCGATAGAAGCAGAAGGCTCAGTGGAAACGTAAAAACAACATTGATACCGGCCATATATCCGACAAAAAGCACGCCACCAAAGACCAGCTTCAATGATATCGTGAGGGCCGCCGCCGCAATCCAATAACCCCATTCATTCCTAAATATTTCCCCTGCTTTGCGCCCCTCTGCATCCGCCTGTAAAATTTCTTGTCGGGAGATTTGTGCTGTGAGCCATTCAAACTCATCTATAAAACTGTGCGCGTCCCAAAATAATCGGTAATAAACAAATGGGGATTCAATAGCTGCAACCACACGCGTCCAGGCTTTGCGGAGACGCGTGATTTTGACAGGAGTTCTTTTTGTGATAAAAATTCGCACGGACAATCCCTTTTTCACAACCGATTCAGGTAAAGTCCATTCCGCATAATCCCTAGCACTGGGAATTTTTCCGCTCTGCGGAATGATCTTTATTGCCCCCGAGAGAAACAAGCCCGGAAGCGGAATATTCACCTCCTTCGCCGTGGAATTACCCTTAAACTGTTCATCTGCAGTCTCGATGGCAGAAAATAATTTCTCGTTAAATTCTGCCGTTAAGTCATCAACCCGTTGAGCACCGAACAAAGCAATTTGGGCCGGCGCGAGAAAAAGTTTTTCCCCTTGGAACAATTTCTCCAGCGGCGTCTTCTCGCGCGTGAAGATGCTTAAGTACGCGGTGCCGCTCTGGTCGTCGATCTTCGTGATGCGCGGCTGCACCACCGCGTAGGACAATCCCTTTTTCTTGAACAGCGCGGTCAATTGCGGCGTGTGGAAACCACCGACCACGAGCGCGGCCAGCGAATGCGTTCCAAAACCTTGCGACAAGTTATCAACGATCTTTTCACTGCGAGTATCCGCTTCGCGATAGAAATTTTCAAATGAATCCATTCCTTGATCCAATTTCCAATTTCCAATTTCCAATTTCAGCCTTTTATATTCGTTCCACTCGTCCGGGGTGAGCGAGAATTCGAGAAGTTTTTCCTCGAGTTGAATTTGGCGCGACGCGGCCATCAGCGCTTTCTCGCGCGGCGTGCGGACCAACGCGGCTTCGACGTCGCGCTCCAGTTTGCGAATGGATTGCAACAGCTCGTCGCCGTTGATGCCGTCGGAGAGCAGCACGTATTGGATGTAGCGATCGAACGACGGCGTGGATTTGAGCGCGATGCCGTGCGCGTCGATCAGCGATTTGATGAATTTGTAGTAGCCGGCGAACGTGATCCGGCCCATACGATAAGCGAGCGCATGCGCGGCCAAATTGTCGACCTCGACGTTGGTGAGGCGCGACGCCAAATTCGACACCACGATCTTGCGCTCGCGCTCGATCCGCGCGAAATCGAGCGACGTCTCCATCAGATACGCGGTGAGAAAACGTTCCAGCGTGAAATCAATCGCGACCTCGTCGTTGCCCGACGCCAGCGACTCTTGTAGATGACGCAAATACATCGCATATGTGCCGAGCCCTTCCGAACCGCTCGCATAGGCGGCGCGCTCAGCGTCGAACTTCAGCAGTTCGGGTTTCAGTTCTTTGGTTTTCTGTTCTTGCAGCGCGCGCTTTTCGTCGGACAGGTGCGTGCCGACGGCCTTCTTCAACTTCTGCGAAGACACATACGCGTCCACGTTTTGCAGATAGTGCGCTCTGTCGTCGATGCCGAGGAACGTGCTGGCCAATGTCGCGGCGTTGATGCCGGCGTAGGCGGCGGCGGAAAAACGGTTATCGGCGAGGAACCAGTCGGAGACGGCGCGAACCAGTTGCTTGTCCGTGAAAGCGCGGAACGGCGAAAAATCAAATCCACCGAACGCGCCCTCGATGCCGACCAACACCGTCGAGGAAACGCTCGCCGCTTGGTCATTGAGCGCAAGCAACATCTTCGCGATGTTTTGCTGCGCTTCCAGGTTCATGTGGACGTCCTGGATCAGCAGGATGAGCGGTGTTGCGGGGGTCTTCGCGTTCGGCGCCGAATAAATTTCTTTTACTTGGCCCGCGTCGAGAGGCAAACTTTTCAGAAAAGCGGAGGACGTTGCAGAGAGCGTGTCGTTCAATCGAACCGTTTGCTCCGACGATACATTCCCCAACGCGCGTGCGACGCCGGGCAATTGCTGCATTAACTGAACGGGATCATTTGAAGAATTGAGCGCGGCCGGCAACGCGGCCAATTGAACGGGTTGAGAACTTGTTCGGTTAGCGGCTTGTTGGCGTTCGGACCAGAACGACCGTTCCGCTGCATGTAGAAAGGCCACGTTCGTGAAAAAATACACGGCCACCGTCAACCCCGCACAGGACTTTCTGAACATCCATCGCTCCTCGGTCATAATTTATTTTCTCGATAGAGTATGACCGAACGATGTAAAAATCTCATGAACAACAGGTTAAATTTCGATTAAATTACCAACCGCCGAAAAGCGGGGGGTCCTGGGATACGATCACCTGGCGTACGGCATCTTGTATCAATACCCCGAACCGGTCTTCAGCAGAGACGCGCTGCCGCCGCGGATCGCCACGGCGCGGGGTTTCTGGATTTGCCCGTCGATGGTGAGCTGCACAAAGTACACGCCCGGGGCCACAATCTCGTGGCTGTCATTGCGCCCATCCCATGACAAAACGGAACCCGAAGCAAGGTCGGCGCTTAAGCTCCGCACCAGATTATTGCCGATGTCCGCGATCTTTGCCTCAATATGCGGCGAGGAGTTGCTCGTGTTCACCTGAAGGGAGATGTTTTGTCCGAGGCGCGGGTTTCCAACGGTGACCGAATGATCCACCGGCGCATCGGTGACGGGAGAACCGGCGGCGTTGTTCACGGTCACTTGAAGCGTGATCTCCGTATAAACACCGCTGGCGTCATAACATGACGCTTTCAGCGCTATGGGGCCATTGGAGAATCCCGTGGTGTTTAAGGAAAACCGAAACGGAGTGCGGGAACTTCCCACCAACGTTGAGCCGGCGTAGAGAACAATGGTTTGAATGTTGTCCGATGCGTCGAGGGTTACCTCCACCACGCCCGAGACCAGCGCGTGATCCGCAGGGCTTGTGAAGGTCACGGTGGTCGATGGCGTCACCGTCAACGTGGCGGGGTTGCTTGTTACGCTTCCAGCCGAATTTCTCACGGTGCATGTAAAGGTAGCGCCGCTATCCGAAAGGGTCGTGGGCGGCGTGGTATAAGCGGCACTGGTGGCGCCGGAGATGGCCACGTTGTTTTTATTCCACTGATACGTGGGACTCAGGCAAGACACTTGCACGGTGAACGTGGCGGTCTGCCCGGCTGTTACGCTTTGATTTGAAGGTTGTTGCGTAATCGTCGGCGCCACCACGGCAACGGTCACCGTCAGTGTTGCGGCGTTTGTCGTCGCGGCTCCAACACTATTGCCGAATACGCAATGGATTAATTTGCCATTGTCGAATAGGGTCGTATTTGGCAACGAGATTCCCGTGGTCAGGCTTCCCGCGGTTCCTCCTTGACCTTGAGCAATGGTTGTCCAAGTTTGGCCATTGTCTTGACTTGATTCCCAGCGATAGGTCATCGGAATTGATCCCGTAGCCGTTGCCGAGAAACCAGCGCTCTGCCCAACAGTCACACCTTGGTTCGTTGGCTGGCCTGAAATCACAGGCGCATTAATTACCGAGTTTACCGTAATCGACACAATCGAAGAAGTGGTCACCAAGCTATTGTTATCGGTGGCTTTGACCGTCAGTGAATAATTTCCTGCGGGAACATTGAGCCAGTTAAAGCTATAGGGGCTGCTGTTCGACGTTCCCAACAAAGTGGTCCCTTGATAGAAATCAACTTTGCTGATGCTGCCGCCCACGTTGGGCGAGGTCACCGTGGCGGCGATGGAAATATTGGAACCCGCAACAAAGGCGGTATTATTGACTGGACTGGCAAGTGAGACACTGGGCGGTAATGGGGTTGTCACCGTAAGAGTCGCAGCTTTCGATGTCACATCTCCGGAACTATTACTAATATCGCAGGTGTACTGAGCCCCATTGTCCCCAATGCTCGTGGGCGGCGTGCTGTAGCTTGCGCTCGTGGCGCCGAGAATGGTCACGTTATTTTTTCGCCACAAATAAATAGGGCTTGTGCCGGTCGCTGTTACGCTGAAGGTAGCACTTTGTCCGACAAGCACACTTTGATTGGACGGTTGTTGCGTGATGACAGGTGCAGTGACCACGGTTGCGACTGTCAATGTAATAACGTTGCTGTACAGGCTGCGGGCAGAGTTTGCAACTTGAAAACGAAATTTAGCGCCGTTGTCGCTCGCGGCCGCATTTGCAATAGGAAAGAAAGTGACATTGGGGAAGGCAGGATCCGATAAAGTATTTGTTTGTTGTACGGTTGACCATGTTCCTCCGCCATCATTACTCCGCTGCAAGGTGACCTGTATCGGAAAACTTCCTCCCACTCCAATACCGATTCCAACCTGTTGACCAATGGCGACGGTTTGATCTGTGGGTTCTCCCGAGATATAGAGAGTGGAAACGACCCCCACGGTTAATAGAGCGGCGTTTGATGTCACGCTTCCAGAAGAATTGCTGACCACGCAAAGAAATTGCGCGCCGTTGTCGGCAAGCGTTGTGACGGGCGTAGTATAACTCGCGCTGGTAGCTCCATTGATTGGCGAACTATTTTTCATCCATTGATAGGTCAGGTTCATCCCCGAGGCGACCACGCTAAAGAGCGTGGTTTGTCCTTCTGTCACCGTCTGGCTCACGGGTTGTTGTGTAATCGTGGGTGCGATCACGGGCGTTGTCACAGTTAACAGCGCTGCGTTGGTTGTCACGGTTCCGGCCCCGTTGCCGAATACGCAATGAATGAGCTTGCCATTGTCGAGAAGAGTTGTCGTTGGCAATGAGATTCCTGTGGTCAAGCTTCCCGAGGTTCCTCCTTGACCTTGTGCCAGAATTGTCCAAGTTTGGCCATTGTCTTGACTTGATTCCCAGCGATAGGTCATCGGAATTGATCCCGTTGCCGTTGCCGAAAAACCGTATCCCTGCCCAACGGTCACGCCTTGGTTCGTTGGATTCTGTGTGACGGTGGGCGCAATCACGGCTGCCGTCACCATCAGCGTCACCGCGTTGCTGGTGGTCGTGAGGCTATTCACATCGGTCACGACACAACGGAACTGAGAACCATTGTCTCCTTGGGCCGCCGTGAACGTATACGTCGAAACCGTCGCTGCCGCGATGTTGCTCCAGGCGCTGTTCACAAACTTCTGCCACTGGTAGGACAACGGATCGCTGCCTTGTGCGGTCACGAAGAAGAACACCGCTTGCCCCGAGTTCACAGTCTGGTTCTGCGGCTGAGTGACGATCGTTGGTGAGGCGTTCACGGTCAGCATGGCCGCATTGCTCGTAACTGTAAGGTTGTTCACATCGGTCACGATACAACGGAACTGAGCGGCGTTGTCCGTCGAGGCCGTTGACCAAATCGTGTAGGTTGGCGAGCTGCCATTGACATTGGCCCAGGTGCTTCCGCCATCGTTGCTTCTCTGCCATTGATAAGAGAGCGGGTTAACGCCTTGGGCGACGACTGAGAAAGATATCTCTTGGCTCGGGGTTGATGTTTTGTTCGCTGGTTGAGTGAGGATTATAGGCGCTACACCGTTAACGATCAGTGTGACGGCATTGCTCGTGACAGTCCCGGCCAGATTAAATACCCGGCAACGGAACATATTCCCATTGCTTGGAATGGTTGCGTACTGTCCAAAGTTAAGGCGAATAGATGCATTATCCGCTATACTCGTTTGTAAACCAAAGGGTCCCCAAGTGCTTCCGCCGTTTGAGCTAAGTTCCCACTGGTACGACAACATAGCTCCACTGATATTGAGAGAGAATAAGGCCTCCTGGCCCGGGTTCACCGTTTGATTCTGCGGTTGTTGCGTAATGATCGGGGGCACAGCCGGTATGACAGTTAATATTATAGCCTTGCTCGTCACACTTCCCGCCGCATTGCTGACGACGCATGTGAACGATGAACCATTATCAGCCAGCGTGGGAAGCGTGATGTTGTAACTTGCCCCGGTGGCTCCAGAGATCGACGACCCATTCTTGTACCACTGGTAGGTTATCGGCATATCTCCTGTAATCTGCAAAGAAATCTGGGCACTTTCCAAGCCCGACATTACAGTGATGTTCCCTGTTTGCGAAATGATTGTCGGCGGAGTGATATAGGTAAACCCGCCCGTCAACTTCGCAAATTGAGTGTCCGTGTTGGTGACGACGACATCTTGAGCTCCGGCGGTTCCAGCCGGTGTGGTAGCGATCAGTTTGATCTCATTAACCCACGTCACATTCGCTGCCGGGTTCCCACCGATGGTAACTTTTGCGCCAGAGAGAAAGTTATTGCCGTTGATCGTGATTGGCGTGCTGCCTATAATTGGACCTTGCGTCGGAAGAATCGAAGAAACAATTGGAGCGGGATAGCTTCCAACTTGTCGGATGCAACTGTTACCGGTATCCGCGATGTATAGGTTACCCGCCCCATCGACTGCCACACCGGAGGGAAAATTGAGTTCCGCGTTGGTGGCTATGCCGATGTCTCCGGAATAACCAAGAGTTCCGTTTCCCGCCACCGTGGAAATTTTCCCGGAGGCAGCATCCACTCTGCGGATACGGTTGTTTCTGGTATCTGCGATGAACAGATTGCCCGCCCCGTCCACTGCTACGCCATTAGGATTATTGAGTTGTGCGTTAATGGCGAGACCGGTATCACCGGAATAGCCGGCGATACCGGTCCCCGCCACTGTGGAAATTTTCCCAGTGATGGCATCCACCTTGCGGATGCAGTGGTTGCTGTCATCTGCGATGAACAGGTTACCCACGCCATCAACCGCCACGCCAAAGGGAGAACCGAGTTCTGCGCTGGCAGCGGCGCCATTGTCGCCGGAGTAGCCGGCGATCCCGTTCCCCGCCACTGTGGAAATTTTCCCAGTGACGGCATCCACCTTGCGGATGCAGTGGTTGCTGATATCTGCGATGAACAGGTTACCCATGCTATCAACCGCCACGCCAGTGGGAAAATAGAGTTCCGCGCTGGTGGCGGTGCCATTGTCGCCGGAGTAGCCAGCAATCCCGTTCCCCGCCACTGTTGTGATATACCCATTACTTGTTACTTTCCTTATGCGGTTGTTTTTGCTATCTGCTATGAATAAATTGTCTGCTCTGTCTATCGCCACGCCATAGGGAAGATAGAGTTCCGCATTGGTATCACCGCCATTGTCGCCGGAGTAACCAGGGGTTCCGTTTCCCGCCACCGCGGAGATGCCCGGCTTGGAGATGCCGTCGGACGCTGAAATTGCCCGGATGCGGTTGTTGGAAGTATCCGCAATAAACACCGCAGATTCGCCTCCATACGCTACGCTCTCAGGATATTGAAGTTGGGAGCCGACGGCGGGACCGTTGTCACCGGAGTACCCGGGAACCCCGTTCCCTGCTACGGTGGTGATGATAGGGAGACCCGTGGCCCACACCGGGGTCGTCGGCGGAAACGTCAGACTTATCGCCAACGCTCCAGCCAGGAACATCGCGTTTTTGAATCCCCGCGTCATGTTAAATATCTGTCTCATTGTGCGCTCCTTGGCAGCCGAATTTTGGCGTGAAACCGAGTCGGCGTTCCTTTGATCCGATTTCTCATAAAAGAAACTGTTTCTCATTGTCTCTCTCCTCACGGCAACACCAGCCTTTGCCCCGTCGTCAACGCAGCGGGATCGGAAATTGTTTTCTTGTTCACTTCATAGAGGAGTTTCGACATGGTGGCGTCTCCATAGATTTTCTGGGCGATTTTGCTCAGCGTGTCGCCATGCTCAATCACATAGCTGCCCGGCTGGTTCGGTTTGATGGGACTGGCCATCGATGTCTCATCGATGGCCAAAGCCAAATTTGTATCGGTGGTTTTTGTTTCACCGGATTTCCGCGCTTCGATGGAACGCACGCTTGAGTTCTGGTTTTGCTCCCCTCCAAATCGCATCGACACGCTCACACGCTGCCGCCCGTTGGCGTTCTGCACGAGTCCAAACGCATAATCCAATGAAAAGGAATTCACTCCCAGTCCCATCCCCAACGACAGCCCCTCATCAAGCCCGCTTTGAGTCCGGTAGCCGGCCCGCAGCGCCAAGGGCCCTGTCCTCACTTCAACGCCGGCGGCCGGGCGAAGCTGCTTGTCCTGAATAAAGTAAGGCGCATCGAGAAGCAACAGGGTCGGAAGCTTGTTCTGGAACAAAGCGATGTTGAGACCGGCCCGCGCGATTCGCGGCAAGGGGACGCTCACATCCGGAAAACTCACTTGGCTCCCCACATTTTGAATCGCAATGCCCGCTCTTACTTTTGAATTGATCGGCATCTGCATACCGAGGTCCGCGGCCCAGGCCGTGGCTTTGTCGGTCTCGAGCAATTCCGTCGATAAATATTTCCCTGATACTCCCACAGAAATCGGTCCCAAGCCGTGCGCGTAGCCGGCGGCCAGCGTGAAATCTTTCTCACCGATCAAACTGCGCTGTTGTGTGCCGTCGAAAAACGTGACGGCGCCGCTGTTGTAATACCCGAAGGACAACCCCATCCCGCTTTTCTGAACCGGTTTGCCGATCATGACGTGCGCGTAGGCGTCGTCCACGCTGCCTTTCTGATAAAGGAAAGAGGCGTTTGACTGCTGCAGTGTTCCCAACGACGCGGGATTGTAGCTGAGCGCGGAGATGTCGTTCGGGGTGGCGGAGAACGCCTCGCCCAAGGCCGCGGCCCGGGCGCTCGGCGCTTCCAACAGCGCCAACCCGGCGGAGGTGCCGGCTCCGCTTGGAAAAGCTGGAACCGACAGGAAAGCAAGAACCGTTAACGCCAGAAGCAGAGCAGAGGTTTGTGTTTTTCTCATAAGAGTTCCTTTAAAAGGGTGTGCGCTTATTTATAGTGCATAGACTGGGCGACACTTTTTCTGTTGAAAAAGACGGTCCTGTCCGCTGTTATGCATCGGTCCGGCCATGAGAGATTCTGGCAGGATGATCTTAAAATGTCATTAAGAAGAGATGAAAAAGATCTGTAGGTTGGGTGTGTTCTTATACTGACGGTCAATCGACTGAAAAATACTTGGCATCGGGATGATGAACGATGATCGCGGAGGTCGATTGTTCTGGGTGCAATTGGAATTCTTCGGACAACTCGACACCGATCCGCTGCGGTTCGAGCAGTTCGAACATCTTGGATTGGTCTTCCAAATTCGGGCACGCCGGGTAACCAAAACTGAAGCGCGATCCTTGGTACTTTTGCTGAAACAGCTCGCGAACATTCGGTGAATCTTCGCCGGTGATATTCAGTTCCTCACGGACGCGGCGGTGCCAATGCTCGGCGAGCGCCTCCGCGGTCTCCACGCTGAGCCCGTGCAGATACAGATAATCGGTGTACTGGCCGGTCTTGTAAATTTCCTGGATGCGTGGCGTCGCCTCGGAGCCGATCGTCACGATCATCATGCCGATCACGTCCATCTCGGGCGAGCCCAGCGGGCGGAAGAAATCGGAAATGCACAGGAACGGCTCTTTGT
>Ga0207107_1243_pt1 | contig 10848 bp, 12 predicted proteins | sample Alteio_BWMinHeat_75_FD_153555 | JGI IMG/M metagenome (GOLD analysis project Ga0207107, IMG submission 153555) | Enriched cells from forest soil in Barre Woods Harvard Forest LTER site, Petersham, Massachusetts, United States -... | ecosystem: Environmental > Terrestrial > Soil > Temperate forest >... | reverse complement strand
TGCTAAAGATACTCAGGCGCCGCGCGCTTGAAACAAAGGATATGGCCTGCGTCGGCCGCAGCCACGGCATCCACGCCGAGCCCACCACGATGGGCATCAAGTTCGCGCGGTTCTATGCCGAGTTTTCCCGCTGCCGCGAGCGGCTGGTGGCGGCGCGTAAGGAAATCGCCACCTGCGCCATTTCCGGCGCGGTCGGCACATTTGCGAACGTGGCCCCGTTCGTGGAAGAATATGTGGCGAAGAAGCTGGGACTTGCCCCCGAGCCGGTCTCAAGCCAGGTCATCCCGCGCGACCGGCACGCGGCTTTTTTCTCGACGCTTGCGGTCATCGCCGGGTCGATTGAGAATGTTGCGGTGGAAGTCCGCCACGGCCAGCGCACCGAGGTGCTGGAGGTGGAGGAATATTTCGCACCGGGGCAGAAGGGCAGCTCCTCCATGCCGCATAAGCGCAACCCGGTGCTCTCCGAAAACCTCTGCGGGCTGGCGCGCATGGTGCGGTCCTATGCGCTGCCTGCGCTGGAAAGCGTGGCGCTGTGGCACGAGCGCGACATTTCGCATTCGTCAGTGGAGCGCATGATCGGGCCGGACGCCACGGTGACTCTGGATTTTGCGCTCGCGCGCCTTGCCGACATGATGGACAAGCTCATCGTCTACCCCGAAAGCATGAAGAAGAATCTCGACAAGCTCGGCGGGCTTATCTTCTCGCAGCGCGTGCTGCTGGCGCTCACGCAGGCGGGCATTTCGCGCGAGGAGGCCTATGGGCTGGTGCAGCGCAACGCCATGAAGGTGTGGGAGCAGGGCAGGGACTTCCTGGCCGAACTGCTGGCGGACAAGCAGGTGGCGAAAGTGCTGAAACCCTCAGACATTAAAAAACTCTTCGATCTCGGCTATCACACCAGGCACGTCGATACGATTTTCAAGCGGGTATTTGGCTGACGGGCGCATATGAATAATACCGTTTACGATCAGATGGACAGGTTCATGCCCGTGCTTTTTGGCCTTTCGCTGATCGCCATGCTGTTTCTAATCGTCAGTCTCATCCGCCGCCTGCGCAGCAGGGTTAAGGACGTTAAAAGCGGCGTCCGGCATAGAAGGCGGTATCCGGGCCGGAGCTTTACGCTGTTTCTTGCTACAATCATCTGCATGGTATTTATTTCCGCCGCGATGAAAGAAGGCTCGAAGGCCGAGATATTATTTTACCTCGACCACATCGATCCCAAGACGCTCAGCGTCCAGGTAAACGGCGGCAAGGCTACCGATCCCAATGCCGTGATTGACGTTTTGCGCACTATGCCGGATATCCCCGCGCATCACACGCATGCGGTGGGAGGCTTCACTATTGTCATTGACGATCAAATCGGTGGGCTCACGCTGCGGCTCGGGAGGGATTCGGATCGGCCGCAGGAATACTGGGTATTCTACCCCCGTTACCGTTACACCACGCATAATGAGGTTTACCGGATCAACACCGCGCTTTTTGACGGGATTAAGTAGTAGGGCGGTGTTGGGAAAAGTTATGACTAGCCGATACGATATTCTTTTTCAAACCGGACGTTTTAATCTCTCGCAATCCAAAGATTATTTCATTAATCCGTGCTGTTTTGGTGATGACGTTGCAAAGTGGCTGCAAGGTAAGCTAACAGAGCGAAATATCGAATGTAGTGATGTCGGTCAGGAAGATTGGGGATGGTATGTATTTGTCCCGCGAGGAGGACATACTTATTTCGTGGGAATAGGTGGTAATGCTGCAGATAAAGCCTTTGGCAACGAAGGTGAATGGCGCTTCATGATTGAAAAGCGCCGTTCACTTTGGGAGAAATTAACCGGAAAAAATACAATGAGCAAAGATGAAGAAATTGTCGTTATTTTAAAAAATATTATTGAAACAGATCCTGATATTAAACTTATCGAATTGATCGCAGGCTGATGATTTATAGAAATCCACGGCGCTACGGTAGCGGCATATTTTCGAATTTAAACGGCACGTTCAGCATCGACTTTGGCGTGGCGAAATAGACCCTCAACGATGCATCCGCGGCAAGCGGCTGCCTGAAGGAATAGCTGTAGGTATCTGAGCCGTTCATCGTCATCTTGGTCCTGCCGCCTACCTCGATGGTTTTGCCGTCGCCTGATACGAATTCCAGCCTAACCAGTTGCCCTTTCGGGTCGTTTACCGAAAACTGCACGCCGGTCCCCCCGCCTATCCCGAACAAGGAGCCTTTGCTTTGTTCCTGGTTCGAGAAGGTGAGGGAGCCGCCTCCCTTGAGGGCTATGGGCTTGCCAAAATAGCCGGTAATTTTCGGGAGCGTGATAACTGCGTCCGGATCACGGGATGGCGCATAGACCGGGACCATTCCTTCAAGCGTTATGCCCGCTGCCTTGCGCGCGGGGTTGATGAGCTCCGCCGTGATGGTTTCCGTATCGGATTTTTTCTGGCGCGGCTGCATCGTCCACATCATGCTTTCCGCCTTGTCGTCTTTTAGCAGCGATCGCCCCGTATCATCCTTTGCCACGGAAAAGACCGGTGCCCCGATGCCATAGGCATCGAATACGGCATCGCCGCTGAGCTTAAATTCCACTTTCAGCTCCTTGAAGAACTGTCCTGTCGAGCGGTTGTCCGTGATATCGCCGAGCGTAACATTCACCGGCGGGGTCGCGTTTTGAGCTTGCGCGCCTGCGCAGGCCATGCAGGCAAGCAGAAACGTTCCTATGAATCCCGATTTTTTCATATGTGCTCCTCAGTTGGTTATTTACGTTAAAGGCTGTCCAGGATCGCCTTGGCGGAGGCCTTGGGGTCTTTAGCCTGCGTAAGCGGGCGGCCGATGACGAGGTGGGTCGCGCCTTTTTTCACGGCTTCCGCAGGCGTCATGGTGCGCTTCTGGTCATCCTTGCTGCTTCCTGCGGGCCTTATGCCCGGCACCACCAGATTGAAATCGGCCCCGCAATGCTTGCGCAGCGAGGTGATCTCGTAAGGCGAGCAGACAACGCCGTCGAGGCGGCAGCTCTGCGCAAGATCGGCCAGCCGCAGCACCTGATCGTTGATATTGTCGGTGACGCCGGTCATGGCGAGATCCGCCTGGTCGAGGCAGGTAAGCACCGTGACTCCGATAATGAGCGGGCGGGCCTTGCCGGTGATAATGGAGACTTCCATCGAGGCGTCTATGGCGGCCTGCAGCATCGCGCGCCCCCCGGACGTATGCACGGTCATCATGAACGTATTGATGCCCGCCGTCGCCCGGATTGCGCGGGCCACGGTGTTGGGGATGTCGTGAAACTTGAGGTCGAGGAAGACCGGTATTTTGTGATGCTCAAGCTGGCGCACGCCGGTCGCGCCGTTAGCTGTGAAGAATTCGAGCCCGAGTTTTACCGCGCCGATATGCGAGTGCAGTGTGTCAATGAGGCGGCTCGCCTCGTCGATATCGGTCGTATCGATAGCGCAGATAAGGGGGTTATGGATGGGCTTCGTGGGCTTCATTGTCTTCATCGTAACGCGTCCCCGTTAAGATCGCGTGAACAATGGCGGGGGTTTAAAGTAAATTCAATTGTAAATTAAATGAAATTGAACGCGAAACGTTTCCATCCGAGCATTTGCCTCACTGATTACGGCATACTGATTATACGAATTATATTAATATCGTATTTAAGCCAAATCCGCGGGAAAAATGGAGGCAGGAAATGCAGCATTTGTGCTGCTTTTGGTGGTTGCATGGACCGTTCACAAAATCACGCCGAACCGCTTAACGCGAAGGGGCTTGATTGTCCTTCTGCTTATCGTCGCCATTTAATGCTTTTGCGATCTTTTTATTCTCGGCAAGGAAGAGCATGGCGCCCAGTGTGATGGCGGCTGCTTCCAGCCCGTTCATTACGACCGGCCATTTCTGGTGCTTCTCCAGCATTTCCCATTTTTGAGGCAAGGTGTCGAGCGAGAGCATGTTCAGTCGCTCTTTGTAGGCTTTTGCGAAGTCTCCTCGCATCCCTTTCGTTTCAGCAGGAAAATCGACCTTTGCGCCTTTCTGAATGCGTTCAACCGCACTCCTGCCCGCCTCGCGCCTCTTGGCATGTATGCCGCCCAGCCTGTCTGCCTCTTCGGTGGCATGCTCGCCTGTTACCCCGCGAATGTCCTTTATCGCTCCGTCATCCTTGATATTGTCATAGACAAAGCCGTCCATCGTGCTTTTTGCGCGCGTATAGCCTATGATTGCCGCAGCAGGATAGGCGGTTACCACAAGCGTTTTGCTTACGAGCCCCGGCTTGTCGCTGTCATCGGAATTACTATTATCAGCCATGTTACCAGTATAGCGAGTATTTCATGTCGTTGTTATTACAATTTTGTGACAGAAAATGAAATCGGCCCTAAAAATACAATACTGATTTTCCTAGAGAAAGATCTGCCTAACCCAGCACATACACCGTCTCGCCGCCCACGATGGTGCGAACGGCCCGGCCCTTAACTTTCCAGCCCTCGAACGGCGAGTTGTGCGACTTGCTCATGAAGTCCTCCGGCTCAAGCACCCATTCATGGCCGAGGTCGATGAGCGTGAGGTCGGCTGGTGTGCCCTTCTTCAGGCGGCCTGCATTCACCTGAATGATGTCGGCGGGCTTATAGGTCATGGCAGCGATGACATCGCGCAGCGGCATCTGTTTCTTGTGATAAAGCATGAGCGAAAGCGGCAGCATGGTTTCGAGCCCCACAATGCCGACCGCCGCATAGGTCATAGGCACGCGCTTGCTTTCCTCGTCGTGCGGCGCGTGATCGGTGGCGATCGCGTCAATTGTGCCGTCTTTTAAGCCCTCGATGACGGCAAGGCGGTCTTTCTCGGCGCGCAGCGGCGGGTTCATCCGGCAGAATGTGCGGTATTCGCCCACTGCGTCGTCCGTCAGGCTGAAATGGTGAGGCGCAGCCTCGGCAGTAACGCGCAGCCCTTTCTTCTTGGCGCGGCGCACGGCGTCAATGGCCTCCGCAGTGGTGATATGCAGCACATGGTAGCGCCCGCCGGTAAGCTCGGTGAGGATAATGTCGCGCTCTACGATAATCGCCTCCGACGCATTGGGCGTACCGGGAAGGCCCAGCTTTGCAGAGACCGCGCCTTCGTTCATGCAGCCGCCCGCGACCAGGTTGAGGTCTTCGGCATGCTGCGCCACGGGGATACCGAAATCGCGCGAATAAGCGAGCGCACGACGCATGAGCAGGGCATTCATCACCACGGTGCCGTCATCGGTGAAGCCCACCGCGCCCGCTTCCCTGAGCAGGCCCATTTCAGAGAGTGCCTCGCCCTTGCGGCCTTTGCTGATACAGCCGTAGGCGCGGACATTGACGTAGGCTGAATCCCTGGCGCGGCGGTGGATGAATTCCAGCACCGATACGTCGTCGATGACGGGGTCGGTGTTGGGCATGCAGGCGACCGTGGTGACGCCGCCTGCCGCCGCCGACTTGCTGCCGGTGTGGATGGTTTCCTTATATTCCTGCCCCGGCTCTCGGAAATGCACCTGGATATCGAGCAGGCCGGGCGTGAGCAGGTGGCCCTTGCAGTCGATGATTTCCGCGCCTTCCGGCTTGCCGTCGTTGAAGAGGCGCGGGCCAAGATCGGCAATCACATTGCCCTTGGTGAGCAGTGAGCCCTTCACATCAAGCCCTGACTCCGGGTCGAACAGCCGGGCATTGACATACGCCACCTTGTGGCTGGAGTTGCGCGCCCGGTCGGGCAGGGTGAAAGTTTGTTTTGCCGTCTTCATTGCAAGGTATGTGAAAGGATTTCCAGCACCGCTTGCCTCACCGCCACGCCCATCTCCACCTGGTCGAGTATGATGCTGCGGTTTAGGTCGTCAGCGAGCTTGGTGTCGATCTCCACGCCGCGGTTGATGGGGCCGGGATGCATGATGAGTGCGTCGGGCTTGGCAAGCGCCAGCTTCTCCTCGTCCAGCCCCCAGAAGTGGAAATATTCACGTATCGAAGGGATGAACTGCGTTTCCATGCGCTCAAGCTGCAGCCGCAGCATCATGATGATGTCGCAGCCCTTGAGGCCCTTGCGCATGTCGTAAAACACCGCCGCGCCCAGTTTCTCCGGCTGCGGCGGCATGAGCGTGGACGGTGCGATGATGCGCACCTTTGCACCCATGGCGTTCAGCAGCAATATGTTGGAGCGTGCCACGCGGCTGTGGAGGATATCCCCGCAGATGGCAACGGTGAGCCCTTCGATGCGGCCTTTTTTGCGGCGGATAGTAAGCGCGTCCAGCAGAGCCTGCGTCGGGTGCTCATGGCTGCCGTCGCCCGCATTGATGACGGCGCAGTTAACTTTGCGCGAAAGCAAGTGCACCGCGCCGGATTCGGGATGGCGCACGACGATGAAATCCGGATGCATGGCGTTGAGCGTCATGGCGGTGTCGATCAGCGTCTCGCCTTTTTTTACTGACGAGGTGGCGACTGACATATTTATCACATCCGCGCCCAAACGTTTGCCCGCAAGCTCGAACGACATGCGCGTGCGTGTTGAGTTTTCAAAAAACAGATTGAGAAGCGTGCGGCCTTTGAGGATGGGAAATTTTTTATCGATCTGGCGGTTCTTCTCGATATAGCCTTCGGCAAGATCAAGAATGCGCGTTATGTCTTGCTTTGAAAGCCCTTCGATTCCCAGCAGGTGCCGGTGCGGATAGACCCAAGGTTTTTTCGAGGAAAGTATTTTACCCATGTTACCGCTTGTGAACCTTTTTGCCCCCGTCTATATTTCGGACAATTTCATGAAGGTCATGACATAAAATGCGCGCTTCCGCAATACTCATAGGAATTATGGCCCTGTTTCTCGCCTCGTGCGACGAGCTGGCGCCGCAGATCAAGCCCAAGGACAGGGCAGCGCTTGCCGCGCTCAAAGGGCCGGATACGGGCCATATTGAAGGCGTCTTGAACGCGCAGGCCTCGCAGGCGGCAGCTATGGGCGACTTCAAGCGCGCGGCGCAGACCTATAAGCAGCTGGTGGATAAATATCCAGACAAAACAGAATATAAACTCGGGCTTGCCGAAAGCCTGCGGCGTGCGGGAGACAATGTCAGCTCGCTGACAATAACGGACGAGATACTTGCAAAAGACTCGAAGAATGCCGCGGCGCTGGAGAACAAGGGGCTCGCCCTGATGGGCACGGGTGAGTTTGCGGAAGCCGGCACGGCGTTCGGCGAGGTGATGAAAACCGATCCCAACCGTTGGCGCACGCTTAACGGCATTGGCATCTTGTTTGCGATGAAGGGAAAATATGACGGGGCAGTCGCTTATTTCCAGGCGGCGCTCAATGTGAGCACCGATAACCCGAGCGTGCTCAACAACGCGGCGCTGACCTATGCCATCGATCGCCAGTTTTACCGCGCCTATGATGCTTTTGGACGCGCAAAACGCCATCTGGAGCCGGGCAGCGCGGAGATGAAGCGCATCGACCTGAACCTTGCGCTGGTCTACGCGGTTGACGGCAAGCTTGACGAGGCGGAGCAGACTGCGACGCCTCACTTAAGCAAGGAGGCGCTTTACAATAACATGGGGTATTATTCCACCCTCGCCAAGAACACTGAGCTCGCGAAGACCTATCTCAACATGGCGCTCACCCAGAGCCCAACCTATTATGAACGCGCCTGGAAGAACCTGGGGGCATTGACGGGGGAAAACACCACCATGCCTCCGCTTGAAAACCCACCCGCAGCGAACTCTCCGTCCGCAGGCGGGGCGCAACAGGCGCCAATGCCTAATGAAATGCCCGTTAGTGCCATTCCCGAGTCCAAACCGGCTGTGCCCGTCGCTGCCGTTCCTGCAAGCGAAGGGACGGAGGAGCCGCAGAAAGCCGAGACGCCGAAGCCTGAGGAGAAAGCGGCGGCTGATACCAAGAAGGCGGATGAGAAAAAAGCCGCCTCTGCTGATGCGAAGGACAAGGCGAAGAAGGCAGAGAAAACTAAAAAGGCAGAGAAAGCCAAGAAAGAAGAAAAGGCCAAGAAAAAAGAGGAGAAGGCTAAAGCCAAAAAGAAGGAAGAAAAGCCCAAGGCTAAAAAGAAGGCAGAGCCAAAGAAGAAAAAGGAGGAAGGCAGCGAACCTGACAAAGATGGCACGGATAATTCGCAGAAAAGCGAACAGCCTGGCATCAACCCGGATGTCATATTGTTGCACCCGCCGAAAGAAGCTGCCACACCCGCGCCCCAGCCAAACAGCGAATGGGACGCCGTGGATAAGCCGCAAAGCGAAGCCGACAAAAAGGAATTGCCGCCTCTGCCGACCGAGTCCGCGCCTTCCGGAAGCGGGCAGCAAACCCGTTAATGGCGTAATGGAAGATGGGCACGCTTCGTATATTGCTTGCCTCTCTCGTTTTGGCCTCGCATTCAGGCCTTCTTAATCCTCAAATCGGTGGTCTTGCCGTTGAGAGCTTCTTCGTTATCTCCGGCTTTTACATTCAGATGATTTTGCGGGAGAAATATATCGGCCAGCCCGGGTGGCGCGGCAAATTTCTCAAAAGCCGCATGCTTCGTATCTTTGTGCCTTACTGGACGGTGCTGATCGGCACTGTGGTGATTATGCTGCTGCTGTTTCCGGAATCCATAGGGAAACGTCTGCCGATGTTCGCGCTGCTTAGCAAAGATCCGTCCAGCCGGGACAGTATCACGATGTCGTTCTCAAACATCTTCATCATTGGCCAGGATTACTTCAAGGTCTGGAGGATGGTGGACAATGAGTGGAAGACATACCGGGAGGCAATCATTATTCCTCCGGCCTGGTCAATCAGCCTGGAGCTGATGTTTTATATCCTGGCGCCGTGGCTGCTCGCCTGCCGCACGCGGGTTTTGGTTTTTGTGACTGCATTGAGCCTGATGGCGAAATTCCTGATTCTTGCAACCACCAGGGTTTCGCCTCTCGCTTATGAGTGCGGTGATGGCCTGGTTAACGGCATATTCCCTTTGGAGCTCGGGCTTTTCACGGCCGGCTCGCTATGCTACCGCTATTACGCGTATCGCCTTGCAGCCGATGGGTTTGAGGGGGAGGCTTTTAAATGGCGCACGGTATTGGTGGCCTCCACTGTGTCAATGATCCTGGTTTTGACCCGAGTCAACCCCATCTTATTTTCATATCTCATTTTTTATTACACATATGTTTTATTTCTTATCATCGTTCTGCCGTTCATATTTGCCGCCTCCCGCTCAAATCGCTGGGACAGGCGATTGGGTGAACTTTCCTATCCGTTTTACCTCTGCGCTTTTCCTGTGGCCACTGATCTCCTGAAAAAGAATGTTTCGCTCACTTTATGGTTCCCTCTGGCGGAAGTGATTACGTTGTGCCTGGCGTATCTGATTATGCGGTATGTTGAAGATCCGCTCACCCGCTTCCGGCACCGGCGGTTCTATGCCGCTTCCCCTAGCTCTCCCTATGCACTGCGAAGCCGGCCAGGGCCTGTTGCGTAGGCATGATTTCAAGCACGGTAATATTGATGTGCGGAGGCTGGGCGAGGCAGAACAGGATCGATTCGGCGACATCTTCGGCGGAAAGCGCGCGCGTGCCTTTATAGACTGCGTCTGCTTTGCTTTTCTCCCCGTGGTAGCGCACGAGCGAGAACTCGGTTTCGGCCATACCCGGCTCGATATTGGTGACGCGGATATTCTTGCCAAGCAGGTCTGAGCGCAGGTTCTGCGAGAACTGCCTGATGAATGCCTTGGTCGCGCCGTACACGTTGCCGCATGGGTAAGGGTAGGTGCCCGCCACCGAGCCGATATTGACGATATGTCCCTTGCCGCGCTTCACCATGCCCGGCACCAGCAGTTCCGTGCAGTAAAGCACGCCCTTGATATTGGTATCCACCATCTGCTCCCAGTCGGCAAGCGAGGTATCAGGCACTTTTGCCATGCCAAGCGCAAGGCCTGCATTGTTCACCAGCACATCGATGTCCTTGAATGCTGCGGGCAGCTTGCCGATGGCTTTTTTCACTTCGTCATAGTTGCGCACGTCGAAGGTGAGCGTGTGCGCATTGTCGCCCAGCTTCTTTTTCAGCTGCTTCAGGCGATCCTCGCGCCTGCCCGTGGCGACGATACGCGCACCTTCCTTCGCAAAGCGCAGGGCCATCGCATGGCCGAAGCCCGCCGTCGCACCGGTGATGAAGATGGTTTTTCCCTTCAGGGCCTTCATGCCGCGGCATTTTCCAGCAGCGATTGACGCAGCGAATTGCGCATGCCCTGGAAGTCGTCCTTTTTTAATTTGGGTGCGTTCATGGCAAAATCCACAAGCCCTCCCGTCATATGGAACACAATCTGTTCGCGCTGCCGTTTATCGCAGCTCAGCCATTGCGTGATGAGCGTATTGGCGAGCGGTGACAGGAATTTTCCGCTGGTATCCAGCACCACCACGAGCGCGTAGGCAACATCGGTAAGGGTAAGTATGCGGTATATTTCCCTGAGCGTTGGCACTTTTTTGGGCTCGGCTGCGGTATAAAGCGTAAGACCGAGGAAAAACACGCGTGAAATCCTGGAGAGCTCGTTATCCACGGGCCAGATCTCTTTTCCTACCTCAAAGGCGAAGTTGGCCGTTTCGGGTAACGTCTTCTTGAGCAGGCTGTCGCCGGCCAGCGCCACGATCATATCATCGGGGCGATGCTCCTTCCGGCGAGCGGCTCGACAACCTCGAAGACCCGTTCCGGCTTTACCGCTGCCACACGATCATGAACTGCGCCAAGACATGCCCCAAAGGCCTGAACCCAGCCAAGGCCATTGCCGAAATCAAAAAGCTGCTGGTGGAAAGAAGGGTTTAGTCCTCATGAAGCGTTTTACCGTACCCTGCGATTTCAAAGGAAAGACATGGCCGTTCCATATCTATGTCGGCGAGCCGTCCCCGGACAGGCAT
>Ga0207107_1162_pt1 | contig 10873 bp, 8 predicted proteins | sample Alteio_BWMinHeat_75_FD_153555 | JGI IMG/M metagenome (GOLD analysis project Ga0207107, IMG submission 153555) | Enriched cells from forest soil in Barre Woods Harvard Forest LTER site, Petersham, Massachusetts, United States -... | ecosystem: Environmental > Terrestrial > Soil > Temperate forest >... | reverse complement strand
GGGTCGCCGCCGATGCCGATGCAGGTGGACTGGCCGATGCCCAGCTGCGTCAATTGATGAACGGCTTCGTAGGTCAGCGTGCCGCTGCGGCTGACCACGCCGACGTTTCCCTGCTTATGAATGCGGCCAGGCATGATGCCGATCTTGCATTTGCCGGGAGAGATGATGCCCGGGCAGTTCGGGCCGATGAGGCGCGTTTTCTTGAAGTCCACGATGGCGGCGACGCGCACCATGTCGAGCGCGGGAATGCCTTCGGTAATGCAGACCACAAGCGGGAGTTCCGCGTCGGCGGCTTCCAGGATGGCGTCAGCGGCGTAAGGCGGGGGAACAAAAATCACGGAAGCATTTGCCCCCGTGGCTTTCGTGGCGTCGGCGACAGTGTTGAAGACCGGCCTTTCAAGGTGTTTTGTGCCGCCTTTGCCGGGAGTGACTCCGCCGACGACGTTGGTCCCATACTCAATCATCTGTTGAGCATGAAAGGTTCCTTCGCGGCCTGTGAAGCCTTGAACGATCAAGCGCGTTTTTTCGTTCACCAGGACGCTCATCGCGCACCACCTGCAAGCTTCACTACTTTTTGCGCTCCATCTTTCATGCCGTCGGCGATGGTGAAATTTAGTCCGCTGTCACGGAGAATCTGCTGGCCCGCTTCCACGTTGGTTCCTTCCATGCGAACGACGACGGGGACATTTAACTTCAAATCTTTGGCGGCGGCGACTACGCCGGTGGCGAGAACATCGCAGCGTAGAATGCCGCCGAAAATATTGATGAACACGGCCTTGACTGCGGGATCGCTCATGAGGATTCGGAAAGCGCTCTTGACCTGATCGGCGGAAGCGCCGCCGCCGACATCCAGAAAGTTCGCGGGAGAGCCGCCGGCGTACTTGATGATGTCCATGGTGGCCATGGCCAGGCCGGCGCCGTTGACCATGCAGGCGACGCTGCCGTCGAGCTTGATGTAGTTGAGGCCGTACTTGGAGGCTTCGACTTCGAGCGGATCTTCCTCGTCGAGGTCGCGGAGTTCGCGCAGATCCTTGTGACGGAAGAGCGCGTTGTCGTCGAACGTCATCTTCGCGTCGAGGGCCACGAGTTTGCCGTCGCCGGTGAGCACGCAAGGATTGATTTCCAGCATCGAAGCGTCGGTGTCAATGAAGGCGCGATAGAGAGACTGCAGGAAGGGGACCGCGGAGTTCGCGATCTCGCCAGGCAAGCCGAGGCCGAAGGCGATTTTGCGCGCTTGATAGGGCTGCAGGCCAATCGCCGGATGAATCGCTTCGCGCAAGATGGCGCCGGGATTGTTCTTCGCAACTTCCTCGATTTCCATGCCGCCGGCTGCGCTGGCCATAAAGGCGACATGGCCTGAGCCGCGATCGACGAGCAGGCCGAGATAAAGTTCGCGCTTGATGTCGAGGCCTTCTTCAATGAGCAGGCGCTTGACGATGCGCCCGGTCGGACCGGTCTGCGGAGTGACCAGCTTCATGCCCAGAATGTGGCTCGCAATGTCCGCGGCTTCGTCGGAGGAGCGCGCCAGCTTTACTCCGCCCGCTTTGCCGCGGCCGCCGGCGTGGATTTGCGCTTTGACGACGACGAGGTTGGCGTGCGATCTCAGGCGGTGCGCCGCCTCGCGCGCTTCGTCCTTAGTGAACGCGACTTCGCCGCGAGGCGTGGTGACGCCGTAGCGGGCAAGAATCGCCTTGGCCTGGTATTCATGAATCTTCATCGGGTACCGTTTTCCGTTCGACTTTGAAACTGTCTGCTAGTGTTAGAATTTTGACGTCATGTGAAACATAGAAGTTTAACCGGAAGGCGGAAACGGAGCAAGGATGCGGGAAATGGCCCCGGAATTGTCGAAGAAATGGATACTTCATCGCGGGGGATGCTGCCGGCTTGCGGCGGTATTGCGATGACGCTATCGCCGATCGAGCGTGTCGAGGCCGGGCACGTCCTGAAGCGCGCAGAAGCAGAGTCGGTGATGGAAGAGCTGCTTTCGGGGCGCGTCGGCACGCCGGAGATCGTGCGGCTGCTGGCGGCGCTCAATCGGCGGCCCATTGAGGTGCCGGAGCTGGTGGGCTTCGCGCAGGTGATGCGGCGGCACGCCACGCGCGTGTTTGCGGAGGGAGAGGCTCGGCCCGCGAACATGGTGGATACTTGCGGAACCGGCGGCGACGCGTCGAACACATTTAATATTTCGACAGCGGCGGCGATCGTTGCGGCGGCGGCGGGAGCGCGCGTCGCGAAGCATGGGAATCGCGCGGCCAGCTCGCAAAGCGGTTCGGCGGACGTGCTCGAAGCGCTGGGAGTGCGGATTGACTTGCCGTTCGAAGAGTACGGGCGTGCGATCCGCGAGATTGGCATTGGATTTTTGTTCGCGCAAGCCGCGCATACGGCTACGCGGCATGCCGTCCACGCGCGAAAGCAGATTGGCGTCCGCACCGTGTTTAATTTGCTGGGGCCGCTGACGAATCCTGCCGGGGCGCAATCGCAAGTGCTGGGCGTTTTTTCAGAAGATGTGCTTGACCTCGTTGCCGCAACGCTGGCGGAGCTGGGTGTCGAGCGCGCCTTTGTGGTGCACGGGGCGGGTGGCCTGGATGAGATTTCGCTTGCGGGAGAGACGGCGGTCGCGGATGTGCGAGGCGGCTCTGTCCAGCGCTTCAAAGTGACGCCGGAAGATTTCGGCGTGGCGCGCGCCCCGCTCGAATCCATCCGCGGAGGGACGGCCGCGGAAAACGCGGCGCTCATCCAGCGCATTCTGGAAGGCGAAGCCGGACCAGCGCGCGATATCGTGGTGATCAATGCCGCGGCTGCCCTTGTCGCTGCCGGTCTGGCGGCCAATTTCCGCGAAGCCGCGGGGCTCGCCAGCTTCGTAATCTCCTCAGGGGCGGCAAGCGACAAACTGGCGAGCCTAGTGGCCTTCACTGCCGAGAGTTAGATTCACAATCAGGATTTCGATTCGAGAAAGTGTTTTGAATTGCGTGTGTTCGAGACTGGCAAGGCAACCGGAGGAAAACTTTGAGAAATTTTGCGGCCACTTTGTTGATTGTTTTTTTACCGAACGCGGCGCTCGCGCAGAAGCCAACTTCACCGTCGCCAGCGCAGGTCGCCCAGGAAGTGCGCGACTACCGGATGGACAACGAGGACCGCATCGTGCGCGAGCTCACCGAATTCCTTGCCATCCCCAATATCGCGAGTGACACGCCGAATATTCAGAAGAACGCGGCGCATCTGGTCGGAATGCTGGAGGCGCGCGGGATCGAAACGCACCTGTTGCCGATTAGCGGGCGCGGGCCGGTGGTTTTCGGCAAGCTAATCACGCCGGAAGCGAACCGTACGGTGATTTTTTACGCGCACTACGACGGGCAGCCGGTCGAAGCGGCCGCGTGGACAGATGGAAAACCGTTTGAGCCGGCGCTTCGCGATGCCGCCATCGAAGCCGGCGGAAAGCGTATTCCTTTTCCCGAGAACCGCGGGCAACACCGCGGGATGTATAACGACGATTGGCGGATTTACGCGCGTTCGTCCTCGGATGACAAATCGCCGATCGTGGCGCTGCTGGCAGCGATCGATGCGCTTCGGGCAAAGCAGATTCCGCTCGGAGTGAATTTGAAAGTGATCTTTGAGGGCGAGGAAGAAGCCGGATCGCCGAATCTGCAGCGAACGCTCGAGCTGCACAAGAATTTGCTGGGGGCGGACCTGCTCATCACGGCCGATGGCCCCGTGCATCAGAGCGGGCGGCCGCTGGTTTTCTTCGGGAACCGCGGTGTGATCGGGGTCGGCGTCACGGTTTACGGGCCGGTGCGAGCGTTGCACAGCGGGCATTATGGAAACTGGGCGCCGAATCCGGCGATGGAGTTGTCGCGGCTGCTGGCATCGATGAAGGACGCAGACGGGCGCGTGCGGATTGACGGTTTCTACGATGACGTTGCGCCGCTAGGCGAGGCTGAAAAAAAAGCGCTCGCGGAAATGCCGGCGAACGACGCCGATCTCAAACGCGAACTGGGCATCGCCAAACCGGAAGGCGGCGGGAAGAAGCTTGTGGAGCTGCTTATGCAGCCCTCGCTGAATATTCGCGGATTGCGCAGCGCGTACGTGGGTGAGCAAGCGCAGAACGTCGTGCCGGAGAAAGCGGAGGCTTCGCTCGATACGCGGCTGGTGAGAGGAGAGGACCCGCAGCAGAAATTCGATCAGATCGCACTGTTTGTGCGAAAGCAGGGCTTCTACGTGATCGATCGCGAGCCCACGATCGAAGAAAGGCGCACGTACGCGCGGATCGCCAAAGTGACCTATGAAGGAGGCTACCGCGCTTCGCGGACGCCGATGGATTTGCCGGCGTCGAAAGCGCTGGTGCAAGTCGTGCAGGGAGCGACGGGAAACACGACGGTCGTTGCGCCAGCGCTTGGCGGCAGCGTGCCGATGTATATTTTTGAAGACCTTGGTTTGCCTTGGATCGGCGTGCCCATCGTGAACTATGACAATCATCAGCACAGCTCGGATGAAAATCTGCGGCTGGGGCATTTCTGGCGCGGGATGGAGATCTACGCGGCGATTCTGGCGGATTTGAATTGGTAGGCAGCAAGGGGTTTTGGGTGAGTCCGAACAGCTAGCTAAATCGTGCGCAGATCGATCGTGAAAAGGCGCTGATTTTCCGGTATTTCGAGCAAAGCAAAACACAAAAGAGGACCGCGACCGAACGAGCGATCAAAGTGAAGAGGTTTTCCCTGCGAATCCAAGGCTTGAATCTCTTCAATTGAGGAATCCTGGAGCTTCGCCAGATAAAGTGGGCCCTCGCGGCGGTAAGCTGGCGTCATGAGAAGCCGATCGCCGTCAACAGCGAAGGACCGAACTGGCTTCGCGGGCCAGTCTAGCCAGGCATGGGCAAGCTTCTTATCTCGCAGCCTGACTAAAGGAAAACTCGAGTAGTAGTCTAGCCATACTTCATCTTCGGCAAAAACATTAATGGCATAGCAATCGTCTATAGTAGGCAGGGCGTTCGGCTCGACAATTTCAGACCAATACTGAAGAAGCGGCTCTCCTTTCTCGTTCAGGCAGACGAGCCCGGACTGCCCAAGGTCTCCGCCGCCAAACACTCCCTCGTCGAAGTAGCCAATCCATATCTCACCGGCTGCGGTAGTTTGTACATGCTCGATTCCGTCACCTGCATGAAAGGACGAAAGAATAGTTCCATTGTTGTCGAAAATGTCGGCGTTAGCTTCCTTGCCTCTTCCGGCGCGGCCTTCCACAAGTAACCAGCGTCCTGCAGGGAGAGGTTGCGCAAAGCTGTATCGCTTGCCGCTTGGCGCGAAAGTCTGGGCAAGCTCCCAACCAGTGGGGCCTAGGCGATAGATTTTATAGACGAGAGGCCCGGATGGCAGACTTGCTCGACTGCGGTCATGAGGAAATGGCCTATCAAACTCAATACAAGTAGTTCTTGGTTGGGTCCAATCGAACTCCGTACATGAGTGCTCCCTCCTATGAGCTCGCTGATGTTTGCTGCCAAGGAGACAGGAATGGATCTCATTTTGTCTCTACAAAGAAAGGAAATTGGAGAGGAGCTGCTTGCCGGAATCGGTTAGAACGGATTCCGGATGGAACTGCACGCCTTCGATTTTGTGGCGGCGGTGACGAAAGCCCATGATGATGCCGTCGTCGGTCTGGGCGGTGATCGTCAATTCGCGGGGCAATGATTTTTTCTCGACGATCAGGGAATGGTAGCGCGTGGCGGTGAACGGATCCGGCAGCTTGCGGAAAATATTCTTCCCATCGTGGTGGATCTGGCTCGTTTTACCGTGAAAAAGTTTCGGGGCGCGGATGATTTTACCGCCAAACGCGGCGCCGATTGCCTGATGGCCCAAGCAAACACCGAGGATGGGAAACTTTCCGGCGAGGCGTTCGACCAGCTCCACGGAAATGCCTGCTTCTTGTGGAGTGCAAGGTCCGGGAGAAATTACGATGCCTTCCGGCTTGCGACGGATAATTTCATCGACGGTAATTTTGTCGTTGCGATGCACTTCGACGGTGCAACCCAACTCGCCCAGATATTGGGCGAGGTTGTAGGTAAAGGAATCGTAGTTGTCGAGCAGCAGAATCATGACGATTTCCCCGATCGGTTTCCGCGGTGCGCTCTTTCCAGAGCGGTGAGCAGCGCTTTCGTCTTGTTTACGCTCTCTTGATATTCGCCCTCCGGTGTGGAATCTGCAACTATTCCGCCGCCGGCCTGGACGTGGGCTACGCCATTTTTCATGACCATGGTACGAAGCGCGATGCAGGAGTCGAGGTTGCCCGCAAAATCGAGGTAGAGGATGCCGCCGGCATAGACTCCGCGGCGCGTGCGCTCTAGCTCTTCGATGATTTCCATGGCGCGAACCTTGGGCGCGCCGGAGACCGTGCCGGCCGGAAAACAGGCCATCAAGGCGTCGAAACAGTCCACGTCTTCGCGCAAGCGGCCGCGCAGGCTGGAAACCAGATGCATGACGTGCGAGTACCGCTCGACGGTGAGCAGTTTTTCGGGCTTCACCGTGCCGTAGTCGCAGACGCGGCCGAGATCGTTGCGGCCCAGATCGACGAGCATGATGTGCTCCGCGCGCTCTTTTTCGCTGGCCAGCATTTCCTTTTCGAGACGCTGATCTTCGGCTTCGTCCTTGCCGCGCGGGCGCGTGCCGGCGATGGGACGATAGAAAACATCACGTCCCTGAACCTTGACGAGCATTTCCGGTGAGCTGCCGAAAACGAAGACGTCGTTCAGTTGCAGGTAAAAAAGATAAGGCGAGGGATTCAGGGCGCGAAGCTCGCGATAGACCTCGAATGGCTGGGCTTTCGTTTTCGCGGAGAACCGCTGGCTCAGCACGACTTGAAAAATATCCCCAGCGCGAATGTATTGCTTGGCCTTGCGCACAGCGGCGAGGTATTCAGGCTGGCGAAAATTGGAATTCACTTTGAGCGAGCTGCGTTTCCCCGCTTTCGAGGGCTTCTTGGGGCGTTCGGCGGGCACGGGTTCATCGAGCAGGCGGCGCGTCTCCTTGATTTCGCGAACGGCGGCGTTGTATTTCGTGCGGAGGCTGCCGGGGCCTTCGGTGAAAACATTGCGAACGATCCACAAGCGGTGCTGCACGTGGTCGAAAGCGATGAGGCCGTGATAGAACATCAGCATCGCGTCATAGAGGCCGATTTCATCGCGGAGGCGCTTGGGGAGGCGCTCGATGAGGCGCACCATGTCGTAACTGAAATACCCGATAGCGCCAGCGACTAGCGGCGGCAATCCGGGGAGGCGCACGGGGCGAAAACGCTCGATGCGTTCGCGGAGGAACGAGATGGGGTCGCGCTCCTCCCAAACCATGCGGTCGCGGCTCTCGAGTACGCACGCGCCGTTGGCGAAGCGAAAGATTTCCTCCGGGTGCGCGCCTGCGAAGGTGTAGCGCGCGATTTTTTCGCCGCCTTCCACGCTTTCGAGGAGGAAAGAGTACCGCGCGCCTTGGGCGATCCGCAGATAGGCGCTGATGGGAGTCAGCAAATCCGCGGAAAAGACATCGTAAACGGGGATGAGGTTGCCCTGCTTGGCGAGGCGCTGAAATTCGCGGAAGTCCGGGTGGATCATGGGAGTAGGTTCGCGGTTCCGACCGCGTCGGAATCTTCGATCGACAGTTTTCGCTTCACAAAAAAAGGAGACCTATTATTACATTACTTCCGGCTGGCCCGGATTATTCGTCAGAGGCCCGACGGTATTTGGAAGAGACAGGCCCTCCTCACCCCACCCCCTATGTTTTTTGTAAGTGTTGCATCTAAAGGACTTATGGTTTATGTAAGTGGTTTAGAATCAACACTTACAGGCATTCTATAAGTGTTGATTCTAAATGGGTTAGTCCGGCCATGGATCTGGCATCCGGAGAAGCGAAGGAACGCTACGGCGATCATTGGGCCTGGGCTAGACGCGGAAGTCCCCAAAGAGGCATTAAGGCTGTAACCGTGATTTCCTTACGGGAAGGCGAACTACTTCACAAAAACAATATACCAGGATCACATGACCCCTGTGTCAACTGGAAAATCAACGTAGTGGTCATTTTTCGGAACGGCGTTTACCAGGATTAGTTTGGATTTGTCTTCGTTGACTTGCGTCGCACCCCCAACCTAACATGTGCTTCGCATGCTAGGCACCGATTCTCTAATCGGCCAAACCATTTCGCACTACCGCATCCTGAGAAAACTCGGCAGCGGCGGCATGGGCGTTGTCTACAAGGCCGAAGACACCCGCCTCCACCGTAATGTTGCCCTGAAATTCCTACCCGATGATCTAGCGAAAGACCGACAGGCGTTAGCGCGTTTTCAGAGAGAGGCACAGGCGGCGTCGGCCTTGAACCATCCCAACATCTGCACCATTCATGACATTGGCGAAGCAGAAGGGAAGGCGTTCATCGCTATGGAGCATCTGGAGGGTGCCACGCTGAAGGACCACATTGCGGGGCGCCCCGTAGAGATGGAGACACTTTTGAATCTCGGCGTCGAAATCGCTGATGCGCTCGACGCCGCCCACTCGATGGGAATCGTTCATCGAGATATTAAGCCAAGCAACATCTTCGTATCGGACCGGGGCCACGCCAAAATACTCGATTTTGGGCTGGCTAAGCTTGCCTCGCCCACACCCTCGAACCGGACCTCGGGCGATGGTGTGGAGACGATGTCCGTCGAAGAGCAGCACCTCACGAGTCCCGGCATAGCGATCGGGACGGTGGCATACATGTCGCCCGAGCAGGTGACGGGCAAAGCGTTGGATTCACGCACGGACCTCTTTTCGTTTGGGATCGTGCTTTATGAGATGGCCACGGGAACGCTGCCGTTCCGCGGCCAAACTTCGGGGATTATCTTCGAGGCCATTCTCAATCGAACGCCAGCCCCAACGGTTAAGCTAAACCCTGACATCCCGTCCGGGCTAGAGCAAATAATCAACAAGGCACTAGAGAAGGACCGGAATCTACGTTACCAACATGCTGCCGATATTCGCGCTGACTTGCAGCGGTTGAAGAGGGACACTACGTCTGGAAAGACCGCTCGCGTGGATGCTGTCGCACCGGTTGCGAGCGGCAAATTCCGCTGGCTCGGGCTGCTTGCCGTTGTAATCGTCATTTTGGCGATCGCTGGAACGTTCTTTTGGCTGCGCGCACCCCAGACTCCTCCGAGGGTGCTCGCTACTACCGAACTCACCAAAGATGGCGTGCCGAAGTATAGACTGCTCACCGATGGGTCACGGCTATATATCGGAGAAACCAAAGGGCCGACCCAGTTCCTGGTGCAAGCAGCCGTTACCGGAGGCGAGACTTCGCGGATTCCCACCCCGTTCCCAGCCGGACGCGTCATGGATATCTCTCCCGATCATTCCCAGCTCCTAGTGGCAAATTTTGCTGGCCTCGATCCAGCGGAGTTTTGGGCACTCCCGCTTCCCAGCGGGCCACCGCGCCGGATTGCCGACGTGACGGGTAGTACCGGCAAGTGGTCCCCCGATGGCCGCCAATTAGTTTTTTCAAGAGGTGATAGCGTTTACTTAGCTAAGGCAGATGGCACCGATGCGCGCAAGTTGTTCACGGTGGCATATGGGGCCCGCAACCCGCAGTTTTCTCCGGACAGCACTCGCATTCGGTTCAATGTTTGGAACGACAAAGATGATTCAAACTCGATTTATGAGATTCGAACGAACGGCACTAATCTTCATCCTCTGCTACCGGACTGGCGGAACCGGCATTCTGAATGCTGCGGCGTATGGTCGCCCGACGGCCGTTATTTTTTCTTCTTAAATAATGATCCTGTGCTTGGGGGAGGGAACATATGGGCGTTACAGGAGTCGAATAGTGCGTTTCGCAAGTATCCATCAAGGCTGTTTCAGCTTACGGCTGGACCAATGCTATTCGGTGCGATGACCTCGAGCCCTGACGGCAAGAAACTGTTCGCGGAGGGTTTCCAAGGTCGCGGCGAACTCATCCGCTACGATGCACAGCGCCGCGCATTTGTGCCCTTTCTGTCGGGAATCTGGGCGTGTGGTGTAAGTTTCTCTCGTGACGGCAAATGGGTTGCATACGTGTCCTACCCCGAGGGGACGTTGTGGCGCAGCCGGGTCGATGGAAGCGACCGTCTGCAGCTCACAAACCGACCGGTCTTCGCTGCCGTGCCACGCTGGTCGCCTGAGGGTACGCAAATTGCAATCACGGATATGCAAGTGGGACGACCGTGGAAGGCTTTGCTCATACCGGCACAGGGGGGAGTAGCGCAGGAAATGCTCGCCGAGAATCTTCCCCAAATCGATCCAGGATGGTCCCCGGACGGTAAACAAATGGTCTTTGGTCGCGGCTGGTGGGATATTAAGCAAACCATCCAGCTGCTGGATGTGAATTCCAAGCAAGTGTCGGTCGTTCCAGGCTCTCAGGGCCTGTACTCACCTCGTTGGTCCCCGGATGGGCGGTACCTCGCCGCGCTCACCGACGACGCGACGAAGATTGTGATTTTCGATTTCAAGAGACAGACATGGTCAGACTGGGTCAACGGACCTGGGTTGCTCAGCTACCCTACATGGTCGCGAGATGGGAAATATCTTTATTTCGAGACCAGAGCGACGGAAACGCCGGGATATTACCGAATCCAGCTTGGACAGACTCGCCTTGAACTCTTAGTGGACTTAAAGGACCTGCACCAATTTGGGAGTAGAATCGGCCCTTGGAGTGGTATCACTCCGGACGGTTCGCCACTTTTCGTTCGCGATCTGAGCACGGACGAAATCTACGCGCTTGACCTGGAACTGCCCTAGGTTAGATGAGACTCTTCGCGTTTTGAGAAGCGCACTCATCGACGGCCTACGGGGTCATAGATCCGCGCCTGCGAGACCTACTTACGTTCAAGTGGA
>Ga0207107_1241_pt1 | contig 10877 bp, 10 predicted proteins | sample Alteio_BWMinHeat_75_FD_153555 | JGI IMG/M metagenome (GOLD analysis project Ga0207107, IMG submission 153555) | Enriched cells from forest soil in Barre Woods Harvard Forest LTER site, Petersham, Massachusetts, United States -... | ecosystem: Environmental > Terrestrial > Soil > Temperate forest >... | reverse complement strand
ACCCGCTTGAAAAGTGCCTTGATGAAACTGTTCTGCCCCCAGTGTCTTGAGCAGACTGTCCGAATAGAGATTATTAGAGTTCTGTAATACTTTTTCTAATAATATTTTCACAGGGGGTGAGTGTTGTGCAGCAAGAATTTTTAAGCCCTTCGGCATTGCACCCAAAACTATTTTGCCAGCAAACGCAATTTGTTCGGTATTTAAAACCCCTGAAATTATTTGTGTAGCCAAAACAACGGGGTCTTTTAATGCAATCTTGAGGGTGGCAGGTTCTGTTTGTTGTGGCCAACATCCCGCGAACTGTACATTATTCTGTGCATCCCGATTAATTTGAATTTGGCACAACGTTTCGGACTCTTCTGGCGTAACAATGACGACATCGGACTGAATCTGAATAGGGATAGTCTCAGTTGGCGCCAAAGCAACGGTTGCCTTCTCGCCTAACATTTTATTCGAAGTTAAACTCAGCGCAACGACATTTTCATTTAAAATAGTCGCGGTCACGGGCGCTGCGTAATACCACGATAAAGAATCCCAAGTCCATCCCAGCGGATACTCAGGTGCTGTAAAGCGCGTGGTATCGAGCACGATATCCCCAGCGATTGTGCGAATACCCGCTGTTTTCAGCGCTGAAATTAATTTTTTGAGATCAGCTGTGGTTAAAGAAGGATCGCCACTAAATTGTACATAGACATTGCCATTCAAGGTCCCTTCCCGCACATCCTGTGCATTCGCCTGAATTGAAGTTTGAAATCGATAATCCGCCCCCAGAGATAAGAGCGATGCAGCGGCTGTGAACAATTTTGTCGTGCTCGCAGGTGGAAATGGCTCTCTTGCATGTTGTTCATAAAGCGTCTTGCCCGTATCCGCTTCTAAAACGACAATACCAACACTGGCATTGGGCACGGCTTGTGCGATTAGAGTTTCTATTTGTTGAGCGGGGGTGGGTATAGGTGGTAGAACGGCATAGACCGACTGTGCAGACAACACAATAAAAAACAAAATTGCATTACGCATATCTCTAACCTTTCTTCATTTTGGATGGCAAGTGTATGAAGGAACATTCAAAGTTGTCAACTCAGCTATCAAAAGACTGTATATAAACACAATCTTATTGCATTGCAGAGGGCTATACGGTATAGTTCGCCGTTGAACCCACTTCTGGTCGCGGAAAGATGGGAATACCCTTAAATACCTTGTTAGGAGATACACGATGACTGCAGCCGCTATTTTTGAATTAACTGCGGAATTGCGTCACGACCAGGGGAAAGGTGCGAGCCGCCGCTTACGTCGTACGCATGACAAAGTTCCTGCCATTCTTTATGGAGGAGGAGAAGCGCCAACTGCTTTGACTTTAGACCATAAAAAAGTCTTGCATGCCTTAGAAAACCAAGCGTTTTATTCCCATATTCTGACTTTGAATATTGCGGGTAAAAAGCAGAAGGTGGTCTTAAAAGATCTGCAACGCCATCACTTTAAAAAAGCGATTTTTCACATGGATTTTCTACGTGTGAAGGCAACGGATCATATCAATATGCACGTTCCATTGCATTTCATAGGCGCTGAAAATGCTCCAGGCGTTAAAGACTCTGGTGGGATTGTGAATCATCGCTTGATTGACGTTGAAATTCGTTGCTTGGCAAGCGCTTTGCCAGAGTTTATCAACGTGGATATCTCGCATATGGTTTTAGATCAAACACTCCATCTGTCTGATCTCAAATTGCCAAAGGGCGTCGAAATCGTTGCGTTTTTACATGGTCATGCAGAAGAACACAATTATCCGGTTGTCAGCATTCATTTACCGCGCCGCGTCGAAGAAGAAGTGGTTGCGCCCGTAGAAGAAGTCATTGAAACGGAAGTGGTGCCCAAAGGAAAAGAAGCAAAGACATCGGCTGATACTGCAGCTCCAGAGAAGACCCCTGAAGCGACAGCAACTGGAGACAAAGAGAAAGGCAAAGGCAAGTAATTGTGTCCGACAATGGCTTAGTGTCCTTACCCTTAATCCAATTGATTGTTGGGCTTGGCAATCCGGGAACAGAGTACAAAAACACGCGTCACAATGCGGGCGCGTGGTTTGTCGAAGCCCTCTGCCAACAATTTCGGCTGTCCTTAAAATTGGAACCCAAATTTAGTGCACACCACACCCAGTGGACCTTTGGCGGCAAGGACTACCGTATTCTAATCCCCAATACTTTTATGAATCACAGTGGACAAGCCGTGGGTGCCTGTGCCAAATATTATCACATTCCACCAGAAGCCATTCTTGTTGCGCACGATGAATTGGATTTTTCACCCGGCGTATTTCGATTTAAAACAGGCGGTGGACATGCAGGACATAATGGACTGCGAGATATTATTCATCATCTTCACAGCCGAGAGTTTCACCGGATCCGTTTGGGGATTGGACATCCGGGTCATAAAGACGCTGTCTCGGATTATGTCTTAAGCGCACCTTCTAAAGAAGACAAACAACAGATCCGAACGGCAATCCAAGAGGCTATTCCTGTTTTACAGAAAGCCTTGACTCAACCAACGCAACCCTTGGCACAAACACAGTAGGATTAAAAAAATGGGCTTTAATTGCGGTATTGTGGGACTGCCAAATGTCGGAAAATCAACCCTCTTTAATGCACTGACGCGTGCTGGCATTGCAGCGCAAAATTATCCTTTTTGCACCATTGATCCCAATATTGGTCGCGTTCCCGTGCCCGATCCCAGATTGGAACAGCTCGCCACGATTGTCAAACCAGAACGCGTTGTGCCCACCATGATGGAATTTGTGGATATCGCAGGGCTTGTTAAGGGCGCGTCCAAAGGCGAGGGCTTGGGAAATCAATTTTTAGGCAATATTCGCTCAACCAATGCCATTGCACATGTGGTCCGTTGTTTTGATAATCCAGATGTCATACACGTCGCGGGTGACATTAATCCCGCCAGCGATATTGAAATCATCAATACGGAATTACTCTTAGCTGATCTAGACACCGTCGACCGCGCGCTTCAAAAGGCCATAAAAAACGCTAAGAGCGGCCAAAAACCCGCGGTTCTCGAAAAAGAATGGACCGAAAAACTCAAGGAACATCTAAATTCTGGCAACCCTGCCAGAACGTTTAAAACAGAAGAAGCAAACCAAGCGCTATTTAAATCTCTACAGTTGCTCACTGCCAAACCCATCATGTATATCGCCAATGTAGATGAACAAGGGTTTCGAAATAATCCCTATTTAACGCTGGTCGAGAAAATTGCAGCGGCAGAAGGGGCTGTCGTCGTCCCCATCTGCGCAGCCATGGAAGCCGAAATCATAGAACTTACACCCGCAGAAAAATTAGAATTTTTACGCGATTTGGGCCTCACAGAACCCGGGCTGGATCGCGTGATTCGCACGGGTCATAAACTACTGCATTTGCAAACCTATTTTACCGCGGGTGTTAAAGAAGTGCGCGCTTGGACCGTCCCAGTCGGCGCCACGGCACCGATGGCAGCAGGCGTGATTCACTCGGACTTCGAAAAGGGCTTTATTCGAGCCGAAGTGATCAGTTTTGAAGATTTTATTCGCTACCATGGCGAACAAGGCGCAAAAGACGCTGGCAAATGGCGCTTAGAGGGCAAAGAGTACGTCCTCCAAGAAGGTGATATCATGCATTTTCGGTTTAATGTTTAATATGAAATATCTAACTCTATTGGCCCTGTTATTGTGCGTAGGATGTGCTCCCATGAACAAACAATCGCAACAACCCAAAAAATCGGTCAATCCAGTCTTGCAAGATCAAAGCTTCCAAGAAGCGTTTCAACCCTACACCATCCAATTGGTCGCGCCTGGCTCTGGCACAGAACCTGAAAAAATAGAACAACTACGCACTTTAACGCAATTAAAAATCAACATCCCCGAGAATGTCATGGCTGAATCCATTATTTTTCATGCCAATTCTGATGAAGAGCGCTTGAAACAACTCATCAACGCATTGTATGACCGCTCTCGCTCTACCCTCATTTGGTCACTCCGAGGCGGTTATGGATCCGCGCGCTTAATCCAAGCACTCAGCCAATTGCCAAAACCCAAAACTGAAAAAGTTTTTATTGGCTTTAGTGATCTCACCGCACTACATTTATTCTTGTCACAACAGTGGGGCTGGAACACGATTCATGGCTCCGGATTAGCAGGACTTTTAAACCCCACCCAAGATCCCCAAAATTTTCAAAAAATTGCGCAAATAGTTTCCAAAAAAGAATCCGTTTTAAAATTAACGCCGCTCACCCCGCTGAATGCACCTGCCAAAAATCTCAAAAAAATCTCCGGCCGTTTAACGGGCGGTAACTTGACGATGATCCAAACCAGTATCGGTACCCTTTGGCAAATTGAAACGACCGGGAAAATTTTGTTTCTTGAGGATACGGGATCCAAGGGTTATCAAATCGATCGCACTTTACATCACTTAAAACAAGCCGGACTTTTAAAACATGTGCGCGGGATTGTCTTTGGAGATTTTTCAGACTCTCCCGATGCTGCCCATGTCGCTGTCGCTTTAGAAAGATTTGCCAACGAAACTCAGATCCCGATTTTTAAAACCGATCAGTTTGGCCACGGTAAACTCAATTATCCATTGATTTATAACGCCAAATCCGAGATTGTCTTGAATAAAAACACCCAGGAATTTGAACTGCGAATGCTACTGTCATATAATTAGGAAATTCGGAACACTTCACAGGAGGATAGACCATGGTACAAAAAAATCATTTTAGTTTAAGCGTGGTAACTAGTTTATTGTTGCTGGCTGCGATGCCGGTTTACAGTGACGAACCAACCACCACTGCCCAACCCCAAAGCAGTGCGCCCGCTCAAGTCATGACTCAACCAACAGCACCCCAAGCAGGATCTCGGGAACAAGAAACACAAGATCTCGTTAAAAGCGGCGCTAAGTTTATTAAAGAAAACACCAAAGAGGCCGCACTGGCTGAGTTCAACAACAAAAACGGAAAGTTTAGTACCAAAAACAGCTCCTATATCTTTGCAGTTGCGTATACCGGAGAAGTCCTGGCCAGTGCCAACAAACCAGAGACTGTGGGCACGAATCAACTGGAACCACTGAATCCTAGTAGCGCCGTGTATCGTAATCTCATTGAAAAAGCTAAAACAGGCGGTGGTTGGGTCCAATACCGATGGAAAAACCCAGCTTCTGGTCAAGAGGAGTGCAAAAAGAGCTTTGTACAGCCAATGGGCGATTATCTCATTGGTTCGGGCTTTTATTATGCACCCAATGCCGCTGGGCAGTGTGAATAAACTGTAGGGGCGGACCTCCGTGTCCGCCCTTGCCCTATGGCATCTGCCACAACGCCAGCATAGTCACATCATCAGGCAAGCCCTTTTTATTTTGCAATCCTAATTTTTCTATAAAATAATCGATCGTGCCCTTCCCTTCAGAAACCAAGGATAACAACATGTTCTCTTTGGCTGCCATATCGGGTTCAGGTAATATTTCCGCAATACCATCTGAAAACATCATCAAGCGCATATCGGGCGTGAGCGTCACGGTATGCCGCTGATACACCGCTGATTTCATAATGCCAACGGGAAATCCTGTCCCTTCTAAAAATCGCGCTTTTCCGCCTTCTAATAGCACAGGATTGGGGTAATGACCGCCGATACTATAATGCAATTGATTTTTTACAAAATCGACAACACCATAGACCATCGTTAAATATTTTCCCAACTTGGCAGAATGAATTTCTGAGCCGATTTTTGCCAAAACTGTCTCTGGCTCTAAAATCCCAGGATCTCGTTGCGCTTGATATTGCGTCAACAGTTGTGTCATGGCGCTTTTTAAGAGCACGGTCACGAACGCTGATGAAGAACCATGACCCGAGACATCTGCAATATAAAACCCAAACTGTTTCTCATTGATTTTAAAATAATCCACAAAATCACCGCTGAGATACAAAGAAGGCGCGACATTGTGGCTAAAATGATAGGTACCAAAGACTACGCCTTGTTCTGGCAATAAGCGCATTTGGACACTACGGCCCGCTTCTTGATCTTGCTCTAAAATATCTAAACTCTTTTTTAAAGCTTGATTGGCTTCTTCTAACTCCCGACGATAGCGTTTGTTTTCTGAGATCAATCGTGAACGTTCCAAAGCGCGGCAAACCGCATGTTCCAAAACCGGCATCTGTGCGATGGGTTTGGTCAAATAATCCCAAGCACCTATCCGTAAAGCCTGAATGACATCGTCTAGCCCCCCTGCTTCGGATATCACCACAACAGGCATCTCAGGAAACCTTTGTGTGAGGGTTTTTAAAACTTCCAGTCCACCCAGAACAGGCATTTGTAAATCGGTGACCACCAAATCGGGTTTTTCTTTGTTAAAAACTTCTAGACCCACTTTGCCATTTTCTGCTTCGAATACGGTAAAACCGCTGTCCTCAAAATACTCTTTGGCCTGTTTACGCAGGGCTGCATCGTCATCAATAATTAAGAGATTTGCGGTTAGAGACGAAAATTGCATCATAAATTATTCAGGCGGGCCTGCGAGCGGAGCCGATTCAGCCGTTGCCGAAACCTCACCTTTCATTTGATCTGCGCGATGTTGTAGATAAGCATCGCGGATAAAGACATATTCATCGACCGATTCTTCAATCAGAGGCTCTGCTTTGAGTAAAGAAGCACGCGTATCCACAAAACTAACCGCCAACAAACCGTTACGCAATGAAACGGATTTTAAATAGGCTGGGGCACTCATATAATACGTACCCACGCGCCCTATCGTATCCCGAAAGGTGCTCGGCCCTAAAATAGGCAAAACCAAATAATCCGAGTTTTTATACCCCCATTTTGCCAAGGTAAGACCAAAATCTTGATGGCGTGCTTCCAGCCCGGGCTTTCCCATGGCCGCCACATCCAGTAACCCACCGACACCCCAAGTGCTATTGATCAGAAACCGTGCGGTATCCTGACTCAAGCCTGCAAAATTTCCTTGCAGAATGTCATTCCCCATATTGGGAATTTCGCCTAGATTTTGAAAAAAGTTCCCCACCATGGTCTGTATGGGTTTAGGAATTAAAGCTTCATACGTTCTGGCGATGGGCTTAACCACTATCCGATCCGCGACTTTATTAAAGCGATAAACAGCTCGATTCACGTATTCATTGCGATCAATGGGATTTCCAGAGCAGCCGACGATCAGGCCAGCCACCACTAAGGCTCCAATCCCCTTTGAAATTTGACCTGATTTTCGTATCAACATACTGTCCAGTGTAAGATAAGTTCTTAGGCTCCACAACATAGGGTCAAAAAAAATGCCCTACTGTATAAGCAGTAGGGCATCTTAATAACGTGCGTACAGTTGATAAGACGACTAGAACGCGACGGCAAAACGCAAGCCGAAAATATCCAGCTGACGTTTCGGAGTAGCCGGTGCGGGTACAACCGGTGTGATACCCGTTGTGTCGACAGCCGTAGCCCGAATATTAGCTCGAATATAATTCGCTGCGATGCTCACATGCTCATTCGCAAACCAGCGCAGACCCAGCGTGGTATTGTGTTCGCTTCCGCCATTCACGCCTGTATCCACTAAGTTGATAAAGCTGAATCGAGCTGCGACTTCCCACGCACCGCTTTTATCGCAAGGTTTTGGATTTCTTAAGGTTCCCGTCACAAAGTCATAGACCCGAGACTCACCCGTTAACACATAAGCACCTTCCACGTGCCAACCATTGAACCGTGGATTACCTCGCGTAGTTGTATCCGTAATGGTCGGAACACGTTGCACATTGGCTTGATAGTATTCCCCTTCAACCGTAACAGGTCCCCACATTCCTAAGGCTTCACCCGTCACAACGTTGTAGCTTCTGGCTCTAATACCCCCTATCGTAGCGCCACTACCACCCGTTGTTACCAATCTTGTTGTATTACGCGCCCGAGCTTCTGGCCCTGTTGCAAATAGGTTCTGTTGGAATACCGGTACGCCACCCGCACCCTTATGATTCATGGCCTGATATCGACCAATGATACCCAAGTGATACACTGTATCGCAGGTATGAACAGGTACAAAGGTTAAACGTGCGCTACTGCCCAATCGATCCGAACGACCTGCATTTTGGTAATTGTTCGGGGAAGCAGCACTATTCGCAAACTGTGTATTGTTTTGTCGGCGATGATACGCCGCAGCGCTCAACACAAACATATCCATAGCAGTTGCATCAAACCACACACCTAATGCCTTGGTTGGGATGCTAAATGCAGTGGTTGCTAAGGCAGACTCTAAGAATAGATTATCATTCTCTAGACCTGTATTACCCCATGCATCAATACTGACGGGGGGTGTAAATTGCCCCACTCGCAGATCGGCTCTGCCGATAGGACCGTCATATTCACTGCAAGCATTGATCCAAGCATCTTCAAAATCAACAACGGTTCTGTTTTGTCCTTCTTCATTGGCGCCCGCAAAATCCAGAGTTAAGTTGTAAGTGAGATACTCACCTACGCCACCCTCGAATCCTAAGAAAGCGCGACGAATATTGGCCCCACTGGGAAAATTATTTCGTTTATCTTGCCAGCCACCTGCAAATAGGGTTTCATCAAAATTCAAACGCCCCCCCCACTGAAAACCAATAAGCACTGTCTGAGGGGTTATAAACCATTAATCCACCATCGGATTCCGCTTGCATACCTGCAGCCATTGCGCCACCGGAGACAACTGCTCCTAAGCCTGCCAGAGTTAACCCAATCCATTTCAATTTTGCTGAACGTTTTTTGTTCATGAACATTTTCTCCTAACTAGACACACGTTATACGAACCACTTATTCGTGATTAGTCTGCTACCTCGTTTAGATGCTAGCAGAACTTCTAAACAATTGCTATTACACCATTAAAAAATCAACAGTACAACCCTCCCAAAACGATGTCAACCAATTTAAACCCATTTTTTTATTTGTTATTAAATTTTCTTGCTCGACCTATAGCAATAACATCATCTATTTTGTTTTGCGCCAAGCATTTCGACCATATTTATCTGCGTGGGGACGAGCAGTCCACAGATTTAATTGGCAACCCTGACTGATAAGCCATAAGACCTCGCGCTGTTCTTCTGGATCCCACAGCACTCGCGCAAAACGAACCCTCTCTTGCTCATTGGACACAACCCCCATCGATCCCAAAGACCGCCATACCACCGGCAACTGGAGGTGATCAGGCAAATTGATCACCAGAGGATCTGAGTGAAACGCGGCAGGAATTAAAAGCAATCGCCCAAATCGAACCACGACTGCATTGTAATCCCCCGACAGAACCTGCTCGGGCAACACATGCTTATGCTGTGTCTGTAAATCATCTTGCAGCATCCACAGACCCTGGGTTTGCAATACCGTCCCTAAAAAATATAAACGCACCCCCGGACCTGTTCCATCGAGAACCACTTGAGGCATTGCAGAAATCGCTGCCTCTGCCAATAGACAAGGGCTTACATGACTCAGGTCGGATATCGCAACCGCCCACAGATGATTGGAATCAGCAACATACAGCCTCTCGACAAATGCTTGCTGGGTGATACTCGCAGCCACAATAAAAGACAAAGCCTCTCCACCCACTGTCAATTGCTCGGACGTGCGCGACTCGTTCAAAAATACGAATCGAATAGCCCCCGCCTGTCCACTACTCCCCCCTAACGCAATCCCAACACCCGCCTCTGCTGTTTTAAACACGGTGGGTCTTGCGCTGATCAAAAAATTCTCCGGAGCATCCGTCAAAAATGGCTCTAGGGGTTTTTCGGGATCTGAAATATCAAACACCCACAGAAAACTACGTTCGTTTGTGGCATCCCGCGCGCTGAGCACTAAAATCGTATGTTCAGCATCTGCGTAAGAAACCTCTGAGCTTGTCAGAAAACCGCTCTTCGCAGCAAACGGTAATCGAAACACAACCTCCCCTTCAGGATGCGTTTTGCCGCGATTTTGCACTAAGACACCCGAGCCCATCTCATCCTGAGTCCATAACTCAAACTGTTGCTCAGGTCCGTTTTGAGGTGTAACACGCACAATATCGAGTATTCTGTCGCAAGACCCGCCCACTCCCGCAGCGTTTTCTTGGGAATAACACGCCCCACGCGGCGAGCGAATGGCCAAAAAACTTTCCAAGCCAGAGGCCTGTGCTTTAAAAATATCCACGCCCTCATGAGATCCAAAACCCAAATGATCGGGCACAAATCCCACGACACGTTCGGGATAAGCTTTCGGTCGCTGCTGCATCGCCCATTCCATGGCGAGCAACTGATTTTCAGCGTCTACCCACCTGGGAAGTTGTGCCTGCAGGCTGGCCGAGGTCCGTGTGGTTAAGACCGCTTGTGCCACCAGATGTCTGGCCAGCAGCGAGAGGGCGGTCAATAATATCAACACCAGAATTAAAATCACGCCGGTTTCGGTTTCGGATCGCAAATTCATACTCCCAAATTGTTTTTGAATTCTTTTTTGAGGTTGAATCAACCTCAATGTTAATGCGAACGCTGCGCACAAAAGCCCACTGCTCATCAGCAATAGCATTTGAAGCGCGGTAAACAATGCCCTGCACCGGATCAAAAACGCCGTATTTCACTTGAAAATCTGTGATGCCGACGGCGATTTCTTCTGCGCCATGCGCATGCACTAAATCATCTCGATACAAAGAATAGGTGGTTTTAGCTTGCGGATTCAGGCGCTCGCGCGGGGGCGTCCCTAAATAATAAGCCAGCATTTGCAGCTCGACGACTTCTGCATTTTTCTGATACAGTTTGCTCAAATAGTTTGTGTTGTTGCTCTGCGAGCCTGCTTCATGAAAAATTTTTTCTCCGGGCTTTTTGCGTTCGTTGCTTAGCACAAACAAATCTCCCTGCACACCATCGGAAATTAACAC
>Ga0207107_1239_pt2 | contig 10904 bp, 11 predicted proteins | sample Alteio_BWMinHeat_75_FD_153555 | JGI IMG/M metagenome (GOLD analysis project Ga0207107, IMG submission 153555) | Enriched cells from forest soil in Barre Woods Harvard Forest LTER site, Petersham, Massachusetts, United States -... | ecosystem: Environmental > Terrestrial > Soil > Temperate forest >... | reverse complement strand
TAGTCGACTTTCGGGAGCTTCCCGGCGTTCATGTAATCGTGAACGATGCGATCGCCTTCGATGAGTTGACAGGCTTCGTTGTCAGCGCAGCGCTTGTTCACTTCCGTTTGAATGGCCTTCTCGATTTCTGGGTTCGCTTTTTCGGCGTCACGGAATTCCTGGCTCAGGAAACCCACGTGATAGTTGATCTGAATCACTCCGCCTTTGGCGGCGAGGTCCCTGATCATTTGATCGGTCATGTTGCGGGCGGCGTCGCAAATCGCTCGGCAGGAAGAATGCGAGGCGATCAACGGAGCTTTGCTGACTTCGAGAGCATCGTAGAAGGTCTTGTCGCTGACGTGCGAAATGTCGACCATCATTCCGAGGCGATTCATTTCGCGCACGACGTCTTTGCCAAACTCGCTGAGGCCGTTGTGGGCGGGCTTGTCGGTCGATGAGTCAGCCCATTCGTCGTTGCCGCTGTGCGTGAGGGTCATGTAGCGAACACCCAGCGCGGCGTACTTGCGGAGCACGCCCAGGTCACTGTTGATCATGTGGCCGCCCTCGACTCCTAGCAGCGCGGCGATCTTTCCTTGTTTGTGAGCTCGGCGAATGTCAGCCGCAGTCGTGGCTAGCGTTAGGTCTTTCGGATGCTTCGCAACTTGCTCGCGCACAGCGTCAATCTGCGTCATCGCGCGCTTTACAGCTTCGGGGCCGGTGATTTTGCTGGGAATCCAGATCGAAAAGAAAATGGCGTCGAGATTCCCTTCTTTCATGCGCGGAATGTCGATGCTGCCGTTCGAGTCGCGTGGGCCGAGGTCGAATTTGCCGTCGAGAAAGCGTTGCGTGGTGTCGTCGTGGGTATCCACAACGATGGACGAGAAATGCAGCTTCTTCGCTCGCTCTGAGATTCCGTCCACTTTCATTGCACCCGCCACCATCAGAGCTGTGACTCCGCAAAACCCCGACGCCAGAATCGCTCGCTTCATTGCATCCGCCCCGGTCCGCTCAGTGTGCGGATTGCATTTCCTTGCTGACTTTTTCGGTGGCTTCCATCACGCGAAGGAGGTTGCCGCCGAGGATTTTGCGAATGTCGTCGTCGCTATAGCCTTTGCGCATGAGCGCTTCGGTGATTTTGGGGAGCTTGGTGCAATCCTCCATGCCGGTGGGCATGGTAGCGCCATCGAAATCGGAGCCGAGGCCGACGTGGTCTGCGCCGGCGAGCTTTACGGCGTGGTCGATGTGCTCGATGATGCGCTCCCAATTGACCGGAGGAAGCTGGCCGGACTTTTCCATCGCCGCCTGAATCGTCTGGACTTTGGTGATGACGCACTCTTCATCGTCACCGCATTACTTGGTGATGTTGTTCATGGTGGCGACGACGCCGCCGGAGGCTTTGTCGTACGCGTCTTTGTACGCCTGGTCGATGAAGCTCTTCTCGTAGTTGATCTGGATGACCCCGCCTTTTGCGGCGAGCGCCTTGATCATGTCGTCCGACATATCGCGGACGTGATCGCACAGCGCGCGGCAAGAAGAGTGCGAAGCGATAAGCGGCGCTTTGCTGGTTTCGAGCGCGTCGTAGAAGGTTTTGTCGCTAACGTGCGAGATGTCCACCATGATGCCCTGGCGATTCATTTCGCGGACGATATCCTTGCCGAAGTCGGTGAGGCCGTTGTGCGCGGGCTTGTCGGTCGAAGAGTCCGCCCATTCATCGTTGTAAAAATGCGAGAGCGTCATGTAGCGGACGCCGAGGTCGCCGAAAGTGCGCAGGACGCGAATGTCGTTGCCGATCATGTGGCCGCCCTCGACGCCCATGAGCACGGCGATCTTGCCTTGCTTGTGGGCTTCGCGGACTTCGGCGGCCGTGCGGCAAAAGGCCAGGTCTTTGGGATCTTTGCGGACCATCTGGTGCACGGCGTCGATTTGATCGATGGCTTTTTGGACCGCGGGCGGTCCCATGGTGCGGCCGTCAATCCAGATGGAGAAAAAGATGGCGTTCATGCCGCCGTCGCGCATACGGGGGATGTCGATGTGGCCGTCGGTGTGGCGCTGGGCCATGTCGAAGCCGGCTTTGGAGAAGAAACGTTGCGTGGTGTCGTCGTGCGTATCCAGCACGATGGAGGAAAAGTGTAGTTTATGGGCGCGCTCGGCGATGTCGTCACCGGTGGCGACGTTCACCGCCATAAACACGGAGCCAACCAGACAGGCCAGTAGTGTGGCGCGAATCAGACGCATCGTTTCCCCCTGAAAAAGAGTGCGGCGAGATTCTACCCTATCAGCCAGCCGAGTAGCGCCTGTTTCCACGCTTCCCGATTTACTTCGGCCAAGGACTCCGTCAACGGAATCTCCTTGGGGCAGGCTCGGACGCAGTTCTGCGAATTGGCGCAATCTTCGATGCCGCCGTCGCCCATCGAGGCGCGGATACGCTCGGCGGCGTGCATCTTGCCGGTGGGATGCATATTGAAGAGCCGTACTTGGCTGAAAATCGCCGCGCCCATGAAGTGGCTGTGCTCGTTCACCTGCGGGCAAACTTCCAGGCAACTGCCGCAACTGATGCACGTCGAGAGTTTGTAGCTCTTTTCCTGGACTTCCGGGGCGATTCGCGGACCTTCGCCCAGATCGTACGTTCCGTCGATCGGGATCCACGCCTTGACGCGCTTGAGGCTTTCAAACATGAACTGGCGATCGACTGCTAGGTCGCGCACCACGGGAAACTTCTTGAAGGGCTCCAGCCGAATCGGCTGCTCCAACTGATCGACCAGCGCCGAGCACGCCATGCGCGCCTTGCCGTTAATTAGCATGGCGCAGGATCCGCAGACTTCTTCGAGGCAATTCGAATCGTAGGTGACTGGCGTGGATTTCTTGCCGTCGCGCGTGACTGGATTTTCCGCAATGTCGCGCAGGCAGATGATCACGTTCATCGACGGGCGCCACTTCAACGCAAACTCTTCCCAATAGGGAGCGCCCTGCGGACTCACCTGCCGCTTCACTCGAACGATGACTTGCTTCTCAGCCATAGAATGCTTCTAACCTCGCAACTCGCGGCCCACTCAACTCAACTAGTCCCAATAGCTCTTGCCCTTCCGCAATTTTACTTTTTCGGAACCGCCGTCCTTGAAACGAAACTCGCCCACGAGAACTCCATTTTCGATCGAGCCGTGGAACCGACCTGCGTATGCAGCGCTCTCTGGAATCACAAAGTTGACCTCCGTGCCTTTCGATTCAATATTCACGAGAACGAGATCTCCAGGCACCCCTTCTGCGATTTGCAGCGCACCCTGGTACGCATTCCCGGTAAAGACAATCTTCAGCTCGCAACCGAGCACGTCCCCGGCCTCCTGGACGTAGTGCATGTCCGTGTAGGTTCCGGTGATGCGCGGCGGCTTTTGCGCCAGAATCGATCTCGACAAGACTAGCGAAACGCCCATTGTAGAAAGACAAAGAGCGGCGATGATAGCCTTCGTGCGCATTGAGTCCCTCTCTCACTTCACCGCGTCATAGCACCGCGGGCGTGGCGGAATCAGCGAAATGTCCACTGGTTCATAGGTCAGCCGAATCTCGCCGTCTTTCCATTTGGCTCGCGTGGTCTTTAGCCAATTGGCGTCATCGCGTTCGGGAAACTCCGGCTTGTAGTGTGCGCCGCGCGATTCGTTGCGTTGCCGGGCGCCCTGCGTGACCACCCGCGCCAGAATCAGCATATTTCCCAGCTCGCGCGCGAAATTCAGCGTCTGGTTGGACCATTTTGTGCGATCGCTCAAATTAATCTTGCGGTACCGCCCCTGCAACTCCTGGATTTGCCGGTCGGCCAGTTCCAGATTCTTGTTGATGCGCGTCACGGTCACATGCTCGGTCATGATCTCGCCCAATTCACGCCAGATGGTGATGGGATTCTCCGAGCCCTCTTGCGTAACTAGCGCATGATTGATTTCTTCTTGTCTTTTCTTCTCGCGCTCGAAAACGGTCGAAGGCACGGCATCCGCGCCCTTTTCGGCGTTCCGCGCATACTTGACCGCTGCCGGACCGGCCACGCCACCACCAAAAATGCAGGAGACCAGGGAATTCGCGCCCAAGCGATTCGCGCCGTGATATTGATACTCACACTCCCCCGCCGCGAAAATCCCCGAGACATTCGTCGCTTGGTCTTCGCCATTCACCCACAAGCCGCCCATGGTGTAGTGCATTCCGGGAAAAACCTTCATCGGCTCTTCGCGCGGGTCCACGCCGAGAAACTTCTGATAAATCTCGAGGATGCCTTCCAGCTTGCGGTCCAGCGTCTCGCGCGGAATGTGGCTGACGTCGAGATAAACGGCCGCCTGACTGTCGAGACCGAGCTTTTCCTGATACACGATGCGATGAATGGCGCGAGTAGCGATATCCCGAGGCACCAGGTTGCCGTATTTCGGATACCATTCCTCAAGAAAGTAGAATCGCTCGCCTTCTGGAATGCTCTTCGCCGGCCGCGTGTCGCCAACCTTCTTCGGCACCCACACGCGGCCGCCTTCGCCGCGCGCCGACTCGCTCATCAATCGCAGCTTGTCTTCGCCGGGAATCGCCGTGGGATGCACCTGAATGAACTCGCCGTTCGCATAGTCGACGCCTTGCTGAAACAAGGCAGACTGTGCCGAGCCGGTGCACACCACGGAATTGGTCGACTTGCCAAAAATCGCGCCGATTCCGCCGGTGCAGAAGATCACTGCATCCGCGGGATAGGTCTTCACTTCCATCGATCGCAAATCCATTGCGCAGATACCGCGGCAAATGCCGGCATCATCGAGAACCGCGGAGAGAAAAGTCTGCCCTTCGCGCTTTTGCACGCGGCCTTCGGATTCATGGCGGCGCACTTGCTCGTCCAGCGCGTAAAGCAGTTGCTGCCCGGTGGTTGCGCCGGCAAACGCAGTGCGGTGATAAAGCGTGCCGCCAAAGCGGCGGTAATCTAGCAATCCTTCAGGGGTGCGGTTGAACGTCACGCCCATGCGATCCAGCAGATCGATGATCCCAGGCGCAGCGTCGCACATGCGCTTGACAATCGGCTGATTGGCCAGAAAATCGCCGCCGTAAATTGTGTCGTCGAGGTGCTTGGCGGTGCTATCGCCTTCGCCCTTCTGGTTCTTCGCGGCGTTTATGCCGCCTTGCGCGCACACCGAATGCGAACGCTTCACCGGCACAATCGAAAACAATTCCACGGGCACGCCAGCTTCCGCCACACGAATGGTGGCCATCAGCCCGGCCAGACCTCCGCCCACGATGATGATTCTCGGCTGTCTCATTTGGTTATGTAGGAAGAGAAGGGGTGCCAGTCGAGTCGAAAACTCAGAACGATGAGCACTCCGACGACGCCGAACACGAGTCCCACAGCCACTCCCAACTGCCCGGCAGCGCGCTGCGCGCGAACCGTCGCCGCCAGCCCCCACTTACACAGAAAATTCCAGATACCGACACCCAGATGAAAAGAAGAAGCCAAAATGCCGATCACAAAGAAGGCCAGATACCACGGATTCTGCAAATCCTGCGCCACCGAGTCATACGTCGAGCGGCCCTGCGTAAGCCAGCGCTCGGTGTAAAGGTGCCAGCCGATATAGGCGAAAGCGATCAGACCGGTATAGCGCTGCAAGGTGTACAGCCAGTTCCGAACCCACGGATATTGCGAAATATTGGACTGCCCGCGCAGCCAAATGTACACGCCATAGCCGCCGTGAAACAGGATCGGCAGAAAAATGAACGCCCATTCGACAAACGGCCGGAACGGAATGGTCTGCAGCTCTTGCGAAACGTTGTCATACTTCGCCGCGCTCACCAGCGCAGCGCTGTTCGACCAAAAATGTTCTGCCAGGAATGCGCCTACGGGAATAATGCCGGTCAACGAATGCAGTTTGCGGAGGAAATAGCTCGAATCGGGATGCGTTGCGGGTCCGGACATGCCCTCTCCGCCGCGAAAATCCCGCAGGCAGTGTAAATCCTGAAGGGCGCTGAGTAATCGCGGCACAATCAGTATAGAAACTTGCCACCACCGATGCAAGTTACCGCGCCAATTCCACCGCCGCGGAACTTTACGAACAAATAGTTGCGAGACTGGGAATTTGGCGTCGTAAAATCAGTGTAGCTGCACGGTATCTGCCGGGCCCCGCAACCCTCCCCCTGGTCGCATACCTCACCACTCAAGAAAATACCATGAGCACAGGTCTAAGCCTCGTCTCGGAACTGGAACGACTGGCCTCCTCCCTGGGTGGCACTGTCGAGTCCAAGGAAACATCGCAACTTTCGCTGGCAGCGGTGGCTGAGCGCATTGCCAAGAGCCTGGGGCGTGCGGGCCGACGAAGTGGCCATTCTGCATGTCTCGCACCGCTGGCGCCATCTGCACTTTTTGGTCCCGGAGAGACTGAAAAACGTCGGGCACATTCCGCTCTCCAGCAATTCTGCGCTCGCCGCTCGCACCGCACGTGAGAGCCGCCCGGAAATCGTCAACAATTTTTCAGCAGTGCGCCATGCCAGCGTATTCGAAAGTATTAAAGTCGGTGCCGACACGGCCGAGGCCATCCAAAAAATCATCAGCGCGCCGATTTTGGTCGACGGCAAAGTGGTTGGCGTGATTCAAGTAAGCCGCAAGGGCTCGCACGCACTGCATGCCGGTCGCGATTTTACGCCGGACGACCTCGGGCGAGTGCTCGCTCTTTGTAAACCCCTGGGAAAGTTACTGCAGCATTTCTGCGCCGAGAAAGAATAGTTGAATTTGCACGATCGGAAGCCTTCGCACAGTCGCTCGAACCCGGCCAAGCCGGAAAATGCGTTGACACTGCAAAACCTTCTTGTTATTTTTCCAACGCAGTCAATTTTCCACTCAGAGCTCACTCACGGAGGCGCCTTAACCCGGCACCATGGCGTTCGTTGCTAAGAAAATCTTCCTCACCAAAGGCGTCGGCAAACATCGCGAAAGGCTTTCCAGTTTTGAACTCGCGCTCCGTAACGCGGGAATTGCCGCGTGCAATATCGTCCGCGTCTCGTCGATCTTTCCTCCCAATTGCAAACTGATCTCGCGCAGCGAGGGGTTGAAGCATATTCGCCCCGGACAAGTGGCGTTCACCGTGATCAGCGAGAACTCGACCAAAGAGCCGCATCGTTTGATCGCCGCCAGCATCGGTTTGGCGCTGCCAGCGGACAAGACCATGTACGGCTATCTCTCCGAGCATCATTCTTTTGGTGAAACGGAAGAAGTGGCCGGTGAATACGCCGAAGAGCTTGCCGCCGAAATGCTCGCGACCACTTTGAACGTGGAATTCGACCCGGATCTTTCCTGGGACGAAAAAAAAGAAGTCTACCGCATCTCCAATAAGATCGTGCGCACCATGAACGTGACGCAATCCGCCGTCGGCGACAAACGCGGTCTGTGGACTACCGTGCTGGGCGCCGCCATCCTCATCGGCGAAGACGACTAATCAAATCTTTCGCGTATAAGTAGTCACCACGCGCGGCCCGGCCGAGCCGTTTGGCATGGTGCTCTTCAATTCCACCTGGAAGTGATCGGGATCGAGCAGTTTCAGCGTCACCGCCAAGCTCATCGCTTGTCCGGTAGCGTCATCCTTGAAGTTCGCGGTGAAATCGATGCTCTTGGCGTCGTCTTTGCTGGTCCCGGATAGGCTCATCACGCTCGTGGATGCGCTGTAGGTCCACACTCCCTCGTATTGCTTCGAACCGTTGTTGAATCCATAGATGCGCAGTCCGGCGTACGGTTCGCCCATATACGCCCCGTTGTTGTGCTCGACGAGAAAGCGTTCGCCCATTTCGCTTTTGATCGTAGCTGCGCCGTCTGAGATCACCGGCGCTTCCGCGCCGGGCATGTAGAACGTATCCCTTGTGGTGTATTCCCCAAGGAGGCGCATGAGGTCCAGGTGTTGCGGTCCCGGCTGAATGGCCTTGCGGTGAGCCTCCATCATCGCCTGCATTTCCGGCGATGGCGATTGCGCTGCCGGAGCCTTCTGCGCGCGAAGCCCGACAACCGCAGAACCTACAAGCGCGATTGTCAACGCAACGAGCAACAACCCTCTGTTCTTCATAACGCTCCTGGGTTTTCGTGCTGGATGGACTCGTCCATTTCCTTATCTGCTCTTGCCGCCCCAGTTCGCGCCATAACTTCTACCTCCGACTCTTCCGGCGCCGCATTTCATTTTGCCTTGAAATAGCCGATGCGCTGCAGCACGGCGCCCGCCACCAGCGGCAGGGCCACCGTCGCATCATCGAAAACTTCGGCCAGCCGCCCACCCTCGGCCACGGGAACAAATTTCCCCCAAGAAACCGCTTCCGTGTACGTGCTCCCGCTCAATCCGCCCCAATGCACCGGCTCGGGACAAATTCTCACTCCGTAGTTGTACCGCTTCAGCGGCACTTTCTTGTATCCGCGCCGGGCCATCAATTCCGCGTACACTCCGAATTGTTGCGACCAGTTGCGCGGCACGCCGCCGCCGATCGTAAAAATCCCCATCCGTTTGGTCGCCATCATGGTGTCCGCGAATCTCTCGAAATCCTCAAAGGGATCGAATCGCAGCAAGGGGGGCTTGTCGCGCTGCCGCGCAATCTTATGCAATGCGAAGTCGATTCCCAGCTCCGAATCCGAAAACGCCGGGACAAATACCGGCACGTTATGTTCGTACGCTGATTTCAGAATTCCCCGCCCGCTGGTGTGTTTCTTCAGATATTCGCCAATCTTGCGGTGCAATTTCCAGCTGCACACCACTTCTTCGGCATCCCAGGTCTCCAGAATTCCATCTACCACTTCTTCCACATGATCGAGATTCGTTTCCGGCTCCAGCGAGTCGTACACCCGGTTGTATCCCGCCTCGAACAATTCCGCGTCGTCCATCTTCGATGGGTCGTAGCGAAAGTGCGACAAGCCCGTCGCCTCGACCAATCCGTGGGCCATCAGCGCGCCGGTAGAAACAATCGCTTTCACAATGCCGCTTTCGATCAAGTCGCAGAAAATCAGCCCCATCTTGCCAACCGTCAACGCACCCGCTAGCGTCATCACCACAAAGCAATCTTTGTCGCGCGCCATCGCTTCCAGCACGTCAGCCGCATCGCCCACCTGCCGGCCCGTGTACGCCGTATCGCCCATCGCACGCACCAGCTCATCGATCGTGCGGCACTTCGAAAGGTCCAGCGGGAAAATCGGTCGGAGCTTATCTTTCACCGGATCATGCAACACCCGCCCCGTGACCGTCTTCTTCGGTTTTGCCATTAACTCTCCTCAAGTCGGAATATGAACGCTGCGTTACATCCTTCGCCCGTCATTCGCGTTCGCATTCTTGCTTCTGCCGCAGATTGATAGTACAAACCGGCGGCGAATGAAAGAACAATCGCGCGCACGTTGCGCGATTAGCGCTCATGTTAAACTACTTTTCATGACCAACAAATTTACCATCGGACTCGTGCAGATGAAATGCACGAAAAATGCCGACGAGAATCTTGGCCGCGCCATCGACAAGATCCGCGAAGCATCGGCCCGCGGCGCGCAAATCATCTGTCTGCACGAACTTTTCCTTGGTGAGTATTTTTGCCGCACGGAAGACGCCGACCTGTTCAACCTCGCCGAAGCCGTTCCCGGCCCGACAAGCGGCAAGCTCGCGCAAGTCGCCAAAGAACAAAACGTAGCGCTGGTCGTTTCCCTCTTCGAACGCCGCGCCGCCGGTGTCTACCACAACAGTGTCGCCGTGCTCGACGCCGACGGCAGTTTCCTCGGCAAATATCGCAAGATGCACATTCCCGACGATCCCTTGTACTACGAAAAATTTTATTTCACTCCCGGCGATCTCGGCTTTCCGAATTTTGACACCAAGTACGCCCGCATCGGCGTGCAAATCTGCTGGGATCAGTGGTACCCGGAAGGTTCGCGACTCACCGCGCTCAGCGGCGCTCAAGTAATCTTTTATCCCACCAGCATCGGCTGGCATCCGCACGAGAAAGCGCAGTTTGGCGTCGCACAACTCGACGCCTGGAAAACTGCGCAGCGCGCCCACGCCATCGCCAACGGTGTCTACGTCGCCGCCGTCAATCGCGTCGGCTATGAAGGCAAGCCTGAAAAAGGCGATCCCGGCCTGGAATTCTGGGGCAACTCGTTCGTAGCCGATCCTTTCGGCCAACTTGTCTCCGAAGCTTCCAACGACAAGGAAGAAATTCTTGTCGTCGAATGCGACCCCGCAAAAAGCGAAGACACTCGCCGCAACTGGCCCTTCCTCCGCGATCGCCGCATCGACGCCTACCAACCCATCCTCAACCGCTGGCTCGGCGAATAAATCCATGAAGTCCATGCGGTCCGCAACGCCCATGAGAGATATCACGGAGCTGATGAACGCCTATCGCGAGTGTTCGCGAAACCTGTGGAATGTCTATTTCTCCAAGCGGAAAGACATTGGCGATGCTCTAGATGTCTTTGAGCAGATTCGAGAACTGCTATTTGATTCAATTGTCCTCAGTGAACTTTCTTATGAGGAAGCGGCTGAAGGTAAGGGTATACCCCCACCTTCTCTGAAGATCGTCCCACGGGAGAGGTCGTTAATTCTGATCAATCGCTCGACTGAATCGTCGGGTTATTGGGATCAAGAAAAGGACATGGTCGTCGGTCCGAGAGATATTACGCTGGCATTTCTCGACTACTTCGATTTTGGGCAAATCCCGATCATGGATTTTCACTACTTTCGTTGCCAGGTGCTTAGCTTTCCTAGTCATCCCGACTACGAAGGAAGAGAGGCGTTGTTGGAAGTGTCAGGCGCCAAGATTTTTCACGACGAGTCCGCCGAAAGGTATGGGACAAATCCCTCGGCAGCCGAATGACCCCTTCGCGTCTCAATCAAACGCCGCATTCCCTCGGCTTCTGCATGCCCGCCGAATGGGAGCCCCACGAAGCCACCTGGCTCGGCTGGCCGCACGAACTCACCGAC
>Ga0207107_1240_pt1 | contig 10955 bp, 9 predicted proteins | sample Alteio_BWMinHeat_75_FD_153555 | JGI IMG/M metagenome (GOLD analysis project Ga0207107, IMG submission 153555) | Enriched cells from forest soil in Barre Woods Harvard Forest LTER site, Petersham, Massachusetts, United States -... | ecosystem: Environmental > Terrestrial > Soil > Temperate forest >... | reverse complement strand
CCACGGCGATTACGCTTTCCTGGACCTGGTGGCTGCTGGCGCAGAATCCCGAGACTGAAGCGAAGCTGCACGCGGAGCTGGATGCAGCCCTCGCGGGACGCAGCCCGCGGATGGAAGATCTGCCGCGGCTTCCTTACACAGAGAAAATCATCACGGAATCGCTGCGACTCTATCCGCCGGCTTGGGGAGTGCCGCGATTGGCGATGGAAGATGTAGAGATCGGCGGATACAAGATCGCAAAAGGTTGCGGCGTTTCGATGTCGCAGTGGGTGGTGCATCGAGATGCGCGGTGGTACGACGAACCGCTGGCGTTTCGGCCGGAGCGTTGGGACGGCGAGCTGCAGAAGCGGTTGCCGCGTTTCGCCTACTTCCCTTTCGGCGGCGGTCCCCGGCAATGCATTGGCAATGCCTTTGCCTTGATGGAAGCGACGCTGGTGATGGCGACCATCGCGCAGAGGTTCCGGTTCCGGCTAGTAGCGGATCATCCGGTGGTGCCACAGGCTTCGATTACGCTCCGGCCCAAGGGTGGGATTCGCGCAACACTTGAAGTGCGGAAGGCACACGACAGCCAATGAACGGATTCTAGTGGTCCCAGGAACGCTGTGCGCGAAGGCGAAATACGTTGCCGCGAAAATCGACGGTAACGCGCCAGAAGCCCGCGGAGGTAAGGCGTGCGTTTACCGTGGCGGGCGCTACCGGAACAAACGTGCTGCGAATGTGGCCGACGCGCTGGAACCAGCCATCCTGAATTTCCAGCGCAAGAAAAACACCGCCCGGCTTGAGCACGCGAAGTATTTCTGAGAACGCCCGGTCCTGCAATTCCGGGGAGGTAAGATGATGCAGCATCAGCACAGAAATCGCGGAAGAAAACGTGCGATCGGGAAACGGTAGCCGAGCCGCATCCGCCTGCAGGACGCTGATGCCATCGCCAGCATTGCGAGCATGCAAGTCCGCTGCAAACTTGTGGCTGTATTCCAAGCTGGTAAGTCGCGGAACGCGCTTCCGCAGTTCAGGAGTAGCGACGCCAGGCCCTGCGCCAAGTTCAAGCAGATGGTCGCCCAGTTGCGACTCCCCGACGATCCACGGGAGTACCGTGCGGCGGGTAGTCCACCGCCAAATGCCGCTACCGCAAAACCAGTTCTCAAACGTATTCATACATCATCGTCTTCAATCGGCAGAGCGCGAATGCGAACCCTTCCTGGATCGATGACCAGAATGCAGCCTTGGAACAAGGCCGCAGCCACGCGCGGATCGCGGATGCTCTTGAGAATCAGTGGAAGCTCGATGTCTGGATCTCCATCCGTCATTCTTAGCAAGATCACCGATGGCGCGGACTGACCCGAAGCGGCCAACAAGTCCCCGAAATCCATGTCGGATGAGATGAGAATTCTTGCTTCGGTAAGGGCGTGAGCAAGAATAATGGAGTCGCGCGCAGATGCCACACCGCACTTGCACACGTCTAGCGCGTCATGTCCGACTCTGGTCAGACCGTGCGCAATTTCTGGTGAGAGGTTGGCGTCAATTAAGAATTTCAAGTCAATTCAGAAACTGGAAGTTGGCGTTCGCTCAGAGCGGCGGCGGCGTAACGCAAGGCTTCGCGGATGTCCTCTTCTTCCAGTTCGGGATAGGCCGACAGGATTCTCTCGGTGCTCATCCCCCCAGCAATCATACGTACGACGCGAGCAACGGGCATGCGCAGGCCACGAATGCAGGGCAGGCCGCCCATCTGATCGGCATTTACGGTGATTCTAGGAAAGGCCTTCATCGCTGCCTCGCAAACCGTTCTGGACTAGGTTGATTGTAGCGCGGTTGGTTCTCGAAAGATGACAAAGAATGATTTTGGGGCGTTAGTGGAGCAGGGGGCGGAGGCGGCGGAGGGCGGAGGCGAACTGGTCGGCGTTGTAGGCGGAGGGATTTTCTAGTTGCTGGAAGAGGGCGTTGATGGCGGCGCGGACTTCGGGAGCGTTGGCGGGCTTGGCTTGCTTGCTGTAGGCGATGTACAGGGAGTCGATGGCCATGGCGGCTTGTTCTGCGGCGCGTTCGTCGGCGAGGGCGATGTTTTCGGAGTCGTCGGCGATTTGGTGGAGCATTCTCAGGGCGAGCTCCTGATTGTATTCGAGGGTGGCCAGGCGTTCGGCGATTCGCTGGGCTGACGGCACTGCCGCGCTGGCAGCTGCTACGACGGCGTTGCGGTCGGGATTGAGCTTGCCCATTTCGTCAGCGACGGCGGTGACTTGCTTCTCCAGATCCTGGGCGGCGGAAGGATCGACCTGTTTGGCCAGCAAGTGGAAGACGATGCTGCGCGAAGTATTGTAGGCAGGATCGCCGGGGCGGCGGCCAGGGAAGCCGTGTTCCTGGCGCCAACTGTCTTTTGCGGTGCCGAGAGAGTGGTGGCAGGCGAAACAGGAAAGCTCGGAGTATTCGGGCCAGATGTCTTTTTTGTCGTAGCGCTCGTTCTTGGCTCGCCAGATCAGGCGGTCCATGGATTTGCGGAGCTGGACGGCTTGGCCAGTGCTCCAATCGCGCACGGTAACCCAGGCCGGATCTTCGGCCGGTTGGTTGGAGGCGGTCTCTCTGGGCTGCTTCCAGTGGCGGGGCATGATGGCGGAGAAGGAATCGAGTTCGAAGAAGAGATCGGGGTGCCCGGCGGCGATCATTTCGTGATCGACGAATTTCTGGCTGGTGCCGAGGTGGCATTCGAGGCATGTTTCCGTACGCTTGATGACGTTGCGCGTGTCGGTCATGTGCAGTTCGTTGACAGATTTTGCGTGTTTGCCCTCGGAGTCTTTTGCGGTGTGCTGCCCTAGCCAGCCTTGGGCTGGGCCATGGCAGTTTTCGCAGCTGACGCCTTCGGAGATTTCGAAGGGACGGCCGCGCAACTCGACGGGAGGGGCCAAGGCGTGGCAGGCGAGACATTTCGGAGCCTCTTCGGCTTTGGCGCCTAGTTTGAGGATACGGGCCATGCGTTCACCGACAGCTCCGGTGAGGGCCTGGTAGGCGCGACTGTGCTTATCTTTCAAAATCCAGGTGGAATATTCGTTTTGCAGGATACGGCTGTTGGCGATGGGCTTGACGCTGCCGTGGCAACTAGTAGCGGCGCAAGAACCTGGCCCGATGTATTTGCCCGGCTCGTTCTGGGCCTGCGCGAACGACAGCGGTACGAGGCCAAAAATACAGAGGAGCGTAATCAGGGCACGGGGCTTGGGGACGTTTCGCATTGAGAATGCCGCGGGAGTCTGTTCGCTTATATCGGAACACGCTTGCCGAAGTCAACGGCAGTGCGTTGCCTCTTTGGCAGCGTGCTTCCAGAAGGGAAACGGCGCTATTTACACTCGGGCTGCGCATCAGTAGTATGCAGGGGATTTCCGTTCTCCACTTTGCGCCGCGCGGCATCAGGAAAACTGCGCGGCGCGTTTCTCGACGAGACTCAGCGCCGTGATCTTCGACGACCTTCGGGCGATACAGCTGCGATACGGCTTCCTGCCGAAGGCGGAGCTTGAGAACCTATCGCAACGGACACAGACTCCGCTCTATCAATTACACAGCGTGGCGAGCTTTTATCCGCATTTTCACCTGGCGCCGCCGGCCAAGGCGGAAGTCCGGGTGTGCGCGGACATGAGCTGCCATTTGAATGGGGCGTGCGAGCTACGGGCGGACCTGGAGACCCGGTTCAAGGCATCGCGGAAGGAAGACGTGCAGATTCGTGATGTGTCTTGCCTGGGACGCTGCGACCATGCTCCGGCGGCAGCGGTGAACGACTTGATTTTCACGGATGTTACGGCGAATGGATTGGAATCGCTGGCGCGGAGCGCGATGCGCGGCGAAGAAATCCTGGAGCCGCATCCGGAAGAGGCGCGGGTGCAGTGTGCTTCGGACCCTTATGCCGAGAACGAGAAATACGGAGTGCTGCGGAGGCTCACGGCCAGCAAGGACTGGGAGAGCGTGCTGGCGATTCTGAAGGAGTCCGAGCTGCGGGGTATGGGCGGAGCTGGATTTCCGACGAGCATGAAGTGGGACTTGGTGCGCAAGCAGGCGGAGCCGACGAAATATATCGTTTGCAATGCGGATGAGAGCGAGCCGGGAACGATCAAGGACCGGTTCATCATGACGCATCTGCCGCATCTGGTGGTTGAGGGGATGATTGTCGCCGGATTGGTGACTGGAGCGAAGCGCGGAATCCTGTACATCCGGCATGAGTATCATTTGCAGGAAGAGATTCTGGGTGAAGAGATTCGGCGGTGCTATCGTTCGGGGCTTTTGGGGAAGAAAATCCTGGGAACGGACTTGGTATTTGACCTGGAGGTATTTGTCAGTCCGGGTGGATACATTTGCGGAGAAGAGAGCGCGTTGATCGAGGCGATCGAAGGGCATCGCGCAGAACCGCGGAATAAGCCGCCGTTTCCGGGACAGATCGGATTGTGGCAAAAACCTACGGTGATCAACAACGTAGAGACGTTTGCGAACGTGCCGCAGATTTTGGCCCGCGGGGTAGAGTGGTTCAAGTCGGCGGGAATCGCGCCTTCGAGGGGACTAAAGTTTGTGGGCATCAGCGGGCACATCGCGAATCCGGGGATTTATGAAGTGCCTACCGGAACGCCGATGCGCGATGTGATTTACAAACATGCGGGCGGAATCCGCGGCGGGAAGCAACTCAAAGCGTTTGCCCCTTCAGGGCCGTCTTCGGGATATTTGCCGGCGTCGATGGTGGATGTCGCGCTGGATTTTACGGCGTTGCAAAAAGCCGGGTCGATGCTGGGATCGGGCGCGATCGTGATTTTGGATGAGACGACGTGCATGCTGGATATGGCGTTGAATGCAGTCCGCTTCTACCGCAACGAATCCTGCGGGAAGTGCGTACCGTGCCGAGTAGGTTCGCAGAAAATGACTGACATGCTGGCACGGTGGACGCAAGGCGGGCTTTCCGAAACGCAGTACAAAGCGGAGTTAGGGTTGCTGGATGAGCTATCGCAGGCAATGGCGCAGGCTTCGATTTGCGGGCTGGGGCAGATTGTGCCGGCACCGATTCAATCGGTGTTGAAACACTTTCGAGCGGAGATTGATGCGCATGTGTTGAAGGGGAAATGCCCCAGCGGGATTTGTTTCACGGCGGCGGGGCGCGCGGGGGAAGCGAATCGTGTGGGGATACGTCCGTAAAAGGAGTTTGAAGGTTTTCAGGCTGGAAGGTTGAAAGTTAAGAGCGCGAACTTTTGAAGTTTGGGGAAGAGTTGGGAGTTCATGAGTACAGCTGCGACACCTCCGGGAATGGTGAACATCACGATTGATGGGAAAGCTGTGCGCTCGCCGGCGGGAACTACGGTGTTTGACGCGGCGCGGATGAATGGCGTGGTGATTCCTACGCTTTGCCATTTGCAGAACCAGACCCCCGTCGGGGTGTGCCGGCTGTGCCTAGTGGACACGGGGGCGCGGGTGCTGGCGGCGGCTTGCGTGCGGCCAGTTGAGCCGGGGATGAAGGTGGTTACGAATTCGGAGAAAGTGCTGGGAGCGCGGAAGACGGTGCTGGAGATGTTGATGGCGGATCATCCTTCGCCGTGCGCGCGGCAACAGCATTCGGGGGATTGCGAACTAGAAACGCAGGCGAAGTCGGCGGGGATTACGCATCCACGTTTCGCGAAGCGGAGCATATCGCGCGGCAAGGATGAATCTTCGCTGGCTATCGCGGTGGATCACGATGCGTGCATCCTGTGCGACCGGTGCATTCGTGGCTGCGATGAAGTGAAAACGAATTTCGTAATGGGCCGGAGCGGCAAAGGCTATTCGACCGGCATCGCGTTTGATTTGAACGCGCCGATGGGGGATTCGACGTGTATTTCGTGCGGTGAATGCATGGTGTCCTGCCCAACGGGGGCGCTGACGAACAAGGGAGTAGTGGGAACGGAAATCACGACCGGGCCGGGCGCACAGGGATTTGAAGCGGAAGAACTCTTGCGCATACCCGTGTTCAAGGGCGTCTCCGGAACATTCCTGGAGATGAATCGCGGAGCAATCGTGAAGCGGACGTACCGCAAAGGCGAGATTCTTTGCAAAGAAGGCGAATTCGGTTCGACGGCCTTTTTCATTACCGAGGGCACGGCGCAGGTTTCGATTTCGACGCCGATCGCGCACGTGAAGACGCAGGGCGGGGGAAAGGGATTCTTCAAACGGCTGACGAGCACGCTGGTGGGGCGCGACGAAGATAAACGCGACGAAGAAGCGCGGGACCGCATGATTCCCATCGACGGCTCGGTGGACTTGAACTACGGGAATCCGGTGGCGGAATTTGGGCCGGGCGATCTATTCGGAGAAATGACCTGCATGAATTTCTATCCGCGGTCGGCAACGGTGCGGGCGACCACGGACGTGGTGGCCTACGAGATGCTGCGGAACGTTCTGGACATCATGATGAAGAACAAGACGTTCCGCGCGCAGATCGACGAAAGCTACAAACAAAGGGCGCTGGAAAACCATTTGCGCGGCGTTCCGATGTTTTCGGACCTGGCGCCGGATTTCATCGAGCATTTGAAAGGGAGCATCGAGTTGCAGAGGTTTGCGCCGGGACAAGTGATAACGCGGCAGGGCGATCCGGCGGACAGTTTTTATCTGGTGCGCATTGGGTTCGTGAAGGTTTCGGAGAATTATCCTGGCGGCGAGCTGGTGCTGGCGTATCTCTCGCGCGGGGACTATTTCGGAGAGATCGGATTGCTGGGCGGCGGGCTGCGCACGGCTACCTGCACGGCGCTAGATCATGTGGAACTGGTGCGGATCTCCGGCGATGATTTCCGGCAAATGGTGGAGCGCTTCCCGAGCGTGCGTAAGGGTCTTGAAACCGTGGCGGCAGAGCGGTATGCGTCGAATCAACAGCGCATGCAGATGGTGCACAGTGTTCCGATCGATCAGTTTTTGTCACAAGGATTGATGGAAGCGCAGAGCTTGCTGATTCTCGATCTGGAGAATTGCACGCGATGCGATGCTTGCGTGAATGCGTGCGCGGACGCGCATGAAGGAGTGACACGGCTGGTGCGGGATGGATTGCGATTCGACCAGTATCTGGTGGCCACGAGTTGCCGGCAATGCCGCGATCCCCTGTGCATGGTGGGATGCCCGGTAGGATCAATCCGGCGGCGGAATTCGCTGGAAGTGATCATCGAGGATTGGTGCATCGGGTGCGGGCTGTGCGCGCGGAATTGTCCGTACGGAAATATCAACCTGCACCCATTTGAAGTGATGGCCGAAGATCCGGAGCGGCCGGGGCGCAAGAAAGCGGTGATTCAACAGAAGGCTACTTCCTGCGATCTGTGCACGCATTTGAAAGAGCCGAGTTGTGTTTACGCTTGTCCGCATGATGCGGCGCATCGCGTAGATCCAAAAACATTTTTTGCGGAGATGCTGGGGCAGGGATCTTCGAAATGAAGATGGACGGGACACAACGCGGGTGGGCCGTGGGCTCGCTGGTGTTTCTGGCGGTTTCGGCGGTCGCGTACGTCCTGTACGCGATCAGCGCGCCCGCGGGGCCAAAGGGTGGGAGCGTGGCCGGGTTGACGTTCGGCGTGATTGGATTCGCATTCATGCTTTTTGCGGCGCTGCTGGGCGCGCGAAAGCGCGTGCCGACCTGGCGGGTTGGGCGGGCGCAAGCGTGGATGCGCGGGCATTTGTGGCTGGGGATGCTGGCGCTGCCGCTGATTCTATTTCACGGGGGATTTCATTTTGGCGGGATGCTTACACAGGTGCTGATGTGGCTGCTGATTTTCACGGTGGGAAGCGGCGTATTTGGCGCGGTGCTGCAGAATTATTTGCCACGGGTGATGACGGCGGATGTGCCGCTGGAAACGATTTACGACGAAATCGGGCACGTGCGGGTGCAATTGCTGGAAGAGGCGGATCGCGCGGTGGAATCGGTTTGCGGCTCGATGGGGCTGAGGCAGACGGCTGGGGAGGACGGATTGCGCGCGGGAGGGTATACGGCGCTACGGCCGATCGCTGCCGCGGCTGCACCGTTGCGTACGTCGGCGGCGGTGAGCGCGGGAGCGAGCGCGGCGGTAGCAGTGGCGCAAGAGATTGTGCTGCTGAGCGACGAACAGAGCGCGCCGTTGCGCTCGTTCTATGCGACGGAGATCAGGCCGTTTCTGGAGCGCCCCAAGCAGCATAAGTGGCGACTGGCGGACGAGGGAAAGGCTTTTAGCGCGTTCTCCGGACTGAAGACGCTGCTGCCAGATGCGGCTCACGGGACCGTCGGCGACCTGCAAGATATTTGCGAGGAAGCACGGCAACTGACGCTGCAGGAGCGCATGCATCACTGGATGCATTGGTGGCTGTTGCTGCATATTCCGCTTTCGCTGGGACTGATTCTTCTGGGCGCTATACACGCGGTGATGGCGTTGCGTTACTAGAGGGCGATGGCACGAACACGCACAACCAAGAAGATCGCGCAACGCATCGACCTCAACTATTTCAAGAGGGCGACGCCGGAGAAGCGCGCGAAATTGTGGGTGAGCGTGTTGTTGCCGGCGCTGGTGCTGGGCTGGATTACCTGGCACGGATTTGCGCGGGACTCGCGGGTGTACTCGAGCGGGCGATTGAGCGGGGCGCATGCGGTGATCGAGAAGGAATGCGCAGCTTGCCACGTGGAAAAAGCCGGCGTCTTTGCCGCGAAGGCCGAAAAGAGTGCTTGCCTGGCCTGCCACGACGGACCGGCGCATCATGCGTCGCGAGTTGCGGAACTGGAGTGCGCGGCCTGCCATGTGGAACATCGCGGGCGGGTGAATCTTTCGGCGGCGCGGAATCAGACTTGCGCGGAGTGTCACAGCGATTTGCGGGCCGCTGGGGGGACATCGAATTTTGTGAACAATGTTCGAAGCTTTGAGGACGGACATCCGGAGTTTTTGGCGGTGCGCGAAGGCGCGCGCGATCCGGGGACTATCAAGCTGAATCATGCGCTGCACATGAAGCCGATCCGAAGCAAGCCGAACGGGCCGGAAGTGCAGTTGGTATGCGGGGATTGTCACCGGACGGCGGCGGTGAAAGCGGCTTGGCCTTATGCAGACGCGAAGTACGTGGGCGTGGCAACAACGTACAGCGAAAAAGAGGAATTGCTGGCGGTGAAAGTGGAGACGATGGCGGAGCGCCGTCCGAAGACGGAGCGCGAATTGATGGCACCGGTTAGATTCGCCACGGCTTGCGCTTCTTGCCATTTGCTGGCGTTTGATAAGCGATTCGAGGATGGCGTGCCGCACGACAAACCGGAGGTGGTGCACGCTTTCGTGGTGAAGAAATTTACGGAATACATTGCGGCGCATCCTGGCGAATTGCGCGAAGTGCGTGATCCAGACCGGACTTTGACGGGTCGGCCACTTACCCCGGGAACGCGCGCATTGACGGCGCAGGAGTGGATTGGGGAGAAGGCTTTGGTTGCAGAGGAATTGCTGTGGCACAAGACTTGCGCGCAGTGCCACACGATTTCGACTTCGCCGCTGTATGACACGATGATTGCGCGATGGTCGGCGGCGAGTGCTGACGCGGGCGTGCGGGCTACGATTGCGAAGACGACTCTGCCGGCGGCTTCGGCGCCGATCCCGTTACCGAGCGTGGCCGGCTCGAAGACTACGTCGCGATGGATGCCGCACGCGAAATTCGATCATGATGCGCACCGCGGATTTACGTGCGAGAGCTGCCACGTGAAAGCGTTGACGAGCAAGGAAACGAGCGACGTGCTGCTGCCGGGGATCGCCACCTGCAAGACTTGCCATGCGCCGGGGCCGGAGCATGCGGAGTCGCGATGCTTTGAATGCCACACGTATCACGACTGGGCTAAACGCAAAGAAGTTGCACCGAAGTTTACTTTACCGGCGTTGCGCACCGGCGGGAAGTAACGCGCGCCGTGCTGCGCTGATCAGGGTCAGCGATTCACAGCAGCCATCATGCTTGCAGGATAGCGGTCACCGGACGCGGCGCCGTGAGGGGCGACTTCGTCGATGCGCCGCAGGTCATCGGGCGTGAGCTGCACCTTCAAGGCACCGACATTTTCTTCGAGATAGCTGCGGCGCTTGGTGCCCGGGATGGGAACAATGTCGTCGCCTTGCGCGAGAAGCCACGCCAGAGCCAACTGAGACGCGGTGCAATTCTTTTCCTTGGCGATGGCCTCAACGCGAGCGACCAAATCCAGATTCTTCTGAAAATTCCCGCCGATGAAGCGCGGGGATTGGCGTCGGTAGTCGTCCGGTGCGAAATCCTCGAACCGCCTGATTTGCCCGGTGAGAAAACCGCGGCCGAGCGGACTGTAAGCGACGAGTGCGATGCCGAGTTCGCGAACAGTGGGCAGAATTTTATCTTCGGGATCGCGGGTCCAAAGAGAGTACTCGGATTGCAACGCGGCGATCGGATGCGTTTTGTGAGCGCGGCGAATCGTATCGGCTGCAGCTTCGGATAGTCCCAGGAAGCGGACTTTGCCCTTTTTCACTAGTTCGGCCATGGCGCCGACGGTTTCTTCGATGGGAATGTTGGGATCGACGCGATGCTGGTAATAGAGGTCGATGACGTCGACGCCGAGACGCTGAAGGCTGGAGTCGCAGGCGGCACGGATGTATTCAGGGCTGGCGTTGAAGCCCCGAACCGTGGGATCGGATTTGCTGCGCACGATGCCGAACTTGGTAGCAAGGAAGATTCTGTCGCGGAGGCCGCGAATGGCCTTGCCTACGAGTATTTCGTTGTCGCCATGGCCGTAAACGTCGGCAGTATCGAGAAAGGTGATACCGAGTTCGATGGAACGGTGGATGGTGGCGATGGATTCGTGGTCGTCGCGGGCGCCGTAGAATTCGGACATGCCCATACAGCCGAGCCCCAGCGGGGAAACTTGCGGACCGCTCTTGCCTAGATGACGTTGTGCCATGACCGACTCCTCGAGTGTTCTTCTCTCGTGAGATGCGAAGAGTGGCGTGAGAGGTACACGGGGCGGGGATATTGCT
>Ga0207107_1237_pt1 | contig 11053 bp, 7 predicted proteins | sample Alteio_BWMinHeat_75_FD_153555 | JGI IMG/M metagenome (GOLD analysis project Ga0207107, IMG submission 153555) | Enriched cells from forest soil in Barre Woods Harvard Forest LTER site, Petersham, Massachusetts, United States -... | ecosystem: Environmental > Terrestrial > Soil > Temperate forest >... | reverse complement strand
TGTGCAAATCGTATCATTTGAAATTTACTCCATATAACAAAAGACCGGACGTCGGCTGTCCTCGATGTTTGAGTGCGGAACGTCATAGATTATTTGGTCAATATTATGAAAATTACATTCAGAATAAGCAAAGTCTTAGTGTGGTACATTTGGCGCCCGAACTGTGTCTTTATCGATTGCTCAGTCAATGGTCCAGATCTTATGTGTGTGGAGACCTGAATCCTGCCCAGTATTCAGATATGAAATGTATCAAACTGGATGCAACCAAATTGACACTGGGTGACCAATCCGTGGATTTGATTTTGGCATCACATATCATGGAACATATTCCTGACGATCGATTAGCTTTGAAAGAATTTCATCGCGTCCTTCGGAAAGGAGCCAGAGTGATTATTATGATTCCGCAAAACTTTCAGTCAGAGACAACGGACGAGGATCCTACAGTTGTGACTGCAGCAGATCGAACCAAACGATTTGGTCAATTTGATCATGTCCGAATGTATGGTCTGGATTTCGTTCAGAGAGTACAAGCGGAGGGATTTTTTGTCCGAGCTTATGCCCCCATTGTTAGAATCCAAGACGTGGTCAAAATGAAACCAGATAGTATGGAAGTGATCGCGGACGAAGCTGCCATGAAAGATAACAAATTTAGTCCTTATGATGTGTTGTATGAATGTGTTCGGAATTAAAAGATATACGAAATATATTTTAATTACGGATTATCTCGATTACGGATTATCTCGATTATGAGATGGCGCTAATGCGCCAGTGGGATTATCTCGATTACGAGATGGGATACTTTTGTTTCAGTGCATTGACATCATTGGTCAATCTAATGATTTCATTCAGGAGGATGACGGTTAATTGTTCGTATCTGACGGTAAATGGAACGGGAACGCCAGTTTCTACGGTCTGAGTTGTGATTGTGGCGACACTGTCGGTGGTATGACCATCCGGGCTGGTGACCACGGCACTGGTTCCCATAACTTGTTGTGTAGTGGAATCTTTTTTAAGGAGAACGAGTTCAGGGAATGTTTGATAGACGTCTTCTGCAATGAGACCAAATTGTGGGGTTTTGGTATCGTCGGTTTTGTATATGAAAGAAACTGGTTGAAGAGATAGGACTTTAGAACTAATAGATTGATTGGAGGTAAGTGGCGCAATTTGATCTTTGAATCTGCGACTAGATGGAATGACACCTAAACATCCAGCCGAATCAACGATAACTGGTGCTGTTATACCAGTCGTAGTGGGCTTTCCGAAAATATTCGCAATAAAAGTATTAGGATTAGTAGCGCCATTTACGAAACCGGGTAATCCGATACAAATATTTCCACTTTGTGTAGTGAAAGCGGATCCGGCACTATTACCTATGCCAATATTGTTACTTCCGGTTGTTAAAGCTGGAAGAGCGTTGTTTCCCAAAGCGATATTTCCACTACCTGTTGCCAGAGAACCCATGGCACCAGTCCCAACACATGTGTTAAGATTACCCACAGTATTTACAACTAGGGCTAGGTCTCCGATAGCAACATTTCCTTCACCGGTCGTGTTACTAATCATGGCCAAATTTCCTGCCACAGTATTCTGAAAACCAGTTGTATTGGAGAGAAGAGCTTCGAAACCGATGGCAATGTTACTATTACCAGTGGTATTATTGATGAGAGCTAAGGAACCAAATGCACTATTTTGGACGCCGGATGTGTTCGCGGTCAGAGCCTGGTTACCGAATGCGGAATTATTGTCAGTATTGTTGCTTGATAGGGCAGAATGACCAAAGGCACAATTATTGCTACCGGTGGCATTACTCGATAAAGAATTAAAACCAAATGCATTGTTATGTGTCCCGGTTGAGTTACTGATCAAACTAAAAGCACCAAAGGCTGAAGTTTCATCAACATCATGATTAAGCAGAGATTGATATCCGTAGGCGGAATTGTTACTACCACTGTCATTAAAAAGCATCGAAAACACACCAGAAGCTGTGTTTTGAAATCCAACCGTATTAAAAAACATGGTAGAAGATCCCACAGCAGTATTGGAAGCACCGGTAGTATTTGCTAACATAGCCGAATCTCCCACAGCTGTATTATCATTGGCAGTTGTGTTATCTACGAGAGCAACGTAACCCAACGCAGTATTAAAGCTACCTGTAGAATTATTGAACAAAGCACTATATCCCACAGCAGTGTTCTCACTCACTGTGGACGTCGCGAGTGCAAAGGCACCGACCGCAGTACTTCCCGAACCAGTTACGTTCGAACTCAATGCTTGATCCCCAATAGCTACATTCTGTGTTCCGGTGGTATTGAGTTGGAGGGCTTCCCATCCGACAGCAACGTTATCGGTACCTGATGTATTGAGTTGGAGAGCATTGTATCCGACGGCAGTATTGGGTTGAGCAGTGTTGCTTTGAAGAGCCCCGGAACCCACCGCGGTATTTTGACTGGCAGTCGTATCTGCGGCCAAGGCATTGTAACCGACTGCGGTATTGTCAGATCCGGTAGTCACCATAGCTAAACTATTAGTACCAAAGCCAGTGTCACGGACTCCAGTTGTCACATTGGTACCAGAACCCTGGCCTAGAAAACTGTCTGCGGTGAGAGGATTGATGTTGCCGGTATAATCTAATCCGGTGGCAGTATACTGGTTGGCTCTGAGTAGAGAGCCCGTCGGCCCAACGGGTAATCTGGTATCTGTGTAGGAAAAGACCCAAATATCGCCCTTGTAAAGGAGCGGAGAGTGAATTGATCTTCCATCTTCTCCCCGATCTCCCTTAGGTCCGCGGGGACCTCTGCATGCGACATTGCATTGGGGTTCACAAATAGGATATCTGGGAGGGCACTGAGGAAAACAAGGTTCACATGGTTCGGGGAACCCATCGCGGTCACCAAATCCACCTCGATCACCAAATCCACATGGTGCCGGTCTTGGACCCCATCCGTCCAATTGAGGGACGCCCGAATTTTCGAAAAAGTTGGAGTTATATGTTTGACGCGAATACATACCATTATAATTAGATTGAGGTGTAGAAGTCATTTGTGATTAAATATATATCTTGATAACATTTATTTTATAACAAAATATGTGGATATGCAATAACGACATTCAATTAAATTAATTGAATGTCGATATGAAATTTTTATTTAGTGGAGCTTATTGACTGGTTTCTTGACTGGTTTCTTGGCGGGTTTCTTGATTGGTTTCTTGGCAGGTTTCTTGATTGGTTTCTTAGCGGCTGGTTTCCTCACCCCTTTCTTGGCTGCTCTCTTGGATCCACCGGTGGTCTTCTTTGCCCAAGATTTGGGTTTATAACTAATGATTTGAAGAATCTGCTCATCAGTTAGTTTGGCCGGATCCAGTTCTTTGGGTATACTGTAATTCTTTTTGGTTTTGCCCCGAATAGCTCTGATATAGGGTCCGTGTGGACCATTCTGAATCGTTATCTTGACAGTTTTACTAGATTCTTTGACAGTCCGCTCGTCAATAATTTTGGCTTTGTGTTCCTTAATGATGGCGACAGCCTCTTTGAGAGTGAGTTTGGCAGGATCCACTGCCTCTGGCACGGAATAAAATTCCTTTGCATGTCGTAGATAAAAATTCTTATCTGATCTTCCCAACCAAATAGCTTCACCGTCTGAATCGCCCAGATTCTTAGGGTAGGCAAAGAGTTTGATCGCTTCCTTGAGAGTGATCTGGTCTATAGTGAGGTTATCCGGTATCTTGGCCCAGACAGTTTCTTTATCTATGGTTTTGCGCAGTCTGGGTCCTTTACGAGTCATCAGGGCGAAAATTTCAATGCCGTTCCCATCCTTCCCCAGCAGTCTTTCTGTTTTCTGTGCGAGGGATTTTTGTTTGGCTACTTCATCTACGATAGGTTTGAGTTTGTCATAGAACTTTTTCACTACACGATGCCAGATTTTAGTACCAGCTGCTATGTCATCTAATTCCGCTTCAATTTTTGCCGTAAATTTGTAATCCATCATTTCAACAAAGTTTTCCAACAAAAAAGCATTGACCATTCTACCTAGGTCGGTAGGTAGTAATTTATTCTTTTCTTTGCCCAAAGTGACTTGACTCTGTTCTTCAAAAATTTTCATAACGTGTCTACTGTCTTCAGATTTGATAGAATAGATAGATATATCTTTGGTGACACCAACAGTATCTCCTACTTTGACGTATTCTCGATCAATAATAGTTTTAATAGTATTGACAAACGTTGAGGGTCGGCCGATTCCCAGTTCTTCTAGTTTCTTGACCATAGACGCTTGAGTGTATCTAACTGGCGGACGAAGAAATTCTTGTTTGGCTATGATTTCAATCATAGGTATGATCGAACCAACTGTGGGAATTTTTCCTTTGAAGTTGGTTACGGTGTCTTCAGCGTCAGGGTCTGTTTCGTCTGTTGATTCGAGATAAACTTTCATAAATCCCAAGAACACGATCTTCTCGATTTGACTTTGAAAGTAATAAAAAGGTTCATATTTGTTATCGACATATTCTGAAATAGATATCTGAATAGTGGTAATATTCAATCGAGCTGGTTTCATTTGGGAAGCAACCGCCCGTTGCCAAATCAGAGTGTAAAGTTTGATTTGGGAGGGATCCGAGACTTCTGATTCGATAGATAATAGATCTGGATGCACAGGACGAATTGCTTCATGGGCTTCTTGACTAGAAGCGGATTTATTCTTGTAAATATTTTTTTGGTAGTATTCGGTTCCATATTCTTTTTCAATCACTTTTTTGATATCGGCGTGAGCTTCTGATGACATGGTTACGGAATCTGTTCTCATATAAGTAATAAAACCACCTTCATAAAGGTGTTGAGCCGTTTTCATAGTAGAATCAAGGGACATTCCAAATTTCCGATTAGCTTCTTGTTGAAGTGTTGAGGTGATAAACGGAGGGGCCGGAGATCTAGTGGCAGGTTTGTCTATCACAGAACTGACAGTAAATTTGGACTTGAGTGCTCTTTTGAGTAAAAGAATGACTTTCGCATTGGGATTATTTTTGTCTTCAATGAGAGGAATTTGCGCAGTTTTCCCAGAGAATGCCGTTTTTGAATCTTTCTCGGAATCTTTCTCGGAATCTTTCTCTAGTCCTTTCTTTCGTTCTATCAAAGTCGCTTTCAAATCACCAAAAATCCCTCTGACCTTGAAATGGGATGAATTTTTATTTTTTTCCATGAATTTTTGGATGTCGTTTTCTTTGTCGATGATAATTTCGGTGGCGACTGACTGGACTCGGCCGGCGGACAAATGGGACCCCCCTATTTTTTTCTGAATGAGCGGCGATATAAGATAACCATAAAGACGATCTAAGACACGCCTTGCTTTTTGGGCTGCCGTACGATTTTGATCGATGGGGCCGCCGGCTTTTATTGCATCCAGGATGGCTTTTTTGTTAATAGCATTGAAAATGAGTCTTTTGTATTGTTTAGGTTTGAGAGTATCATAAAGAGCTTGCGCAATCCCATCTCCTTCCAAATCCAAATCTGAAGCTATATACAACATAGAAACACCTTTCATGGCAGCTTTCAGTCTGGACAGAACTTCCGGTTTGGTAATGATATATATCGGTTCAAAATTATTATCAAAATCTATTGACATCTTTTTCGAATCCAAATCTCTAAAAATACCCATAGACGCTTCTACACGGTAATCCTTACCCAGAAATCCAGCAATCTTCTTATTTTTTCCAGGACTTTCAACTACAACCAATATCTTAGGCATAATAGATATAGGAGATTATTTGATAATTGATTAAAACGTTTTTAAATAGGAGTTAAGTTTTCAATTCTTTTTTGATTCGATTAACGAAGCAAAAAAGAATTCGAAACCGAATTCAGAGAATAAGGTTTGCCAAAAGAATTCGAAATCTAGCTCTTAACAAATTCTTCCAATTTCCGAACGAATAATTGAGATCCCGAATCCATTTCATTCAAGGGCAACTGAATAGGAGCCACTAATCCTGTCCATACCACATTGTCATAAGAAACAACTTCGTATCTGGGATTAATATGAGTCATGTAAGTTGGAGTCATAACTGATAAATTGGAGCCATTCATCACTGCCATAATATTTTTTGGAACAGTATTAAAATCTCCGATTGCAATAATTTCTTCGGATGGGTTATCTGTTTGGTGTTGAGTCAAGATTTTTTTCAGAGCAGTAATGGCATTAACTGGGAATTGAGTATCGCATCCTGACAAATGAATTCCGAAAACAGATATTTTTTTACTGTTTGACAGATCCTTGATCCGAACAACTGGAATTTCCAACGAACTAGTTTGGTTATCTGAACGATCCTTGGGATAAGTTTCTATTATGATACGACTGTCACATAACAAACTATGTTGTCTTTTCAAATTAACTAAAATAATCGTTTTGTTTTTGCAGTTGGCGTGATCGGCAGGATCAACAGTGCCTACGATCTGGTAGGATGATCCAAAACCAGTGTTGTTGAGTTTGGTTTTGAGTTGGTCAATGAATTGATTGTAGGCCTCGATAATAACATAACAATCCCAATCGTCTGCAAGAAATCCATCCACAATATCTCGAAGTTGAATTTGGATTTTGGCACAGAGCCAGGCACGTTTGGTGGGATCTGGATCAATTTTGGAAGTATTTAAGTGTGTAGTTGCGAACGGCCCTGATGCAAAATACGCGTGATATTGAGGGTTGCTAATATTAGAAGCCATGATCCGAATCGACTTCTGTTTGAGACCAATCATGGCGTGATCCGAATTGGTAGCAGGATCTAAACTGAGCGCCTTGGTTGATGTTACTGGAACAAAATCGGCGGTTTGGTTTGTACTGGCTGGGGTTGACATAGTGAGATAATATTGAATTCTGTATCGATTATTATTCATCTGTTATTTGTATCAATTTTTTTCTGTGGTTGATATGAAAATCAATCAAAGAAAATCATAAATTATTTTATTGCACCAAAAAGTCCGTTTGTGAATAGGTTACTGTGACTGTCCAATTCAGGACTGCTTTAGAGCTACCTATGACATTCAATTGGATTTTGTTATCGGCGGCAACCGAATGTTTGAAACCGAAATCACCCATATCGCCGTCGGTCATAACAACTTTAAATTTAGTTTGCTTGACAGTGATAGTGTCTTTGATATATTTCACAAAGTATTCGGTCTTAATAATACCGCATGCATTCATGTTTGTCAAGTTAGCTACTTGGGCAGTCAGTCTGACCCATCCAGACATTCCATTTTTTGGGGCCAATTCACAAATCTTCGTTGGATCGGTATTTTTTGTGTACAAATTATTAATAACTTGGACATTGGGAACACTATTACGAGATACAAACAATTTGCCGAAAGCCGTGGGCCCGATTGTTTCGCGAATCTGGTCTAAATTTTTAAGAACAAAATTGTTATCCGAACCCTTATAGACAAACATAACGCTATCATCTGTATCTATCATGACTTTAATTAGATTTGTATTGAGATTAGGAACGGGGACTGGGTCGACAGTCGGCGACAATGTTTGACTGGTTTCGGTCGAAACGGGATTCTCAGTGGGAATAGAGGTTGACATGGAATATATCTACATAATATTATGTATTTATATCCTATTACAGATATCCTATTCAAGATATTTCAAGAGAGATAATCCGAGTTGATGTTCAATGTTTAGGGGATCGCGATAGACATTGATATAGTGTCTAAGACAAGCTTCTGCCAGTATGAACAACTGAGGAATATTTAGGTCAATGATACTGAGAGTATGAGTTGCTCCGTTTTGTTCCAATTTATGTCCCAGGATTTTGTAGTAATCATAAGATTTTTGAACATAAGTTCTTTTATAGTTTTCAATATACAGCATTCGAAAAAGTATCATGAGGAAATTTTGTGATGCGACATATGGTTCCAAACAGCAGACATCAAGTCGTCTTCGATGATCGTTCCGATTAATCAACAGTTTGGGCCAACCCATTTGATTTTGTTGATGAAGTTCCAAGAGAAAATCTTGATAATAAGTACCAAAACTAATTGGATTAGGATTGATATCTTTGGATAACCGTTCAAAAGCATGAAAAACCAAACTAATAACATCCTTAAATGTCAAATCAGATACCATTTTGTCCTGAATTAGAAGATAACTAGTTATCTGTTCCTCTAAATTAATATTATCCATATATTATTAATTTAGATTTTATTTGACTTTGGCATAACAGGCAGACGGAGTTGATTGGACAGATGAAGTTGATTGGGCAGACACTTTTAGTGTTCGGCGATATCGCCCTTGATAGAAATCCAACACAGATTGGAATTTAGAATTTTGAAACACAAAGTATTCGTTCATTTCTGTAACGCACGGATCTTGCATGATTCCTAACAAGAAGTGGTAAAATAATTTGACTAATTTTATGAAAGCAGAATTATTGACTAGATTCCGGAGAGTGTTCTTGGTAAGAGGAATATTAACAAATTCTTCGGCAGGTAAGAGTATACTAGCAGTGTTTTCAAGTGGATCATCTATCTCAATTGGACGAAATTTTCTCAAAATAATAACCGACAAAATCAAAGTGACAATATATGGGTGACATTTCTTAATCAAAGGGCACAACATAGAAGTAGTGATCAAAATGTAATCAAAAGTCAAATTATTCAGATCTGTCCATTTCACGAGCCACATCAAGTGTTTGAAATTGTGAGGATTGGAAGGAAACAAATCCAATTGATGGGCCACCCAAAAACGAGTGAATTTTTCATGATCGATTGTCATTCCCAGATATTTTGGATGGCATCCATTGACATAAACGGAATAATATAAATAATACAGGTATTCGAACACAATGACGTTATGATCTGGGATTGAGGTTCCCAGAAATTCAAACGTACTGATCTGATTATTCGCAGACACTAAATGATAATGATAAAAAATCATAGAAACCATTGATGGATGAAATATTTTTTGAAAACCAAAATCCTCGAGCATACGGGTGTCGTATGGAAGACGATCAGATTCCAATTCAAGAATGGTATGAAAGAGAATGCTGGGGCAGGGAACGTGATGATCATTAGAATCAAAATACTGCGGATAGAGTTTCTGAACCCGACGATAAAGTGATCTAAAAGTCATGCGACTAGATGGATTTATATTGAGTAATTTTTTGATGATTCGATACAACTTAGGAGGAATCGTTCGAATTATTTTTTGGTAGGCTTTCAGATCAGGTAATGTCATTGTATCTAAAATACTAGCAATTTGATATTTGAATTTGGTTAAGTCATTGACTTTATGAACAAGATTTAATTTGCGCGATATTTGTGAAGGCTGTCCGATTTCTGATGCGCAAATTAAATGCAATAGATGTTTTAGTTGTTTTTCTTTGTTTCCTCGAAATCGGGGGAAATTAAAAGTACGATCTTGAATATTGAATATGAACACAATGGTATTGTAAATGGATAAAAGATCAATCTTGGTCGCAGATTGCGTGTCGAATAGTTTGGTGAAACATTCCATATTTCTGTTTTGATCAACAACATCTAGTTCGGTCGAGATATATGGTAATTTAATTCCGTATCCCAAATCTATAATAAAAACATTGTTTGATTTTCGTGCAGTGTCTCCTAAACATATGTTATTGTTTTTTAGATCCCGATGAACGATTCCATGAATATATAATTTATGATACGCCTGAATAAAATTCACCACTGTTTTAATGGGATCGAACGGAAAGTAACCCCCCGTTAGAAAAAAATCCGAATCAAATGTATTTCCACAATATGTCATAATAAGAGCAACGTGATTGCCCGCTAATTGACAACTATCAATTTCGACAGCTACATTTCTAGATACACAAACCTTAAGTACTTTGGGAAAATAATCATATGAATCCAATTTGATCAGTAATGAAATTTCAGTCAAGACATCTGGACCAGTGATATTTTCGTTATATTTTTTGATGACCTGGAATTCACCGGTATGACTCTCTGTAACAAAATATACTTCTCCATAGGATCCAGTTTTAGGAGTTGTTTCGATCAATTGTAAGTTATATTTTTGAAGAACCGTGTCTATAAAAACATCGTCAGACGTGATATCAATCCAATCAAAAACAGTTACTTTATCAAAAGGATTTGGAGTGTTGATTAGATTAGATGATCGATTATTTATGGTTGTCATTTATAATAAACGAACAAATTTATTGATCTTATCACCTTTAAAATCTTCTCTTGGATTCGGAGCCTAAATCCGACAGACTATTTCTCTTAGTTGAATCGGATAATTCCTCTTTCTTGTAAGTATCCAAATAGTTAATTAGCCTATCGAAAAATCGACTGTTGACTTTCTTGATTTTATCCAAGATAACAATAAAATAATTAGTCCATGGATAGGTATTGGTAATAGTAATGGTACCGTGCGCAATGGCAGTAGTCTCTGTATCAGATAGGTATCCGGATAAGATATATGTTCCTTCAGCTAAGGCTTTAATTGTTGCCTTAGTACGAGTTTTTGACTGAATTTCATATCCAGAGTTAGCGGGTAACCATCCAGTATCCTCTATTGTAGATCCGCCCACATGATTCATAACCAGACAGTGTGTATCTCCAATATCTAAAGTCACCTCTGATGGGATAATACTTGTTTTCAATATAGGACGTGTCACTTTAATAGTTAATTGTTTACTTGATGTATGATCCGCTGAATCGGCTGCTGTTGCATAAATGGCAAAGGTTCCGAGAGTAGTAAAACAAATGGTAACCCGATTCGTTGCAGAGGTTGGAAAGATGGTAACTGGATCGTCATCACTATTTTTTAACCAAGTGATGTCTTGATAAGGAGGAATACCGCCTATCAATCTACAATTAATTTCGACTGGAGTTTTGATGGGGATTGTTATTTCATTTGGTTCGAGAATTAGTTCAAAAGGAGTTTCGGATTGGAGATCAGTTAGAGGAGTTTTCGAATGTATAGTGGAATCCATTTTTTTTATAATTGCAGATGATATTTTGTAGTAGCCGAATAAACTAATTAAAATGGTCATTTAAGAGTCTAACAATGGGATACTTTGTTCAAAT
>Ga0207107_1236_pt1 | contig 11067 bp, 10 predicted proteins | sample Alteio_BWMinHeat_75_FD_153555 | JGI IMG/M metagenome (GOLD analysis project Ga0207107, IMG submission 153555) | Enriched cells from forest soil in Barre Woods Harvard Forest LTER site, Petersham, Massachusetts, United States -... | ecosystem: Environmental > Terrestrial > Soil > Temperate forest >... | reverse complement strand
TCACGAAGTCCAGGCGCACTCCGCCTTCCACCGGCGTCAGGACTGCCTGCAAATCCGCGTAGTCCCCAGTGCGGTATAGCGTTCGCAAGGCTTCCGCGACTTCCTGATTGTCCAGCGGTTTGCCCGGCTGAACCGGCAGATTCGCGGGCACCGAGCCCATCGGCTTGCCATCCTCGGCGATCAAGCGCACTTCCACGACGCTCGGCGACGCCGGTTCCTGCGCCGCATTCGACGGAGGATTTTGTGCGTGGGTGGGCGCTAGCGGCAAAAGAAGCGCGAAGACGGCGATCGCTCGCCGTCCCTTGGCTAAAACTCGTTTCATGTGTCTTTAGCTCAGACGAGATCTAGTATAGTGGCGTTGCTCGGCTCCCTTCCATCGGCGCTATCATGTAAACATCGTTGGGGTTATCCGTGCCCCGCCGCTGGCGTTGCGGTGCCGGGACACGAACGAGTCAGGACTCCGCTTGAACCACTCGACAAGCGAAAGGTATTCGCGGCAAACGCTGTTCGCTCCTATCGGTGCCGAAGGTCAGGAGCGGCTTCTGGCGTCGAGCGCCGCGATCGTGGGTTGCGGCGCCATCGGTGCCGCTGCTGCTGCTCTGCTGGTCCGCGCTGGAGTGGGCCGCTTGCGGGTGCTCGACCGCGATTTCGTCGAGCCTTCGAATCTGCAGCGCCAGATGCTGTTTGACGAGGCTGACGCTCGCAACGTCCTGCCTAAAGCCGTTGCTGCCGAACGCCATCTTCGCGCCATGAATTCCACCGTTGCGGTCGAAGGCATCGTCGCCGATCTCGATTCTCGCAACGCCGAAGACCTGCTAAGCGGCTTCGACCTAATTCTGGACGGCACCGACAATTTCGAGACGCGCTTCCTGGTCAACGATTTTGCCGTCAGCGCGGGCAAGCCCTGGATCTACGCAGCCGCCGTGGCCAGTTACGGCCTGACCATGGTGATTCGCCCTGGCGTAACTCCGTGCCTGGCCTGCCTGCTCGAATCGGAGGTGGGCCGAGGACTCGAGGAGACTTGTGACACCGTCGGCGTTCTAGGCCCCATCGTCAACTTGATCGCATCGCTCGAAGTTGCTGAAGCGCTCAAGCTCCTCAGCGGATGCGAAACCGCGCTTCACGGCAAATTGATTTCCTGCGATGTTTGGAGCGGCCACTTCCAGTCCATCCGGGTACCGCGCCATCCAAATTGTCGAGCATGCGTCTGCCGCGATTTCAGCTACCTAGCCGGAGAAGTCCAGCCTCATGTCACTCTCTGCGGCCGCGATTCCGTCCAGATTCACGAGCGTTCCCGCGCCCTGAACCTTGCTTCTCTCCGTTCCCGCCTCGCCGCGACGATCAGTGACCTTCGCAGCAACGACTTCCTGCTGCGCTTCCGCGTTGCGCCCTATGAAGTCACCGTTTTCGCCGACGGACGCGCGGTCTTCAAGGGCACCACGGACCCCGCCGTGGCGCGTTCCCTCTACGCCCGCTACATCGGTGCCTGAATTGTTCGGAAAGGGTCAGAGTCTAACGGATATTGCCGGATCGCCCGAACGAACTGCGCATGTTCGAGCGATCGATGTTCTCTCGCAGGTTCATCAGTGTCAGAAACGTGCTCAGAATGCGCGCCTTCAAGTCATCGGTCAGGTGCAGCCCACTGGTGGCCACGCGTGCCAGGCGCTCGCCGTGGTCCGTTATGAACCGCATGATTTCTTTTTGCCGCTCGTGCGGCGCATTTCCCAACGCGGTTTCCCGCCGCATCTCCGCGCACCCAGCTTCCAGGGAAAGCGTAAAGTGCAGCACGCAGAGCTTTTGCTCGGCGAGGGCCGCTGGCGATTCGTTCTTGCATCCCGTAACTTGGCAAGAGGTACCCATCTTAGGCGCAGAATTGATTAGGTAACATCCCGCCCGGAAAAGCCAGTAGTGTGTCGCGTGCTTGCCACCAATCTTGCATAGCCTTTTTCAGCAAGCTCCGCAGGGGCCTCCAGTCAGTGTTTTGGCCCTTCCAGTGCGTCCCGGCACGCAATTCTCGTGCGGACTCCCTGGCTTCCTGATCTTGCACCGCTGCCCGGCGATATTTTTGTAGAAATTTGTTTGACACGCCGCCACATCAGCCTGTATAAAAATACATGACGATGCATATTTCATAGAGTCTATGAATACCGGTAAGACATTTCGCCAGGGCCAGATCCTCCGCCTCGTCTCCGACGAGCGCATTGCCAATCAAGAGGATCTCCGCCGCCGGCTCGCTACGCGCAAACTGCGCGTCACCCAGGCCACTCTGTCGCGCGACCTGCAGGAGCTCCGCCTTGTTAAGACGCAGGATGGTTACAAAGTGGGTGCCGCCGTCACTGACGAACCTGCTCCACTGCCCCCGCTTACCCGCGCGCTGTCTGAGTTTTTGCTAGATATTCGCCCTGCGGAAAATCTTTTGGTTCTGAAGACTCCGCCCAGCGGCGCGCAGCCTCTCGCCGCGGCGGTCGACGGCGCAAAATTTCCCGAGATCGCCGGAACCATCGCCGGAGACGACACGGTCTTGATCATCACGCCCAACAAGAAAACCCGGGAATCCCTGCAAAAGAAGATCGAAGCCTTCGTGAAATGAGAGACCCCAACCAAGTGGCGGTGGTAGGTGTCACTGGATATTCCGGCTTCGAGCTGGCGCGTCTCTTGCTCCGCCATCCCGCCGTCAAAAACCCAGTCTTCTACGTTCGCGAAACCAATGGCGCCAAATGCCTCGGTGAACTCTTTCCTCAGTTGCGCGGCACAGGTGAAGCTCCGCTTCGCCCGCTCTCCATGGACGCAATCACGAGCAGCTCCGCTGGGACGGCATTTCTCGCCACGCCACACGAAGCCTCGGCAGAACTCGCTCCGCAACTCCTCGCCGCCGGTCTCCGTGTCGTCGATCTCAGCGGAGCATTTCGCTTTCGCTCCGCGGAAACGTTCACTTCCTGGTACAAACTCCCCGCGCCAGACGCCGCCACGCTCTCCCAAGCCGCCTACGGCATCCCCGAGTTGTACCCCGACCAAATCAAGTCCGCGCAACTCGTAGCCAATCCCGGCTGCTACGCCACCAGCGTCATTCTCGCTCTCCGCCCGCTAGCCGCTTTCGGCTGGATCGCTCCAAACAGTAGCGTCGTCTGCGACTGCAAATCCGGAGCCAGTGGCGCAGGAAAAGATCCCCGTCGCGACCTCCATTTCGTCGAAGTCGATGAAAACTTCAAAGCCTACAATCTCTTTTCGCACCGCCACACGCCCGAGATCCTCGAGCACACCGGCATTCCCGAGTCTCAGCTCACCTTTAGTACCCATCTGCTGCCGCTAGCCCGCGGCATTCTGTCCACCATTTACGTCACCCTCGATCAGCCTCGCACCGCGGACTCCATCGAAGCGCTCTACCGTAGCTTCTACGCCGGCCGCCCGATGATTCGCTTGTGGCGCGCTGGTTCGCTGCCCGAACTGCAGCACGTTGCCCACACTAACTTCTGCGATATCGGCTTCGCCCTCGATCCCTCGGGCCGCCGCCTCATTATCGTTTCCTGCCTGGACAATCTCGGCAAAGGCGCCGCGGGCCAGGCCGTCCAAAATTTCAACCACATGCTCAGCCTGGAGGAGCAAACCGCACTGCAATGAGAATCGTAATCAAATTCGCTGGAGCTTTACTCGAAGACGACGCCGTCATTCATTCGCCGGCCCGCCAAGTCGCGGAACTCGCGCGCGAAGGCCACGAAATCCTCGTTGTCCACGGCGGCGGACGCCTGTTCACTGCCACGCTCAAACGCATGGGCATTGAAAGCCAGTTCGTCAGCGGTCTGCGTGTGACCGACGAAGAAACGCGCGACGCGGCGGTGATGGTCTTCGCCGGCTTGCTCAACAAAAAACTCGCCGCCGCCATTTCCGCCGAAGGCCAGCCCGCTATCGGCATTTCCGCCGCCGACGCGCAAGCCTTTCGTGCCGAACCCATGGTCCACAACGAAGTCGAAGGCAGCCTCGGCTTCGTCGGCTATCTCACCGGCCTCAATCTTCCGTTCATCGAATCGCTCTGGCGCGAAAATCTGCTCCCCGTCGCCTCTTGTCTCGGCATCGGTGCGGACAATCAGCTTTATAACATCAATGCCGACCACATGGCCGCCGCTTGCGCCGAATACATTTCCGCCGATCAATTGATCTATCTCACGGATGTTGGTGGCGTGCTTGACGGCGACAAAGTTCTCGCCGCCATCACCTGCGAGGAAATCGAGCGCCTGGTGCAATCCCGCGTCGTCTCCGGCGGCATGATCCTCAAGCTCGAAGCCGCCAAGCGCGCCATCGAAGGCGGCGTCCGCCAGGTTCGCATCGTCGGCGGCACTTCGACTGACGCCTTGCTTCTCGCTTCCCATTCGGATTCGCGCATCGAGGCTCACCCAGCCATTCCCGGCACTCGAGTTCTTCGCGAACACAATTCCGCGGCTCACGCGGCCCTCTCCGCGGCATGAAAAAGATGCTGACAAAGAAGCGCGTCTCTCTTCGCCTCAATCGTGCCGCCAAGCCCGCAACCTCGAAAAGCGCCAAGGGCGACGCTCGCCTGCTCGACGCCCAGAAGTTTCTTCTTCCGACTTACAAACGGCCGGACATTCTCTTCACCCATGGCCGCGGCTGCTACGTTTACGATTCCACCGGCAAGAAATACCTGGATTTCCTGGGCGGCATCGCCGTCAACGCGCTCGGCCACGCTCATCCCCGCATTATCAAAACCATTCGCCGCGAAGCGGGTCGCGGTATCCATCTCTCCAACCTCTTTCACAATTCTTTTCAAGGTCCGCTGGCACGCAAACTCGCGGAATGGTCCGGGCTCGACCGAGTCTTTTTCTCCAACAGCGGCACCGAAGCCATCGACGGAGCCCTGAAGCTGGCACGCCTCTGCGGCCACGCGCCCGGTGAGAATCTGAATGCCGCGCCCCGCAAACAGCGGTTCCTAGCGTTGTGGAACTCCTTTCACGGCCGCACCTTCGGCGCGCTCAGCGTCACCTCCACCGAGAAGTATCGCCTGCCCTTTTCGCCTGTCGTTCCCGGAGTCGAATTTGTCCGCTTCAACGATGTCGCCGACCTCGAATCCAAATTCGACGATACCGTCTGCGCTATCCTCCTCGAAACCATCCAGGGCGAAGGCGGCATTCATCCAGTCAGCGAAGCGTTCTGGAATCGCGCTCGCGCACTTGCCACTCAGCACGGTGCTCTTCTCATCGCCGATGAAATTCAATGCGGCTTGGGCCGCACCGGCCGCTACTTCGCCTACCAGAAGTTTTCTTCCAAGCCGGATGTCGTCGTCGTCGCGAAGCCTCTTGCCGCTGGCATCCCTCTCGGCGCAATCCTTGCCAGCGAAGCTGTCGCCTGTCGTATTTCGCCGGGCCTCCACGGCACCACGTTCGGGGGCGGCCCGCTCGCCTGCTCCACGGCCCTGGCAGCGCTGCAAACCATCGAAGACGAAAAACTGCTCGCTAATATTCGTGTTCGGGGCGAAGAACTCCGCACTGGCCTCGCCAAGCTGGCCGCCAAATTCCCTTTCATCCGCGAAATTCGCGGCGAAGGCCTGATGATCGGTGTCGAACTGTCCATCGAAGGTGGTCCTTTGGTCACCGAGGCCCTCCATCGCGGCCTGCTCATCAACTGCACGCATGACTTCACCCTGCGCTTTCTTCCTCCGTTCATCATTACCCGCGCGCACTTGCGTGATTTTCTTCGTTTGCTCGAAACTGTTTTTGACACGGTTCTCAAATCCACCCCAGCTCCAGCCGTTTCCGCGGCGTCGAGGTAACCAAAGCCCATGGCCACAAACGCAATCGTCGCTCCCATTTCTTTGTCGCCCGATCTGCTCACCGGCGCCGAATGGAGTTCCGCACACACCCGCGACCTCCTGCAGCTCTCCGCCGACATCAAAGCGCGCCCCGGCCGTTACGCTTCCACGCTCACCGGCAAATGCATCGCGCTCATTTTCGAGAAGCCCTCGCTGCGCACCCGCGTCACTTTCGATGTCGGAATCCAAAGCATGGGCGGCAACGTGGTGTTTCTCGACCACACGCAAGCGCAAGCCAGTCTCGGCGCCCGCGAATCCATCGCTGACGTGGCGCGTAACCTCGATCGCTGGGTACAAGGCATCGTCGCCCGCGTCTACCGGCAGCAAGTCCTCGACGAAATGGCTGCCAACGCCGAAATCCCCGTCATCAACGCGCTCTCGGACAAATTCCATCCTTGCCAGGCGCTGGCCGACTATTTCACCCTCACCGAACGCTTCGGCAACCTCCGCGGCTTTCAACTCACCTACGTCGGCGATGGCAACAACGTCTGCCACTCGCTGATGTACCTTGCCGCGCGCCTCGGCGTGCATCTCCGCATTGCCACGCCCCCGGATTACACGCCGCTTCCCGAAGTCGTCAGCGACTCCAAACGCGTAGCCCGCGAAACCAAAGCCAAAATCGAATTGCTGACCGATTCCCGCGAAGCCGTTTCCGGCGCGCAAGCCGTCTACACCGACTCCTGGACCAGCATGGGTTTCGAATCCGAGGAAAAAACCCGCACCGCCATCTTCCAGCCCTATCAGGTCAATGCCGAGCTGATGTCCCTGGCCACTCCGGAGGCTCTATTCATGCACTGTCTCCCAGCCCACCGCGGCCTCGAAGTCACCCCCGAAGTCCTCGACGGCCCACAATCGGTCGTCCTCGACCAATCCGAGAATCGTATGTACGTGCAGAAGGCCATCCTGCACACCCTCTTCTAATGAGAAGTCTGGCCCAATGAGTGAAAAGGTCGATCGGCTAGTTCTTACTGCTCAACGAGTAGCTGAACAAATACCAGGGTTCTACAAAACCAAGGGGCCAGGTGCTGGTGATCACGCTTCGAATGCATTCATGCAAGACTTGCGAAAGGTGGCCACCGGACTCTTCGGGGCAGACTTTAGCGAGGTACGGGTTCGAAAGGACCTGGGTTTCAGATTTGATTTTTATTTTCCTGATGAAGAGACGGTCGTGGAGATCGCTCTGTGTTTAGATAAACCGATGACAGAATTGGAGAAGGATATCTTTAAGTGCTTACTCGCCCGGGACAGTGGGCTCGTCATAAAACGACTGGTCCTTGTCGCCAAACCTGGAGGAGAGAAAAGACACTCTGCTCCGGGCCAGAAAGCAATTAGAGAATTCGTCCAAAGAAGTTTCGGACTGACTGTGGAAGTGCGCGAGCTTGTGCCTTAAGTGCTGCAGAATCGAAATAGTTGAGGAGAACAAGGAACAGTGAAGCAACAACCTAACAAACCGAAAAAAGTCGTTCTCGCCTATTCCGGAGGCCTCGACACCTCCATCATCATCCCCTGGCTAAAAGAAAACTACGGCTGCGAAGTCATCGCCGTAATCGGTGACGTCGGCCAGCAGGAAGATCTCGAAGCCGCGCGAAAAAAGGCGCTGGCCACCGGCGCCTCCAGCGCCACCATCGAAGATCTCCGCGAAGAATTCGTTCGCGACTACATCTGGCCCACGCTTCGCGCCGGCGCCATCTACGAACACACCTATCTTCTCGGCACCTCGATGGCTCGGCCCGTCATCGCCAAGCGCCAGGCCGAAGTCGCCCTCCGCCTCGGTGCTGACGGCCTCTCGCATGGCTGCACCGGCAAAGGCAACGACCAGGTCCGCTTTGAGCTGGCCTACAAAGCCATCGCGCCCAATCTGCAGATCATCGCCCCGTGGCGTGAATGGGACATCGATTCCCGCGAAGACGCCATCGCCTACGCGCAAAAACACAATGTCCCGGTCGAGCAAAGCAAAAAGAACATCTACAGCCGCGACCGCAACATCTGGCACCTCAGCCACGAAGGTGGCGAGCTTGAAGATCCCGCCAACTCACCCAACGAAGCCATGTGGCAATGGGTCGTCTCTCCGGAAAAAGCTCCCGATAAAGCCGAAGACGTTGAAATCGGTTTTGAATCCGGCACGCCCGTCTCCGTCAACGGCGCAAAGCTCGGCCCCGTAGATCTCTTGAACAAACTGAATGAAATCGCCGCACGCAACGGCATCGGCCGCACCGACCTGGTCGAAAATCGCCTCGTCGGCATGAAGTCCCGTGGCGCGTACGAAACTCCCGGCGGCACGCTGCTCGTCAAGGCGCATCAAGAGTTAGAGCGCCTCACGGTCGATCGCGAAACCGCGCACTTTCAACAAGCTCTCTCCAACCGCTACGCCGAACTCGTTTACAACGGCGTCTGGTTCTCCACCATCCGCGAATCGCTCGACGGCTTTTTCAAAGTTGCCCAGCAATTCGTCACCGGCTCCGTCGGCCTGAAACTCTGGAAAGGCACGCTCAACGTCACTAGCCGCAAATCGCCTTTCTCCCTCTATCGCGCCGACCTGGCCAGCTTCACCATGGGCCGCTACAACCCCAAAGACGCCGAAGGCTTCATCAACCTTTTCGCGCTACCCGTAACGGTGCGCCCCAAAGCCAAAGCCAGCGCTGAATAAGAGGTGTCATTCTGAGCGAAGCGAAGAATCTCTCTTCGATGTCGAAATCGAGCATCCAATGACCAACCGCAAAGACGACCGCCTCTGGGGAGGCCGCTTCGAACGCGAACCCAACGCGCGCTTCGACACCTTCCAGCGATCCTTCTCCTTCGATCGCCGCCTGCTCCCCTACGAAATCGCCGTCGACCGCGCCTGGGCCAAAGCCCTCGTCCCCATCGACATCATCACCGCCGCCGAACTGAATCAGTTGCTCGCCGCACTAGACGACATCGAACAACGCGCCAACTCCGATCCCAAATGGCTCGAAATCTCCGGCGCCGATGCCGAAGACGTCCACCACTTTGTCGAACGCGAACTCGTTCGCACCCTCGGTGACCTCGGCCACAAACTCCACACCGGCCGCAGCCGCAACGAACTCATCGCCACCGATTTCCGCATCTTCGTCATCGATGCCGCCGCCGCAATTCAGCAAGCGCTTAAAACCCTGCTCAATGCTTTCCTCGTTCAAGCCAAAGCAAATCTCAGCGTCCCCATCGCCGGCATGACCCACATGCAGCATGCCCAACCGGTGCTGCTCGCGCACTTTCTTCTCGCCCACGCCGAAGCCTTCTCGCGCGACATCGTTCGCCTCGAAAACGCCGCCGCCGGCGCCGACGCCTGCCCCATGGGTTCCGGCGCGTTAGCCGGAAACAGCTTCGCCATCGACCGCAACGCCATCGCCAGAGATCTCGGCTTCTCCCGCGTCACCGCGAACAGCCTCGACGCCGTAGGCGACCGCGACTTCGCGCTCGACTATCTCTTCGCAATCACCGGAATCGCCACACACCTCTCCCGCCTCGCGGAAGATTTCGTCCTCTTCGCCTCTCAGGAATTCAGCTACGTCCTTCTTCCCGACGAATACTCCACCGGCAGCAGCCTCATGCCGCAAAAGAAAAATCCCGATGCCTGGGAACTCATCCGCGGAAAATCCGGACGCATCACCGCCGCCCTCTTCAGCCTGCTCATCACGCTGAAAGGCTTGCCCACCAGCTACCAGCGCGACTTGCAGGAAGATAAAGAAGCCCTCTTCGCCGCACACGATCAAGTCGCGGACATGCTCGCCGTAGCCGCAGGCGCTATCGCCGCCACCAAATTCAACGCTGACCGTCTCCGAGCCGCCGCCGCAAATCCCGCGCTTCTCGCCACCGAAGCCGCCGACTATCTCGTCCGCAAGGGCATTCCCTTTCGCCAGGCTCACGACCTTGTCGGTAAAGTTCTCCGCGAAGCCGAAAAACGCAACGTGTCTTGGACCGCGCTGCCACCCGACGCACTAAAGAATATTTCGCCAGCCTTCGATTCCGATCTCAGCGCCAGCCTCACTCTCGACGCCGCGCTAGCCTCAAAAAAAGTTTCCGGCGGCACCGCGCCCGATTCTGTTCGCGCCGCCATCGCCGATTTGGAAGCACGTCTCAACCAAAAAGCCTCAACCACAGGAGCGAAGTCATGAGCCAGTCCAGCAACACGCAAATCGCAGCAAACGCAACCACGCTCGTATCTGCAGTGGAGGATCGGAGGTTGCTTCCGGGTTCGTCGCGCTAATGCAACGGACCTTCCCGGCATGAAGCACGCTCTCTCCGAATCGTCTCTCCCGCGGGGCTTTCGTTTCGCCGCGATTGCTTGCGGCCTGAAAAAAACCGGCGCGCTCGATTTGGCTCTGCTTTCGAGCGATCTCCCGGCTTCCGCCGCCGCTGTCTTCACACAAAATCTTGTAGTCGCCGCACCCGTCCTTATTTGCAAGCAGCATCTCCGCGCCTCAAAAGGCCGCATGCGCGCCGTAGTCGTCAACGCCGGCAACGCCAACTGCGCCACCGGCGCGCAAGGCCAAGCCGCCGCCGAACGCACCGTTGCTGAAGCCGCCAAACGTTTCGGCTGCCCCACCCAGGAGGTTTTCGTCTGCTCGACCGGTGTCATCGGCGTTCAGTTGCCGGTAGAAAAAATCCTGCGCGCGCTCCCCAAACTCTCGCGCAACCGCCGCCCCTCCGCCCGCTCGTTCGCGGAAGTCTCTCTCGCCATCTGCACCACGGACACCCGCCCCAAAACCGCCTCGGCCTCGCTGAAAATGGGCGGCAAGCGCATTCACATCGCGGGATGCGCCAAAGGCGCCGGCATGATTCATCCCAACATGGCCACCACTCTCGCCTTCGTCGTGACCGACGCGGCCATCGCTCCCGCGCTCCTTCAGCGCACGCTGAAAGGAGTCACCGCCCGCACCTTCAACTCCATCAGCATCGATGGCGACACTTCGACCAACGACACGTTGCTCGTCCTCGCCAACGGCGCAGCAGGCGCTCCCGCCATTCGCAACGGCACCACCGCTCACCGCGCCTTCACTAAAGCTCTCGAAGAAGTCTGCCGCTCCCTCGCCCTGCAAATCGTTGCCGACGGCGAAGGCGCCCAGCGCGTCATCGAAATCGAAGTGCGTAACGCCAAAACCGAAGCCGCCGCACGCCGCATCGCGGAAACCATCGCCACATCACCACTCGTAAAAACCGCCTTCGCCGGCGGCGATCCCAACTGGGGCCGCATCTTCGCCGCTGCAGGCCGCTCCGGTGTCCGCTTCGAT
>Ga0207107_1234_pt1 | contig 11153 bp, 10 predicted proteins | sample Alteio_BWMinHeat_75_FD_153555 | JGI IMG/M metagenome (GOLD analysis project Ga0207107, IMG submission 153555) | Enriched cells from forest soil in Barre Woods Harvard Forest LTER site, Petersham, Massachusetts, United States -... | ecosystem: Environmental > Terrestrial > Soil > Temperate forest >... | reverse complement strand
GATCGCCGACGACGTGGTCACCTCGGTCCTTTCGGACATGGTCACCATCCTATCGTCGGCAACGGGAAGCGGCAAAACGCTCTTAGTGAGCTCGTTGCTCACCGAGATCTATGATCCGTACGTGGGCGAACCGGTCGTCGTGCTCGTTCCTCGGCGATTCCTCGCCCAGAATGCAGCAGAGACTATCTGCGAAATTATCGGCTGCGAAGTCGGTACCCTCGTCGGATACGCGGTCGGCAGACAGTCGGGCGATAGGTCGTGCTGGGGCGAAGAAACCAAATTGCTCTTTGCGACCTACGGATATGCAATTGCAAGTGGTCTCATAAACCGCGCAGCACTCGTCGTATTTGATGAGGTGCACGAGACCACAATGGACTTGTCCATTGCTCGTGCACTCATTCATCGCCGTCTCGCAAAAGGGGAGCGGGTCAAGGTGCTCGAAATGAGCGCCACGTTTGATCCCGCTCGCCAAGCAGTTTATTGGAGTGGCGTGGCTGAGACGAAGGTGTTCGAGATCGATGGCACCACCTTCGAATGCGAACGCCACCATTTGCCTGCAGGTAATATCGCAGAGCAAGTGATCGAGCTCGTACGGCAAGGCCGTCGCGGGATCCTCGTCTTCCGCCCGGGCGTGGGGGAGGTCGAAGAGACTGCTGAGGACATCATTCGGGCTGCTGAAAAAGCTGAACTGAAGATCGATGTCGCACAGATCTACGGCGATATGGATTTCAAGGAGCGTTCTCAGGCAACGAAGTTGTCGGGGGATGGCGTAGCTAAGGTGCTCGTCGGGACGAACGTTATCGAATCCGGGGTCAATCTACCTTGGGTCGATGCGGGCGTCACTTGCGGTACCGGAAAAGAAAACAGCATCCGTCCATTGACGGGCGCTACGTATCTCGAACTGATCGACCTGCCGCAGTGGCGACTTGATCAGCAAGAGGGTCGTGTAAAGCGGTTCTGTCCGGGGATCTTCGTCCTCTGTGCGCCCAAAGCACGCGAAGATCGTGCACTCGCGACACGGCCGGAGATCGAACGACTTGCCCTGACCGAGCTTGTGCTTCATTGTGCGAGCTTTGGTCTGCGTACACACGAGCTGGTCTTCGACTATGCTCCGGACTCAGGCAAGGTGATCGAGGCGGAGCAAAGGCTGCAACGACTCGGGCTGATCGATATGGACTGCAAGCTTACCGAGGCTGGCAAGCTGGTCTCCGACCTGCCTGTCGGCCCGGAAACGGGCGCCATGTTGTGGCATGCAAAGAAGATCGGCTGCATTCCCGAAGCCATCGGGCTTGCTGCAGTGGTAGAGGTCGGCGGCCTTCGTAAAGACTTCAAGTACGGCCACGGTCTCAACCGCACCTCTGATCACCTCGATGGCCTGTTGGCTCTGCGTGAAGCAAAGTTCGCCAACGGAAGTCGTCGAGAAGTGATGGAGGGGAAGAATATCTCCTTCAAGCGCTACCAGGCCGCATGTGACTTGGGGCGTGCGCTTGAAGACAAGCTGGATATTGCCGCGTCCTTTGACATGGAGGAGGCGATACCATGCTTGCGTCAATGTATCCTCGCGGGCTCGCTCGACAAGCTGTACTTCGGCACTTATCACGCCGATCAGGTGGTATCAGTTGCCAACCACTTCCAATCGTACAGCATCGGACAAGGCGCCTGCGTCAGATACGTTGACTCATCATGGCTCGTCGCCGGGGATCTGCGAACCATCGTCCCCCGCGACAAGCGTAAACTGCCGTTCACGGTACTTGAGAAAATAACCGTAGCGACCCTCGACGACATCAAGGCGATCGCTGAGGTACGACCGGAGGTCTTGACGAAAGAACGAGCCTCGGGCATCAACGGCTTGAAAGGCTACGACACCTACAGGCTCTTTGGCGAGCATGAGCTTGCTAACGAGAGCCTTGCCCGCATCGGAAACCATATGGATGATTGGGAAGATGTGGAGGATCATGACCTCTATATCTATCGTCGGTAATTCAACAGAAAAAATCAAACTTCAGGAGACCCTTCAGGGTCTCCTTTTCTTTTTTGAATAAGGGGGTCTATCTCCCTCAGAGAAACCAATGGAAGCGCAGTCATTTCTTCCTCGCTATCGATCGCTATTCCGACATTCTTTTCAATCGAATAGAGCGTAACGTGCGTAGGCTGCGGCGGGATCTCTATGCCCATCTCGTTTTTTATCTTTTCAAAAAGACTCTCCAGATTGGTGACCTTACAGCGTATTGCAATGCTGCAATTCTCACCCTTTTGTGCGCTGCGCAATTCATTCTGGAATGATATGAGCTTGATGGGGGATTCAGCAATGTGCTTTGTAAAAAGATTCGTCAGCGTTGGTTCGATTTGAGAAGTCGTATGCACGAGCGTCACGTGGAATTCGTCTTTTTTGATGTATGTCTGCCCCATCCATTCGACAGTTTGAGGCAATGCATCGAAAAGTGTCTTGGGCAGGTCGAGCACGATAGCGATCCTGTGCTCATCGCTGCCGGGCCACAGTGAGTAAGGGGCAGAGATCTTACTGACCTTAGGCATAGATATTACCCCGTGGCCGGGATCAATTGACGGAGAATGTCGCGCGGACCGAGACCATGACGGTCTTGTCGATAGTCGATGTGTCGTAGGTCCCGGAGTCTGAGACGTCGATCGAGCCTTGCGACATGACCTGCACCGATGCAGTCGATGCCGAGCGCAGCCTGCCGACGGATTGGCCAGCATTTTTGACGAGCTCCGCCGCGCGAGCCTTCGCGTCTTGCATGGCAGCGCCCGCGAGCGAGACGCGATATTGCGGCAAATTCGAGATCAAGTATTGCGGGTCGCTCACGTTGAGCGTGAGGCCTTGGTTGGAAAGCGGCGTCGTGTCCTGTGAGAGGCGCTGGATCAATTTGGGATCGTCGGAGGCAATAGTGACCTCCTGGCTTACGACATAACGGGAAGGAGTGTTCGGGTCGGTCTTTGAATAGGAATAGTCCATATCCGTGTGCACTGCGCCGATCGTCGTGCTGGCGACGGGAACGCCGGCTTTGGTCAGGAATGCGATGATCTTTTTCGTGTCGGCTAAGACCTGTGTCGTTGCCTCCGGGATAGAGTCTTGGAATGCGCTGCGCTGCGCTGCTATGGTCCACTGCGCGCTGTCGGCAGTCACGTCTGCGGTCGCCGAGCCGGTGACGGTCAGTGTATCTGCAGAATTCTTGATAGCAACTGCGGCCCATGAGCCGATAGCCCCGGTGATGATGAGAGCGACCCCGATAATGATGGCGAGCGGTACGAACTGGTTGGTAAAGAACCCCCTGAAGTAATTTTTCATATCTTCATAATAGCCCATCTTCCGACTAAACGCAGACTCCTATCCACGCATCACCAGTGCGGTGAACAGGAGCACTACGATCGCCACAGCGAATATCCCTACCGTCTGGAGAAATAGTTTGACCGCCTTTTCGCGATGGCCGTCGAGAAGCATGACGACCGGCTGATAGAAAAAGAGGTACGCCATGAGCGCGACCGAAAGCACGAGTGCCGATAGCGCGAGCATCGGATAGAAGATGCTTTGCTGCGGGGCATTTAAAAGGCCCGGTCCGACGAATGCGATCGTCACGAGCACTACGATATAGGCGATAGCGAAGAGGGCATTGTAGAAGGGGTTCTTGGTCATGCTTTTCAGTATACGGCAAAGTGCCCGCCCACGGAAATAGCCGCACGTCACCCTCACTGCGGCAAGATGATCCCTCCACCCTCTACGACTATCGTGCTGGTCGCGAGGATGGTTTTATGAGAACCATCTACTTCATAGATAATGATGGGATAGGTGCCCGCCTTTCTATAATAATCCGACGCACCAGGTCCGTTCGTGTCATCCAAGGAAATTACATGCTCTTTGGTGCAGTATGGATCAGCGTTCCAGTAATAGCATATGTTTGAGGCATCCCAAAGATGACCATCATCAGTTTGTATTACGAAGTCTGAAGCCTCGGCTTCTTCGATATCGTGTCGGATGATAAATATTTTTGGATCGAGAATCGGAGTCCCATGCCATCTCGTTATGTAAATATCATAGCCATGCGATTGGAAGACCTGCGTATCATCTCGCTTCAGTAATTCTTGTGCTGTGTCAGTGAGACAGTATATGGTCGGGTCGGAACAATCTACGCCCAAAATCATGCCAGAGGCGGCAGCTTCAGGGTTAGGTCCGAGGAGATCATTTGCATCGGTCGTTGCACGTTCCTTAGACTCGTTCAATTTTGTCCAAAGCAGAAATTGCTGACCATCTGACGAAAGTATGTAATGTACGGTTGATAGATCGAGAGGTAACTCGAAGTCATAATTTACACCATGATAATCAAACTCCTGATAACCTCTGTTTTTATCAGCCAACATATCAAGCGATGAGGGGAATTGGTGATGCTGCATGTAATAGAGCAGAAGCGATGGTTCGACGGTCGGTAAGAATCCCACTTGCGTCGCGACCTTTTCTTGTGTAGCAGCAGAGTTTGACCAGAAATGCTGTAGGACCCATGGCGTCGTGGCCGAGATCGCGACGATGATCAGTGCGATAGAAAAGGATGCGACCTTCCCAGCTCGGACCTGTCGAAGGATAAACACATGCAAGAGTAGGTACACAAAGAGCGGGATCGCGAGATACAAAAAGCCAAAAAGGGCGATCACGATCCCGGCTCCGAACGCCTCGAAACCGGTAGCACCACTGCTTGTTCGTAGGCTGAAATATATGAGATAGCCGAGGGCGAGTACCTCATACGCGATCAAGAGCCACATCCCATACTTAGCTGCAAGATGAGGCTTGAGTGCGCTCGCACCTTCTGAGGCGCCGGTACTCGGCTGCGCGCTTCTCTTATGCGAAGTTAGATGAAAATATAAGAAACCAGTAGCAATACCTAAAACCACTGGTGCAATAGCAAACAAAATCTCCAGATTCTGATCATATCCGACAAGCTCGTTGAAGGACTTTTGTGCTCCGGAGAAACTCAAAACACTAAATCCGATGAACCAGAAGACTACTCCCATGAACATATCCCACAGGAGTCGGACAATAGAAATACATTGCTGCCATAGGGTTATAGGGGGAGGGGCTTGCACCGGCGGAGGCTGCGGCGGGAGGCCCTGCGGTGTCTGTGGAGGCATAAGAGCAGTATAGCGTGATGGGCCTCATTTCATGAAAGTACTCTCGGGATAAGTCTATTGAGATCTGGGAGCTTGACCCTTACGTAACGTTATAGCTTATGGTATGAGTACGTAGTGATTGGTCGACGCTACGCCAATTAATGAGATATATGAATTACAACATCAAACAGCTGGCGAAGATCGCCGAAGTGAGCGTCCGTACGCTGCATCATTACGATGCGATCGGACTTCTCTCGCCTAAGCGCAATCCGAAGAACGAGTACCGTTCCTACGATGAGAGCGATCTCTTAATGCTTCAGCAGATCCTCTTCTTTAGAGAGTTGGAATTTCCACTCGAGGATATCAAGAAAATAGTGACGAGCGATGACTTCGACATAGCGATGGCACTCAGGGAGCACAAGAAGATGATCATCCTCAAGAAGAAGCGCATCGATGACTTGCTAGCAACGATCGATAAGACAATTAAGAAAGTAACTAAACAAACGCATATGGACGATAAAGAATTATACGAAGGCTTTTCGAAGGAAGAGCTTGTGGCGTGGCAGAAGGAGGCAAAGGAACGCTGGGGAAATACCGACCAATACAAGCAATCGATAGGGAAGTATGAGTCGCTGACCGATGCTCAGAAGCTGCAGATGAAGAAGGATGGCGACAAGCTGATGGAAGACATCGTCGCGAATATGGGCAAGGACCCCGGAAGTCCTGAGGTGCAAGCGTTGGTGCAGCGGCACTACAATAGCCTGCGATTCTTCTATGAGCCGAATCTTACGATGTATCGAGGACTGGCTGATATGTACGTCGGGTATAAGGATGACAAGCGATTTCGTGCGTATTTCGAGAAGTATCATAAGGACCTTCCCGAATTCATGCGCGATGCTATTTATGCTTATTGCGATGGGAAAGGGATAGCGTAAATTAGATTAAGATCTTATTGCAATCTGGCAATCACGCGTGGTCAGGAATAATTCATTTGCCGTCGCAAATGAATTTTCACGACCCTGGCTCTCGGTTGCGCATGCTTGCGCGACATCGCTCCGCGCGTCATGAAAGTAGACACTTTGTGGTCACCCATAATTTCTTGCTAGAAATTTGCGCGACCCCGCCTCGCGCCGACGCGCTCCGGCCGTCACAAATACAAAAAGAGCTCCCCGAGCTCTTTTTGTATTTGTGACCCCACCGGGAATCGAACCCGGGTTAACGGCTTGAAAAGCCGGCGTCCTAACCGTTAGACGATGGGGCCTTATATCTCACAGTCCTAACCGTTACCCGCCCGAACGTACCCTTCGGTACGGGCGGGGATGATGGGCCTGTAGGCCTATAATAACAGGCAAAGGCATCATACCTGATTGGAGCGGGGCAGGAAAGTGTGTTAAGTTTAGTCGCTGATAGTTCTTTACGATATGTGCGCTTTTCCGCTATATTTGGGAAAGAGCGTGGCCCGAGACGAGAGGTACATCTTGCGTCGGGCCAGAAAGGCATAGACGATCGCAATGCGATCGCTGGCCAGGACAAGCCCTCGGGCTTGTCCCTGGAGAGGTGGCTGAGTGGTCGAAAGCACCGGTTTCGAAAACCGGCATACTCATAAGGTATCGAGGGTTCGAATCCCTCCCTCTCCGCAACATGCTGGTGAAGTGAGATCCATAAACGCATGATAAATATCTCAAAGATCTTAGTAATAATGGCGGGAGTAGCCGTACTCGGATTCCCTGCCGCATTTGCCTGCGCGGCATCGGTGTCCGTCCAATCGCTCACCCCCGGGACGACAGTCGTCGCCAATACCCTAGTGACCTTCAAGATGGCCTCGACAGGATTCTTCGCGCAGTTCTATCAGTTGTAGGATTCATTCGGGTCCCGCTCTACCGCTTCGGTGAATGACTTCGACCCGGGCGGGAATTTTTCCTGGGTGCCGGCAGCGGGCGACGTGGGCACGCATACCTTCACCATCACCGCGACCGACACCTCTGGCGATTCTGCGCTTACTACCCAGACGATCACTGTAATGCCGCCGCCCTCGATATCTATCAGCTCGGTATCGCCGCAAGGGAACATCATGCCGGGAGCAAAGTTCTCTTTCGTCGTCACGGCGACGGGGTTTACCAATCCTTCCTACAGCATTGGTGATTCCTTCGATGGTTCTTCGGCGAGCACGGTGGTCCTCGATCCTTCGGGGAATTTTGCGTGGACCCCCGACGTCTCACAAGATGGCGATCACACGATAACCATCTATGCATACGATTCTCTCGGACACAGCAGCTCCGCCTCGCGATCAGTCGAAGTAGGGGCTGGCCCGACGCTCTCGATCCTAGGGCTCACTCCTGGCCCGAGCGTGCCCTTCGGCACTACGACCTCATTTACGGTAGGTGCAATGAATTTCCTTCCTTCGGCTTTCTCGCTCAGCGATAGCTTCAGCGGCACGTCGCTTGGTAACACCAACATCAACACATCGGGGGGTTTCTCGTGGGTGCCGCGCGTGAGCGATGTCGGAGTACATGTCATCAGTATCAAAGGGACGGTAGGAGCATATGGCAAAAGCGCCACTACAACACAGGTAATAACGGTCCTCGGGCCGGCGATGTCTACCGCGCCAATCATATCTCCGACTTTGACGACCCTGACCCCGGCTGTCGCTGTGCCTGCCACGCAGGCAGTGTCGACTGCGTCTGCAGTCGGCGATGGCTATGTATTCAAAAATTTCATGGGGCTTGGAGAGGACACAACAGACGGTACCGATGTGCTCGAGCTCCAGAAGCACCTTTCGATCCTTGGTATCTATACAGGTAAGCAGACCGGGTACTTTGGTCCTATGACTGAGGCGGCCGTCAAGAAATTCCAACGTGCACGGCACATTCCTGCGACAGGATTCGTCGGTATAGCTACACGTGCTGAGCTCAATAAGTAGCCAATGGCGAAATGCACCGATAGGGCTTTACGGGCCTCGTCATTCGTAAACCTTTGCTACACTTACCGCATTAGCAGGGGAATTCACTAAGCAACAATATATGTTACCGATCAATCTCATAGCAGTGGTTGTCGCCGCAGTCGCCGCATTCGTTCTTGGGTTCTTATTCCATGGGCCGCTCACCGGAAAGCTTTGGATGAAGCTTGCCGACATCCATCCGACCGGAAACGAAAAGTTCGCCGACATGATCCCACAGATGCTCTGGAATCTGTTGGCCAACCTCGTCACTGCGTACGTCTTGGCTGTCATCTATTTATTTTCCTCATCGTCTCCCTACCTGGGCGGACCGGGCCTCTCGACGGGCATCATTGTAGGCCTCTGGGCCTGGCTCGGTTTCCTCGTGACCGCTACCTCGATCGAGGTCATCTGGATGAAACGTTCAGTCAAGCTGTGGCTCTTTGAATGCGTCTGCTCGCTCATCGTCATGGCTGTCATGGGCGCGATCATCGCGTCAATATAATACCCCGTCATGAAGCGATAGTGCGGGCTATGGGCGATGACAGGGGAATCGTAGGATCATCGTCGTGCCTTCGCCGAAAATGCTCTCGACCGTAATAGTCCCCCCGTGAGCTTCAATGATGCGTTTGGTGATCGCGAGCCCTAGACCATTGCCGCGCACATCGTCGTGCGTCTTTTGCGCCCGATAGAAACGTTTGAATATATTACCGATATCCTCTGCACGAATGCCGATCCCGGTATCGGAGATCGCGAGGATCGCCGAGATCTCATCGCTTGTAAGTGAGAACGAAAGCCCTTTCTTCAGGCCGCTTCCCATGTACTTAATGCTGTTGCTCGCGATATTGAGTAACGCTTCGCGGATCTGCTGTGCGTCGCCGCGAATATATATACCGGGAGCGATGGTGCTCGCTACGCTGATATTGCGAGCCCCCGCAATGATAGTCATCTCTTCCGCTATCTCGCTTAAGACCTCGCTCAGTTGCAGGATCTCGTCCGTCCGCTTCTCCTCGTGCTCAAGCTGCGTGAGCCTCAGGAGGTCGTAGATAAAGGTTGATAGGTCCGCGAGTGATTTCTCGAAGCTCTGGACTCCGAGATCGTTGGGCATTGTTCGTTTCAGTCCCTCAAGCTTCGTTTGAAAGACCGTGAGCGGGGTTTGGAGGTTGTGCGAGATATCGATCATCATCTGCTGCTGATTCTCTTGTGCTTCGCGCAACTCCTTGGTCCGCTCCTTGACCTCTTCTTCCAGGGCTGCTGCGTGTGCCTTCACCTGCCCATAGAGTTGCGCGCGCTCGAAGGCGGTGGCCGCTTGATGTGAGAAGGTTTCGAGGAGCCGTTCGTCCTCTACGGTATAGGGATCTCCAGATCGCTTCGGCCCTAAGATAGCTTTTCCATTCGCAGCAAGTGTGATCGTCTCGGGATGGAAGACGTTCTCCAGCACTTCTTTGGCTTGCCACATCATGGTGCCGATCTCGATATTGCGATGGAGCGCTTCGCTCAAGGTATGCAGGGTCTCTGCGTAATCGTATGCATCCTTGAAAAATATCTTATTTGTAGCCTTCCTAAAATAACGCTCTACGATGGGCACGCCAAAGACGCCGATGAGCGTGGTAAGTGCCGCACCTGCATAGATGGAAGTCTGCGAATCCTCGCCAAGGAAGATCCCGAGCCCTTCAATTAAGACAACATACAGACCGATGATCATGCCGAGCAAAATACTGTAGATCAAGCTGCGTTGTATGACGATGCGTATATCCATGAACTGGTGCCGCGCGATCGCGTAGGCGGTTGCGAAGATCGATATGACCGATGCGAGAGGTCCCACGAAATTGAGCGAGAATATTCCAAGCGCGGGCAGAACGACGTCGCAGAGCACCGCGACGCATAAGAACACCCCCAGACCGAGGAAGAAATATTGGAATCGCATGCGCTCCGACGTCGTCGCACGGCGATAGCTTCGATAGAGCAATGCGATGCTCGCGATCGTGTAAATGCAAAAGAGCGCCGTGTAATAGGGGAACCACGGCCCTTGCGTCGGGAGAAGCCCTCCTGGCGTGTAGCGCACGCTTTGTATGAGAAGTCCTGGATAGACATCTGCAAACGCACCGAGCAAAAAGGGGGCATACCAAAACGGGTGCAGGGGAATACGAGCGGTGTTATGCGGGAATGTTTGTGCGAAACGAAATAGGCCGGCGATCAGGAGAAGTCCGCCGAGGTTGAGGATCGGAATGAATAGAGTGTAATGCGTAAGCTCCAGCATGCCGATCCCGCCGATCCAAAAGCCCGAGCCGAGCGAGAAGACGAAGAACGCCTGATAGGCGCTGCCGCGGATATTGTGCAAGAGCACGTAATATCCGATAGCAGCGTTCACGCAGGCGACGGCGGCAAAGAGTAACGGTATCGCCTGCGGCATATAGCGTCATTGTCGCATAATTCTAAAAATATCACCCCGACGCGGACGCCGGGGTGAATGTTGCGATGGCGCTTCGATCACTGCCGCTTGAGGTAGCTTTCGAGGGCATCGCGGGCTTGCGCGAGATCGAACATATAGAGATGCACATCGTTCTCTTCGTAGAACGTGCGGTGATGCTCTTCGATCCGCGAGGGGTCGAGCACCGCGCCCTCTATCGCGTGAAAGGCGATGCCAAAGCGTCGGCAGGTGCGGTTTACCTGGACTGTATGCTCGCACAATACAAGCATCTTGCCGTAGGAGAGCGAGAAGCAGATAGCCTCATGGATGAGGATCCCTGAAGCACCGGGCATCTCGCACACCAGCCTTCCGAAATCGACCGCCCGATCAATATCCATCGGCATCGGCGTACGCGCGTGGTCGAACTGGTAGAGATTGGCAAGCCGCAGTCCGATCACCGGGTGTGAGAAGTTCACGCCGATCGTACCAGCGACGCGCCTGCCGTGCCGCGCGACCAAGAGATGGTCGGGGGGCGAAGGTGAGACGCCGAAGACCTCGCGGTATTTCTGGTCGAGGAAGGCAAGCCCTTCGACCAGGTCATCGCCCTTTGCAGGGGAATGCACGCTAAATACTCGTCTGTGTTCAAGTGAGTCAATGTGACTCATGATCCATCTCCGTGCGACTGACGACCCG
>Ga0207107_1233_pt1 | contig 11202 bp, 13 predicted proteins | sample Alteio_BWMinHeat_75_FD_153555 | JGI IMG/M metagenome (GOLD analysis project Ga0207107, IMG submission 153555) | Enriched cells from forest soil in Barre Woods Harvard Forest LTER site, Petersham, Massachusetts, United States -... | ecosystem: Environmental > Terrestrial > Soil > Temperate forest >... | reverse complement strand
TCAAGAGTCACGGAGACGTTGCGCGGGTCGAGTAACCGGTCTAGTTGCGACCTGCTTGTTCGAAGTTGCTTGGCCATCGCCTGTTTCGTCTTTTGCTGTTGCCGCATGGCCCGCTGAAGTTGCCAGGCCAGCACCCGTTTGATGGCGACAGCTTCCACTTCCTCGCGGATACCATGTTCTTCGAGAAAACTGTCGAATGTGGAACCGCTATGATTCGTTCTCTTGCGGTTTTTCTTTACGTCCATTGGAGTCCTCTTTGGTACTTCCTCATGTTGTTCCGTGCCAGATTTAAATCTTCGTCTGGTGTTTTCTGCGTCTTCTTGATGAATCCATGCAGCAATACCATCCGGCCTTTCTTGTCGATATAGAAAAGCACGCGGGCGATGCGATTCTGGGTGAGTCTTGTCCGAACCTCATAGATACCGTTGCCCAATGGCTTGCAAACGGGCATCCCAACAGGCCAGCCGAACTCCACCGTCTTGATGTCCTCGCCGATCCTTTTGCGGTCATCGGATGAGGGCAGACTCTTCAACCATTCCCGCACGGGTTCTCCGCCAGCAGCAGTACGAAAAAAGATCGCCGGGACTCGTTTACCCTGCCTTTCGACCACCTCAGCCGCCACTTCCGGCCCCGCTGGCCATTTGGGTTTTTGGCCCACTCAAGGAGTGTACCACATACGGTACATATATTCAAACAAATTTAACCCAGTGGGCGGCCATGCCCTTTATCCCTAAAGGTGTAGGGCACTTTTGCCTTCCTCTCCCGCCCCCAATACCCACGGGCCCGATCCCTTGCACGTGGGTTTGTCGCTCCCAACGCCGCTCCGACCTGGTTCTGTGAGTACTACGTAGTTTTGCGAATTTCGCCATCTCATTTCTTGTGCTACCGTGATTTGTTTTTGCGTCCACTAAAACGGGCGCCCTTCTCCACGGCACTTAGGACAGGCAAGGCGGCGGGATGAAACATGACGGACGAGAGGCGAAGGGCAAGCGAAAATCTAATCGGTTAGGAGGTCGAATAGAAATCGCCGTAACTCACTCAAAACAAACAATCGGGGCCAAGTCTAATCGGTAATTTTTCGGGGCTTGCCCGCCCAAGCACGACGGTATTGCGTAGGAGGGCCTGCCCGCCGCCAGCCCGCCGAAGGAGGGAAGCATTGAGGGTTGCGTAGGAGGGGTCCGGCGAGCACTTGTACACAAAGAATGACAAAGGCATCGGCAAGAAAACTTGTGGTGAGCAACGCCGAACCATGCCGCACCAGAGCCAGTGCGGCGTTACGGGAAGAGGCCGGGCTGGCGGCGGGGCTCGTCCTTAGCCGGAGCGCCATCGAAGGGCAGGCCGAAATGTTTGTAGGCCAGCGCGGTGGCGACGCGGCCACGCTGGGTGCGGTCGAGCAGGCCGAGCTGCATCAGGTACGGCTCGTAGATTTCTTCGATGGCGTCTTCTTCTTCACTGAGCGATGCGGCGATAGTGTTGAGGCCGACCGGGCCGCCGGAATATTTCTGGATGATGGTGAGGAGCAGGTTGCGGTCCACTTCGTCGAGGCCGTGCTCGTCCACGCCGAGCATTTTCAGCGCATCTTGCGCCACATCCGTGGTGATGTGTCCCTTGGCGCGCACCTCGGCAAAATCGCGGACGCGCCGCAGCAAGCGATTCGCGACGCGCGGCGTCCCGCGGCTGCGGCGGGCGATTTCCGCGGCGCCGGGCTCGTCCATCTTGATGCCGAGAATTCTTGCGGAGCGCGTCACAATCTGCAGCAAATCTTCCGGCGAATAAAATTCCAGCCGGTGAACGATTCCGAAGCGCGAGCGCAGCGGCGCCATGATCAGCCCCGCACGCGTGGTGGCGCCGATGAGCGTGAAGCGATTCAGTTGATAGGGGTGGACGCGCGCGCCCGGGCCCTGGCCGATGATCAAGTCCACTCGAAAATCTTCCATCGCGGGATACAGAATTTCTTCGAGCGCCGCCTGCATGCGATGGATTTCGTCGAGGAAGAAAAAATCGCGCGGGTCGAGCGAAGTGAGCACGGCGGTCAGGTCGCCTTTCTTTTCGAGCAGCGGCCCGGAGCTGATTTTGATCGCCGAGCCCATTTCGTTGGCCAGAATTTGCGCCAGTGTGGTCTTGCCCAGTCCCGGCGGGCCGTAGAGCAGCACGTGGTCGAGCGATTCGCCGCGTGCGCGCGCGGCATCCACCGCGATTTTCAGATTCTCTTTCACGCGCGATTGCCCGATGAAGTCTTCGATCTTCTTCGGGCGGACGCTGGCTTCAATTCGCGCGTCTTCGTCGAGCGCTTTCCCGGAAATAATCCGGTCCCTCATCTTGCCCGCCGCTTGTCCCTCTTGCATTCTGTTTGCCTCCCCGCTACGGGGAATCTAATCTTCTTCGAAAACGCCGATGCGGCCCTCGCTCTCGGTGAATTGCTGGCCGGCGTGGTCCAAGTCCTCATACTCCCGGGCAAAACGCTCGTGCATGGCAACGTAGGACGCCAAGCTGTCCCAGCGATCGATCGTCAAATAGTGGCGCTCGGTTTCCGCGTCGCGCAGGAGCTGCGTGCTCTGATAGCCAGCGTTCTTGCGAAAGAGTTCTGCCCACGGGCCGTCGCTCGCGTAGTGGCGCTCGAATTCCTTCACCTTGCCCACTCGCGCGGTGAACTCCCAAACGAACTGAACCATTTCCCAATCCGCCCTTTGTCCGAGGCGCAATGGCGCGTGCGCCGGATTTATTCTTCGCGGCCCGCGCGCGCTGATTTCTGCATCGCGCCGGTGCCCAAAATTTGCAGCGATGTCCGCAACAAAGTTTCGAAATCGGCGCCGCCCGTGCCGCGCGCCTTCTCGATGGTTTTTTCGACCGCGCGCGCATCGTATCCCAGATTCACGAGCGCGGATGCGACGTCGGCCTCGAGCTGCGAGCGCGTCGCAGGCTTTCCGGCTTCGGCCACGTCCACGGCTGCGAGCTTGTCGCGCAATTCGACGACCATGCGCTCCGCCGTCTTGCGTCCCACGCCGGGAATGCGCACGAGCTGCGCGAGATCGCCCTTGCGGATCGCCGGGACAAGTTCTTCGAGGCTCATGCCGGAGAGAATTTTCAGCGCCAGCGACGGGCCCACGCCGGAAGCGGAAATCAGCAGCTCGAAGCAACGCTTCTCGCGCGAGGTGAAGAAACCGTAGAGCGCGAGCTGGTCTTCGCGCACGTGCGTGTGTACCAGCAGCGTGGCTTCACCGTGCAGCGCGCCGAGGCTGGTGAACGTCGAGAGCGGAATCTGCACTTGGTAGCCCACGCCGCCCACGTCGAGCAGGACTTGATTCGGACTCTTCTCAATCAGCTTGCCGCGGAGCGCACCAATCATGTCCAGCGATTATTGATTAGCGTGTGCGGGGTGTCAACGCGCGTCCGCCGCCAGGCCGCTGCTTCTAGAAACGCAGCGACCGGACATGCTCGCCGCATATGGCACATCGGTGGCGAGATTTCGTGGAACAAAAGTGCGCCTCACCCCGTACTTGGAGTCATAGCGGGCGTGCGCCGCGATGCCGGACATGTGTGCGCTTGCGCGCAGAAACATGCGCGCCGCAAAGCCTCCAAAAATTCGGAGGCGGAGAGATATTCGCGCTGGTCAAGAAAGCGGGCACTGTTCGCATGCGAGAAAGCAGTGTTCGCTCGTGGCGCAAATGCTGTATTCGTATGCCCGTGAATGTTTTTTCGAGAAGTTTTTCTAATTTTGCTTTCGCCGCTGAATGCGCCGCGTCTAACGAAGCGCAAGGGGCGATTGACTTCGAGGAGGAGGAGCAAATGTCACAACGTCGAATGAGTTTTGTATTCACCGTTCTTTCAGCGCTTGCGCTGGCATTGCCAATCGCTGCTCGCAGCGACGACACGAATCCACCAAAAGCAATCGTCAGCATGTCGGTGGAGCTCATCAACACGACCAAGCTCGGGGGAACGGAATTGAAGCCTGGCAGCTATTCCGTGAGAGCGGACAGCGTGAAAGTCACATTGTCGCGGGGCGGCAAAGCAATCGCCGAAGCGCCAGTACAATGGAAAGACGAAGCCGGCAAGGCCGCGTATTCAGCCATTGTGACCGAGAGCAGACAGATCAAGGAGATCCACTTCAGCGGCAAATCGAAGTACGCCGAGATCACGCAGTAGCATTCTCCTCGCGTGCCACTGGCGGGCAACGCTTGATGCAGCAAGCGTTGCCCGCTTTTTTCTCGCGGCGCGATGCGGAGAAGCTTGCGAAATCGCGGAGAACGACGGGGCTACTTCACGCCTTCGATCAAGTCCACGGAATCGATCACGCCGATCACGGCCATGTCAATCGGGGAGTTTGGGCGGCCGACCGCTGTCATTGCGGAGTATCCTTCGGCGGCCAGCAGCACGCGCTCGCCGATTCCGGCGTCAACGGCATCGAGCGCGAGCACTGCTTCGCCGCGATCCGAACCATCCAGATTCAGCGGCTGGACGACCAGAATCTTGCGCCCCACGTGCGAGGGCGCCTTCTGCGTCGCTACCACATCGCCAATCACTCGTCCGATCAACACTCTTGTAGGTGCCTCACTCCGGCTATGCGCGCGTCCGCGCTTCCTTGGCTGACGGAATGTTTACGACATCCACGATCCCGACGATGGTGGCTTCCGTGGGAACTTCCAGCGGCAAAAATGGAAAACTGGCTTCTTTCCCACGGCACCAGTAAACCGTTTCGCCCGCGCCGGCGCCGACCGAATCGAGCGCCACCAGCACTTTGCCTTTGTCGCGCCCGTTTCGGTCAATGGGCTGCACCAGCAGCAGCCGCTGCCCGGTTAGCGACGCATTCTTCATCGTTGCGACGACGTTGCCGATCACGCGGCCTAGCAGCATGGAATCTCGCGGGTTGACGATGCTCGCCGCATCGTCATTTCTTGCGCGCGGCGGCGAGCTCGGCTTCGTGCTGCCGGTCAATCTGGATCGAGTCAACGATGCCGATGATGGCGGCGTCCACCGGGCGGTCCTTGCATTCGGCGGCCATGCGCGCGGAGCTGCCGGAAACGATCAGCACGGTTTCGCGGAATCCCGCGTCCACGGTGTCCACGGCGATCAGGTAGCCGGATTCGTCGCCGCCTTCGGGATTAATGGGCTTTACGATGAGGAGTTTCTTTCCTTCCAGGCGCGGGTCTTTGCGGGTTGCAACGATGGTGCCGACGATACGGGCGAGGATCATGAGGGTGCGCTCAAAGTAAAAAGTTCAAAGTCTAAGGTTAAGGGCAAAATCAAACCCCGCGACGGCCTACTCAGACCCGGCAGCGAAGAACGCCGAAACGAATGCAGATGCTTCGCCGGGCACGCACGCGCCGCTCGAGCGGCGCCGATTCCAAGCCCGTGGCCGCTACCTGGCCGCGGCCATCGGCGTCTTGCCGATGGGCAGTACATCTTCGAGCGATTGATGCGGACGCGGAATCACGTGCACGGCGATCAATTCGCCCACGCGCCGCGCCGCTGCCGCTCCAGCGTCCGTCGCTGCTTTCACCGCCGCGACATCGCCGCGCACCATCGCTGTGACGTAGCCCGAGCCGATCTTCTCCCAGCCCACCAGCGTGACTTTGGCCGCTTTCACCATCGCGTCCGAAGCCTCAATCATCGCCACCAGGCCGCGTGTCTCGATCATTCCCAGTGCTTCGCCCATTCTTTACCCTCCGGCAAAACGACTTCATCCCGCACCAAAATTTTTCCCACCGTTAGCGCTTCTGCCTGTCCTTTTCCAGAGCCTTCTGCACTTCCTCGTCCACCAGCGATTCCAATTCGCGCCGCGTTAGCGTGATGCGCTCTGTTCCCACGCTCTCCGAAGTCACCGGGCATGCCGGGCCCACGGACGCGGCAGTTTGCAGGCCGTATCTCTTGCGCGCCGCGAGCAATTTTTCCACATCTCCGCTGGAAAGCAAGACTTGTTTGCCGATAAGTTCAGTCACCAGTGTGACGCGAGCAAAGTGCTCGGCAGTTTCCATCCGGAAGAAGGCTGTCAGAAGGTCCTGCCCATAGGTCACCACACCGTGGTTGGCCATCAGGATGGCGTCGTAGCTCTGCACTAGCGACTCAATCGCCTCCGTCAATTCAGGCGTCCCGGGCGTCCCATAACGGGCCACGGGGATGCACCCGAGCGAAAGCACCAATTCGGAAAGGATGGCCTTGTTCAAAGGAACGCCCGACGCAGCGAACCCGGTGGCCACGGGAGGGTGCGCGTGGCAGACGGCGTTGATGTCGGGCCGCCGCCGGTAAATCAGCAGGTGCATGCCGAGTTCAGAGGAAGGATTCCGCCGCCCGCTCAGCCTCTGGCCATCGAGGTCGGTGATGACCATGTCGTCGGGCGCCATCATGCCCTTGCTGATATTCGTCGGCGACGTAAGAATCCGCCGTGGATCGAGCCGCAGCGAAATATTTCCGTCGGTCGAGGCCACATAGCCCCGCTCGTGGATCCAACGCCCCGCCGTGCAGATGTCGCGGCGGTGCTCGTCTTCCGTCTTCAACGCCCCCGGCGATATCGAATCAGGATACAGAATTACCTCCGCGCGGAGAGAAAGCCTTCGCACTCTTTACGCATAGATCCCGCGCAGTCTGAGCGCTCGAGCCACGCGGTCAATCGCCACCATATATGCCGCGATGCGGTTGTTCACTTGATGCATTTCCGCGTAACTCACCACCTGATCGAAACTCTGATCCATCACATCCTGCAGGCGTTCGTTCACTTCGCTCTCGCGCCAGAAAAATCCCTGGCGGTCCTGCACCCACTCGAAGTAGCTCACCGTCACGCCGCCCGCATTCCCCAAAATATCCGGGATAACGAAGATTCCCTTCTGCTCGATGATCGAATCGGCGTGCGAAGTTGTGGGACCGTTCGCGCCTTCGCAGAGGATGCGGCATTCCACGCGGTGCGCGTTCTGCGTGGTGATCTGGTTTTCCGTTGCCGCCGGCACCAGGATCTCGCAGGGATGGAAGAGCACTTCTTGCGCGGTCATCTTCTCGCCGCCCCCGGGGAATTCCGGCAAAGGCTTGCGTTGTGCGTACACCCAATCGTAGAGCTTCGGAATATCGAAGCCTTTTTCATTGTAAAGGCCGCCGTGAATGTCGGCCACGCCGATAATCTTGTACCCCGCCGCGTACATCAGCAGCGCGGCCTGCGAGCCGACGTTTCCAAAACCTTGAATGATGACGCGGCACCCCTCGCGCTTCATTTTCAATTTTGCGAGCGCCCGGTCGCAGCACATCATCAATCCCCGCCCGGTGGCTTCCTTGCGTCCTTGCGAGCCGCCCAGCTCGAGCGGCTTCCCTGTTACCACGGCCGTGGTTGCCTGCCGGACGTGCATGGCGTAGGTGTCCATCACCCAGGCCATAGTCTGATCGTTCGTGCCGATGTCCGGCGCGGGCACATCGCGCTCCGGCCCAAACCATTCGCTCAATTCCGCCGTGTACCGCCGCGTGATGCGCTCGAGCTCGGTCTTCGAAAGCTTGCTCGGATCGCAAATCACGCCGCCCTTAGCCCCGCCGAATGGAATGTTCACCACGGCGCATTTCCAGGTCATCCACGCCGCCAGCGCGCGCACTTCGTCCAGGCTTACGTCCGGTGCAAATCGGATTCCGCCCTTGCCCGGCCCGCGAATCGTCGAATGCAGCACCCGATACCCCACGAAAACCTCCAGGTGTCCGCTGTCGCGCGCGATCGGAATGTAAACCGTGATTTCCTTGCTGGGATGCTTTAGATAACGGTACAGCCCTTCTTCCAGTGCCAGCTTCTGCGCCGCGATCTCAAAGCGCGCTTCGGCAGATTTGTAGACGTTCAGCTCGTCCTGCGCAAGCGCAGACATGACCGCCTCCTCAAACATTCGTATGAGTGCCTTTCAATCAGCCGGCCGCGTGGCGTTGCCGCCGGAATGGTAACCGACATCATTCATGCGCCTTCCAAACAGCGTCGGCCAGTATACGAACACCCGCAAGGCCGCGCAAGAAAAGCGTTGCGAATTCCAGTTCCCGAGCGGAGCCACTGCAGCGGTTCCTCAGCGGCGGGGGCGGCGATTGACGAACTGATTGAGCAGCAGATTCGTCAGCCGCGCTTGGTCATGCCGGATCACTCCGTCTTGATGCAGCAGATCGCCAGTCACGTAGCTCAATCCCATGCGCTCGAGTTCCTTCAGCGACGGCTCAACCGGCTCGGCGCCTTGTGCTCCATAGCGGCGCAGCAGGCGTGGCGTCACGCGCGTGCGATTAATCACCACGAAATCGAACAAACCCTGCCGCGTATGCTCGTAAATCGCGTGCACGTGGTCCGCCACGGAATAGTCCTGCGTCTCACCCGGTTGAGTCATCAGATTCGCGATGTACACGCATGTGGCGCGCGCGTGCAGAATCGCCTCGGTCACCTGCTCCACCAGCAAATTTGGGATGATACTGGTGTACAGCGAACCGGGGCCAATCAGAATCAGATCTGCCGCGCGGATCGCCTGCAGCACCTCCGGGACGGGCCGCACGCGCCGCGGCACCAGCCGCACGCGCCGGATTCGCTTGCGCGATTTCGAGATGTTCGTTTCGCCGGCCACAAGAGTGCCATCCTCGAGATCAGCTTCAAGCGTCACGTTCTGCGCCGTCGAGGGAAAAATCCGCCCGCGAATCGCCAGCACCTGCGCCGACACGCGCACTGCTTCCGGAAAATCTCCGGTTACGTTTGTCAGCGCCGTCAAAAACAGATTTCCGAAGCTGTGCCCCGCGAGCCCGCGCCCCGCCGGAAAGCGGTACTGGAACAGCTGTCCCAGCAGGTGCTCGTCCTTCGACAGCGCCACCATGCAGTTTCGAATATCGCCGGGAGGCAGCACCCGGTAGTCGCGCCGCAGTCGCCCGGAACTGCCGCCGTCGTCCGTCACCGTCACCACCGCCGCGAGGTCGGCGATGGGCCGCGGCGTTCGCTCTTTCTTGCGGCCCGCGACATGTTCCTTCAGCCCGCGCAAAACCATGGAGAGTCCTGTGCCGCCACCGAGGGCAACAATCCGGACAGGCCGGGCGCGCTGCTGCGATTTATTTTTCACTGGATGAGTAAGAGGCTAGCCCGCGGAACCATCTCGCTCCGGGTAGAGCAGTTCGGTGAAGCGAGGGTCTTCCTGCAAGAACGCAAAATCTTCGTCGTTGCGCGCGTGGTAGCGGTTCTCGGGGCGCAATTGGATGGCGACCTTCAGATTCTGCATCGCCGACTCCGCTTCCCCGGTCAGGCAATCCAGCGCCGCCATGGCGTAAACGATGTGGTCCGCTTTTGGCGCGGCTTTACGCGCACGATCCAGGTGCTCGCGCGCCTCGTCCCAACGCCCCAGATTCATCAGCGCAACGCCCTGCGTGTAATGGTCTTCGGCCGATTTTGCCACGGGAACAGGCGCCCTGGATATTCGCTGCTCGCAGATCCGCATGTGCACTAGGGCGCGATCGCCCAGTTCCTTGCTCGGACCTTCCAGCACGCGCTCGAGCGACTGCTTCGCCTTATGAAACTTCTGCTGCTGAAAATACTTGAGCGCTTCTTCGTAGTTCTTCATCTGCGCCTGTTTGGCGGGTGCCAACGGGTCGGGGGGGGGCAGCCTTAGCCTTCGCTGACAGCTTTAACGCCTTACTTTTCAGCAGTTTATGGCTGTTACCTGAGGATCGTGTGGTCCGGATCGCCCGACGTTTCACTTTCTCTCTCCGCTCGCCATAATCGAAAACATAGCAAACTCGCGCACTTGCGTCAATGCATGTAGTTCGCCCCACTTTAGCAAGTTCCGGTCTGGTACGCCTGCCGGACGGGCGCCTGAGCTCAATTTCCACGCTGGAAGCTCCTTGAATCCTGCGGCGATTGGAGTAATATTCCGCCCAACACGCCCTTGGAACATCTTCTCGGTTGGCGCCGTTCCGGCTGCCAGGTGGCGGACATTCCACAGGGCTACTCGTGGTGGAGGTTGCGATGCGTCGCCTACTTCCCGTTCAATCTCTCGTGGTGTCGCTCATGCTCTCGCTGTTCTGCGTGGTGGCCGCAGCCCAGCAGGTTCCGCAGGAAGCGCTCGTGGGCCAAGCGCCTGCAACGGAAGGCGACTCCTCGCTCAAAGTTTGCCTGCGCCTCCAAGATGGTTCACCCTTCGACGGCTCAGCAAGCCTCCATGTTTTGCCCAGCCAGGGCTACGAGGTCACCGGTGCAGCCACCGAATCCGAGGGCGAAATGATTTTCACCAATCTATCGCCCGGAACATACACAGTTGAGGCAGGTGGACCCGGCTTCTTGACGATGCGGCAAAATGTACAAATCGAACCGGGCCGCCACGTCCAAACTCTCTTCGTGATTATGAAACCCAGGCCGCTCCCGGTCATGCTTCCAGAAGCGTCGCCCGCTGCATCGGCATCCGACGCAGGGCAGCAGCAAACTTCCTGGCTTCCCCCGGGCATAGACGACCGGGTGCCGGAAGTCCACGCGGGTGTGGAGTGTCCCCTCCCGGTGGTGCTGCGAGGCGCAGGGCAGCGCATGAAGCAACTCGCCGGCAACCTGGAAAAATTCAGCGCCACCGAACACGTCGAGCACTACACAATTGACTCACTCGGCGCCCGCCATTTCCCCGAGAAGCGCTTCTTCGAATATGTCGTTATCGTCTCGCAGACTCATAACGGGCTCATCCTTCTCGATGAATATCGCGACGGCAGCGTTGACCAGTCACTCTTCCCCGCGCACATCGCCACAATGGGATTGCCGGCCATGGCGTTGATTTTCCATCCGCTCATTGCTTCTGAATTCAAATTCTCCTGCGAGGGAATGGGCCAGTGGGAAGGGCATCCGGCCTGGCAAGTTCACTTCATCCAGCGCGAGGATCGGCCCAACCGCATGCGGCAGTACCGCGTGGGAGGGAGTGTGGTTCCGGTTCCGCTGAAGGGCCGCGCCTGGATTGACGCTGCCACGTATCAAGTCGTGCGCCTGGAATCCGAGCTGGTTCATCCCGTCAAGGAGATCGGCCTCACGCAGGAGCGCGTTTCGATCGAGTACAAGCCCGTCAGCTTCCACACGCACTCGCAAAAGCTCTGGCTGCCGCAGTCCGCCGGCATCTACGCCGAACGCGCCGGCCGCCGCTACTATCGCACTCACACTTTCTCGGACTTCAAAATTTTCACCGTGGACACCGACCAGCGCATCCAGCCGCCCAGGGAGTCCTATGCATTCACAAACACTTCCGACCGCGACATCAC
>Ga0207107_1232_pt1 | contig 11233 bp, 8 predicted proteins | sample Alteio_BWMinHeat_75_FD_153555 | JGI IMG/M metagenome (GOLD analysis project Ga0207107, IMG submission 153555) | Enriched cells from forest soil in Barre Woods Harvard Forest LTER site, Petersham, Massachusetts, United States -... | ecosystem: Environmental > Terrestrial > Soil > Temperate forest >... | reverse complement strand
GGATATAAGGATTTTACGCAGGAAGTCATCGTCGAGCCGAAAGGCACGTCGACTGTGTTTGTCAGGATGGAAAGAGATCCGAACGCCGGGTATCCAAGCGTGACAGGCGAGGTGAAACTGGAAGTCACGCCGGACAGGGCTGCCGTCTTCGTGGATGACAAGTTTGCAGGCTACGTGCACGAATTCGGCGGAGTGAAGCGCGCCATGCTGATCGCGCCGGGAAAGCATCACATCAAAATCGAGCTGCCCGGTTATCGCAGCTTCGAGACCGACATCGTGGTGGAAGCCAACCAGAAAGTCACCGTGAAAACGGAGCTCGCTACGGCGAGCGTCACCGCACAAGGATCCGACTTAAAGAAAGATAAACCGGAGAGCCAGCCGCAGCGCTGAGTAGCGCCGGGCGATTGTGAAATGTGGCGCAGCGGGGCGGAGTTCGTTGTGAACTCCGCCTCGCCAGCACCAGTTTTTTCAGGTCGCAGCGCTTCAGTGGCAGTACACGGCCGGCATGGTGATGTCGGTCGTGGCAGGGAAGTCGTACCATCCGTTTTGGGCGGATGAGGGAACCTCATCGGCGAACCACTGCAGCAGCACCAAATCCTGCAAGTGATAGTTGAAACCATTGAGCGGCACAACCACAGTCGGGAAATCATCAAATGTTGGGCCGTTCCCCTCTGGATCACCCACTTCGAGGAACGGGTTGCCGGAGCAAACCGCGCGAGGATCGCTTTCGGGCGGATAGCGCCAGTCGGGAACAATGTTGTTGATGAACGGGTCGTTGATCAGCTCGGCGGACTCGTGGTTGAGGGTGCTGATGTCGGCAATGATGGGGTCAACGAGGGCCGGATCGAGCCAACTGGTAAAGATGAAGGTTTGGAACGCTTCCTTGCCATTGTGGTTTGGGACGGAGAATGCGGAGTGGTAACCGAGAGCCTGGTTGGTGACGCCATCGGTGATGAAGATGGGCACTTCATCGGGCTCCATTCCGGTGAGCTCGATGATGGTGCGAATCTCCGCATCCATGAAATCGAATAGCACGTCGCCAAAGAAATGGGTGGGATCCACCTGGAACAGAGTGCCAGTCTCGGGAGTGACTTCGATGTCGACAGCGGGGAAGATTTTGGGTTCAGACCAAAGGACGTGCCACTCCCGTTCGCGGTCCAATTGTTGAAAGAAGGTGGCGCGCTGCATCATGTCGTTGAATTGGCCGACACCATTGGCGAAGCTGGCGTCCTGAAAGATGGGGGAATTGGCGATATTGACCACGGCCGGAGTGGGATCGAAGTCAACATTGACGTCCCCATTGGGACCGAAACCAACGAAATGCATCCGCAGAGGAACGAGGATGTTGGGAATGTGGGTGGACCGACCGGAGCGGGGCTGATGGCCAATCATGGTGAACGGAAAAGTGACGCCGCCGACCGTGAAAGAGGAGGAGAAGTGCGGCAGAGACCGAGCATCCCCATTGTTACCGCCGCCGTCGCTGTCGTGGTTCGTCTTGAACTTGGCGATGCCGCCGCGTGTTTTGTATCCCATGTGTTTGAAATGCTCGTGCAGAGCTGCACGGTCCATCTGCACAATCGCTCCCTTTGACGGTGACTGCGCCATCGCGTCTTGTGTGGCGGCGAGGCCGCCAAACAAAACGGTAATGCAAAGACACACCAACCGCTTGAAGCTGATTCGGTGCTCCATTTCATCCTCCCTCGAAGGTAAGCGGGGACGCCCCTTTTCCGCGCTGGATTTGCGCGAAACGATACGTCAGCCACCTTCTCGTGTCAACCACAGATCACTTTGGGCTTCGTGGGGCGGTCAAACGCCGCTCGGAATGATGCCTCTGTGTACCAGGACGCCTGGTACGGGGCGGAGGCCTGGGCGCGAGGATCATCTCGCTGGTTACCGAAGGCAAGCTGCGCGGGAGCGCCGCGGAAGGCGATGGCAGTGAGGATTTTGTGGAAGCGGGCGTCTTTCTGGTGACGACGCTCGCAGGGATCGCGCTATTGGCGCTCGAGCATCGGCTGTTTGCGGCATACTGAACAGAAGTCACAGGTTAGGGCCGGCAAAAGCAGCCGGCCCGGGACCCGTTCGCGAGGCTAGGACGGGAAGCAAGCGCCCCCGTCATATTCGAACGCGCGCTACTTCTTCGCCGCGGCGTAATTTTCTGCGACTTGCGCCCAGTTGATCGTGTTCCACCAGGCCTCGATGTAATCGGGGCGGCGGTTCTGATATTTCAGGTAGTAGGCGTGCTCCCAGACGTCGAGGCCAAAGAAAGCCTTGCCGCCGTCCATGATGGGATTGTCCTGGTTGGCGGTGGACTCGATGACGAGCTTGCCGTCGCGGATGAGCAACCAGGCCCAGCCGGAGCCGAAGCGCGTAGTGCCGGCAGCTCCGAATTTCGTTTTGAAGTCGGCGAAGCTTCCGAAGGTGGACTTGATGGCGCCGGCAAGATCGCCCGAAGGCTCGCCGCCGCCGCCCTTCTTCATGATCTTCCAGAACATCGAATGGTTCATATGGCCGCCGCCGTTGTTGCGCACGGCGGTGCGGATGGCTTCCGGCACCTTATTGATCTGCGCGAGGAGATTTTCGACCGAAAGGCTTTGAAGGTCAGGCGCGGATTCGAGCGCCTTGTTGAGATTGGTGACGTAAGCGTTGTGGTGCTTGTCGTGATGGATCTCCATGGTCTTCGCGTCAATGTACGGCTCGAGAGCGTCGAAGGCGTATGGCAGAGGCGGCAACGTATGAGTCATCTGGGGGGCTGCTCCTTGTCCAGAAGTGGTAGTCATATATCATTCTCCTGATTTCCGGTTCCTGCGCGATAATTATACGCGTTTGGGCGCAAACCGGAATATAAGGAGTGAAAATTTCCGGGGAGCGCGCCCGGCGAGCGTGGAGCTTCCGCAAAACGACCGCCAGAAAAAAGGAGCCGAGGATGCCATCCGTTGAGCATGTCGAAAAACATTTCACCGCCACTGCGGCGGTGCGCGATATCGTGATCGGAATGGCCGACGGGCTCACGGTTCCCTTCGCGCTGGCTGCGGGGCTGACCGCCGCTGCCGCTGCCATTGCCAAGGGGACCGGAATCATTGTGACCGCCGGATTTGCCGAGATCGCCGCGGGCTCGATTGCAATGGGGCTGGGCGGCTACCTGGCGGCAAGGACCGACGTGGAGCACTACGCGTCGGAACTCGACCGGGAATACCGCGAAACCGTTGAGCTGCCGGAAATCGAAACGGAAGAGGTGGCGAAAGTTTTCCGCGATTATGGGCTTTCAAAGGAGCAGATGGCGCCGATTGTCACGGCGATCACCAATGACCAGAAAAAGTGGGTGGATTTCATGATGCGCTTCGAGCTGGGTTTAGAACAGCCGGATCCCGCCCGCGCGGCCCGCAGCGCCGGGACGATCGCTGCGTCCTATGTCGTCGGTGGGCTTATCCCGCTGGCTCCGTACATCACTATGAGAGAAGTACTTCCGGCGCTGTGGGTTTCAGTGGGGGTGACGCTGCTGGCGCTCTTCATCTTCGGCTCGATCAAGGGACACTTCACCGGCGTGAAGCCGTTTCGCGGAGGAATGCAGACAGTGATGGTGGGCGGTCTGGCTGCGGCGGCTGCATTTTTCATTGCGCGACTGATCAGCTAACTTTTATTGGATGAAATTGAATAGTTCAAGCTGTCCCGTGTGCACACGGGGCGTCCGCAGCATTGAACGCTCCGGCATTTGCTGCGGCTATCTTTCCCCTGGCTCCGCGCCGAGATCTCCGAAAGGCCACAGGTGAAATAATTTCAGTTCCACGTCTTCGTGTTTCTGCACCAGCATGCGCGCCGTCTTTTCGGCGGGCCAGGGAACGGCGAGGCGGTCAGGACGGTCCGCAATCCAAAAAGCGGTGAGGGCCATGACGGTCGCGTTGCGATCGAGAATGTCGGCCCGCACTTTATCGAAGGTATCGGCAGAGGAGTGGTGCGTGTATTTATAGTCGGGCGAATCCTGGTCGAGATTGATGCCCGGGAGCCCGGCAAGAATAAATGGGCCAGTGTCGGTTCCGAACTCGACCTCATCATCCACGCGTAGATTTCCAAACGCCTGAAGCGCGCCGGCGAATTTTTCGACCGCGGGAACCAGGTCGTTGCGGCCGCCGAGCTGCAGCGTGGTGACAGGTCCCTGGCCGTTGTCGAGAATCACGGCGGCTACGTGATTGGCCATCTCGTTCTTGTGCATCCTGGTGTAGGCGACTGAGCCGAGCAGCCCTTCTTCTTCGCCGGTGAATAGAACAAAGCGGATGGTGCGGCGCGGCTTGAAGGCGGATTTGAGGATGGCTTCCGCGGCGCCGAGCGTGGCGGTGGTGCCCACGCCGTTGTCGGTGGCGCCGGTGGCCAGATCCCAGGAGTCGAGGTGGCCTCCGACGACGACAATCTGCTCCGGATGTTCCGTGCCGCGGATTTCGCCGAGCACGTTTGAGGTTGCCACGGGTTTGTCAGTGACACGGTTTTGCACGTCAATTTTCAACCGCACTGGCTTGCCGCGTTCGAGAAATCGTTCGATCTGCTCCTCGTCTTCGTAAGCCATGCTGACCACGGGGATCTCGAAATACTCGTCGAATCCCAGCGCGCCAGTGTGTGTGAGGCGCATGCCGGCGGCTTTGGCTCCGGCCTGCCCGGCGATGACGGCCGCGGCCCCGGCCTTTTGCAGTTCTTTGAGGAACGCGCCGAACTTTGCGAATTCCGCGGGGTCGTGCGGAGGGCGCGGGCCGCGATGGACGATCAGGATGATTTTGCCGCGCCAACTCGCGCGGTTGTTTTTCAGCTCACCCTCGAAATTGTAGGCGTTGACGGTGACGATGTCCGACTCCGCGCCGCCGGCCGGCGTCGAGCCCACCCAGCCGAGCGAGTCCACGGCGAGGCGGCGACGAACCGGCGCGATCATCACGGCCTCGGCTGAAATGCGCGTCCAACCGCGCGAGATCTGGTATGACTCCTTATGAACATTCTCGAGGCCCAGAGATTTCATCTTCTGCAGACCCCAGTCGCCGGCTTGCGCCTCGGCGGGCGAGCCGGTGACGCGCGCGCCAATGTCGTCGCTCAATTCTTCCAGGTACTCGTAGGTGTGCGTCTCCATGGTACCCGCGCCGGCGACGGCGGCGAGCGCTGGAAGCGTGCCATCCTCGGCCGGCGAGGCTGGATTCGAACCGTTACTGGAGCCGGCTGCCGGGCGCACCGCGGCGAGTGCGGACGCCGCCAAACAAACGAGCGCAATAAACTTTCGATTCATCTTGAACTGCTCCTTTTCCTGAGGCCGCAAATTCGAGATTTGAAATCAGGACGGAATCAGTCTCTCATAGGGCCATTCCTTGGACGAGCGGGAAAAGGAATGGTTGCTCTGGAGAAAATAAAACAGCCCGTAATTTCAGGCCGAGGAGTTTGGGCGAAGGTTCCGGCCGTCTTCAGAGCCAGGGTGATGGGAGGGGCCAGTTGACAGAAAGCCGCTCACGCGCATCATAATATAGGTATCCAGTCCATCGCGGGGAGCAGCCTGCCGCGGGTGTGGGCAGGTTCCGGTCCACCGCGGGGATGGCATTCAGGAAACATGAGTCGTCTGCAATCAAAGGGTCAGCGCCGGATTTGGAATCATTCCAAGTTTGTGTGCGAATGAATCTCGGCCTGGCAAAACACAATTTCCCAAGCACTGCGTCGAATAATAAAAGGAGATTCGCGGCCCAGCCGCGGCATTAGCGTGGACGGCGCCGGAAGCAATTATGGGTAAAAAACAAGGAGAGAAAGTCATGCAGGAGAATGTAATGAAAATTCGCCGCTGGGCGGCCACGGTTGTGGTCCTGGCGGCGCTTGCGACGGGAGGGATTCTGTCGCAGGGACTAAAGGGTTGGACGGGCCACTCGGTGCTGGGCGCGTCGAAAGCCGCACCTACCATCGCGACGGAAGGCACGCCCATAACTCTGGGGAATTTTGCCAACGGTTTTTCATCCGTGCTGAAGCCCGCGCTGCCGGCGGTGGTGAATATTCGCTCATCGAAAGTGGTGAAGACGCAGATACACGGCGGCTTGCCATTCAATGATCCATTCTTCCGCCAGTTTTTCGGCGACCAGTTCGGCCAGCGCGGCCCGCAGGCGCAGCGTGAACAGAGCCTGGGCTCCGGCGTCATCATCACCACCGACGGGACCGTGCTCACCAACAATCACGTGATTGAAGGTGCGACCGACATCAAGGTGTTTCTCAACGACAAGCGCGAGTTCAAGGCCACGCTTGTAGGCACCGATCCCAAGACGGACGTAGCCGTGCTGAAAATCGATGCCAATAACCTGCCTACCCTGCCGCTCGGCAATTCTTCGTCGCTGCAGGTGGGCGACTTGATTTTCGCCATCGGCGATCCGTTTGGCATCGGCGAGACGGCGACCATGGGTATCGTCAGTGCCAAGGGTCGCGGCGGGCTGCGTATCGAGGATTATGAAGACTTCATCCAGACCGACGCCGCCATCAATCCGGGAAATTCCGGCGGGGCGATGATTGACTTGCATGGCAACCTGGTGGGCATCAACACGGCCATTTTGACGGGAGGCTCGGGCGGCAATCAAGGCGTCGGCTTTGCCATCCCCATCAATCTGGCGCGGAACGTGATGGACCAGATCCGTTCTCACGGCAAGGTGGTACGCGGCTATATGGGCGTGTACATCCAGGACGTGACTCCGGAAATTGCCAAGCAGTTTCACTTGAGTGAAACACGCGGTGCGCTGATCGGTGATGTGTCGGCCGATACGCCAGGCGCGCGTGCCGGTCTGAAGCGCGGTGACGTCATCCTCGCCGTAAATGGCCAGGAGATAAGCGGCGCCAACGAACTTCGGCTGCAAATCTCACAGACGCCCCCGGGAACGCTGGTGAAGCTGAAGGTCTGGCGCGACGGGAAGACGCAAGACACCAACCTCACGCTGGGCGAGCTGCCGGAAAAGGCGGAGAAAGCCAGCATGGGTGAAGAGGGTGGCGGCGCGCTGGAGGGAGTAGATGTAGAGAACGTAAATCCGGAAATCGCGCAACAGCTCCACCTGAAAGCCGGGACGCACGGCGTGGTGGTCACTTCCGTTGACCCATCGAGCGCCGCAGGATCGGTGGGACTCAGGCAGGGCGATGTGATCCAGGAAGTGAATCACAAGCCGATCACGAACGTGGAAGAGTTTCGCCAGGCGATAGCAGGTGCAGAGAAGCAATCCGTACTGCTACTCGTCAATCGCGGCGGCGTGACCAGCTACCTCGTTGTCGAGGCGCACTAGCCTACAAAACCATCTCAACGGGCAAAGGCACGGCCATCCCCTGGCCGTGCCTTTGCATCTTCAAGATAGCGTCAAGAGTTTCCGCAACGCGTCCCCAGCCGGCGGGTTAGAGTTCAAGATGCTGATAAATCGTGTGGGGTACCTATCCCAAACTGAGACGCGCGGGGCTGGCGAGTCTGCAAGCCCTACCAATTGGGTTATCGCTTTCAGCACGACTGGGGATAGAATGGTACTTGAGTTCTATTCACCCCAGCCATCCGTTCCAGTACTAAAGTAGTGTTGGGGCACTTGTGTCTCGGCGCATCTTGGTACTGGAAAGGCATTCGGAGACAGCCATGGCAAGGGTCACGAACCAAGTCGTCTTTCGCGGGTCACTCCTCCCCGAAGGCCAGGCGCGCTGGGGCTCGTTCAGCGCGGGATTAGGCCTGGAATTCCTCTTTCTCGCGGCCATCGTCATCATTCCGATGCTTATGCCGCAAAAGCTAGAACTGGTGCACCGTTATTGGACCACACCCATCGCTGCGCCTGTAATTGAAGCCTGGAAACCACAACCGCCCCCGCCGCCGGTGAAACCAGCGCCGGTAAAGGTAAAGCACACGGTCATCAAGCCGCCAGAGCCAAAGCCTGAACCAGTGGCGTTTGTGGAACCGCCGAAACCGAAGATCATTTCGCCGGTGTTCAGTTCTCCGGTCGCCAAGCCCGTAGTCAAGAAAAAGAGCGCACCGAACCCGGACTTGCCGGATGTGGCCAAGGCATTCCCGACGCAGGCTCCCTCCATGGGCAGTTCTGCCATCCCCACCATAAAGAGACCACGCGAAGATGTGCAAACCGGCGGATTTGGCGACCCGAACGGCGTTCCGTCTAATAGCCAGGCGGGGAAGCATGCACCAAATATCAACTCGAAAGGCGCGTACGATATGCCGACGGGCCCCGGGTACGGCAACGGGACAGGCGGGGCGAAGGGAACACCCGGAGTCGTGGCCAGCACGGGTTTTGGCAACGGTGTTGCTACCGGCACGAACAGCGGAGGGAACCGCGGCGCAGTCCGGCAGGGCGTTTTCGCGGACGAGCATGCAGTGGCTCCAGCGCCCAAGATGAAACCCGCGGCCAGCGTCAGCTCGAACACGAAGCCTGTTGAGATTCTCTCTAGGCCCAAGCCGCAATACACGGACGAGGCTCGGACGAAGAAGATCGAAGGCGAAGTTTTGTTACAGGTTATCTTCACGGCCGCAGGTGACGTGAGAGTTCAGCGCGTAGTGCAGGGATTGGGCTACGGGCTGGATGATTCGGCGCAATCCGCGGCACGCCAGATTCGATTCAAGCCCGCGCTGCAGGGCGGAGAGCCGGTGGATTCCGCGGCCATCGTCCACATCGTCTTCCAATTGGCATATTGAGGGGGGAAAGGCAATGCGCACGTCGAAGAATCTCTTACTGACATTGATCCTGGGAGGCGCTCTGGCCGGTGTGGCCTCAGCGCAGAACCCGACACAGACAGCCGACCAGACCCAGCCACAGGCAGGGTCTTCGACGACCGGCCCCGTGACCACGGTGGATCAGGCAATTGACCGGTTGATCGCCCGCGAGCACGATGAAATCGCCACCATTCGACGCTACACCCCGATCATCGAGACCTACATTCAGGACATGAAGCCCGACAAGGACATGGGCGCCGTCCCCGTGAAGGACCATTATTTCCTGGGACAGGCTGAACTGGCCAAGGGTGTGGTGGACAATTCCATGCTCTCGAAGAGGAAGGGCAAGATGGACGCCTTCAATCCCATCTCGCACCTCAGCGGCCTTTTCACCTCCTCCTATGTGCCCGAAGGCTTCCTGCAGATGATTTACATCGACACCAATGGATTCGACCGGCAGCACTACCAGTTCGACTATGTCCGGCGCGAATTTCTCGGCGAAGTGCGCTGCCTGGTGTTCGATGTCACGCCGCTGCCCAAGTCCGGGCGGGGCCGTTTCAAGGGGCGCGTGTGGGCGGAAGATCAAAACTACACGATCGTGCGTTTCAATGGCGTTTATACGCCGGTCGCGGGCATCAACGGCTTCAACCTCCACTTCGACAGCTGGCGCTTGAACGTGCAGCCCGGCATGTGGCTTCCGGCTTATGTCTTCAGCCAGGAGTCCAACCTCAAGGAATTCATGGGCGGCACGATTCGATTCAAAGCGCAGACGCGCCTGTGGGGGTACAACCTGAAAAACGTCGGCCGCCAGGAAGAATTCAGCGAGCTGACTATCGAATCGCCGAACGCCATTCAGGATCAGGCAGCCGCGCAAACGGATCGTTCACCGATCGAGGCGCAGCGCGAATGGCAGCATGTGGCCGAAATCAACGTGGTGGATCGCTTGCAGCGCACTGGGCTGCTCGCTCCTGCCGGGCAAGTGGACAAAATTCTCGAGACCGTGGTGAACAATCTCGAAGTGACCAACAACCTGGACATCCAGCCGGAAGTTCGCTGCCGCGTGCTGACCACCGGGACGCTGGAAATGTTTTCGATCGGGCATACCATTGTGCTGAGCCGCGGCTTGCTCGATGTGCTGCCGGATGAAGCCAGCCTGGCGACCATGCTGGCGCAAGAGCTGGCCGACATCATCGTCACGAAGCCCGCCACGGATCAGTGGGGCTTCAATGACATGACCAACGTCTCGACCACCGAGGCGCTGAGCCATTTCACGTTCAAACACAGCCCCGCGCAAGTGCAGATGGCCAGCCAGAAAGCGCTGGAAATCCTGAAGAACTCGCCCTACAAGGACAAACTCGGGAGCGCTGGATTGTTCCTGAAGCAACTCGATGCGCAATCGAAGAATCTATCGGCCTTGATCAATTCGAGACTGGGCAATCGGCCGTACCTCGAGGCCCAGTTGATCTCCGCGGCGGCGGAGCTGAAGCCCGACAAGCTCGACCAGATCGCAGCGCTTCCGATCGGCGCGCGCATTAAGCTCGATCCCTGGAGCGATCACGTCGAGCTCGTGCAGGCCAAGCCGGTTGCGCTGCTGTCTGCACGCGAGAAGATGCCGTTTGAGGTTACGCCGTTCATGCCCTTCTTGACGCGCTATCAAAGGCCCGGTGCGGGAATCACGGCATCCGCGGCCAAAGCTGACGTGGCGAAAAAGGAACAGCAGCAATCACAGCAACAGCGCCCACAGTAGTTCTCGTTTAACTGAAGTCGGCCCGGCGGCGAGTTCGCTCCTCCCCGCCGGGCTTTTTGTTTTTCAGAGGTTTTCCGTTTTCAAACTTGGACTCGTGGTTCATTGAAATGGGGCTTCTTAACATCGGATTACATTTCTGCCCAATCTAGCGTGGGCCCCTTCCGCTTCCGCCTCCGCCACCACCTCCGCCGCTGGGACTGCTTCCACCGCTGGACCCTCCGCTGTAGCTCCCGCCTCCGCTGTAACCGCCGCCACCATGGCCTCCTCCGCCACCGCTGGACCCTCCACCGGAATAATGCCCACCCGAAGACCCCGATGCTCCGGACCCACCGCTTGAGGAGCCTCTAGCACCCGAATTAGATGACGATGAACGGCCTTCCCCTGACGATTTCCCGCCGCCTCTGTTGGATCGAGCAGAGGTTCCCGCACTTCCCCCCCTTCCAGAGCCTGCACCGCTTCCTCCATTTGCACGGTTCCCATCTGCACTCAGGCTCCGCGGCATTGATTCTTCGACAGTGCGCGCGAACAATTGCGGCGCCGACACCCGTGTCATTTCCGGCGCGAGCCCATCGCGAAATTCGCGTGGCGGCTTGCTCAGCACAGTCACTTTCTGTGAAGGGTCAACCAAAATCCTCTCCGGGGGCTTTCCTGGCTCCTTAGAAGGGATCAGAAGCCCAATTTTCAAGTTAACAGGCGGGTGGCCTTTGCGGTCTTTCGGATCCTTCGGCACAAATCCGACAGTTTTCCCGACGCGCACCCACGTGTAATGCTTGTGATGCTCTCTTAGATTAGTATCCAGGAATGGCCCC
>Ga0207107_1231_pt1 | contig 11276 bp, 9 predicted proteins | sample Alteio_BWMinHeat_75_FD_153555 | JGI IMG/M metagenome (GOLD analysis project Ga0207107, IMG submission 153555) | Enriched cells from forest soil in Barre Woods Harvard Forest LTER site, Petersham, Massachusetts, United States -... | ecosystem: Environmental > Terrestrial > Soil > Temperate forest >... | reverse complement strand
GCTTAAATCCGGCACCGTCGAGGCTGCAGGCTCCGCTCAAACTCCTATCGCTTCTTACGTTTATTATGCCAACTATCAGGATACCGACCCCAATACGTCGGCAGCATGGACGGAAAGCGGCGTCAATAGCTTGACGGCCGGGGCGAAGATCGCAACGTGACAAACGTCAATCTTACACAAACCGCAATCGAGGTTTTGCGTAAGGGGCAGCAGACCGTCAATCAAAGCCAGGTTACCGCAGAAGTCTTGCGCGGCGGCGTTCCCTCGGTAAATCTGGGACAAACCGCGGTGGAGGTTTTGCGCGATGGCACTCCCCCGGTGAATCTCGCGCAAGTGGCGATTGAGATTTTGGAGAGTAGCGCCACCACGACACCGGCGACTGTAAGCGTAACCCAGCTTGCCCTGGAAGTTCTGAGGCAAGGACAAGCGGCAGTCACTTTTAGCCAGATCGCTGCCGAAGTTTTACGTGGCGGCGCTCCGCCCGTTAAGCTGGGACAAGTGGCGCTTGAAGTGCTGCACGACAGCTTCAGCATGGCGCCGCCGCATGTGAATGCGGCACAGCTTGCACTGGAAGTGCTCAGGCAGGGACAGCCAGCAATATCGCTCAGTCAGCTTGCCATCGAAGTTTTATACGGCGACGGCGCCGTGCCGCCCACGACGCGAGTAGAACCGTTCATCTGGATTATTACATAGGAGACGACCTTGGCGTTATCACTCGAATGGGCATGCGGCTTTGAGCAATTCGGGCAGATGTCCGATATTAACCAGATTTCCAAACCGTGGACGGCCCAGGTTAATGGCGGATTTAACGGTATTTCCACTATCACCGGCGTGCGCAGCTTACAGGGCAGCGGTGTAACTCCCAAAGCCCTGAACCTTGGAAATTATGGGGGTGCCGGCGTTCTCTGGAAAGTGCCCGATATCGGCACGCGCTATTTAGGCATGGGCTGGTACATTGGCGGGCTTCCTGCGTCGGAATCTCTCATTTTTCAGCTCACTGCATCGCCGCCGACCTGGACAGGCACCCCGGCTCCTGACGGCGTAAATATCACCCTCGATAATCTCGGTGTCATTCGCGTCCGCCAGAATTCGACGAACACCGTGTTGGTCGCATCGAATTCGTATTCCCTCAATGCCAACACGCAATATTGGCTTTCGATTTCCTGCAATCCTCACTCCGGCTGGGTGACTTTTGCTCTGGATGGTACAGTGGTTGCCACCACCGCCCTGGGCATTAATTTTTCTCTTCAATACATCTCTTTCGTGACGTGCGGTAATAATGCGGGGCAAATCTTCATCGACGATCTGGTTTCCTATTCCACCGATGGCACCGATAACGCTGCAACGCTGGTTCCGCCCCGCTCAGTGTGGACGAGTTTACCCAATGCCGTGGGCGATCAGACCCAATGGTCGCGCATAGGCGGCGCGGTCGCTAATTGGGCTTCCGTCGATGGGCAGGCTTATCAAACCACCACCTACAATACGACGAACCAAACCGGCACGTTTGATTATTACAACACCACCGATTTGCCCGGCGCTCCCAGCGTAATCGATGGCGTCGTGGTTACAGCCTGTGCGCGCAAGGAAGATTCCGGCGCACGTACCCTCAAACTGCATGCCCGCGTCGATGGCGTTGATGATGTCTCTTCCGCAGTTGGACTGACCACCGGCGCAGCCTTCTGGTATCTATCGGCGGCATTTACGCAAGCACCGGGGAACGTGTCTTGGACGGCATCTTCCGTCAATCTCTGCCAGTTGGGATTGGAAGCGGCCTGATGGGCACCTCAGCCGATGTCGGGCAGCTTGCCCTCGTTACCGTTGGCGATGGGCAGCAACAGATCAGCGCCCAGCAGCTGGCGCATAGTGCCGTCGGTGACGGAGCAAAACGTATCAGTGTCATCGCAGGTGCACTTCTTACCGTAGGCAACGGGCCGGGCATAACCGATGTCATACAAGCTTCGCTTGTCACAGTCGGTAACGGCCCCGGAATCGCCGATATCGCCCAAGCCACCATGGCTACCGTCGGTGACGGATCGGGCATTGCCGACATTGCTCAAACCTTTATCTCCGTGGTCGGAAGATGAGTCCTTCAATACGCAATCAACAGGATGAAGTGGAGTCCACAATGAACGATCCTGAATATTTCCGCGCCATAGGCAGGCTGGAAGCTCAGGTGCAGGCGCTGACCACTGCCGTGAGCGAGCTTAAGACAAAAATTGATGGCTTCGATACGCGTCTCGATCAGCTGGATCAAATGGCAAATCGATGGAAGGGTGGCTTTGCCGTTATCCTGACGCTTGGAGCCATAGCCGGTTTCGTCATTGATCAATTATTCCGTGTGTTTTTTCCACGGTAAAGATCAAGGTCATTGATCTGATCGGGAATCCAAACCTAGCTATTTCTACTGCAGATTAAAACCAAGAGATTTTACCTCCTCAAGGATTTTTTTGCCCTGATCCGCCTGTTTACGGCTGATCTGATATCCGCTCGACAACGCCTTGCCGATCGAGAAGGCAATGCTGCGCTGCCAGGATTGCAGGTTATTGGTTTCCTTTGCCCATTTTGACAGATTGAACCATGTCTGCGCCGGAACCTGTGATACAGCGGCTATTACCTCAAGGTCGCGTGCGTCCGGCCCGTCAATGCCTTTGTCGGGCTTTTTAGGCGCACTGCGGCCTGTAGCCAGTAACTCCTGCTGGAAAGCGGGACTCAGAGGCACTGCCTCGGCACAGATCGTCTCCCAGCACTCCTTACGCTTGCACCATTCCGTAATGTTTCTGGCATTCGGCGGATTCGTAATGATTCTATGCACCGGCACGGATACAGCACGGATGGCCTCCTGCAGCGCCGGGGAGATGGCCTGCTTCTTCCAGATTGCATCGAGATCAATGCGCTGCGAGGTATGGTGCGACAGCCAGGCCAGCGTGTAAGTAACAATGTTCGCCCGATAACCGCCGTAATTAAGGCTGTCGATGATTTTTTCCGTCCTCTTGAACAAAATTGCCTTAGCCATCAGATGCTCGAAATATTCATTATCGACATCAGTACGACCGCGCTCCTTCAGCCGGATCGAAAAATGGTTGAAGTTTTTCTGCGCGCCGAGGCTTACCTGGTAAGGTAGTTGCATCCAGGTGTTTTCATACTTCGCCAGATCGGTCTTCGTGAATTTCTGCGCATTCGGACACATGGCCTCGAACTGGCGCTTACGGGCGGGCGTTCCCTCTCTGCCTTTGGCATCGAGGTATTGGCCACGGGCACGCTCATAGAACCACTTCGTCTGCTTATTGGTGCCGTCGACGGCCGGTGCCCATACCGTGCGCGACAGCTCCTCGATGCGGATATGGAAAGGATCGTTGGCGTAGAAATCGGCGTCGCTGACCTTGTTCTGGCTGTTGGCATAGCGCGAAATCAGCGGCACAATTCCATCGATCTGCTCCGGTGGAATGACCGACAGCTTTGCCTGCACATAGATACCTTTCAGGCTGGCCTTATCTTTCTTCGCCGTATGGTAAAGTGACGCGGTGGTCTGGCCGCCGTTGACGATCTGCAAATTCCGTATTTTGCGGATGTTGACCTTGCCGTTTGAATTATCAGCAAACTCAATTTCATCGGCGGTGGCGGATATACCATTGTTATAGGCGAAGAACCTGTGCGGCTCTTCCATGATGGTCTTGCGGATGCCTTTGTTCACGTTGCCGCGCGCCTGCAGGAACGAGCGCACGTTGCGCTCCAGCAGGCGTGGGCCATACCTGTCATAAATTCCCGCCAGAACGTCGCCGGGGATCACCGCTAGGTAGCCCTGATAATCGGAATCGGGATCCACCATCGACAGACATGAAATGGTAGTGCCGAATTCCTGCTCAAAATCAATTTCTATGGTCTCGAATTTTTTACCGGAGTTTGCGAAACGGCAAATCCTGCGAATATCCCATACATGAAAAGCAATCGAAATATCACCCGCACTTTCCGCCGTGATATTTTCAGCATTCACGATTCCATCGGTGAGCAGATAGACCCGCGCGCGCGTCAGCTCGTCGCGGAGTTCGTATATCCGCTGAAACATATCGTATTCTTCGGTGGATTCCTCCATCGATTTATGATGGCCGGTCAGCGCCTTTTTGAGTGCGCCTTCCACCTGCCGGAAAGCAGTCTCGGCCTGCGTTTTAGTTACGCTGACAGGCGGACTTTGCTGGTTAAAGATGGTAACGAAAAGATCAAGGCAATCCTCGTCCTGGCTGATATTGTAACCGTTAATCTGCACGCCGCGTGATTTGTGATAGCAGACAGTGACATCGTCAATCTCGCCTGCCTCGACCAAGTATTCGGAAGCAATGCGGGTGAATTCATTTATTCGGAATTCGCCGCTTTCTTCGCTATCAGAAACTGCAATGACTTCTTGCAGCAGATCGTCGGCAAAGCTTTTCAGCAGTTCCTCTTCGCTCATACTCTGCCCCTGCGGATATGGGCAATCACTTCCCCAAGCGGCACGGCGAATTTTTTGCATTCGGTGACGCTGATCGAATAGGTCAGATCACCCACGCCAGGCGGCAGATCGCGCTCGGTGAGTCTCGGAAAATCGCCGGTCACGCGGAACACATTGGATTCTCTGATAACATAGCCCGTCTTCTGATAGCGCCAGGCCTGCACGTTGAGATACCCCCGTTCCAGCAGCGCTTCTTCAAAGGTCGAAGCGGCCGCATAGACGGTGTGAAGCACCTCTCGCAGCTGGTCGATAAGTGCAGGGAGTGTGTCGGCATGATTTTCCACCGAGGACAGCGACAGGTGAAATACGAAAAGGTTTCCCACCAGGGTTTCGTCCAGCTGCTGTTCACTGGAAATCAGTAGTTTCTGATGCTGTTTTGCGCTGCAGGTCTTTACCTCCACCACCGTATCTCCGAACTGGAAATCATGCTGGCGGTTTTTCGGCCCCGTCCAAGCCGAGATTTCGGCTGCAAAATGCTCTGGCGTTGAAAGGAGGTGATTTTTAAGGAAGTAAAGCTCACCATACAGGCCACGCTGCGCTTCCTCACTCAGGCCATCGATACCGTTCTTTTCAAAAAACTGCTGCCATTGGATCAGGCGTTCGAGGAAGATGCGCACGATCTGCCGTTCTTCCCTGCATTCCTTGAGACCCTGATAGAGGTTATCTACCATAGCGGAGAAAACCTCGTTATAGATGCGGTCGGTAGAACTCAGGACGAATGTGGCGTGGGTTTCCGCTTCCTCGCCGGTGATCTGCACCGTCAGTTCAAACCCCCGCGATTCGGGAATCTGCTCTCTTGAAGGCAGCATATTTCGCGGTGCCTGCAGCAGGAAAAGGCGGTTAAGGGAGGGACGCTGTACCCCCAGGAACATGGTGCAGGCGGCATCGGGCGCAAGCATCCGTTTGAGAATGCCTGTGCCGGTGATTCTCTGAGCTTCCGCTTCCAGCTCTCCCCATAGCGCGTCAGGCTGCTGCATCATCTTCTTCCTCTTCCTCCCCGTAACGGTCGCGCCAGTATTTTGTATTGACCTGATATTCTATCGCACTGGCCTGGCCTCTGCTGCTTTCGGGAAAACTGATCGCAAAGCCGATTATAGGCGTCGAAGTGAAAGGTTTCTCGAACTGGCTGTGGTCAAGAGGGTAAATCAGTAGCAGACCGTTCTGCGGCGAACGCACGCCCCTGATAAACGGGCCGCTTGGTCTTTCCGGCTTCTTCTTTGAACGGGTCTGACCACTTTCAAAGGCGGTAATATTATCGGTAAGCGCCTTTGTCTTCTGCTCTTCCGAGAGATCAAGCTGCTCATCGTCCGGGCTGAGAATGTTGGATTTTTTCAGCATGTAGAGACTATTGTCATCCGGTGTGTTGTCACTACGCTGTATAAGGCCGACCTTATGTCCTGCAATGGTAAACGGCGTTGCGGTAGAGGCACTGTTCGAGACAAGCGCAACCGTCCAGCTGGTCAGTTCGCCAAAGCCCAGCAACTTCTGAATATACTTTATCAGCAGATCGCCTTCAACCTGGCGGCACAGAGGATGCGAAGTATAATTTTCCAGGAAGTTGATAACCCGCGCAGCAGGAAGATCTCTCCAGACCACCCGTTTCTTTTCAGTTGCCGGTGGCGGCAATGATCGCAGCCAGTCCTCGGTTTCCTTAAGATTTTCTTCATGAATTTTAGCATCCTTGTGGAAGATAGTGGTCTGCGCAAGGTGACCGGAGAATGATACCTGCATTCTTCTTCCGTGTCTGATTTTATTGGCGGCGGTGACATTCAGCCCATCAGGGTGCGTTCTGACTTTCAGGCCGTAATCTTCGGGTGTCAGCTTGCTCAGTTCCATGAAATTGAATTCCCGGCGCAGTTCTTCATTCGCCACCGCGATATGTTCATACCAGCCGACCAAGTCTTCCGTGGTGTAAAGGCGGCAGAGATCAACGTAGCCGGGTCTGTAACCGAACCACCGCCCCATCTGAAGCAGCGTATCGTAGTTTCTGGCCGGACGGATGTAATAACTTACCGACAGACCTTCCAGCGTCAGGCCGCGCGACAGTTTATCGCCGCCGACTGCAATAACATTAAGGCCGGTAGGATTATTATCGTAATCCAGCGCGCCACCGGCATCGCCATTGATGCCGCGCACCTGTATCCTTGTAATGGCATTCAGCAGTTCGGCACGCACCTCTTTCCATTGCACGGATATCAGCTGTGGATCGTCATAAACCTTACTCACATTTTCAATAGTGGGGAGATAATCCTCTTCCCACATTTTTTCCAGCTTCTGAAGCAGGCTGGTCGCCTGTGCGCCTGTGTTATATTCAATCATGCGCAACATATTCACGAGTTCTACATTAATCAGATCCATCACCTGCCGCTGCACCAGATTGAAGCGCGTGACATGGATCAGCATGGAGTTATGGACTTCCTTCTGGCCACGAACGCGGCGGGCGGCGCAAGTAATTACGAAGGACTGCATTGCTTCGATCAGGGATTCCGGCAACTCTTCCACCACCAGTTCTTTTTTATGAGATATGGGGAAAACAGGCTCTGCATCTTCGGCATTGCGGATAAGCGGCAGCCCGTCGGTGGTATTGTTGCCGCCATCCAGGTCTTCGGTAAGTCCGAAAAGCTGTGCTGGCCCCACGTAATTCGAAGGCGGTGAAATATAGTATATAAAGCCTTTGGGAAAGAGGTCGTCGCCATATTCTGATTTGTCTTCTTCGTCCGGCAGAATGAAAATATTCGCAAACGGCGTGGCCGTGTAACCCACATAGGATTTCTGCTGGAAGGCATTCAGAATCAGGCGTATCGCCTGGTTAATGCGTGTGGGATCCTCGTCTTCTTTTTTGGTATTGACGGAGGCGTTGTCGGCTTCGTCATCGAGCAGAAGCAGAGGAATGTTATCAACGATTCTTTTGCCCGTTTCTGGATGTAGTTTCCCCTGATTCTCCACCCAGGTTTGGATGCGCTTCAGCACCGATGTGTGCTTTTTAACTACCAGTAGTAAGGGGCTTCCGCCCAGCTGCAGGTTGGCACTTTTATTGGCGCGGAAGTCGCCGTCTTTAGAACCGTAAGTGAGAGGATGGGCGATCAGCTGGCCTGGTGCGTCGATCAATCCTACACCGATACGACTGCCGCTGTTATGTATCTTGCCGACTTCACTTTCAAATCCCAGGAATTCCGCATCAAGACGCGACTGGGTCTGGCTTCTGAGGTCATTGGTCATCCCCGCAAGGACGATGATTAGTTTATACCCGGCGTCCACCGCCTTGCAGATCAGGCCGGTGTAATTTGCCGTCTTGCCGGACTGCACTTCACCAACGACCATTCCTCTGCGATCCCACTGGCCATGCTGGACGGGATTGCCGATATCGCCGAGGGTGGCGTCTGTAATTTTATCCAGCTTGGCGGTGACCGTCGAAGGCCAGCTCTTTTCCTCTTCAAGGTACTGCCGATAACGCTTCCAGAAACTCCATTCGATTTCTGCCTTACGATCCGGCAGCCAGTTTACATGCCTGCGGTCTCTGAGTACCGAGGGTTCCGCTTGCCATGTGTTTACCTGACTGAGTATATCGCGGAACATCGCCGCTTCGTCCACCTCTTCGATTCGGCCGAGCTGCCGCTGCATCTGCACGACGGCACTGATGTGCTGCTTTATCTGTTCAGCCTGCGGTACTGCTTTATCCCGCAGGGACATCACTACATGCTTTTTTACTTCTTCGTACAGGTTGCTCATTTTCCCTCCCGCGAAACTTCGATTAAAAACTGTTCCACGAAATCGGGAAACAGATTGAACGGATCCATCCCCAGCAGACGTTTCCTGGCATCCTCGGCACCGATTCCTGAATTTAGCAGAGCGGTAAAGCTGCTGCGCAATACGCTCTGCAGTGCCTCTGGTGGCGCATTCTCATAAGGGGTATTAAACTTTTCCGGCTCTCCAGCATTTGTTATCAGAATGTGAGAAACAGGGATAGATTCTTCTAGCATACTGAGCAATGCGTCCAACTCCGCCTTATTGCCGGAGCGATACACCTGCTGCACCAAGGGATGATCGCGGTTAACAGAGTAAAAGAACTTGCCGTGCCGCAGTTTCTGTTCCCACAGGAAAACGAAGTTCTGCGAATTCTGCCGCGCCATTACCTTGCCCCGGTGCCGGTATATTTCCACCGCGCGTTCGCGCGTCAGTGAGGCGATTCTTTTCAGATTGGCTTTCAAGTAGCCGGGCGGTTTCGCCCGCGACTTTTTCACGTCGATCTGCCATTCGCCATCCATTGAATTCGGCAGGTCGATCTGTATCCGTGCCAGCTTGTAATGCTCTTCCTTCTGAAAGCCCAGACCGAGCCAGTCGCCACCGACCAGCAGCCTTTCATTCCGATACACATAGAAGCCTTGGTGCGCATTCCAGCCGTGCATGCCGGAAGCGCGCCGGTGGATATCCGCCGAGATTTTAGACTGATGCGGGAGGACATATGGCACCACGCTCAGTTCATGCCCGTCGCAGATCAGCTTTTCCACCGGCAGTTCCTGCGTTGCTTTTTCGCTTCTCAGGAACGGATCCCAGCCAGTGACTGGCCGACCGTTAACCCATATTTTCAGCCCGTTCGGGCGCTCCAGATATCGGTGGAAGACCATCTCCAGATGCTGCTTTACCTTTTCAATTGCCTCAAGGAATCGCTTATAAGCCTTATCGTCATCCGACCGGGTATGGCCGGTCACCCTGTCCATTTTCTGCCACAGTACGATGGTTCCCTGATCGACCAGCGTTTCCTTCAGGAGCGCAAGGGGTTCCGGCTCAATCGTTTTCAGCAGCCGCCATTCTTTGGTTTTGTTCACATAATCAAGATCCCAGCAGCGCGCCACCAGTGCACCGTTCATCACCCTGGAAACCACCGTCAACCGTCTGCACTGCGAAAATGAGGCGGTTTTCAGCCCCAGCCCGAATCTGCCAAGATCTTTCGGTGACCGTTCTTCTAGGGGACTCTGACTGCCGGGACGCATGGCTTTAATCAGCTCCTCCTCGGTCATGCCTTCGCCATCATCCTTGATGGTGATGCGCGAATCGGCGCCATCCCACTCGAAATGCACCCATACGTTCTTTGCTTTTGCTGCGACGCTGTTATCGATCAGATCCGCAATTGCTGTACGCAGACTGTAGCCGAAGGCACGCAGCGACTCCACCAGCGCGGATGGTTCCGGCTGCGCCAGATCGTAGGCGGGTTCTGCTGCAGCAGTGTTAGCGATCACGGAGAAATGCCTTTATTTTTCTTTTAAGGGTTTCTTTATTCTTAATTTCACACTCCCACAGCGTAAGCTGATTCCACTCCAGTTTTTCCAATTGCTCTGCGACCTGCTGATCGCGGCGGACATTTGCATCAAATTTACGCTGCCAGAATTCGACTTTTGACTTGGGCATGTAGGCATACCGACATCCCTTGTGCCGATGCCAGAAGCAGCCATGCACAAAAATGACCGCTTTGTAGCGGGGAAGAATAACGTCTGGTTTTCCAGGCAGCACGGCGCTCTTCAGCCTGAATCTGTAGCCCATGCCGTGCAGCAATGAGCGCACGGCCAGTTCCGGCTTCGTATCCTTTCCGCGGATACGTGACATATTCCAGCTGCGCATTTCCGGTGTAAGAGTATCCATGTCAGATCCTTATGCGCCGGAGTATGTCGTGGACGATTTCCGCGATCTGGAGTGAAAGCAGCGGCGGAACGGCATTCCCCACCTGCTGGTATTGTGATGTGCGGTTCCCTTCGAACATGAAACTGTCGGGAAACGTCTGCAGCCGGGCAGCTTCTCTTACCGTAAGGCTCCGGCACTGCGCCGGGTCATAGTGAATAAAATAATGCCCATCCTTTGAGATATGAGAAGTGATAGTCGTGGAGGGCTTGTCGGCCAGCTGGACGCGGAAGCGATCGCCGAAGAAATCTTTTTGAATGGCTTCCTGTATATTTTTATGTGCCGGAAGAAGTGGTTTCGGGAAGTCGCATAGCTGGGCGGACTTATTATTGGCGGCGGCGTAGGAAGAAGCAAAAAGATATCGATGTAGATCGCTCTGCATATGGCTTCTGGCGCTGTGATTCATAATCATGCCGTCGCTGTCGGCACGGAACCATCCCCCGTAGATTGCAGGCTTGCTGCGGTATTTAAGCGCTTCCCCTCCCGACGTAAGATCAGCGGCATCGATAACATCAAGTGCTTCGTCGATTTTATTGACCGTCTGCAGGAGGCCGTTCGCCTTGCCTTTGATGTACCACCGTTCTTCCTGCACCGATCTGAGAATGTGTCTCCAGCGATCGAAGGAATCCTCTTCCCTTGAAAGGGCGCTGCGCAGCTTCGGAAGATCACCGATGATCTGCGCCACAGAAGGTGATTTGCAGGGGGCAAGTGTCTCCGGCGTGATGTCAATATCGTCCCTGATTCCGAGTATAAGTAGCCGGTGCCGCGCCTGTGGGATGCCAAATTTTTCCGTCTCGACAAGGAAATCTTCCGGCTTAAGAGAGGTATGATCTTTATGCTCCACAAGCGAAAAAAGCCGGTATCCCAATCCACTCCGCGGGCTTCGTGTGGCGCGATCAGGGTTCTTCAGATCACGCAGTATTTTTTCAATGATGCGCTTTCCACCGTGCGTAGCTGAGAGCAGCCCTTTGACATTTTCCATCACAAAAACAGGCGGCTTATGATCGGCAAGGATTTTCAGGTATTCCTGATAAAGAAAGTGTCGCGCATCCTTTTCAAAATCCGGCACGGTATTTCTCATTCGGGCGCGGCCAACCAGTGAATATGCCTGGCAGGGAGG